>ENA-OREM01000392-OREM01000392.1-marine-metagenome-genome-assembly--contig:-NODE-392-length-33010-cov-5.393101_pt1 | contig 33010 bp, 33 predicted proteins | sample MGYA00248623_ERZ508561 | MGnify/ENA primary metagenome ERZ508561 (study PRJEB26227, sample SAMN06264494) | marine metagenome | isolation source: Columbia River Estuary | place: USA:Columbia River Estuary...
GCAGAAAGTAAGGGTCATCTGCAACAGCCAGATGCAGTTTTGCCAAAGTGCCTTACGCAGCAACAACTAATCCTCGCAATTCGACCGTGATCGCTCCTCCAGAGGAGAATAAGAGCGCCCGCCCCTCCTTCTATGACCTGAAGGAGGGGGATCTGGATCCCGAACTCAATAAAGTAGTTGGGACCATTATCCTCGTCACGTATAAATTCATAGTTTATTTGGATTCAGATTTAGACGTTCAATGGCATTTTGTGGATGACTATGAGCCTCCCGAGTACTTTGGTGATGTTTCGGGCGACGCCACGATCCTGGAGACACGGTCTTCGTTTATCAAGGACAAAAAAAAACTTTCTGACGTGCGAAGGCTTGTTGCCGAGGCGATCGCCCAATGCCTACACAAACAGCCGCAGTCGGTTTCCTCTCTTCTGTTAGCAGAGGCAGCGCAAAAAGTTCAGGTTCGGAACCGGGAGTCGTCTTGGCTGTGGTACTTCGGTTGCGCGGGCTCTCTATCACTGGTTTGCATATTTTTAATATTTATTTTGTGGATCTTTCGCCTGTGCTTCTTTAGTTACATTGGTATTACGTCGTATTAAGTGGTTCTAGGAGCATTATGTGGACCAGTCGGAGCGCTGCTCTCTGCGGGCAGTCGAGCAAACAGGCTCGTCATGGATGCAAATGCGGGTCCAAACCTTCATGTGCTTGAAGGACTATCTCGTGTTGTAGTTGGCCTAGTTGGCGCTTCTTTACTTGCACTCGCAATTGAAGGAGGGCTCATCATGGGTGGCTTGACTTTTAATGGCAGCCTGTTGGCAATCATGCTAGCGTTATGCATGGTGGCTGGAGCAAGTGAACGGCTCGTGCCGTCTCTGATTGTCGCGTTCGACAAACTCGCGGGAACTCAGTAGGTTGGGCGGCACCAAGATTCCCACACCCGAACTGCGTGATGCGCCAGCGATCATGATGTGCGGCCGCAGGAGGATTCAGTTCGCCTTCGCTTCCTTACCTCTGAAAAGAGTAATGGCGATACAAAAGTCTAACGGCTATTTTGACGGCGATAGGTGGGCGGGCGCTGCATCATGCACAGGGAAAGTGGCCCCAGCCCATTAGTCATAAACGCGAGAGAATTCATTACCTGCGAGGCTTCTTACATTTACAAGATTCATCACGAGTAATTCGTCTATAAACATCTAGATATGGAAACACTTTTTTCACTCAATTACTTGAGTTTTATCCTCCCGCTCCGCAGTGATTGGCTGACGGCTGTCATGAAAGGGTTTACCTTTTTGGGGGATGAGGTGTTTTTTATCGTGTTCTTCCCCGTGTCGTATTGGCTGTGGAACAAGTCCATTCTGGCCCGGGCAGGGGTGGTGATATTTTTCAGTGTTTTCTTTAACGTTTGGTTGAAAAACCTGTTTGAAATTCCTCGTCCACTCATTGAGCATTTGGTGATGGTCGAGGTTGGCGATTGGTCGTTCCCCAGTGGGCATGCGCAATACTCGACGGTGGTGTGGGGGTGGTTGGCCTACGAGCTTAAACAGCTGGCTGTGAATCAGTCTCGTCCGGTAGGAAAAACTGATTTGATCAACTTGTCAAAATTTGTTTATCCGATTGCAGCCGCCATCATCCTTGCCATCGGATTCTCCCGAATTTATCTGGGTGTTCATTACCCAGTCGATGTGTTGGCCGGAATTTTCATTGGCCTTTTGACACTGTTCGGATATTGCTTTGCAACGACGGCGGAGCATACAAAGTGGAACGCACTTGCGCCTGCGATGCAGAGCGTCATTTTGTTTGTGTCGATCATGTGCTTCTTCTTGGTTCCGCATGCCTTGACGGGTGCAGAGATCAAGGGCGCCGGGGTGTTCTTTGGATTTGCCACGGCAGTTCTCTACGAGAAAAGGTATGTGAACTTTGACTATCGCCGAAAGCAAAACACCGCTACTGACATGAAATCCCTTGCGGGCATCATCACGTTGGGCTATGTCGGGCTGCTGGTTATTTGGATCGGGTTGAAAGCACTATTTTCAACGGTTGGTTTGATCCCTGAAGTTGCCGATTTTGTTCGGTACATGCTCCTCGGGCTTTGGGTTGGGTTTATTGCACCGTATGGATTCTGTCGATTGGGCTGGCGTACCTGAGCCGTGGGCTAGGCAAGATTACCTGCCAACCGCGCTCACAACCCCAACCAACTCCAAACCGCGTCCCCCAAAAGCCGGTTGGGCGATAGCGTAAAGATCCCCGCTATCACCAACGCCCCAAAGTACATGCTGACCATCGTCATTCTGTGTCCCTTGATATTGCGCTTGCGCGCCATGTAAACGCCGTAGGGCAGCATGATCAAGGTGAAGAACGAGAGCCCGTGAATCCAGCTGTAGTGATCGCGGTAGATGAACAGGGAGGTGAGGACGATCACGAGCATCATCCCCACCCATATCCTGCCCCACAGTCGGTGCGCTGGCGTGCCCTTTGTGCGGTAAAGCATCATGCCGCCAATGAGTAGCGAGGTGATGGCGGCAGTTGCGTGTCCCGCTATGACGGGTGTCCAGGTGTAGGCGCTCATCCTGTTAATTGAGCGTGACGCGGGTCGCTTGTTTGGTTTGGGTGTTGTAGACGACGAGTCCACCGCTGCTGGGCGACACGCCCGTGATCCGGCTGATGACGACTTGGTGAGACACCATCAAGGTCACGCCAGGCTTTAATGTTGCCAGCTTTTTTTGGAGCTTCGGGATGGTGGCATCTGCATCCGCGTAGCCCTGAAAAAATGAATTAAGACCTGCGAAGGTGGTCCACTTGCCAAGCCCCAGCAGGGCTGTGGTTTCTTGGCAGCGGCACCATTCGCTGGACAAAATCTCTGCGAATTGGGTCCCGCTTTGCGACAAGGCTTTGCCGATGGCGCGCGCTTGTGATCGTCCCGTGTCATCCAAGTTGCGTTGCGTGCTGCAGTCGCCAATTTTGAAGTTGTCGGGGTCGCCGTATCCGGGGGCGATGGCGTGCCGCATGAAGACGACGTTGCCGTTGATCTTCTTGATGGCGTCGGTCAACACATCATCTGAGGCCCAGCTGGCGGCGGGCAACGCACACAGCAACGCCAGCAGCAGGCGACGTGCGGGGTTAATCATCAAAACCAACATAGCGTACAAAGTTCTTGTTGTCCTCGCGACGGGACTTCACGTCGTTCGCCACGAAGCGGTCGTCGGGGTAGCCCATGGCGATGCAAATCATGATGACTTGATCATCAGGGATCTGTGCATGCGTGCGCACCACGTGCGACTGCATGATGCCTTGGCCATTGATGACGCAGCCCAAACCGCGCTCCCAAGCCGCCAATACGATGGCGTGTGAGAACGCGCCTAAATCAAATTGGCTGATGGCGGCAGGTTCGAGGTATTTGTCATAGGTCAAGACCAGTGAGACGGGCGCATCAAACTGACGGAAGCCACGCATGACCCAATCCGTACGCCGCTCTGTGTCGTCACGGGCAATACCCATGGCATCAAATAACTGAACCGCGACTTCGATTTGACGCTTGCGGTGGATGCCCTCGTAACTTTCACGCATGGGAAATTCACGCTTGGGCGGTACACCTGCCAACATGTTTTCTGTGTTGCCGCGTCGAATGTTATCCAGTGGCTCACCAGTGACCACGTGCACATGCCAGGGCTGTGTGTTCATGGACGATGGCGCCCATTTGGCAACCGAGATGATTTCTTCGATGACCTCGCGCGGCACGGGGTCAGGCCGGTAGCCCCGAACACTTCTGCGTGCTTTGATAAGTTCAGAAAACGTCATGGGCAATCCGGGTTGGTGTCAAACAAAAATCAGAACCGACCGTGGAAGGCCAATGCTGATAACGGGTGCCGAGGGGATGGCTTCTCGCGGGCTTGCAAAGCGTCTGGCAACACGTCCGCTGAACCTTGTTTACCGATCGCCACAACAGCGTGAACAACGGTATCCGCGGGCAGGTTGACGGCGGCGGCGATGGCAGCGGCATCAAAGCCACCCATGGCGTGCGTGAACCAGCCTTGTTGCGTGGCATTGAGTGCCAGGAATGCCCACGCCGCGCCAGCGTCAAAGGCGTGGCTGGCGTTGGGAACGGGGTCGCCGCCCGTCGGGAGCGTGAGTTTGGTGTAAGAGGCGATCACCACCAAGGCTGCAGCTTTGCCCGCCCACAGCTGGTTGCCGGGCACCAAACCGCCGTTGATTGCGGCCCATGCGCTGTCGCCGCGCAGCGTGTAAGCGAATCGCCAAGGCTGTGCGTTCATGGCAGAGGGTGCCCAGCGCGCCGCCTCCAAGATGGCTTTGAGTTCAGTCTCTGTAATGGGGCTGTCGTTAAACGAGCGAGGCGACCAACGGTTGAGGTAAACGGGGTCAATGGCGGCGTCAGCAACGCGGTCGTTGGGTGTGGTCATAGGGTTAAAAGGTTGGCTTGAAGGATGCGACATATTAGCAATATTGCGCTTCCTCATCTTTTATATAGTCCATTATCTTCATCCGATTTAGTACGTTTTCGACCGCAGGCTGTTTAAGAATTTCAAGCCAATAAACAGACTGGAATAGCGATGACGCAATGTACTTTTCGTAGTTTTTCGACAACTGCATATTTTTCTAACAACATCACCAGCATGCTTTGGATTTTGGTCGCATGCGTGGGCTTGAGTGCGCCCGCTCTGGTGTTGGCGAGCCAAGGGATGCCCGCCACACCAGCAAGGCCGATCCTTGAGCGGCAAATCAAAGTGATCACGCACGACGAAGACGTCTATTGTTACCACTTAAATCCATTGCTTGCCGAGAGTCCCATGGGGGAGGGCGCGCTGGTTCAACTTGCCAGTTGCCAGTCGCACACGGCACCACCGCCAACGTGGGCATTCGATGTCAACGGTCGCGTCTCAACGGCTTATAAAGGTTTGGATTACTGCATTGAGTTACCGAAGTCGGTTGCTGCTGGTGCTGCGAGCTGGGACTGGGTTGGCGTGCAGCGTTGCGATATGGGGGAACGGCGCCAGCAGTGGCGCTTGGTTGGCAATCAGCTCACCTCGGTTGTGGGTGACTATGCGCTGCGCGATTCAAATTACTTTTTGTTTGCAGGAGAAGCCGGCGGCGGTTACCAACACCGCCTGAGCGGTGATATGGCGACTTGGCTCAGCAACATGAGTGTGCCGCGGTCTTACAACTTCAAAACAGACATTAACTGGCATGACGGCAGTGTGCGCTATTACGCTAACTATGCAGCGGATGCCTTTTTGCATATGCGCAGTGATCAAAACGATTCCTTCACGTCTCTCTATGATCCCGTTTCAAAAAAGATATCGTTTCAACATAACAACGGTTTGAACGAGGATGTCGCTTATTGCCTCACCAGTCAAACGGACCCGCAGTCTACAACTTGGCAGTACACCACATTGAGCGGCTGTGGCATCGACCGGCATACCTCGCCCAACCAGCGTTGGACGTTCGTTCACGATGCCATTACGGATCCCGCTGGCCAGCAAACCGTCGGTATTTTTAATGACTCTGGGGATGTACTCAAAGTATTTGGTGTTGGCGGGGCATGGGGATATCCCTACACCATCAAGCCTGAACTCATTCCGCAAAAAGAAAGTTTGGCGGACAAGGCGACGACCGCCTTCTTTGTCAACCCGCAAGGCAGTCAAATGTGGCAGTTTTTACTGGCTAATGAACAGGATCGCACCCAGCAGTGCCCAGCTCGCGCGACAGCGCTCAGCGTGACTGGGATTCCACCGACGTTTGATTTCACAGATGCCTGGTACGCGAGGCTCGCGGCAGTGGGGGCAATGCCAGCCGACACCTCAGTGCTCGGATTTTGTGGGGTGTGCAATATTGAGGCCTTAGAGATCATTCGGCTGCTTCATGAGCAGTTGGCCAGTGGTGAGCCACCTGTCAATGGCCATTTATTTGATATGAATTCCCCCGCCTTCGTACACGCGCAGGTTGAAGCGAGATTCCCGGCAACAGGCGCGGCCTTGGTGCGTGTCGAACAGCAAACGCGCAGTGACCTTCAGCTTCAACGGCAAAATCGTGGGTCCGACCCCGTATCGCAAATGCGGTTCGCGCAAGCTTTTGCTGCATTGGTCTCCCAGCGAAGCAGTGCATCCGTTGTTGCGCTGCTCCCCGACTATGCCGTAACGCAGCAAGTCACTGTGCCTTATTTCGATTTCTCGCGGGGCACAACCGGCATCATCGATCATGACTTTTTAAATGCACCCGTTGGTACAACTGTTCTTGCAACGATTGCCGGGCAGTTATTGCAACCTTTTCAAGGTTCATCGTCTGCGGGTCATGCTTTCCCAATCGTCCGTACTGCGCGGGGTTGGGTCGCGATCGAGGTGTCGCGCCCAGGTGCAGATCCATCCGAGTTTGCGCCCTACAACCGCAACCCGCTCGACACACTGTCGGATGCCGTCCTGTTCTATCTCCAGAACCGTGAGCCTTACGTGCTCAGGGGGCGTAACAACATCAACTTCGCGCTTAACAATGTGCTCGTGTTGACCCAAGTCGCGCCCGGTGCAAACACGCAGGCAACGAGCCACCTGTCGTTTGGTAACTGCACCGGTGAGGGGGCGGATGGTGCCCGTGGCAGCGGCCCGAGTCCTGCAGGGCTACCGATTCAGAACGTTTGTGTGAGCACGTCTGGAACCGCCGCCCGGTGCACCATGTGATCGGTACTTAACGCGGGTAAGTGCCGCGGCCCCACTGCTGAGTCTGGCGGCCGATCACTTCATTTTCCCACGTCAGCGCAGCACCGTTGGCGAGTGTTTTGGCTTGCAGCACGGTTCCCTTACCGAGCGATACTGTGACAACGGCGTAAATGAAAATCTTGTCACTTTGGTCGCAGGCGGTCAGCGTCGCCGCCGTGCCCGCTGATGTGTTGCGGGTATCGATACAAAAACCACTTCCAACAACCTGGTTCACAGGCATGTAAAGGATCTTGCTGTTGTATTCGGCATCTGCGACGTACAACCAGTTTTGCAAGCCCCCGGGAAACAGCTGGCCTTCTTCGCGCTTGCTGCAGGTTTGCACCTCCAGGGCGGCACCCTCATAAGTCGTTGATTTGCTCGATACGCCGATGCACAAGTTGGCATCTGACGTGGCGCGAATGGTTTGCAGCCGCAGAGCTGGGTCTGCTGCCATGACTTGCGTCGATACGAGCGCAAGGCCCAGAAGACATGTTCCTGTAAAAAATTTCATACATTTCCAATCATTGGTTAAGTGGCGACCATGCGGCGCATGGCCCCTCAGCTCAAGCCAGGCTCTTCGGCGAGGCTTGAACTGAATTTAAATTTTAAGTACTCATTTAAGGTCGTAATTTATATAAAAAATAGTCTTATTAGTTTAAATAAACATCGGCGCCACTTTGGTGAAGAATAGAGTGACCTTAAGGAGACGCACGATGACGCATCGTTGGAAAAACGCCCCGGACAACAGCAACTGGGGGCAATTTGGTGCTGACGACCAACGCGGTCGAATGAACTTGGTGGGACCAGCGCAGGTGTTGTCTGGCATTGCAGAGGTCAAAACCGGGCAAACCTTCTCGTTGTCGCTGCCGTTGGATTTTCCCGGTGGTAACGCCCTCAACCCAGCGCGCTTCCCACCACGATTGATCTCGACACGTCGCGGTGGACCAGAGGGGCCCGAGAACTACGTGCTGGGTCTTGACTACCTAGAGCCCAACGCCACCGATGTGGTGTGCGATGACATCGCTATCTTGGCCACACAGTACTCGACGCAATGGGACTCATTCGCGCACGTGGGCAGTTACTTTGATGCCGATGGCGATGGCGTGGCGGAAAAGGTGTTTTACAACGGCTACCGTGCCAACGCCCACATCAAACCAGCGGCCGATGTCGCATCCGACACCACTGATTTATTCGCCTTTAAGAACCCGAAGGCCACTGCCTTGGGCATCGAGAACTTGGCACAACACGGCGCACAAGGGCGCGGTGTGTTGGTTGATTTGCATGCCCACTTCGGGCGTGAGCGGATCAAGATTGGCTACGACCATTTAATGCGAGTCTTAGACGCCGATCGCGTTGAGATTGGTGTGGGTGACATGGTGTGCTTCCATACGGGCTTTGCAGAGATGTTGCTGGAAATGAATCGCAACCCCGACCCTGAGAAACTGCATCACACCTGTACGGGCTTGGATGGTGAGGACGAGCGCTTGCTGCAATGGATTACGGACTCGGGTGTGGCTGCTTTGATTGCCGATAACTATGCCGTGGAGATCATTCCCAGCCGCTGGATGGCGCCGATCAGAAAGCCGAAGTTACCGTTACATGCGCACTGTTTGTTTAAAAACGGCATCCATTTGGGCGAATTGTGGTACCTCACACCGTTGGCTAATTGGTTGCGGGCAAATGGTCGGAGTCGATTCCTGCTGACGGCACCACCGCTGCACTTACCGGGCGCCGTTGGCTCTCCGGTCAATCCCATTGCGACGGTTTGAGATAATGAAGGCCTCTGACTACAGGCCTTCTCAATGACCGTCGCACAGCCCATTCGTATTCACAAGCCTCGCCCCACACTGAAGGGACGGCAGCCGACCATTTCTGCCCGTGCGGTCATCTCTGAACTGATGGGGGGTGAGGCGCCACGGCGTGATTTATTGATTGAGTATTTGCATCGTATTCAAGATGCTTATTTGGGCCTGTCCGATGATCACCTGACTGCCTTGGCAGATTGGATGCGCCTATCGACCGCAGAGGTTTTTGAGGTCGCCACTTTTTATCACCACTTCGATTTACTGAAAGGTGATGAAAAGGCCGCAAGCCTGACGGTCCGCGTCTGTGATGGCCTCAGTTGTGCATTGGCCGGTGCTGAGACGCTGTTGGCTGAAATTGAACGTCTCAATCAAAACCCAGATGTGCGCCTGATTCGCGCGCCTTGCGTGGGGCGTTGCGAGCAAGCGCCCGTGGCGGTTGTGCATCAACATCCTGTGATCCACGCCACCAGCGAGTCGGTGATGCAATGCATCGCACGCGATGAGCGTATCCATCCCGAGGCATCGCCGGAGGGCGACTTTGACCCGGTGAAACACGTGGCGTCCAGTGTCGTGACAACCGCCGACAACAGCGGTGTCGCGCCGGCTTACGTTGGCTTGCAAAACTACTTGCACCATGGCGGCTATCAGTTGCTGCGCGACGTCCATGACGGGCGCGTCACCAAAGAGGCCGTGTTGCAGGCCATGACAGATTCCGGCTTGCGCGGACTGGGCGGCGCCGGTTTCCCGGCAGGTCGCAAATGGCAAATCGTCGCTGGCCAGCCTGCGCCGCGCTTGTTGGCCGTCAACATTGACGAGGGCGAGCCAGGCACCTTCAAAGATCGCACCTATCTGGAGCGTGATCCGCATCGCTTTTTAGAGGGCATGTTGGTTGCCGCAGCCACCGTGGGTATCGACGCCATCTACATCTACCTGCGTGATGAGTACCACGGCTGCCGTGCATTGTTAACCCAAGCCTTGAAGCAGTTACGCGAATGGGCGCCGATGCCCTTGCCCCTGATCGAGTTGCGACGTGGCGCCGGTGCCTATATCTGCGGCGAAGAGTCGGCAATGATTGAGAGCATTGAAGGCAAGCGTGGCGAGCCGCGCATGCGTCCACCGTACATCGCTGAGGTCGGTTTGTTTGGCCGCCCCACGCTGGAGCACAATTTTGAAACCCTCTACTGGGTGCGCGACATCGTGCAACGGGGCGCGGCATGGTTCAGTGGCTTTGGTCGGAATGACCGCCAAGGTTTGCGCTCGTTCAGCGTCAGCGGCCGGGTGCAACAGCCCGGCGTGAAGTTGGCCCCCGCAGGTATCACCCTGCGTGAGCTGATTGACACCTACTGTGGCGGCATGTTGCCAGGCCACACGCTGTATGCCTACTTTCCGGGTGGCGCGTCAGGTGGGATTCTGCCGGCGCGTCTTGCGGATGTTCCGCTCGACTTTGACACCTTGCAACCGCATGGTTGCTTCATCGGTTCGGCGGCGATTGTGGTGTTGAGCGATCAAGACCGTGCCAGCGATGCAGCCCTCAACACCTTGCGTTTTTTCACCCACGAAAGTTGTGGCCAATGCACACCCTGCCGCGTGGGCACAGACAAAGCCGCCACGTTAATGGCTGAGAAACAATGGGATTGGGACACGCTGAATGACCTGGCGACGGTCATGGCCGATGCATCCATCTGCGGTTTAGGCCAAGCCGTTCCCAACCCCATCCGGTGCGTGGCAACCCACTTTGCGCATGAGGTGCGCTGATATGACGCAAGTGAATTCATCTCCCGTGCAATTCGAGCTCAATGGCCAAACAGTCACCGCAGCGCCTGGCGAAACCCTGTTAGATGTTGCGGACCGCGTGGGTATCGAAGTGCCCCGTCTGTGCCACAAGCCAGGTTACCGCGCCGATGGCAATTGCCGTTCGTGTGTGGTGGAGGTCGCAGGGGAGCGCGTGTTGGCCCCCAGCTGTTGCCGAGCACCTGTCGCGGGCATGAAGGTGCAAACCAACAGTGAGCGCGCCCAGAAAAGCCAACAAATGGTGCTGGAAATGCTGTTGGCCGATATGCCAGATGCGCCGCGTAAATGGGATGCGGATGCACCAGCTTCGGGCGGCTACGGCGAATTATCGGATTGGGCGGCACGTACCGGCGTGACGGTGCGCCCCAGCCTGAAAGGTATCGCGCGCCGCCAACCGCAGGCCGATGCATCGCATCCCGCGATGCTGGTGCAGATGGATGCGTGCATCCAATGCAACCGTTGCGTGCGGGCGTGCCGTGAGGTCCAAGTGAACGATGTGATCGGCTACGCCTTCAGGGGTGCCGAGAGCCAGATCACGTTTGACCTGAACGATCCGATGGGCGAGAGCAGCTGTGTGGCGTGTGGCGAGTGTGTGCAAGCGTGCCCGACGGGCGCGCTGTTGCCCAAGACGCTCGTCGGTGATCAGTCGGTGGACCGGGAGGTCGATTCGGTCTGCCCGTTCTGCGGTGTCGGCTGTTTACTCACCTACCAGGTCCGCGACGAAAAGATTGTGGGCGTGAAAGGTCGTGAAGGTCCTGCCAACGAATCACGTCTGTGCGTGAAGGGGCGTTTCGGTTTTGACTACGCGCACCACCCGCACCGCCTGACGACACCCCTGATCCGTCGCGCAGATGCGCCGAAAGATCCTGCGCAACTTGAGGCCTTGAGTCGTGATGCGCGCAATTGGTCGCTGGTGTTCAGAGAAGCCACTTGGGACGAGGCCTTGGATCTGGCCGCCGGTGGTCTGAACACCCTCAAAGCACAGTACGGCCCCAAAGCCTTGGCTGGCTTTGGCTCGGCGAAAGGCTCGAATGAAGAGGCCTACCTGTTTCAAAAATTGGTACGGACCGGCTTTGGGTCGAACAACGTTGACCATTGCACGCGCCTGTGCCACGCGTCGAGCGTGGCGGCGCTGTTAGAGGGCGTCGGCTCTGGTGCCGTGAGCAACCAAGTCAACGATGTGGCGCATGCCGATTTGATTTTCATCATCGGCTCGAACCCAACGGCGAACCACCCCGTCGCCGCGACCTGGATGAAGAACGCCGCCCAACGCGGTGCGCGCATTGTGTTGGCCGACCCACGCGTGACCGACATCGCACGCCATGCCTGGCGCGTTTTGCCGTTTAAGGCGGACACCGATGTGGCGCTACTCAATGCCATGTTGCACGTCATCATTGAGGAAAATTTAGTCGATCCTGACTTCATTGCCACCCGCACTGAAAACTACGACGCGCTCGTCGCCAACGTTAAAGGCTATAGCCCAGAGGCGATGGCGCCCATTTGCGGCATCCCGGCTGACACCATTCGCGACGTGGCGCGCGCGTTCGCAACGGCCAAGAGCGCCATGGTGTTGTGGGGCATGGGTGTGAGCCAACACGTGCACGGCACGGACAACGTGCGTTGCCTGATTGCCTTGGTCTCTGTGACCGGGCAGATTGGTAAACCCGGCTCGGGCTTGCATCCGCTTCGTGGACAAAACAACGTGCAGGGCGCAAGCGATGCGGGTTTGATCCCGATGATGTACCCCAACTATCAGCGCGTGACCGACCCGAAGGCCCATGCTTGGTTTGAATCTTTCTGGGGTACCCCGTTGGACGATCAGCCAGGTTACACGGTGGTTGAGGTGATGGACAAGGTGTTGGCACCCGAGGACGATCCCCACAAAATTCGTGGCATGTACGTGATGGGCGAAAACCCCGCAATGAGCGACCCCGATCTCAACCACGCGCGGCACGCGCTTGCATCGCTCTCGCACTTGGTGGTTCAAGACATCTTCATGACCGAGACCGCTTGGCTGGCCGATGTCGTCTTGCCGGCCTCCGCTTGGCCTGAGAAGCTGGGCACGGTTAGCAATACCGATCGCATGGTTCAGTTGGGTCAGCCTGCAGTGAGTCCGCCTGGACAAGCGCGCCTCGATCTCAGCATCATCCAAGCCATCGCACAGCGCATGGGCTTGAACTGGACCTACCCCGGTGCCCATGGCGGTGCCGCGGCGGTCTATGAGGAGATGCGCCAGGCCATGCACGAGGTGATTGCCGGCATCACTTGGGAACGACTGGTCCGTGAGTCCAGTGTCACCTATCCGTGTTTGTCAGACACGGATGCTGGCCAGCCCACCGTGTTCATTGATGACTTCCCAACGCCAACAGGTCGTGCCAAATTGGTCCCTGCCGATTTGATTCCTGCCAACGAGCGACCCGATGATGCCTTTGCGTACGTGCTGATTACAGGGCGTCAATTGGAGCATTGGCACACGGGAAGCATGACGCGCCGAGCGGCGGTGTTGGATGCCATCGAGCCCCAAGCCACTGCCAGCTTGTGTACGGCAGACATGCGGCAGCTGGGTGTGATCCCCGGCGATGTGGTGACGCTGGCAACCCGTCGAGGCTCTGTGAGTTTGATTGCGCGTCTCGATGAGGGCACGCCCGCAGGTGCCGTGTTTGTGCCGTTTGCCTATTACGAGGCAGCGATCAACAAGTTGACCAACCCCGCACTCGACCCGTTCGGCAAAATCCCCGAGTTCAAGTACTGTGCTGTGCGCATCACCAAAGGGGGCGAGTTGACACCGCAATTCGGCTACGCCACCGAGATGGCTACTTAGGCGCCATCAGCGCCAAAGCGACGACCGATAGCATGGCCACCGCCATCGCCACATTGATGCGGCGTTGCGCGGCGGGCGCAAGGTTGAGCCGACGCAGGGTGATGCCCAGGTATAGCCAGCCAAAGTGGATGGGGATCCAAATGGCGTTCATGATCAAAAATTTGACCGCCGTCTCAAGCATGAGGTTGTCAGGCATGAAGGCAAAGCCCATAAACAAAGTCGTGTTCACCGCATAGGCTTTCGGGTTCACCGCTTGCAGCATCAAGCCATCGCGAATGCCCGGCGCCTTTGCCGCCTCCTTGAAAGCAATGTGGCTGCCGGCAAAGGCAATCTTGGCTGCCAAGTAGAGCAGGTAGCCCACCGACAGAATCAGCAGACCGGTACGAATCTGGTCGCTCGCCAGCAAAATCGCTGCCAACCCTGAGACCACGGCCAGCCCAACCAAGTTGGTGCCAATGAACAAGCCCGCGATATAGCGTGCCCCCGGTTTTGAGCCGAAGGATGCGCCCACGCCAGCGACCGAGAGGACGCCGGGGCCAGGGGTGATGATCAGAAAAAACACAGCGAGAGCGAAGGTGAGCACAGCGGGTCCTTTTGGCGGGTGGGGCGGGCTGGCGTTTCACCTAAGTGACTCGCCCTTGGCGGGATCTTCCGTAAATTCTTGTATTCGGTATGCAGAAGACAACAGCCGAAACAAACTTTTATCACGAATCAGGAGACAAACATGAAATTCACACGACGCTTTGCCATTGGCATCACCACGGCTGTTGCGCTGCTCGCGCTGCAAGGCACCGCACAAGCTGAAGTTGAGAAGGTCACCATCGCCGTGGGTGGTAAATCACTCTTCTATTATCTGCCTTTGACCATCGCTGAGCAGCGAGGCTACTTCAAGGAAGAGGGCGTAAACGTTGAGATTGTCGACTTTGCGGGTGGCTCCAAAGCGCTTCAGGCGGTTGTCGGCGGTTCTGCCGATGTGGTCTCTGGTGCCTACGAGCACACCATCAAGCTGCAAGGAAAAAAACAGTATTTCACGGCCTTTGTGCAGCAAGCGCGGGCCCCTCAAATTGTGTTGGCTGTCTCGACCAAGACGATGCCCAACTACAAAACCATTGCTGATTTAAAAGGTAAAAAGATCGGTGTGACCGCGCCGGGTTCCTCAACCAATATGGTGGCCAGTTTCGTGTTGGACGGCGCTGGTGTGAGCTCGAAAGAGGTTTCGTTTATCGGCGTTGGTGCGGGTTCAGGCGCCGTTGCGGCGATGAAGACGGGCCAAATTGATGCCATTGCAAACCTCGATCCCGTGATCTCATCGCTGGAGCGGGACGGCGCCATCAAGGTCTTGGTCGACACCCGCAAGATGGACGCAACCCGCCAAGTCTTCGGCGGCGATATGCCAGCCGGTTCCTTGTACGCGCCTGAGGCTTTCATCAAAGCCAACCCCAAGACCGTACAGGGCATGACGAATGCCATGGTCAAGGCGGCTCGCTGGATCCAGCAGGCCAGCGCGGACGATGTCTTGAAGACGGTGCCTGCCAGCTACAGCATGGGTGACCCCGAGCTTTACAAGTTGACATTCAACAGCCTCAAGGAAGCCATGTCACCCGACGGCATGATTTCTGAAGAGGGCACAAAGACCGCGCTGAAGTCGCTGATTGCCTTTGACGACACCATCAAAGCCGATGGGATTGACTTGAGCCGCACATTCACCAACGAGTACGTTAAGCGCGCACCGAAGTAAGCCATGAACAACAACACACAGGCGCCAGCCCTGGCGTTCGACGGGATTTCGTGCGTCTTTGCCTCGAATGAGCGTGAAGGTGAGCGCTATGTGGCGGTGGGTGACACCACGCTGCATGTGGCGCCTGGTGAGTTTGTATCCGTGGTGGGGCCGACCGGCTGTGGCAAGTCAACTTTGTTGAACGTTGCTGCGGGCCTGTTGGCGCCGTCTTCGGGCAGTGTGCACGTTTTTGGCGAGCCGTTGACAGGCGTCAACTCGCGTGCGGGCTATATGTTTCAGGCGGAGGCATTGATGCCATGGCGCAGCGCGATCAGTAACGTCGCCGCCGGCCTTGAGTTCCGTGGCGTGAGTCAGCCCGACGCCGAGAAGGCCGCTGGCGAGTGGCTCAAGCGTGTCGGGTTGGGGGGCTTTGAAAACCGTTATCCCCATCAGATGTCGGGTGGCATGCGCAAGCGAACCGCATTGGCGCAAACCCTGATTTTGGACCCGGACATCATTTTGATGGATGAGCCGTTCTCAGCACTCGACATCCAAACGCGACAACTGATGGAGAACGAGGTGCTCGCTTTATGGCAAGCCAAGCGCAAGGCTGTGTTGTTCATCACGCATGACCTCGATGAGGCCATTGCGATGTCAGACCGTGTGGTTGTGTTGTCGGCAGGCCCTGCGACGCGGCCAATCGGCGAGTTTGTGATTGACCTAGAGCGGCCGCGGGATGTGGCCGAAATCAGGGTGCATCCTCGGTTCATTGAGTTGCACGAGCAAATTTGGTCGGTTTTGAGAGATGAGGTTTTGAAGGGCTACGCCCGCCAAATGGAGGTATCAGCATGAACCGAACCGTCATCGGTGGCTGGCGCTTGCGTGGCGCTCAGTTTGGCCTGCTTGCGGCGATCATTTTGATTTGGCATGTTTTTACCGACCCAGAATTGTTGCCACCGATTTATTTTGACAACGCGGATCAAGCGGCATTTTTCTTTGGACGACCCGCAGAGGTGGCCAGCCGTATTTGGAATTGGTTTGCCAGCGGCGAGATTTATCGCCATTTGGGCATCACCTTGTTTGAAACCTGCATGGCGTTCTTTATCGGCACGGTGTCTGGTCTTGGGATGGGCTTGTGGCTGGCCCTGAACGACAACGCTTCTGCGATTTTGGATCCTTATATCAAGGCACTGAATTCGATGCCTCGCGTGATTTTGGCGCCGATCTTTGCCGTTTGGTTTGGCCTTGGGGTGTGGTCAAAAGTGGCGCTGGGCGTGACGCTGGTGTTTTTTATTGTGTTCTTTAACGTCTACCAAGGGGTCCGCGAGGTGAGCCCAACCCTGCTGGCGAATGCCCGCATGCTGGGCGCGAATCAACGCCAATTGTTGCGCAGCGTCTATCTGCCAAGTGCGACCAGCTGGGTATTCTCAAGCCTGCACACCAGCGTCGGTTTGGCGTTCGTTGGTGCCGTGGTGGGTGAGTATCTCGGGTCTGCGGGTGGCGTGGGCTATTTGATCTTGGAGGCGGAAGGTAACTTTGATGTCAACACCGTATTTGCTGGCATCGTTGTGCTGACGGCCTTTGCGCTGTTTCTGGATTCAATGGTCGGCGCTGTGGAGAAACGCTTGATGGTTTGGCAACCGAGAACCGCACAGTCTGAGCGCTTGTAGTCAACGGCGCGGTATATTGGCGCCATGCTCACGCTCACACAGACGCTTTCGTTCCTATTGGCAGCCGGTTTAATCACCCTTTCACCGGGGCCCGATAACCTGATGGTTCTCAGCTTCGGGATCAGCAAAGGGCGACGTGAGGGCATTGCTTTTGGGGTGGGATGTGCGGTTGGCTGCTTGAGTCACACCGCGCTTGCTGTGCTCGGCGTCAGTGCCCTGTTGGTGGCATCGCCCATTGCGTTCACTGTCTTGAAGTGGGCCGGGGGTGGCTATTTGGTGTGGCTCGGCTGGCAAGCCTGGCGACATGCCGGCGTGGTGACGGTGTCGGCCGATACGACTGCTCAAGTGCCAACATTGCGCCGGTTGTTTATCAAGGGCCTGATGGCCAACGCCATCAACCCCAAAGTTGTTATTTTCTTCCTGTCTTTTTTGCCTCAGTTCGTTGATGTCAATGCCGGATCAATGGCTTGGCAGCTGGGACAGCTTGGCATTTTGTTTACCCTTCAGGCTGCGCTCATTTTTGGCAGTTTGGGTTTTTTTGCCGGCGGTATTGGGCGTTGGCTGAACAAACGACCCGCAGCTGGCTTTTGGCTTGATCGCCTGGCGGGTGCAATTTTTGTCGGCTTGGGCCTGCGAATCATTTTTAGCCGTTAACCACACCTCACACATTGCCAACCATGAACACCACAACATCCTCTGAGCCCACCATTTCCTTGTCGGTCGACGATTTCAACCCGAGCGAAATGTATTTTTTGCTGCGGGACTCTGTGTTGCCCCGGCCGATTGCGTGGGTCTCAACGGTCAGCCGTGATGGGGTTCATAACTTGGCTCCATTCAGTTTTTTTAACGTCTGTTGCCCCTCGCCACCCGTTATGGGATTTTCCTGTGGGCCACGTGGCGACAACCACAACCTTGAAGCCATTGTTTCAAAAGATACGCTGCAGAACATTCGGGACACAGGGGAGTTCGTGATCAACATCTCACCTGAGGGCTTGTTTGAGCCGATGGTCGACAGTGCCCAGGATTTGCCCGCGACGGTTAGCGAATTTGATGCATTGGGTATTGCCAGCTTACCGTGTGATCTCGTGGGCGCACGTCGCGTGGCGCTAACGCCAATCGCCTTCGAGTGTCGTTTGAATAATATTTTGCCGCTTGGAAAAAATCACTGGGTCATGGGTGACGTCGTCAAGGTCCATATCTTGGAGCGCGTCTACCAAGGTGAGCGCGATGGCAAACGCCACCGAGTTGACCTGATGAAAGAAAGTGCCATGCGGCCACTGGGTCGGCTGGGTCGTGCGTTCTACTGCAAGTTGACCGACGTGATGCTGCGTGCTCGGAAAAACGGCCCCAACTGAGTCCGTTTATTGCCGGGCGAGTCGTGGCATGGCCATCATGGCGCCAGGGAAATTTTGTCGCACGGGATTGATGTCCATGCCCCCCCGCCGTGTGAACTGAATCTTCACACGCAATTTGCTTGGCTGGCACTGCCGCAGCACATCCACAAAAATCCGTTCGGCGAGCGGTTCGTGAAACTCTTGTTGATCGCGGAAGCCGATCAGGTAACGCAGCAAGCACGCCTGATCAATGGGTTTGCCGATGTAGTCAATCTGAACGCTGCCCCAGTCGGGCTGACCGGTCACGCGGCACAGTGCGCGTAACAGGTTGCTGTGCAGCGTTTCCTCAACGACCCCTTCATTCTCAATCACACGAAGTTGTGTGGGGTCGTTATGTGGCGCTTCCACATCGATGTCCAAGCGGTCGAGGTTGAAGCCTTGCAGGGTACCGAAGCGCTGATTTTCAAATTGCTCTGGTGTGATGATTTTCACGATCGCCCGCGCCTGTGGTGCCGCGCCGCCCCAAAGCACTGGGTTGATATCGGCATCGATCAACTGCGCAATGGCGTCGGCACTGTCGACCCTGTGATTATTGAAACTATTCAGGTACAGCTTGAACGATTTACTCTCAACGATGAACGGGGTTTCGCAGGGCACCGTGACCTGAAGGATACCGACTTGCGGCTTGCCCTTTCGGTTGAGCCACCCCAGCTCATAGCCTGTCCAAAAATCGGCCCCCATGAAAGGCAAGCTTGCCCCCAACTGCAGGCCGTCTCGCGCCATATGCCGTGGGATGGGGAAAAGCAGGCGCGGATCGTAATGCGTCGGGGTATCGCTGCGTTGGCCCAGTGGTGCGTTTTCAAGAGGGGTGTTGGCAAGTGTCATGATGCGGGTCGTGGTTCTGGTGCCTTGAGGTCGGGCATGCGTTGTAAATGGCCCATCACCCAAACATTCATGGCGATGGCCAATGCGGCGTGGGCGGCAACCACCCCGAGCGCGAGGTCGAAGTTGCCATAGATGGCGACCGCGTAGCCCACCACGATGGGGGTAATGATGCCGGACAGATTCGTGAATGCATTCACGACACTGCCGGTTAGGCCCACTCGGTTGGCGGGGGCGAGGTCACTGACCAAGGTCCAGATCATCGTGCCGACGCTCTTACCGAAAAATGCAATGGTCATGAAGACCGCAATCAACGTCGGATCGCGGGTGAACAGGCAGGCCAGGAAGCCAGCGATCACCAAGCCCATGCCGATGTAAACGGGGGTTTTGCGCGCAATGTTGAGGGAGTGTGTGCGTCGCAGCAGCGCGTCTGAAAACACCCCGGCAACCGTCCCGCCAATGAAGCCGCCGATCGCGGGGAAAGCCGAAAGCGCACCCGCCTCTGCCAACGTGAGACCCATGTCATGCACCAGGTAAGCGGGGAACCAAGCCAAAAAAAACCAAGTAATCGAAGCGATGGCGTATTGCGCCACCACCAAGCCCCTGAAGAGCTGTTGGGAAAACAGTTGACGCAAGTCGCTGATTAAACTGTTGGTGTTGCTGCCGGCGGTGAGTGGGGTGTCCTCACTGGCGCCACCCGGCGGTGAAACACGCTCAGTTTTGGGGGCGCCCCACAGCGCACCACCCGATGTGAGCAAACGCTTTTCTTTGGCTGATAGGTGCTTGTGTTGCTGCGGTGTTCGAAAAACACTGCTCCAGATGGCTGATCCCATGACGCCCAAAAACGCCAGAACCACAAAGGACATCGCCCAACCCAGGTGGTTAACGACCCAAGCCAATAACGGGTTGAAAATCGCAATCGCGAAGTACGGCATGCTGGCGTAGACGGCACCTGCCACGCCGCGCTCTTGCTTCGGAAACCAAGTCGCCAGGACCATGCCTGAGCTTCCGCCGAGCGGGCTTTGGCTGATACCGAGCAACAGGCGGGCAGCCAAAATAAGCCCCCATGAATGGGCCACAAGTGCCGGTGCGCCTGCCAAAGCAACCAGCAGGCTACACAGGGCGCTGGCGGCCAAACCGGTGCCGATGATGGGGCGGACGCCGAAGCGTTCGACCAGTAGGCCGGCTGGGATCTGTGCGACGACATAAGTCCATGAGAACGCCGAGAATAGCCATCCCAGGTCACTGGGCCCGAGGTTCAGTGCGGTTGACAATTCGGGTGCCGCAACCGCCAATCCCGAGCGTTCCGCAGAGGCGATACCCAGCGTCATGCAAATCAGGCCAAGCGCGACAAAGCGGCGGCGTGCCTGTATGTGCCGGACGGCTTTTCGGTACCACTTGAAGGGGGGCATGGGGCGGGATTTTTTGTAGGTCGGGCGTGCCGCTGAGTATAGTGCGCGCGCATCTGACCGCCCCGCGACACATGCGCTGGCTGCGAAACGAGTAAACTTCTGCGCACCTTGTGCGCCGATGTGCGCCCCACTTAAAAAGGATAACGACCATGTTGAAAACCGCGGCTTCCCTGTCTCGTTTGGGTACCGAATCTGCTTTTGAGGTGTTGGCGCGAGCGCAAGCCCTGATGGCACAGGGGAAAGACATCATCAACTTGGGCATTGGCCAACCCGACTTTAAAACGCCTTCCCATATTGTTGATGCGGGCATTCAGGCGTTGCGTGACGGTCATCATGGCTACACGCCGGCGAACGGCATACCGGCGCTGCGCGAGGCCGTCGCTGCGGACCTGCAGAGGCGCCACGGGTCAAGCGTGGACCCTGACTGTGTTGTCATCGTTCCGGGTGGCAAGCCCACCATGTTTTTCGCGGTGTTGATGTTTGGTGAGCCGGGTGCAGAGATCATGTACCCCAACCCGGGCTTCCCCATCTACGAGTCAGTCATTAAATACAGTGGCGCTACCCCGGTACCCATCGAGTTGCGCGAAGACAAGGGCTTCGCATTTGACGCCGATACCGTGCTGTCACAGATCACACCGGCAACCCGCCTGATCATCATCAATAGCCCGGCCAATCCAACCGGAGGCGTTACGCCAAAAGCTGAAATTGACAAGCTGGTGGCGGGTTTGGCCAAGCACCCGCACGTGGCGCTGTTGTCGGATGAAATCTATAGCCAAATGCTGTACGACGGCCGAGAGCACGTCTCGCTACTCAACTACCCCGAGATCCGCGACAGGCTGATTTTGTTGGATGGTTGGAGCAAGACCTACGCCATGACGGGTTGGCGTCTAGGCTTCGCCGTTTGGCCCAAGAGCCTGGTGAGCGAGGTGACGCGTTTGTGTATCAACGATCATTCGTGCGTCAACGCGTCCGCTCAATATGCAGGCCTCGCCGCATTGACAGGACCGCAAGACGCCGTGGCTGAGATGATGGTGGCGTTCAACCAGCGCCGTACCCTGATCGTCGATGCGTTGAACAGCTTGCCTGGGGTGCGCTGCGCGGATGCGGCGGGCGCCTTTTATGCATTTCCCAACATCTCGGGCACTGGCTTGACGTCACGCCAAGCCCAGGATTTATTCCTTAATGAAGCGAATGTGGCGACCGTTTCGGGCACCAGTTTCGGTGCGTGGGGCGAAGGCTTCGTGCGATTCTCTTACGCGAACAGCGCAGAGAATATCGAGCGCGCGATGGATCGCATTCGCAAGGTTTTGTAAGTCGCATCGCCTGGTTGGGGTTTACCTCAGTGGCGCGTCCGATTTCCTTTGGTAATATGATTACATCAAATCATATTTGCTGGAGACCTGCGCCATGAGTCACCCGAAAGACAAGCCCCTACGCAGCCAATCGTGGTTCGGTCGGCAAGACCGCGATGGTTTCGCTTATCGCAGTTGGGTCAAGGGTAAGGGTGTTCCGCACGACCAGTTCGATGGGCGCCCGGTGATCGGCATCTGCAATACCTTTTCAGAACTGACGCCCTGCAACTCGCATTTCCGTGCGCTCGCTGAGCAGGTCAAGATTGGCGTTTACGAGGCAGGTGGCTTTCCGCTTGAATTTCCCGTGATGTCTTTGGGGGAGACGCTGTTGCGTCCCACCGCGATGCTTTACCGCAACTTGGCATCAATGGATGTTGAGGAGAGCATTCGTGGCAACCCAATTGATGGGGTGGTGTTGTTGATGGGGTGTGACAAAACGACCCCTGCGCTGCTGATGGGGGCATCGAGTGCCAACCTGCCATCCATTGGCGTGAGTGGCGGCCCCATGCTGAATGGCAAATGGCGTGGCAAGGAATTGGGCTCAGGCACCGGCGTTTGGAGCATGAGCGAGCAGGTCCGGGCAGGCACCATGAAACTGCAAGATTTCTTCGATGCCGAGGCGGGTATGCACCGTTCACACGGTCACTGCATGACGATGGGCACAGCATCAACGATGGCCAGCATGGTCGAATCGTTGGGTATCGGCTTACCCGGTAATGCCGCCTATCCAGCCGTGGATGGCCGTCGCAACGTTTTGGCACGCGAGGCCGGACGCCGAATCGTGGAGATGGTTAAAAAAGATATCAAGATCGGTGACATTCTCACGCGGAAGGCCTTTGAAAACGCTATCAAAACATTGGCAGCCATTGGTGGCTCGACCAATGCTGTTATCCACCTGACAGCGATTGCAGGGCGATTGGGCGTCGACTTGGCGCTGGAGGACTTCGATGCATTGGGGAGCCGGATGCCTTGCCTGGTCAACCTGCAACCCTCAGGCGAGCACCTGATGGAGGACTTCTGTTACGCGGGCGGTATTCCCGCTGTGATGAACGCCATCGCCTCTGAGCTCCACTTGGATATTCCAACCGCCTCGGGCCGGACCGTCGGTGAGAACATTGCAGGCGCTGAAAACTTCGACTCGCGCGTGATCAAGACCATGGCTGAACCGTTCAAACCCGAGGCGGGTATCGCGGTATTGACGGGTAATCTGGCGCCACGTGGGGCTGTGATCAAACCCAGCGCCGCGAGCCCACACCTGTTGAAGCACACCGGTCGCGCCGTTGTGTTCGAGAACTCGGACGACTTTCATGCACGCATCGATGATGAGTCTTTGGATGTCGATGAAACCTGTATTTTGGTTTTGAAAAACTGCGGCCCCAAAGGCTATCCGGGGATGGCTGAGGTGGGGAACATGCCACTGCCACCGAAGGTTTTGCGCAAGGGCGTGACCGATATGGTCCGCATTTCAGATGCCCGCATGAGCGGCACGGCCTACGGCACGGTCGTTCTCCACACCGCACCCGAAGCGGCTGCCGGTGGGCCACTGGCAGTGGTTCGCAATGGTGACATGATTACCCTCGATGTCACCGCTCGTCGCTTACATTTGCACGTAGACGATGCCGAGTTGGCCGATCGTTTGAATGCTTGGCAGCCACCTGAGCCGCCGCTATCAAGCGGCTACTGGCGCCTTTACGTTGACCATGTTTTACAAGCCGACCAGGGCGCAGACTTTGACTTTTTGGTGGGACAGCGCGGTGCGTTTGTGCCGAAAGACAACCACTGACATGTCAATTCAACCCGGTCGGCAACCACTTTTTGATTGGAGTTTTTAAATGAATTCAAAGATTGCAGTTGTCACTGGGGCCAGCGCTGGCATTGGGCAAGCATGTGCAACAGCCTTGGTTGCCGACGGTTGGACAACCGTTTTCGTCGGGCGCGATGCCACGAAGCTCAGTGCGGTCGTCGCCGCGTTACCGGAGGCTCAACGTGCACGCGCTGAGACCGCCGTTTGTGATGTGACCAACGCAGATGATGTCAAAGCATTGTTTGATGGGGTTGCGAGCCGCCATGGTCGTATCGATCTTTTATTCAACAACGCGGGCGTCAACCAAACACCCGTGACGCCCGATGAACTGGGTGCGGACGAATGGCGCAAAGTGGTGGGTACCAACTTAGATGGCGCCTTTTATTGTCTGTCAAACGCTTTCCGCATCATGCGCCATCAGTCGCCGCAAGGTGGTCGGATCATCAACAACGGCTCGATTTCGGCGCACACGCCCCGTCCGTGTTCGATTGCCTATGCGGCCAGTAAGTCAGCCATCACTGGCTTGACGCGCGGTGCTGCCTTGGATGGCCGTGCGCTAAACATCGCCGTCGGGCAAATCGACATTGGCAACGTTGCCAGTGCCATGACAGAGCGCATGGCCGCCGGCGTTTTACAAGCCGACGGTAGCATTCGCGCCGAGGCACGAATGGACATGAGTGGCGTCGCCAGTACGTTTATGGCCATGGTGAATTTGCCGCTTGAGTCCAACATTTTTACCGTCACGGTCATGGCCACTGGCATGCCCTACGTCGGCCGCGGCTGATCTGATTTTCAAGGAGTATCGAGATGAAATTTTTACGTGCTTGGATCAATGGCGCCGTTGTGCCTGGTGTTTTGGATGCCCATGGCGTCCGCCGAAATTTGAGTGGTCTCATCAGCGATGTGACGACCGCGTCGCTTTCTGGTGCTGGCTTGGCTGCGCTGCAAAAGGCAGACCTGAGCGCATTGCCCGAGATCGCGGCGGATGCCCCATTGGTTGCGCCGTGGGCTGATTGTAAAAAGTTCATTTGTATCGGTCTGAACTACGCGGATCATGCGGCTGAGTCTGGCTTGCCCATCCCCGCTGAGCCCATCATCTTCACCAAGTCGATCGATGCGCGCGTGGGCCCTGATCACGATGTTGTGTTGCCAAAAGACTCGGTCAAGACCGACTGGGAGGTCGAGCTGGGTGTGGTGATTGGCACCACCGCGCGTTATGTCGAGCAGGCCGATGCGCTGTCTTATGTTGCCGGCTATTGCGTGGTGAATGATGTCTCCGAGCGGGCCTATCAAATTGAGCGTGGTGGTACCTGGGATAAGGGCAAGGGTTGCGATACCTTTGGCCCCGTAGGGCCGTGGTTGGTGACCCGTGATGAGGTACCCGATCCCCAAAATTTGGGTATGTGGCTCGATGTCAACGGCAAGCGATACCAAACCGGTTCCACCAAAACCATGGTGTTTGGCGTTGCTGAGTTGGTGGCCTACGTGAGCCGCTTTATGACGCTGTACCCCGGTGACATCATCAGCACAGGCACCCCCCCGGGCGTTGGCATGGGCGTGAAGCCAAATCCGGTCTATCTAAAGGCGGGCGATCACATGCGCTTGGGCATTGATGGTTTGGGTGAGCAGTCGCAGCGCGTGGTCGCGTGGGATCCGGCGCGCATTGACGCCATCGTTTGATATGAAGCGCGTACTCATTACCGGGGCTGGTGGCTTCGTTGGGGCGCGCCTCGCCCGACATCTGCTGGCCAATCCGCCGGCTGTTTGGGGTGGTTCGCCTGCCTTGACGCTGACCGACCAGTACCCGCTACCCCCTGACCTCGTCGCCGACGCCCGGGTCACCGCGGTGGTCGGGCCATTGGGCGATCAAGCCGCGTTGTTCTCATCAGGCTTTGACGCCGTGTTCCATTTGGCCTCGGCGGTATCCGGCGAATGCGAATTGGATTTCGAGTTGGGTCTGCGCTCCAACTTGGATGGGACTCGCATCCTGCTGGAAGGCCTGCGTCAAGCAGGTAATCACCCCACGGTGGTGTTCTCGAGCTCGATTGCGGTGTATGGCCCCGACCCGGGCTTACTCATGCCCGCAGTGGTTGACGAGGACACATTGCCAGCACCGCAAACCTCTTACGGCACGCACAAGTTGATGTGCGAGTACCTGATTGCCGATTACACGCGCAAAGGTTTCATTGATGGGCGCAGTGCCCGTCTGATGACAGTCGCGGTGCGGCCCGGTAAGCCGAATGGCGCGGCGTCGTCATTTTTTAGCGGCATCATCCGTGAGCCCTTGGCGGGTGTTGAGGCCGTGTGCCCGGTAGATCCACAGACGGCGCACCCCTTGGCTTCACCGCAGTCAACGGTGTTGAGCTTGGTGGGCCTGATGACGGCATCACGCGATGTCCTGAAGCGGCGATTGGCCGTGACCTTACCCGCTGTCAACGTGACAGTCGCTGAGATGCTCGACGCACTTGAACGCGTTGCAGGGCCGGCGGTGCGGGCACGGGTTCGGTTTGCACACGACGCGCGTATTGCAGGCATTGTGGCGAACTGGCCGCGTGCAGCGAAGGCCACCACCGCGACCGGTGTCCTGGGCTTTCCAGGTGACCCCTCGTTTGACAGCATCATTCAACAATACATTGACGACATGCGTCTGGCCGGGCACGCGGCGACGGCGTTGAAAGGGATGGCATGAATCAGATTGATTTGAAAGGCCGTACAGCGGTCATTACCGGCGGCGCCCAAGGCATTGGTTACGGCACGGCCGAGCGCATGTTGGCATCGGGCGCGCGAGTCGTGTTGTGGGATCGCAATGAAGCCACGTTGCACGAAGCGGCTGAGACCCTGCGAGCCCTCGGCTCGGTGAGTACCGAAGTGGTTGAGTTGGGTGATGAAGCCAGCGTCCAGGCCGCCGCTGCGCGAACGCTTGCTGCCCACGGACGGGTTGATATTTTGGTCAACAATGCCGGCATAACGGGTGGTAACGCCACCACCTGGGAGTTAGACAGTCGCGTTTGGCAAGACGTCATTCACATTAATTTGGTCGCACCGTTTTTTGTTTGCAAGGCGCTGGTGCCATCAATGATTGCAGCGGGCTACGGCCGTATCGTTAACATCGCGTCGATCGCGGGCAAGGAGGGCAATCCCAATGCCTCCCATTACAGTGCCTCTAAAGCGGGTTTGATTGCGCTGACCAAATCCTTGGGTAAGGAACTGGCGGACAAGGGGATTTTGGTAAACGCCATCACGCCAGCCGCCGCTCAAACGCCTTTGTTTGCGACGATGACCCAAACGCATATCGATTACATGAAGTCGAAAATTCCGATGGGACGATTTGTTGAGGTCGCGGAAATTGCAGCGATGGCGACCTGGTTGGCCAGCGCAGATTGTTCGTTCTCAACCGGCGCGGTATTTGATATTTCGGGTGGCCGCGGAACCTACTAGACGCTTGGGGGAATGGCGGGTGGTATTCGCTTTTGCTCCCACAACAAAAACAGGCCGCTGGCCACAATAATCGAGCCACCCACAAAGACGGCTGCAGGTGGCACGTCCCCAAATACCAGCCATCCCCAGAGTGCCATGTACAACAGTTGCTGGTAATTGAAGGGGGCCAGGGTCGCTGCATTGGCGTAGCGGTGCGCTTGTGCCCAGACGTAGTGGCCCAAGCCGCCCCAGAAGCCCGCGCTGATGACCAGCACGAACTCAAATGTGTTGTGCGGCATGACGAACCCAGGCAGTGCCCACGGGGCGAACAAAATGACGGGTCCCATCGCCGAATACCATTGCATGGCTGCCGGGTTTTCATACTGGGCCAAATGGCGTGTCAGCAGGTTGAAGATGGCGAACAACACCGCGTTGAACACCATTAAGAAAATGGCTGGGTGAATCGCGCTGGATGAGGGGCGGACAACGATCAAAACACCGATAAAGCCAGTGATGATGGTGATCCACTGCGCCTTACGGAGTGGCTGATTGAGCCAAAAGTGGCTGATGACGGCCACGATTAACGGCGCTGAAAACAGGATAGATGCGGTTTCTGTGAGTTGTAAAAACTGGATTGACCAAAAGTTACAGCATGTCATCGTGCCTAAAAGAACGGCACGTAAGAGCTGCAGTCGTTTCTTTTCAATCCGAAACATAGCGCCCTTGTAACGTGGCGCCAACACCACCCCCGAGACGACTGCTTGGCTCAGAAAGCGCAGCCATATGATTTCAAGCAACGGTATGGTTTGCAGCTGAAGCAGCCACTTGACGGTTGTGTCCAGTAGCGAAAAAGAGAGCGTTGCTAGGCAGACCAGCAAAATACCCGTGCGGCGATTGACCGCCGAGTCTTCATGCCACATGGTGGCGGCGCTGGCGTTGGGCAGACGCTGCGGGGGTCATGGTGCGGTTGAATCGCTGCGGGACACGCCTGCTGCGAGGTCTTTACGCGACCGATCAATTTGAAACTTCGAGCAGGCGTACGCACCCTCGCTGTCGCGGGCACGGATTTTTTCGACAATTTCCCAATGGAATGGCAAGGAGCGCGCGATCCCATCATCCGGCGTACGGGTTGTGATCAAAAAAACCTCGCGCAGCATGCTACCGATGGCACGCCCCACTTGCGTGAACATGGCATTTTGGCTGGCACGCAGCAGCCCGATGTGAAACGCGTAGTCGGCTTGAATGTAGTCCTCTTCGTTACCGGCTGCCACGGCAGCCGCCATGGCGTGGTAAGCGTTTTCTAAGGCGAGGATGTCATCTTCAGTGGCGCGCAAGGCAGCCAAGCGGACCGCCTCAGGCTCGATGGCACTGCGCAGCTCTTGCAAGTCTTCCAACAGCTTCGGCTCGAAGCCAATGCGGCTCTGCCAGCCGACGACCTGTTCGTCAAACCAGTTCCAACGCTCCGATGGCAGCACAATCGTGCCAATTTTGGGGCCGGTACTGATCAGGCCTTTGGCGACCAAAGACTTCACGACCTCGCGCAAAATCGTGCGCGACACACCCAGCGCGTCGCAGAGCTTTTGCTCAGGTGGTAACTTGTCACCCTGCGCATACTCGCCACCGATGATGGCCATACCGAGGGCATCCAGGGTGCCCCCATGAATGTTCTTGATCTTCGGTTTTAGCATTCAGGTACCGGTGTTTCGAGGGGTTCTCCCGCAAAGTGGCGGTTGATGTTGGCGGTTGCCAAATCAGCCATCGCTTGTCGAGTGGCATCGGTCGCGCTGCCGACATGCGGCGTCAGAACCACGTTATCCATTGTTAGTAGCGCCGGCAGGGGGGTCGGTTCATTTTCAAACACATCAAGTCCTGCGCCCGCGATAACGCCGGTTTGCAGCGCCTCGACCAGGGCCGCTTCATCAATGACTGAGCCACGCGCCACGTTGACGATGTAACCTTTGGGGCCGAGCGCTTTCAGCACGGCGGCGTTCACCATGTGGTGTGTGCCAGCGCCGCCAGGCGTGATGAGCGTGAGCATATCGACCTGGCTTGCGAGGGCCTCGATATCGGCGACAAACGCGTAGGGCAGGTTGGACTTGGCGCTGCGTGCCGTGTAAGCAATGGGCATACCAAACGCTTCTGCGCGGTGGGCAATGGCCTGTCCAATTCGACCCATCCCGACAATACCCAAGCGCATACCCGACAGCTTGGTCGCCAGTGGCAAGCCACCTTTCGCCCATTCGCCTGCACGCACAAATTGATGGGCTTGTGGGATGCGACGGGTCACACTGAGCATCAGGGCGATGGCTAAGTCAGCCACGTCATCATTCAGGACGTTTGGGGTGTGCGTCACCATGGCGCCGCGTTGGATTGCATGGCCAACGTCCACCCCGTCATAGCCCACACCCATCACCGAGATCAGCTTTAGAGCCGGCAAGGCATCCATCATGCTTGCAGGCACCTTGGACTCACCGCCGGCCGCGATGACCTCAATCAATTCGCGGTCGGGATGCGCCATCAGGGCGTCATGGCTCATTGGGCCAATAACGTTGTACTTCGTTTGTAGCGCTTTGACGAACAGTGGGTTCAGTGGCGAGGCGGCGAGTAGCGTGGGTGTCATGAATGGCTCAGTTCTTGGTGGGGTTCTTTAAGCGTTCTTCGGTTGCGGGCAGTCCGTTGGCCGTTGCGACAAAGTCAGCCAGCATGGGGACCATTTTTTGCCCTTGGCCAGACGCATCCATCGCGGCAAAGCTCGCTCGGACGAGGGATTGTATCGGTGTAACGACCCCTAAGTCATTGGCTAAATTTGAGGCATAGCGCATGTCTTTGTGCGCGTTGGCAATGGTGAATAGATGGGCGTTTGGATCGCCCTCAATGGTCCACTTCATGAAGGTGTCGTAGAACCCGCAGCGCATGCGTCCAGAGCCAACGACGGCATTGAATTGATCAACGCTAAGGCCTGCTTTCCGAGCCAAAGCCAGCGCCTCCGAGTAGATCGCGCCGTAGCCCATGGCGACAAAATTATTCACCAACTTCACCGTGTGACCCAGGCCCACTTTACCCAGGTGCGTGATGTTGGTGGCCCACGTCGCGATGATGGGGTGAATGCGTTTGAAAACGTCATCATCCGCGCCAACCATAGCGCTCAATGCGCCAATCGCCGCCTCTTTGGGGGTGCCACCCAGCGGCGAGTCCACAAAATGCATCTGGACGGCGCGCGCGGCAGCGTCGAGTTTGCCAGTCGATACGGGGTCGGAGGTGGAGCAATCAATGATCACGGTTCCGGGTTGGGCGTTGGCCAAAATGCCATCCGCCCCGAGCACCAGACTTTCAACTTGGGGGGAGCCTGTCACGCACATGAAGATCACGCTGCATTGTTTGGCCATTTCGGCGGCGCTGTGAACCTCCGTTGCGCCGGCGCTCACCAAGCGTTCAACGGGTTCGCGGTTGCGGTGCGCCATAACGGCGAGCGGGTAGCCCTTGGTGACGATGTTGTGTGCCATCCCTTCACCCATGAAACCCACCCCGATAAATCCAACGCGTTCGCTCATGTGTACTCCTTGGTTCTGTGTTTGCTGTTTTTGTATTATCGTAGGATGAATGACGTTTACACGTCAAGCGCCACCAGCGCGCCGTGTGCGCTGATCACCCGACTTGCCAACGCATGTCCGGCGCGCGCCGCATCAGCTGCGGATTGACTCGCGAGGCGGGCGGCCAGATAAGCGGCGTTGAAGGCGTCGCCAGCTGCCGTTGAGTCGACTGGTATGTGTGGTGTTCCCACATCGATCATTTCTTGGTGGTCGGTATCGGCGACCACCATGGTGTTCCCTGCATTTTTAACGGCGACTTCGCGCGCCCCAGCGGCCAGATAGCGTTGCGCGCAGGCCTGAAGGTCGGCATCGCCAAAGAAGCGTTGTTCGTCGTCAAAGCTGGGCAGTGCCCAATCGGCAATCCCCGCGGCCTGCAGGGTCGCCTCGGTCATGGCCGTTAGGCTGTCCCATAACTGGGGTCGGTGATTGGGGTCAAATGCCACGCGACACCCGTTGGCCTTGGCCGCTGCCACCGCTTGCAAGAAGTTACCTCGTGCGATTGGCGCCAAAATGGCCAGCGTGATGCCTGAAAAGTAAACCACATCAGCCGCACTCAACGCGGCCTTCAGGGCCGCAGGGTCGTCGGCCAGATGCCGAGCCGCTGACTGGCTGCGCCAGTAGGTGAAGTGCCGCTCGCCATCCGCCAAGCTGATGGCGTACAGGCCCACCGTGCGTTGTGGGTCACGCTGCACCCAGTCCGTCTCGATGCGGGCCTCGCTCAGGAATCGATGCACGCGTTCAGAAAATAAATCAACACCGATCCGCGTGCCATAGGCCACCGCCCAATCCATGTCGGGCAGACACCGGCGCGCGTACCATGCCGTGTTCAATGTGTCGCCTGCAACGCCCAGTTGCCACGCGTTGTCAGTGGGGCTCGATAGCTCGAGCATGCACTCGCCCAAGCAAAGAAGGCGGTTCATGGGGTCAGATGGCGATGCCGCCATCGATGGTGTAAGCCTGCCCCGTTACAAACGCGGATTCATCGGATGCCAGAAATACCACCAGGGGTGCAATTTCGCTGGCTTGCGCCAGTCGCCCCATGGGTTGACGCGCAATGAATTGCTGCCGCGCCACAACGGGGTCGGGCTGTGCGTTGATGCGTTCATGCAGGGACGGCGTCTCAACGGTGCCGGGACAAACCGCGTTACAGCGAACGCCTTGGGCCACGTAATCGACCGCCACACTTTTGGTTAAACCAATGACAGCGGCTTTGGTGGCGCCGTATATGAAGCGGTTGGGTAACCCTTTGATGCTGCTGCACACGCTGGCCATGTTGATGATGCTGGCGCCACCACGCGCCTTGGCGCTGTCGAGTAATTTGGGCAAGGCCGCTTGAATCATCCAAAACTGCGCGCGCACGTTGAGGTCAAACCCCATCGCCCATTGGTCATCGGTTGCCGCTTCGATGTGCCCAGCGTGGACGATCCCTGCGCAGTTGAAGAGGGCGTCGATGGCGGGAATCTCCGCGACAACGGCCTGAATTTCAGCTTTATCCAACACGTTGACAACACGGGTATGGATGTTGGGCGTGCCTTTGAGTGTGTCTAGCAGCGCTGGGTTGATATCGGTCGCCCAGACAGTTGCGCCTTCGTTGGCCATGGCGACCGCGCTCGCGCGTCCAATGCCTTGCCCTGCAGCAGTGACGAGAACGGTTTTTCCTGAAAGACGCATAAGAGGCTCCATGGGGTTTGTTGTTGGGGTAATTGCGGGGTCTTTTGGGATTGACAAAGCAAAAGATAGACGCGACGATTCATTATCAATTGGTCATACCAATTGACCAATTATCGTTTACCCCAAACATGAAAACCATCGAAACCCAGCGCCTCTATCGGCGCATTGCAGACCAGATCCGAGAGGGTATTCAGGCCGGCAAATGGGCGCTCGGTAGCCGGTTACCACCAGAGCGAGACCTGGCACCACTGCTTGGCGTGAGCCGTCCGTCCCTGCGCGAGGCGCTGATCGCGTTGGAAGTGGAGGGGTTGATTGCGGTTCGTACGGGCTCAGGAATTTATGTTCAAGCAACCAGCGGTAGCGGTCCGGGCGCCGGTGTTGAGGCGCGTGCGGAGTGGGGCCCATTGGAGGTGATGCGCGCACGACAGGTCATCGAGGTTGAGGTTGCTGCCCTGGCTGCTCAGAACGCCCGAAGCGCCGAAGTTGCAAGAATGAGGGATGCCATCCAATTGATGCGCGACGATGTGGCCCAACACCAAGCGCCGCGCCGAGGGGATGAGGCCTTTCATTTGGCGATCGCCAGTGCGTGTGGCAATGATGTCTTAACCGAAATGGTTGAACAAACGTGGGCCGCAAGGGACGGCGCGATGTTTGCGCGGTTCGGTGATCACTTTGAGCACCCCGTGGCTTGGCAGCATGCAATTGCAGAGCACGATCATGTTTTAAGCGCCATTGAGACCGGCGATGCGGCGGGTGCTCGGCGCGCCATGCGTCAGCACATCAAGCAGGCAATCCGCCGCTATACCGCCAATTGGCAAGTCGTCAACGCCCAAAAAAGTAACGGCAGAGAAAGCAGAAACCATGACTGATTTATTTTTGAAACTCCATCCCGCAGACGACGTTTTGATCGCTCGTCAACAACTGCTGAGCGGGCAGCAACTCGGTGATGTCACCGTGCGTGGCATGGTGCCAGCGGGCCACAAAATTGCTGTGCGCGACATTGCGGAAGGCCAGCCCGTGTTGCGGTACAACCAGATCATCGGCTTCGC
>ENA-OREM01000397-OREM01000397.1-marine-metagenome-genome-assembly--contig:-NODE-397-length-32766-cov-4.416899_pt1 | contig 32766 bp, 51 predicted proteins | sample MGYA00248623_ERZ508561 | MGnify/ENA primary metagenome ERZ508561 (study PRJEB26227, sample SAMN06264494) | marine metagenome | isolation source: Columbia River Estuary | place: USA:Columbia River Estuary...
TGGCAGCAGACGCAGACCGCAGAATCCTTAATCGTGTTGAACCTGGCTTGTTCGGCTTTGGTCGGTTTTCCTGTTGAGTGGCGCATTATTTTTTAGGTTTGTATCCACCATCTGCATAGGTTTGTGCTTCCTGTGCATTTGCAAACCGTCTGTATTCGCCAGTTTTCAGCGCATACTGTGCAGCAGCTTTAGCATCAAGCTCTTTTAGAGAGCCATCTTGCTGTTGAATTATGGTCGGATAGGCAATATAGAAATCATCAACCTGACCCCAGGCCATTTTATGACTGCTTGTTGTCCCATCAGCATTTTTAATGTGTGGCTGATTTGGGTTGAACATTGTAGCAATGCGGCTTTCAAAGTTTGTCAGCCTGGGGGTTTTTGTATTTGGCATTACCATTTCACCTTATTAGCCCAATATGCTGCCGACATCTTGCCCTTATCAATATTCTTAGCGTGACGAGCCTTAAATGCTTCGTTCCGCTTGCTACCTTCCGGCGACCCCTTGACACCCTGTTGACCGAAACGAATCAGCTTCTCAACATCGCCTTCTAAGGCCAGGACAGCATGACTCTTGGTAGGGTGGTTCGGGGTACGCTTGGGCTTGTTATAGCCTGCGAAGGTTTCAGAGCCTTTCTTAATCATTTCCGCTTCTTTTTGGCCTTACTTGCGACTGATAGGGCAATGGCAACGGCTTGCTTGTTCGGCTTGCCGGACTTCATCTCAGCACGAATGTTCTTAGCAATCGTGGCTTGGGAGTAACCTTTCTTGAGGGGCATAACTAGTCCTTACTGTGGGGTGAGAAAACACACCACCATTATAGCCATCGTACCGCCAACTGCAATGTATGCCATTAAATCATACGCGAATTGTTTTATTTTGGATTTATTATCGTACATATCGCAACTCCTTTTCTACGCAGTAGTCAAAATAACAGTCCCAAATGTAACCAAGCTGTGTTGCAATCATTCCGGTAACAAAGGCTGTCTTTCCTGGTTCGTCATTCCAAAGAGCATTAAAGGCGTAATCAAGCTCTTTGTCGGTATCAAACTTCGATTCAAATATTCCCCACCAGTTATCAAATACAACTGATTTTGCTTTTTCTGTGGCAAGCCATTCCGAAATCATTTCGCGTGATTTATCTTCGTTGTATTCGTACACCAATTCTTCAGCGAATTCACGGTCATGGTCGTAACCATCTTCAGGCGAAGCAATGTTTGATTGGTCAAAGAATATGCTCATAGGACAAACTCCACAACATCGTTAAGTGAGTAATCAATCAGGGATTGCTTAGACTTTGTTCCGTGGTCGGAGAACAAGGTTTCGCCGTCATGCTCTACTTCAAAGAACCACCAACCACCATTGGCTTGTATGGTCTTGGCTTCTGCCGGAAGGGTCTTGTTGACCCCCGTAGTCTTGTTTAAGAATCGTGCTGCAATAAGATAGGTTTTCATGGTATGTCCTGGTTAGGTTGCCCCTGATTGCTCAGGGGCTTTGGTTATTACAGATGGGTGATTACCGTATTGCTATCAACTGGGTAATCAACAACAACCTGGATAGCGAGATTGATGGTCGGGAAAAAGTGTTTGCAAGCACCGCGAGTTTCATGCTTAAACCATTCTGCGACAACTTTATCAAAGGTGGTGTAGTTTTGCTTTGCGTAGTCGTTAATGATTTCAACTGCTCTTTCTTTGGTCATGCTGCGCTTGGCATAGTAGCTGTTCAAGGTTTCTTTGATGGTTTTTTCTTTGCGGAAATTGACTTGGATAACATTGCTCATGGTAGGTTTCCTTGTTATTGGTCAGGCTTAATTGCCCTTCCATGTGAACAGTATGTACCAAACAAACACACAAGTCAAGAAAAAGATTGTAAACTTTTTGTAAACTCTTTAGCCTAGTAATATCAATGACTTATTCAGACTGGCTATACTTTTCGATGATTTTAAGGGCTTTTTCAAGGGTTTCGGGGCAATAAGCGCGTATTTCCGTATAACCTTCTATATCCCGTATCTTTGTACGGCTTCCTAGGCTAAGAAGCTCTGTTTCAACCGCCCTAGCATTTCCCACCCTAGTCCAGGCGATTACCTTGAACCCCACCTTGTGTCGCCGTGCAACCACCTGTATGCGCGTAGATTTGCATTTGTTTGAGGTTATGCCGACCTTGTAGACTGGCAGGCCTTCATGCTCAATGCCGACAAGCTGCCACAGGTAGATAATGTCGTTGTCGCAGACCCTGGGGGTACGAAGCAGCCCCTTTGCAGCCCTGAGAAGCAAGTATTCTCTGCGATTCATACATAGCCTGTATGCGTGGTTTGCAAGACCATACACCAATTTTTGTCTGTGTGCAATAAAAAACCCCACCGAAGTGGGGTTGACAGGCCATTGCGACTTGTCGTAGTCTGTAAATGCGAATAAACAAACTTGGGCAAGTATCTGCATTATCCCCTGATTTGTCAAGCGCCGTCACGACCAACGATATTTATGCTGTCAGAGATGCAGGCAGGTCAAGAAAGTCTTACTGAAGTGGTCACGGTATGATGCCGCCGTGCGTAAAACACAGTTAGTGGTGATGATGTAGGTACAGGGCGACTACCCTGCGGAAGATACCCATCCGAAAAGAGTTTGTGACAATCATCGCTTCAGTACTAGCACGAATCCGAAAAGCAAATGCCAGTATCACCCAAAGGCATCATAGACCCCTTATTGTCTAAAGTTTATGGATTAGCCTGGATGCATAAATTAACTACGCAAAAAAAGATTTTCATAAACCGCTTGACAGTAATTTTGTTTAGTGTATAAATATCAATACACCCTTAACAGGACATACCAATGAATGACTTTGAATTAGAACCTGCAACCGAAAACGCATTTGATAAGTGGTACGCAATCTATCCCAAGAAGCAAGCAAGGGCTACGGCTGAGAAGGCATGGCAGAAGCTAAAGCTAGACAGGCTATCCACCACCATCAATGTACGCACACAGGCCTTTGTGGATGCCTATACCGCCCAGGGCAAACTGGACTACCTGCCGATGCCTGCAACCTTCCTGAATCAGCGCAGGTGGGAAGATGAGCTTGCCAAGCCCAAGCCCGTCTATAATTCTGCGCCTGTCGAGCAGCACCGCAACCCTGCCATCAGGCTCTATAATGGTAAGGAATCTGCGCGGTCTAGTGACCGTGAATCTGTCGAGCAAAACTGCAAGGCATTTAACAAGCAGATGGAACACTATGGCGAACCCTTCCGTGATTATAACTACTGATGAACAAGACCCAAAAGTTTGATATTGCCGACATGGAACGCTATCACCAAAACAAGGTCAAGCAGTCTGAAGGCAAAAACTATGATTGGGATTTGACCATCAAGTCCCAGGATGTAAAACGACCCTTCGCATCTTGTTTAACCTTTGGCAAGACGGGCGAGAGCCTAGTGTCAGACCTAGTATCAGAACACTCTGATGTGACGGTAGAAGTAAAGACAGACACAGTTTCAGACCGCACAGGCAACATCTACATCGAATATCAATGCCGTGGTCAGCCATCGGGCATAGCCAAGACCAAAGCCGACTGGTACGCATACATCACCCCTTCCTTTGTCCTTATGCTGCCGACTGAACCGCTTAAGGAATGGCTGCGGACTAAGATGCGCGAGGGCAAATACAAGCCCAAGAATGGGGGCGACTACAATAAATCCGTAGGCCTGCTAGTCCCTATCAATGACTTGGTCAGCTCAGGGCTTCTGTCAGATTTTTACGAAAAAGGCAAAAAAACGCTTGACAAGTAGATTTACATAACTTAGTCTATACATACCACAACAGGAGTAATACCATGCAATATCCAATCATCACTCAGGATGACCGACCCTTATCCAATGCTGACCGCAAAGCTATCTACGGCTTTCTGTCGGCTTATGTCCAGGAAAACCAGGCAAAGTCTTATGCCATGAACGAAACGGGCTTTACCGATAAGGAAATGTCCGAAGCATTTAATTTCAAATACGGTTTGGAGAAATAATATGAGCTACCCATCACTTTCAGGGGTAGTCACCCCTAACCTTATTGAATCCATCGGCACAGGCAAGTATGCAGCATCCTATGTCAACTGGTCGCGTACCATGCAACTACTTCGGGACAATGCTTCGGGTTGGCTTCCGTTCTCCGTTCCGGCTTCCGATGGTGGTGTCGTACACCGCGCCCCTGTTGGTGGTTATCTGCTGATTGGTTTCCGCAATGCAGACGGTTCTGAAACACCGCCTGTCCCACAGGCCATCATGGACAACCGCAACAACGCTATCCCATTTGATGCCATCACAGCCCGTGACATTACCGACACGCACCGCCGTGGTATCTGCCTTGCTGCTGCTCTGACCTTTGGCTTGGCTTATGAGCTGTGGGCAAAGGTGGATGTCGAGAACCCGTATAAGCGCACCGATGCCAGTAAAGAGGATATTGTTGAGCAGCTTGCCAATCTCAAAAGTCCGCAGGCTGTCCGTGACCTATACAAGACCCTGCCTGTCAATTTGAAAGAAGCCCTGACCGAAGTGTTCAAGTCACGGGTTGCACAATTAGAACACGCTAACAAGGAATAATTATGAATAACTTTAGTGCGATTGGTCGGGTTGGTACTCAGCCTGAGCTTAAACAGACTGCCAAAGGCGATGATGTTGCATCGTTCTCTGTTGCCGTTGATTCCGGTTATGGCGACAAAAAGGTTACTACTTGGTTTCGGGTTGGCCTGTTTGGTAAGAAAACCGGCATTGTCCCGTACATCAACAAGGGCGACAAAATTGCCGTGACTGGCGAGATTGTGAACCGCGAATACACCGCAAAAGACGGTACTAAACAGCAGAGCCTGGAAATCAACAACGCTAACATTACCCTGATTGGCTCTAAGCAGGCTTCCGACAAGCCGGTTGCAGCTTCCAATTCCATTGACCCCTTTGAAGATGAGATGCCCTTCTAATGGACAAAGTAAACAAGGTTCACTTTTACCTGACCATGACCTGTGACGAAATCGAGCAGCTTCGCCGGATTGGTGGTGGTTCTATCACCGCCGGTCTTTGCAACCTGGTACAGGAAGATGTCAGCAGCTTTACCCTAGACAAGCTCTACACCCACCGCACATCGGTTCGGATGCTTCCTGATGACCTTCAGACCTTCAAGGATATCGGTGGCGGTAATGTGACTAAGGGTATTCGCCGTGCGCTTCATGTCAATATGTCGCGCGAAAATCTCATTCAATAAGGATATTTATGCCGTTAGACCCCAACAGGAAAAACTACCTTACCGCCAGTAATGTCGGCGCAATCTTAGGGCAGGGCAAGTATAAGACTCCGAAGTCTGTCTTGAACGATATGGTCAAGGCCTATAACGGAACATTGGTCTACAAGGACAATCCGGCTATGGCGCATGGTCGGAACAGCGAGTATAAGGGTGTCGATTACGCTTCCGAGTTTATGACCTTTATCGGAACGGGCGATGACCAGGTGTTTGTCACCAAAGACTTCTTGGGCGCAACACCTGACGGCCTGAGTAAAGACGGCACAACCGTACTGGAAATCAAAGCCCCTTACAGCCAGGACTATTCTGCCCACAACTACGAGCTGTATATGCCGGAATACTACGCACAGATGCAGGTGCAGATGTATGTGACTGGCGCGACCAGGGCATTGTTTGTGGTGGTTCAGTCTGACGGTGATATTAGTCACACCTTTGTGCCTTACAACAAGGCATGGATGGATGAAAACTACCCGAAGCTGCAGGCATTTTGGGCTGAGTTTCAGAGGGCAATCGTTGGTGGCAATCCTGACGATAGGAAACTAGCAGAACGGCTTGCTACAATTCAAAAGCAAATAGCAGAGCTTGAGGCCGAATATGAGCAGGTTAAGGAAAAACTTGTCGCCAACAATCCTACTGGCGGTCATTTTGGTGATGTCGTTGTATCTGTTATTGAGAAAAAGGGTTCGGTAGATTACCGCCGAATTGTTAAGGAAGTAGCCCCCGACACCGACCTGGAATCCTATCGCGGTAAGGGCAGCTCTTACATCAAGGTGACGGTCAATGAATAAGCTACTGCTTGCCGTCATTCTTAGTTTAGCCCCATTCGCATCCTTCGCAAATTATGAGGGCTGTCAGACCTTAGCTGCTATTGCAGGGGCAGGCGCATTGGCTCGTGATACACAAACCCCACAATCACAGCATTTTGTTGATATTTTGAATTGGATTAAAGAGCTTAAAGTTAATCTGACAAATGAGCAGCGCGAGTATGTGATTGGCCTGGCTATGGTCGCCTACCAAGTGCCTGAGCTGACACGAGCTGATATTGAGCGCGAAGTCTATGTAACCTGTTTGAGTGACCAATGACAAAGGCAACTGCCTGCGAAATAATTACCTGTGGGTTTATAGCAGCCCTGTTCTATGACCATAAACGGCATCGGTGTGTGGAGATATATGAATATAATCAAAAGTTCTATGTCGTTTCCACGGGCATTGTTGTCCCATTTGACAGCCTTGAGAAGGCTTCTAAGTATGGAGAATCCCTTGCAGAAGAACCCTGAAAAAACACAAGCCTGGTACAAGCAATTAGAGAAGATTGCAACCGACCTACTGGCAGAGCAAGAGAATCCCTTGACCGCCAAGCTAGAGATTGAAAAACACTTCATCAAACTACGCAAACATCTGAGGAACGAAAAATGAGCAAATATGAAGGTGAGCATGAGATTGACCTGGATGACCTGTCCAAGCTGCCGATAGATGTCTTGGTGTTCTTTATTGCCGAGTTTGTCCTAGAGCTTGAGAAGCGGTACTCAGCCAAAGAATCAAGGGGCATTAACTAAATGTCTATCGAACAGGATGCCAAACGCTACCAACACCTTTGCAACGCAATCACCCTGCCTGCGGAGTTCTTCTACCTTTTGACGCTAGGTGCATCAAAGGAAATCCTTGACCCCGTAATCGACAAGGACATGGCAGGCAACTACATCGAGAGCCTTAACTAATGATTATCTGCCGGACATCTGACAGCCCACAGGACATAGACCGTCTTGTTAACATCCTGAAGGATGAGATTAAGGACAGGCTTGCCAACGGTCAGGACATCCATTGTAAGGTTGCCAACTACATCCCCAAGCGGTCACTTGAGCAGAATGACAAGATGTGGACTCTGATTCACTACTTTAGCCAAAAGCTGCAAGTCCTGGTCAATGGCGAACACTCCCTGCTTAGTCCCGAAGATATGAAGGACTACATGACAGCCCAGTTCTTGCTTGAGAAGTCCCTAGAGAGCAATGCGTCACCGAGGTTTGCTCAGACCAAGACAGGCCATTTTGTGCTACTGGGTTGCCGGACTAGCCGATTCACCATGAAGCTGATGGGCGAGTTCATTGAGTTCTTGGAATACATGAAAGCAGAACACGAAGGGAATATGTAAGGAATGACACTTAAGCAGATTCAGAAAGACATTAACAGCGCAGCACAGAAGATTATTGGGAAGTATTGCCATTCATGCCATCGCTCACGGCCTTTGGCTGAGTTTGATATAATCAAGGGTAAGTCCATCACCCGATGCCGAGATTGTGTAGTTAAATACACAAGAAAATAATGAAGATTCCAGTCAGGTTCAATCTAGGCTCTCACACAGTCACGGTACAGGCTAATGTCCCGTTGAAAGAGGCATGGGGCGAATGGAACAACGAGCGCAAGGCTATCAGACTGCGTAAACCATCGAAGAACAACCCAGATAGCTTCTACTATCAGACCTTTGTGCATGAGCTTGTTCACGCTGTCCTGGACACTATGGGGCGCGAGGAATTGAGCCGAGATGAATCGTTTGTTGATGGCCTAAGTGAAATGCTGACCCAGGTTATCCTGACAGCAGAATATCCTGATGGCTAAGTCAGTCAGTTTTAGCCTAGAATTGACCCCACCCACGATTAACCATTACTGGAATCACAAGGGGGCTAGGCGATTCATGTCCGACAGGGCAATCGAGTTCAGGCGCATAATCAAGGACAAGTGCCTAGATGAACGGCTTGAGGGCTTTCTAGCCATCCGTATTGAGTATTATCCACCCGACAAGCGCAAACGGGACATAGACAATATCCTGAAGCCCATACTGGATGCGCTGCAACACGCACAGCTCTTTGCTGACGATTATCAAATCCAAAAAATAACCGCCCTTAGAAAGACAAAGATTGTCGAGGGCGGTCTAGTATTGATTAAGGTGTCTGAGTACGAGGATTAGTCAACCGTTTCCGTTTGGCGGTCAATCGCAGTCACAAGTTCATTCTCAGCCCGTTCAAGCCGAAGCTCTGCTTCACGCAGTTCGCTCAACAGCTCGTTAAATCGTTCTTCGGTCAGGCGGTCATAATGGTATTGGAAGATGCGTTCACACACGGTGTCATACTGCGACCAATCCATCCGTTTCAGGATGTCAGAGGCCTTAAAACCCAAGACAGACGGGTATTCATGGTCAATGATTTCACAGACTTCATCTTCATACTCAGAGTATGAGGGCTTCCAGTTCATTACATTGTCTTTTGCTAGTTCAACCTGCTCTTTTGCCCAGGTCACATCTTGATTCAGTTCTTGAAACGAATACATAACCTTCTCCTGTTGTGTTGATGTAGCCTACATATTGTCCCATAGTCAATATGCCTAGTCAAGCATAATTGTGTGTAAATATAGTCAATACGAATCAACAACTTGCAATGGGTATGTATTGGGGCTATTATTCGGGAATAGCCTGAACAGGCCTACTTTTGAGAGATTTGAGGGCTAAATGTCAAAAGCGATTAGTGGACTCCCGATTGCTGAAACCCTGACAGGCGATGAGCTGCTTCCCGTTGTCCAGGATGGTAATACCGTTCAATCAACCGTTCAGCAGATGGTTGACCTTGTGGGCAACACGACAACCTGGGGCTACATTCAGGGAACGCTGTCAAATCAGACCGACCTGCAATCTGCCCTAAACCTTAAAGTGCCTTATACGGGCGCAACAACCAATGTCAATCTTGGCGAGTATGGACTCACATCAGGGTACTTTCAGGCCGACCTGACCCCATCCAGTTCATCTGCCGTTGGTCGATTGATTTGGAATGACACTTTCGGCACATTCGACATGGGCTTGAAGGGCGGTAATGTTGTTCTTCATCTTGGTCAGAAGCAAGTTACCCAGGTAATCAACAAGACTGGTGCTACCCTTACTGGCTCTGACTATCAGGTCGTGAAGATTGATGGCGCACAGGGTCAACGGCTCAAGGTAGTTTTGGCTCAGGCGAACAATGACGCTAACTCTGCCGACACGATTGGCATGGTCAATGAAACCATTGCCAACAATCAGGAAGGTTTTGTCTGCACAAGCGGAACGATTACTAACCTAAACACCACAGGCTCACTTCAGGGCGAATCGTGGAATGACGGCGATGTGCTGTATCTGTCGGGAACAACCGCAGGCCGAGTTACTAATATCAAGCCTAGCGCACCTACCCATACCGTCATTGTCGGTTTCGTTATCTATGCCCATAACAACCAGGGCAAGATTTATGTCAAGATTGATAACGGCTATGAGCTTGACGAGCTTCACAATGTAAGAATCACATCCCCGTCTAATGGGCAGGTGCTTACCTATAATAGCGGTCTTTGGGAAAATCAGACGAATGGTTCGGGAACGGTAACAAGTGTTGCTGCTTCTGCCGGAACGGGAATCTCCGTATCGGGAAGCCCGATTACATCAAGCGGTACATTGACGATTACCAATACTGCCCCCGACCAGGTGGTGTCTTTGACTGCCGGTAGCAATGTGACCGTTACTGGCACATATCCAAACTTCACTATTGCTGCTACTGGTGGCGGTGGCGGTTCGGGTACGGTAACTGATGTATCTGTGGTATCGGCAAACGGCTTTTCAGGGTCGGTAGCAACTTCAACAACTACTCCTGCAATAACCCTATCGACATCTATCTCAGGCCTGCTGAAAGGCAGTTCAGGCGCATTGGCTGCTGCATCTGCTACGGATGTACCCGACCTTCCGCAGAGTAAGATTACTAACCTTGTAACTGACCTGGCTGCAAAAGCACCATTGGCTTCGCCTACCTTTACTGGAACACCATCTCTGCCGACAGGCACGGTAGGTGTAACGCAGGCAGTAGATACTAATACTACCGCATTGGCTACCACAGCATTTGTTGTCGGTCAGGGATACGCTAAATTAGCATCTCCGGCCTTGACTGGCACACCAACTGCGCCTACTGCATCTGTCGGCACGAATACTACTCAGGTCGCAACTACGGCATTTGTTCAGGCTGAGATTGCTAATGACGCTGTGTTGTTGACTGGCGACCAAACGGTAGCAGGAACAAAGACATTCTCTAGCACGATAAGTGGCTCGATTACTGGTAACGCAGGTACTGTTACCAATGGTGTCTACACTACTGGCGACCAAACTATCGGTGGTACTAAGACATTTTCCAGTACGATTAGTGGCTCTGTTTCAGGCAATGCAGGGACAGTTACGGATGGTGTTTATACCACAGGCGACCAAACCATAGCAGGTGTTAAGACATTTAGTGGCACAAGCACCATTGTTAATGGAAATCTTGGAATTGGTGTTAGCCCTAGTTATAAGTTAGATTTATCAACTGCAGGAACTTCTGTTGCTAGGTTTACTGGCCCTGCTAACGGATTTACTGACTTTACAAACGGAACTGGTACTTTGCGCGTACAGATTCTTAGTAATGTTCCGCATATAGGGTCTTTCACAAACCATAACCTTAATATAATTACTAACAATACAGTTAAGGCAAGAATTGATACAACGGGTAACTTTGGGCTAGGGGTTACCCCTGGTGCTTGGGGCAATGGTGTTAGCGCACAAGGTGATGCGTGGTCTATATCAACCACAAGTGGCTTTGATAGCCTTGCAATAGCTGCAAATGCTCGACAGACAGCTTATGGTACGGGTGCGCAAAACTGGGTCTATCGTGGAACGGCTCGTTGTTCAAACTATGAGCAAACCAACGGAAACCACATTTGGCGATATGCTGCATCAGGAACAGCAGGCAATGCGGTTACCTTTACCACAGGCATGACCCTAAGCAACGCAGGCGCTCTGTCTGTTAACGGCACAATAGACGGCACAATTTTCCGTGATGTTTCTAACACAGCATTTTACCTAGACCCTGCTGAAACAGGCATTTCCCTAAATGTGGCAGGTCGGGCAGTAATAGGCGCAGGCTCAACCGTTGACGGAATTGTCATTGGCTATCGAGATGTTCCTGTTGCAACGCAAAATGCCACATATACCTTTGCCTTGACTGACGCAGGTAAGTCTGTTGGTAAGGACAATGCAACTGCATATACCTATACAATCCCTGCAAACGCATCTGTGGCTTTCCCTATTGGGACTGTAATTACCGTATTTAACAACAATGCAACTAACAACATTACCATTGCGATTACCACCGACACACTTCGCCTAGCAGGTACGACTTCGACAGGTAGCAGAACAGTAGCACCGTTTGGACTGTGTACCTTGTTCAAGGTATCTTCAACCGTTTGGATGGCATCGGGTTCAGGTGTTAGCTAATGAGTGGTGGACTTCAAATGCTGATGTCGCGTGGGAATCCAACGGCAGGAAACCTTGACTACGCTGAATTTTCTGCAACTGACATCATAACTGGCGGTACGGCTGAGGCATATGCTGAGTTTTATACAGATGGAAGCGCAGCCCTATTTGGAAGTAGTGGCACTTCGCCTACTACCCCTAGATGGTGGACTATATCACCGCCTTCCACCTGGATGAGCTACACTTCCACAGGACTAGGAACGATTACTGGTGGTCTTGTCGCAGGGACTCGATACCAGTTAAATGCTACTAGAAAACTAGGGAATCAGCGCACAACACTTGGGGTTTCAACCAGGGTGTTTACCATTACATTCTTTGATGCTGCAACTGGTGGTAATACACTAGGAACAAAAGTATTTACCGCAAGCGCAGAACGAGCATAGGATTAGACATGGCACTAACTTACGAGTGGAAGGTATTGGGACTTAAGAAGGTAAGCACCGAGCTTGCTAATGATGTAATTATTGGTGTGAGCTGGACTGTTACTGGTACTGATGAGGATGGCAATTCAGGTACATTTGATGGCACGACCCCCTTTAAGCCGCAGGATGTGGACTTGGCTAATTTTGTGCCGTATGCCGAGCTTGACCATGATACTGTGATTGGGTGGATTCAAGCCGAAGTGGTCGGTGACTACAAAATCCATGTTGACCAGGAGATTCAACGGCAGATTGACAGCGCAAAGAGCCTGATTGTTGATGTTCATTCCAGTCAATTCCCGTGGGTTCAGGCCGAGTAAGGGGCTGAGATGATTGGTGGTGACCGACCAATAGTTAAGCAGGTAATGAAGGGCGACAACTTCAAGCTAGTGTATGTTTTCAAGGACACACCAGTAAGGGTTGATTGGCGAAGTGAAAAGGCCTTCTGTGTGCTGAAGAACAATGTGGTCAATGGCCGTGAGGCTAGTATCTCCGGCTACTGCGAAACAGACTTCCCATGCCTGGTGACGGGTACTGCTTATATGCCCAACGGCAACATAGATAGTGTAAACTATGTTATACAAGCCAAGTTTGCCGATGACCGTCAACGGACACAGCTACTCTTGGCAACCGAAGGGATTAACGAATACAACCTATTATGTGAGGATGGTCAGCCATTAGCCTATGAAAACCGTTATACTAACTGAAGAACAATCTGTCCGACCATTCGCAATGGAAATGATTGTAGGCGAACAACTGCCCGTTACCGTGCTGCTCAAGTACCCCCCTGATTCCGCAGACTGGGTAGCATCTGATGGCCTGACCATCGTGAACACCAGTATTATTGGCCGTGAGGTGTCTTGCCTGGTGAAGGCGAATGAGCCTGCGATGAACACCTATTCCGTAAATGCCTACACCGAGCTTGTGTGTACCACCTACACGACTGCCCACAGCGACCCCCACCATGCCGAAAGCTATCAGCGCAAGTTTATCGTTAACATCAAGGTAAACAGCGATGTGAACCCGTAAGAGGGATGTATGGAAATACAGGACTTTGAACCAGTAAACGACCCGAAATGCCCACCCCGACCCCGACCGCAACTGCTTCGGGACATCACGGGGCTTTGCCGTCTGCACTCTGAGGAAGCCTTTAAGAGTTTGGTCACCCTGATGCGTAAGTCTGAGGATGAGAACATACGGCTAAAAGCCGCAGAATCCATTCTTAACCGAGCCTATGGTAAGCCAAGCCAGTCTGTCCTGGTCGGTGAGATGGATGAAACCGTTAAGAAGGTGCTGCAAATCGAGTTCGTGAATGGCAACGACAATAATTCCGCTTAAACTGCCACAAAAGGTAGAGTTCCTGTTCAAGCCCATGCGGTATAAGTGCCTTTTTGGTGGGCGAGGTTCAGGCAAATCTCACAGCCTATCTAAGGCCTTACTGGTCAAGGGTAGCAATGAAACCCTGCGAATCCTATGTGGTCGTGAGGTACAAAACAGCATCAAGGACTCCGTACACCGCCTTCTGTGCGACCAAATCGACCTGCTTGGTATGCGTGATTTCTACACCATTACCGAGAATGAAATCCGAGGCCAAAACGGTACGCTGTTTAGCTTCGTGGGCTTCCACCACAATAGCGTGGCAAACCTAAAGAGTTACGAGGGCTATGACATCCTATGGGTTGAGGAAGCTCAGAGCTGCTCAGAGAAGTCCTGGAAGATAATGCTGCCCACCATCCGTAAGCCCAACAGCGAGATATGGATTAGCTTTAACCCTGACTTAGAGGATGACCCGACCTACCAACGGTTTGTCATTAACAAGCCCGACAACTGCATTTCGGTGGAGATGAATTACTGTGATAACCCCTTTTTCCCTAGTGTGTTAGAGGATGAAAGGAAATACACACAGGAAAACTTCCCTAATGATTATGAAAATGTTTGGCTAGGAAAGCCCAGGTCGCTTGCCGAGGGTGCTGTTTTTGGTAAGGAAATCCAAAAGGCCTACGAGGAAGCTCGCATCGGGACATTCGATTACGACAGCACACAGCCCGTTTTCACGGCATTTGACATCGGGGTTCGGGATAGCACATCCGTTTGGTTTGGGCAGCGTATAGGCTCACGGTGGCGCATGATTGACTACTTTGAGGGTACAGATGAAGGCGCACCCTTCTATGTGAAGATGCTCAAGGAAAAGTCCTACATCTACGGCGGTCACTTCACCCCCCATGACTCAAGGCACAGGGAGTTCGCTACTGGACTCAGCCCTGACGATGTGTTCCGCAATCACGGCATTACCCCGTCTGAAACCCCCAATATGCCCATCGAGGACAGAATCCATGCAGGCAAGCTGTTCATTGCCCAATGCGAGTTTGACGCGACCAGGTGCAAGGATGGCCTAAATGCCCTGAAGAATTGGCGGTGGGATGTGAATAACCGTACACAGATGCGTAGGCAAACCCCCCTGCACAACTGGGCTTCCCACGGCTCAGATGCCTATACATACTTTGCCGTAAGTAGTAAGCTGATGCACACATTTGCCCCCGTGTATGATTTTAGCAACATAGAATCCGAGTTCGCATGACAAGCCAAGCCGACATTGATGCCCTGCGTCTGACTGCCGACATTAAGCGCGGTAGGTTGAATGGCTGTCCTGTGGTGGTCAGGATATCGAGCATTGATAGCCAGGCATACATATGGTTGCCACAGAAGGTGGTTGAAGATGCGTATGGTAATGTCAGCTACGAAAATGATATTCTTTCGGCTAAAGACGCCCTTTCTCGCGGTATGCACTTTGAGGTTTTCAAATGATTAAGAAAGACGATAAGTTTCTGTCGGATATGCGTAAACGCTATGAGCTTGCGCTAGAGGCCAACAGCGACAACCGTAACCGTGCCATTGATGATGTGCGATTCGTAACCATTCAGGGCGAACAATGGGATGACTACCAAAAGCGCAAACGCAAGACGCGACCCTGTTATGAGTTCAACCGACTTCGGCAGCACATTCGCCAGGTTACCGGCGACCAACGGCAGAACCGCCCGTCTATCAAACTTCGTGCTACCGAGGAAAACGACCAAGACCTTGCCGAGATTATGCAGGGGTTGATTCGAAACATCGAATCGGTCAGCAATGCTGAGAAGGCCTATGACACCGCATTTGAGTGGGCGGTAACTGGTGGCTTTGGTGTGTGGCGACTGACCACCGAATATAGCTCTGATGACACCTTCGACCAGGACATCCGCATCGTTGAGGTGACTAACCCGTTCCGAGTTTACTTCGACCCTGCTGCCCAAGAGTTTGACCGGCGCGATGCCAACTATGCTTTCGTGGTGACCTACATCCCGAAGGATGACTTTGAGCAGAAGTTCCCCAAAGATGAGATGTCGGACTTTGAGGGCGCAAACTACGACCAAGACCATTGGATTGATGACGATACCGTAACGGTTGCCGAGTATTGGTACAAGGACTACAAGAAGAAAACCCTTGTGCTTCTGTCCAACGGGGTTACCCAGTTCAAGGATGAGATTGAGAACCTTGATGCTTTCCTGGCTAACGGCATCACCATCATCCGCGAGCGCGAAGTAGAGATTCAGCAAGTCAAGATGTGTCTGGTGACTGGCGCAGGTGTGATTCAGGAAGCGGAGTGGGCAGGTAAATACATCCCGATTGTGCCGGTCTACGGCGATGTGATTGATATTGACGGTGAGTTCCATTACTCCGGCATGGTTCGATTCGGTAAGGATGCACAGCGCGTCTATAACTACCACCGCACCACCATGATTGAAACCATTGCCAACGCACCGAAAGTCCCGTACCTGGTTACCCCTGAGCAAATCAAGGGCTTTGAGAGCCTGTGGAAAGCAGCCAACAGCGAGAATATGCCGTTCCTGCCGTATAATCCTGACCCCCGTGCAGGTGGTATGCCACAGCGTTCTGGTGGTGTGGATGTTCCGGCTGCCCTGATTACCGCAAGCCAGTACGATGCCGAGGACTTGAAAGCTGTCACAGGCCAGTTCGATGCGTCTATGGGTGCAGGCGGCAATGAAACGAGTGGTCGTGCCATTCTTGCTAGACAGCGCGAGGGCGACACCGCGACCTTTAGCTACATTGATAACCTGAGCCGAGCCATCAAGTTCACGGGTGAAATCCTGGTTGACCTGATTCCCAAGATTTACGATACCGAGCGCATTATTCGTGTGCTTGGTGTTGACGGTGGCGAGAAGTGGGTTGCTCTGAACAAGGCTGTGATTGACCCTGCGACTGGTCAACTGGTTATCGAGAACGACCTGACGGTTGGCAAGTACGATGTGACCGTGACTGTTGGCGCGTCTTACAACACACAGCGACAGGAAGCTGCCGAGGCTATGTTGCAGATGATGAATAACCCTGCCCTTGCCCCTGTGGTTGCTGACCTGTTGGCTAAGAACCTGGACATCCCGAACAGCGATGAGCTTGAGAAGCGATTGCGTAAGATTGGTATCAAGGCCGGTGTGATTACCCCGACTGAGGATGACCTGAAGCAAGGTGGCGATGACATCGTTATGCTGCTTGAGGAACAGAAGAATCAGGAAATCCAAGCCCTGACCATGCAGGCCGAGCAGATAACCGCCCAACTTTCCGCACAACTTGCTGAGGTTAAGGCTAAGGCTGACAAACTGGCTGTGGTTGTTGAGCAGACCAAACTGGACAAAGAGAACGACCAGGCTCGTATCTTGCTTGAGCGCGAGAAGCTGCGTCTTGAGATTTACAACGCTGAAACAGACCGCATGAAGCTCGACCTAGACAACAAGCGCATTGAGATGGATGCCGACATCAAACAGCAGCAGATTGCCCTGAATGAACAGCAGTTCCGTGGTGAGATGGCTCTTGAGATAGCAGGCAAGATGTCGGGCGACAACATCCAGGTGAACACCACAGATAGCGAACAACAGTTAAACGAATTGGGCAGGTATGACTGATGGACAACTTTACCGCCCGTGACATTGGACAGATTGAGGCTAAGGTGGATAACCTTGACGACAAGATTGAGAAACTTGAAAAGCATATGCACAGCCGAATCAAGACACTTGAAAACAAAATCGATGACCTGTCCAAGTTCATGACCAGTATCAATGTGGGGATTCAAATCATCATTTGGATTGGCGGTGCTGCCCTGACGGTTATTAGTATTATGACTAAGTTCTTTGGCCTGATGAAATGAAAGCCATGAAGGGATGGAAGACGATTGTCTTCAATGTTGCTGCGATTGCGGTAATCCAATGGGGCGATGTCGAAACTGTGGTCTATGGCTTTGACTGGCTCGATGACAAGACTGCGGTTCAGATTCTCCTGGTGACCAATGTGTTCCTGCGCCTGATTACCACCACGGCTGTATGGGATATGTGGAAGGATAAGGAAGATGCCAAAAAGTAAGCCACGCAAGACCGATAGTAGTATTGATATCCATAATACCGTTTCGTGGATTTTGCGTATTACGGTTATTACATTGTCGATGATTATGCTGACTGTAATCTTGACGCTTATGTACGGCTTGTTCATAAAAGATGTAGATAACACCGAAATCTTTTCAATAATCGGGCCTGCTTTCAATACTATTGTTGGTGCATTTGTGGGTCTGCTTGGTGGTTTAAGTATCAATGCTAATGCGTATGATAAAGAGGATGACAAGGAATGAGCCTGGCAAGTCTACAAGCTAAGATTGGGGTAACGGCAGACGGGGTGTTCGGCAAAGGTACGCTGAAGGCTGCGATGGCCTATTACAAGATGAACCCAGTTCAAGCTGCTCACTTCTTTGCCCAGACTTCCCATGAATCCGGCAACTTCAAGGCCTTCTCTGAGAACCTGAATTACTCTGAGGATGGACTGCTTCGTGTGTTCCCGAAATACTTTGATGCTGTTAAGGCAAGGCAGTATTCACGGCAACCTGAGCGCATTGCTAACCGTGTGTACGCTAACCGCATGGGCAACGGCGATGAGGCAAGTGGTGACGGTTGGCGGTACAAAGGCCGAGGGGCTTTACAGCTTACGGGCAAGGCTAACTACAAGGACTTTGCTGACTGGCTTGGCAAGTCTATTGACCCAAACAATGTGGCTGACGAGTATGCCTTTGACTCAGCCAAATACTTCTTTGACAAGAACAAGCTGTGGTCGGTCTGTGAAAAGGGTGTAGACGATGCAACCATCCTTGCATTGACCAGGCGAATCAATGGCGGTACTCACGGGTTTGATGACCGTAAGGCCAAGACTAAACTTTACTATGGGTGGCTGACCGAATGATTCCGATGCTGACTGCCTGGTCGATTATCAAGGACAACTGGAAGATTGCGGTAGTGGCTGTCTTGCTGACCGTGGTGTTTGCCCATGCCTTCTTGGGCTATCGTAAGGTGGCTCGATTGAAGGAACAGGTGGCGGTCTACGAGGCTGCGATTAACGAATACCGGCGGTTGGGTGATGAACAGGCTAAGAAAGCGGTAGAGCAGGTTAAGGTGGTCGAGAAGCTCGTCTATGTCGAGGACAAGAAAAGGAAGGAAGCTGATGAACAGATTAGGGTTATTTACAGGGACAATGCAGAGGCGCGTGATTGGGCTTCTACCCCTGTTCCTGGTGCTGTCGTTGACCGCCTGCGCGACTACTGAAGTCAAGGTAGTCCACAAGCCCCTGCCTGCCGACCTTGTTGGTGTGCGTGATGTATGCACATTGACCGATGCCGACCCCCTATTAAACGCTGACCTTGTTGTTGCATACTTGGATTGTGCCAGTAAGCTGAAGAAGGCTAATATGCGGTTTGATGCAATTCAGGAAATCACGGGGAAAGAGTAATGGCTAACTGGCTGCAAACTGTCAATGATAGTTTTAAAACACAAGTCGGTGCTATTAAAAATGCACCAAGCAGGACTTTTGGACAAAATATAACAGATACACTTGTTGGTGGGATTACAGGAAAGCCATTGCAGACCGTTACTGGTGTTTATGGCCTTGTTGGTGGATTGTTTGGTCAGCCATCTCGTGCTATCCCGAAACAGCAGTTTGAGCTGCCTATCAATGATATTGTAAACAAAATAGAAATGCCATCAGGCGGTATATTTAGCCCGACCATACCTAGAAGTGCAATGATACCGCCTGAGTTTAATGTTGGTTTAGACTCTTATGTTCAGGATTTTGTCAATAATATTCAAATACCAACCGACTCTGGCTTGCAAATGCCACAAGAGGAACAAGCACCGCAGGCACAAGCACCGCAACTAGCACCACCGCCAGTCGCACCCAAGATTACCCCGACCAAGATGCCGATGCCTAGCGACCTGGATTACATTATGGGTCAGCTCGACCCTAGTGGTATGAGTGCATACCAAAGCCGAGCCATGCCTAACTACCAAGACCCGATGACTTCCAACAGGGGCTACTTTGACATGAACAAAGCCGGTACTGTTGGCGGCAAATACATTGAGGGCGCAGGTTGGATGACCGATGCTGCAAAGGCCTTTGGTCTGAAGCCTGAAGATTTAGAGTTTCAAGCCATGATGAACCAACGCATTGCAGGGATGTATGCCTAAGACGCAGACAAAGCGCGGAATGTCACCAAGAGAGCTTGATGCTCTCAGGAAGCGGTATGTTGCCGAGCAGAAGCAGGCAGATTCTGCATCCAAGTGGCAGCTTGCCAATGACATTGTTTCGGGCATTAACGACATTGTGGGTCGTGGAGTAATAGCCCCTATTCTTGGTATGCCTGGTGACATCAATCAGGCCATTTATGACGCAGGTGCTTGGGTCAACAACAAGATTAAGGATGTTGAGGTTGCGACTGGCATGGTCAAACAGCCTAAATATGTGCAGCCTTCCCAGGGCAATGCTTACTTAGGCTCTGAGGACATCGGAAACAGGATGCAACAGGCAGGTCTTGTATCGTCTGAGCGCAGACCAATGACCGAGTTAGCTGCAAGTTTTGTCAGCCCTAGTGCTGTTGCAAAGACCGCTATCAACGCACCTAAGACCGCCATGAATATGCTACGGATGGCTGAGAACCTAGAAGCCCCTTCCCGTGGTGTGCGTAATGCACAAGGTATGTATATCCCCCGTGGTCAGATGGGCGCGATTGATGTGTATCATGGAAGCCCTAATGAGTTTGACCAGTTTAGAGCTATGGACAAAATAGGAAGCGGTCAAGGTGGGCAGTCTTTTGGTGTTGGCGGTTATCATGCTTCGAATAAAGGCGTAGCTTCTGAGCCACAATATACAGGCCAAAGCGGATATGTTTACAAAAACCAACTTCGTTGGCCTGATGCTGCTCGTGAGGCTAAAGACCCATTAGATACAAAGCATTTTATAGATTGGGATAAGCCATTTGATGAGCAATCAGACTATGTTAAGTCTGTTATTTCAAACTTAAATGAAGATGACTGGTATCGTGTTCTTGAAAATTTAGGCGAAGATGGCGACTGGAGTACGGGTCGAAATATCTATGACATGGCAAGACTTCAGTTTGACACTAAAGCAGAAGCAAGCAAAAAACTTTATGAGGCAGGAATTGCAGGAAATGTATTCAACGATGCGGATACCATTAATCGGTTAGGAACGAACACCCCGAATTATGTAACCTTTAGCGATGAGCTTGTAGATGTCGTTGAACGAAACGGTAAGCCAATTAGAAAGGCAGAAGCACCGCAGGCTAAAGCATTGCGCGAGGCTCAGATTAACGCTGCTAAACCAGTAAGTGAGGGCGGTCTTGGCCTGCGACCTGACAACACCCCTGAAGAACGGGCTATGGCGATGGGGTTTGATGTTAATAATCAACTATACCACGGCACACGAAGTAATGTTTCAGAGTTTGTTTCAGGGGATGGCGCACATGGGCGCGGTGTTTATATGACGGGCATCCCTGAAAGGACAAAGCAGTATTGGGGTGGTTTTGGTGATTATAGTGGTGGAAATATCATGCCTTTATACACTAGCGCACAAAATCCAGGTCAGCTTGAAAATGTATTTAGAGTATCGCCTAGCGATATTGAAAGCCAAGATAGGTATGTGGCCTTACAGCAGCGCATGATTCGTGACGGCTATGACTCCGCAATCCGTGATTTAGGCGACCAAAACTGGGAAACCCTTGTATTTGACCCCCGAAACATCCGTTCCCGATTCGCTGCTTTTGACCCTATGCGCCGTGATTCTAGCGACATAATGGCAGGTATTGCCCTGCCCGTAGTAGCTGCCCCCGTTGTTTCCGAATCTGATAAAAAGAAGCGGAAAAACAAAAAGAAATAACACAAAAGGTGATTTATGAATGAAAAGATTATGCAAATGATTGAAATGATGCTGACCAAGCACAAGGCCATGAAGCACGGTGGCAAGCCTGGTAAATACGGCAAGGAAGCCGATGATATGGAAGAAGGCTACGAGGAAGAAGGCTATGGCGAGGATGCGTCTGAGGATGAAACCGAGGTCACCATCAAGTTTTGTGGCAAAGATGCCATGAAGAAAGCCCACGACCTGCTGATGGCAAGCTATAAGAAGTAATGTGCTAAATACTGCATATATTGACTATCAGTAATATGTAGGGCAAAACACAAACACCTACCAATGGGTTTCATTGGGCGAAAATCTTAGGAATTCCTATGCAAATTGAAAATGACTCCGTGTTAGATAACACCGCATCATCCGAAGCTGACGCACAAGCTGAAGCAGAACAGGCAGAATCGGAAACTGTCGAAGCTGAAGATGACTCTGACTCCGATGAGGGCGAGGATGCCCCCAAAAAGAGTAAGAAGATTCAGAAGCGCATTGATGAAATCACTAAAGCAAGGCGAGAAGCAGAACGAGAACGCGACTTTTGGCGACTCCAGGCTGAACAACGGGCTGCGGCAGAATCCCAACAATATTCTGTTGGACAGAAGCCTACCCTTGAGCAGTTTGACTACGACCAAGAGCAGTATCTTGAAGCCCTGGCTGACTATAAGCTGCAAAGCAAACTGGCAGAAAAAGAAGCCCAGTCACGCACACAGCAAGTAAATCAGCACGAGTTTCAAGAGGTTCAGCAGTTTAAGCAGCGCGAGTATGAGGTTATGTCGGAGTTTCCCGACTATCAGCAGAAAGTGTATGCAAATGATGTCCCTATCACCGATACGATGGCAAAAGCCATTCGCGTAGATGAAAACGGTGCAAGGGTCGCATACTTCTTAGCTACTTATAAGGACATTGCTTATCGTGTTGCCAACCTTTCCCCAAGAGAACAATTCCTGGCGATTGGCGACATTAGTGAGAAAATCAACCAGGCAACAAGTGCATCTGCTGCCGGTAAAGTATCAAATGCCCCTAATCCTGTTCCATCTGTTTCATCCCGTGGTGCAACTGCTAAGTCACCCGACAAGATGTCAATGGATGAATGGATGAAGTGGCGAAGCAAACAACTATCTAAACGCTAATCAACTTCAATTTTCAAAGGAATAAGTAATGAGCAATACCATTCTCACCCCTGATATGATTACTAAGGAAGCCCTGCGCATCCTTCACCAAAAGGCCAACTTCATCGGCTCGATGAACCGTGCCTATGACGACTCGTTTGCCCAATCCGGTGCTAAAATCGGTGACAGCCTGCGTATCCGTCTGCCGAACCGTTATGTTGTCCGTACCGGCGCGACCCTTTCTGCTCAAGACACCACCGAGCAGCAAACCACCCTGCAAGTTAGCACCCAAAAAGGTGTTGACCTGAACTTCACTTCCAACGAACTGACCCTGTCCCTTGACGATTTCAGCAAGCGCATCCTTGAACCGGCTATGGCTCAACTGGCTGCTTCGGTTGAATCCGATGCTTTCAGCATGGCTCTTGATGTGCCTAACGCTGTGGGTGCTGCCGGTTCTGCTACCACCTTCAAGAATGTCCTGGAAGCCCGTAAGAAGCTCTCCGACAACCTTGCCCCGACTGGTGAGCGCAACCTGATTCTGAACACCCAAGACAACGTTGACCTGGTTGACTCGCTGAAAGGTCTGTTCCAAGACAGCACCGAAATCAGCAAGCAATACCGTGAAGGTATGGTTGGTCGTACCGCCGGTTTCGCAGGCATCTACGAAAACACCCTAATCCCGAACTTCACCAATGGCGCAGGCGCAGGTTACCTGGTCAACGGTGCTGCTCAATCGGGTTCTTCGCTGATTGTTGATACTGGTACTGGTGCTTTGCCGAAAGGTGCGATTTTCACCATCGCCAATGTGTTCGCCGTGCATCCTGAATCCCGTCTGTCGACCGGTGTCCTGCAACAATTCGTTGTGACTTCGGCCTACACCGGCGGCGCAGGTACTGTGTCCATCTATCCGGCTATCGTGGCTTCGGGTGCGCTGCAAACCGTCAACGCTGTTCCGGCTGACAATGCTGCCATCACCGTCTTTAACACCGCTTCGGATGTCACCACGACTTCGTTGGCCTTCCACAAAGATGCCTTTACATTCGCGACTGCTGACCTCGTCATGCCCAAAGGGGTCGACTTCGCTGCCCGTGAAGTGTATGACGGTATCAGCATCCGTGTGGTTCGCCAGTACGATGTCAATTCGGACAGCTTCCCGTGCCGTTTGGATATCCTGTACGGTTACAAGGCAATCCGCCCGCAACTGGCCTGCCGTATCCAGTCCAACTAAGGGTTGTTTTACATACCTTTGTAGTACTAAGATGGGGGGTAGAAATACCCCCCATTTTTTAAGGGAAGATTATGGTAACCGTAGGTGATTTAATTAAGGCTTCGTTCTATCGAGCCGGTATCCGCGACAACAGCCAAGAGATTGAGGGCGATGACATCACGCGCGGTATTGAAACCCTTAACCTACTGATGCACCGACTTGAGGCTGACGGCCTTGAGATTTCATGGGTAGATGTGACTACCGCAAACGACACCCTGTATGTTCTAGACAAGCACAAACGGGCGATGATTTATATCTTGGGCATGGACTTGCTGTCCGAGTATCAGCTTGAGCCGACCCAAATGTTCGCTGCTGCTGCCGATGATGCTTATTCGACCATGCTGCGCGATGCCTACGCAAATGCCCCTGTGCTGAACAATGTTGACCAACTGCCACAGACTTATATGTATTTCACCATAACGAATGGGTAACAAATGGCTCTCACCCCTGTCAACATTCTTGGCGGTTTCTATACAGATGACACCCTGCCCGTAGCGAACCAGGATACGGTCAACTACATCCCTGAGATTGTAGAGGTTGCTGACGGGGCGCGTAGTCCTGTCCTTCTAAAGACCGTTCCGGCGAACAGGGCAATTACCCTGAACTCGTGGGATACTGGCGCGACACAGGCTACCCTTGTCGTTGATAACACCCTTTACATTGTGGTTGACGGGGCTTTGTTCCGTATCGGCTTTGGCACAAACAGCGCGACCATGTATCCGGCAACAGGGACTAAGACTAGCGTGTTTGGTTCAGGCCGTTGCTATATGGACTTCATGCAGAACGGGACTGGCTACGATATCAGCATTTATAGCGGTCAGAATGGCTATGTCTACAATACGACCAATGACACCCTGACTCAGATTGTAGACTTTGGTGGCTCGATAGCTTGCAACTTCCTTGACCAATACATGATTGGTGTAAAGCCCGATGGCACATCCTGGTTCACTTCTGATGTTGCTGACCCCCTGACCTTCAGCGCATTTGACCAGTATTCATCTGAGGCTTCCCCTGACCGCATTGTGGGCTTGGCTGTCACGAGCCGAGAGGTTTGGGTCTTTAACCAAAGCACCATTGAAACTTTCTACAACGCAGGGACTAGCTTCCAACGCAATAACGGCACGGTGATTCAGCGCGGTTGTTCGGCACGGGGTTCGATTCAGGTCATTAACGGCACACCCTTTTGGCTTGGCGATGACGGCTCTGTTTACCTGGCTAACGGGTATCAACCGCAGCGTATCAGCACCCATGCTATTGAGGCCGAGATTGGCAAGTCCCAGGACATCTCCACGGCTCACAGCTACTTTTGGGAATCCCGTGGTCACCTTGTCTACTGCCTGACCATTCAGGATGGCATGACCTTCTGCTACGACATCAGTACGCAGATTTGGCATCGGCGCGAATCATTTGGGGCTAGCAACAGTAATACTTGGGATGTCGTGCGTGTCGGCAACAAGCTGTATAACATCAACCGAAACGACAGCAACCTGTACCTGTTTGATTGGGACTACTACCGCGATGACGATGCAAGCAATATGCTTGTGTGCAAGCGCAGGTCGCAGTATTTCCACAACAACCAACAATTCCTACGCTGTAACAGTATGCAACTGGTAATGAATACGGGCGATGTCCCTGCCAATACCACAAGTGAGGTGCTGTTCCGCTATTCCGATGACTTTGGGCGCACATTCAACAACTACCGCAAGGTGACCCTGGGCGATGTGGGCGAATACAACAAGAAGCTGCAATTCTATAACCTGGGTCGCATGGAAGTGCGCCTGTTTGAGATATCCACAAGCGGTAACAGCCGCCGTGAACTGATTGCTGCGATTCTTGACCTGACGCAATGATTAACCTTCTGCCCCATATCCGCATCAAGTTTATTAACGATGACGGGACTCCAACTAAGGACTTCTATGACTTCCTTAGAGAGCTGAACGCGACTCAGATTCCTGTGGGCGGTATCATTGCAGCCCTGACAAACACCCCACCAACGGGCTACCTGGCAACCGGCACGACTTACAGCCGAGCCCAATACCCGAAGCTGTATGATGTATTAGGCACAGAAACCATCCCCTCGGTATCAGACGGGATGTACCTAGCCGATGCAGGAGAATCTGCGGTTGGGTCGTACTTCGGGAACAACACACTTGGCCTGCTTCACATCCATGCCTTCACAACCGTGGCTTCAGGAACAGGTGCTAGTGTGTCAGGGGCTAACCAGGGAAACATGGCTACCGTTGATAATCGTCCTAGAACGCTTGGTGTGCGGTTTTATGTGAGGGCTGAGTGATGCACCAGTCTTATGACCAAAACGCGGTACAGGCGATTCTAGACGGTTCTAGCAGTAGTCTGTTCAAGGTCTACGATGACAGCATCTGTTTGGTCAATGACGACCATACCTTCGTGGCATCCATCAGCAAGTCTGACATTGATGGTGTGCATAAACTTTACATAGCCTTTATGCCTGAAGTGGCAGACGGGGCATCGGAATGTGTCGAGGATGTCTTGGCATGGTTGGTGGATTTCGCAGAGGTTACCAAGCTGATAGCGTGTGTTGAACTTGACAATACAAGTGGCTATTATGCAATCAGCAAGACAGGATTTGATTTGGTTGGTGTTATAAACGCGCCAAAATGTGATGTAGCAATCTTTCAATACAGGTTTGAGGTGGATTATGGGTTGGGGTGAAGCTCTATTAAATATAGCTAGTGCTGCGATGACTAGTAGTGCTGTATCTAGCGCAAACAGGAAAATCCAAAAGGGCATGGATGACATTATTCGCCAGGCCGGAGTTACTACTGGTCAGCAGGGTGCTTTATATCAGCCCTATGGTGAGTATGGTCAAGAATCCCTGAACCGACTCCGAGCCTTTGAGGAAGCCGCAGCACAGGGCGATTATACCGCCCTAACCGCATCTCCTGAATACCAGTTTGCCCTGCAACAAGGCCAGTCTGACATAGCCCGTAACCTGGCTGCTCGTGGTGGCTTGTTCGGTGGTCAGGCTCAGAAGCAGTTTATTGACTACGGGCAAGGTCTTGCTAGTAATCAGATGCAGAACTACTTGAACCGCCTTCAGGGTGGTGTTGATACTGGAATGAGGGGCGTAGCCGGTCAATCTAATGCTCTTGGTACATACCTTGACTATTATGGTAATGCCCGTGGTATTAAAGCCCAATCTTCCGCAGATTCCCGAATTGCACGAAATAATGCTTGGCAAAAAGCCATTGAATCAACAAGTAAGATGTTTCCATCCTAATTTAGCAGGTTAATGAAATGATTTATCAAAACCCGTATCAGAACATACAAACTGCTGACATCTATGGTGCGCGTAAACAAGCTGCCCAAGACCAACTGGCTGCCCAAGAAAACCAGCTTGCTTTACAGCAAAAACAACGGGCTGACATTATTAGTAGGGGACAGCTTGCTACCCAGGCTATTGTGGGATTCAAAGACCTAAGCCCACAGCAAAAAGCAGCCCAATGGAACACATACCGTCAACGGATTGAATCGCTTATTCCTGAAACAAAGGATAGATTGCCGCCTGTTTGGGACTCTAACGACCCGACAAATGATGCAGAGCTTGATACACTAATCAAAGGTTGGAGTAAAACATACTTCAAGCCCGAACAAACCAAACTTGGCGCAGAGGAAACCTTGGTTGAGGGGACTTTTGGTGTTGCCCCAAAAGAGATTGCGCGTGGCATGGGTAAGCCTGAGGAAGCCTACGATAAACTGGTAGACCTTCAAACTCTTGACCCTGAAACTAAACAGCCAATAGAAAAAACAGTAAGGCGCAGAAAGAATGACGAAGGATTCTGGCAATCTGGTAATTTAATATTTCCTGAAGGATATGAGGAAGGTGTTGATAAGAAAGTTTACTATGATAAAATGGGAATAGTCCCCAAAAGCAAATCGGCAAGTGTTGGTGCTTCTATTGAACCATCTCGGCCATCAGTCAACTCTCTTGCTACACCACCTGCTGCACCAATGGCTGTTCCTGGTCAGACCGAACTTCCACCGCGACAGTTTAATGCCCCTAGCCCGACCAACCGTGCAGGCGAAACAAATGTGGGCTTTCCCATTAATGAGAACGCGATGTTGCAGCAACAGCAGATTATGCCAACTATGGGCAACTCGATGCTGAGGGGCGCAGGTGCAGTCATGGCTGATGAGTTTGCCCCACAACCGCGAAATGCCCTTGTTGGTGGAATGATGCCACCGCCTTCGCAGTTTGCAGAGCTTATGCCTGCCGGAAGCGCACCGAACCGTTTTGGCTCACCTGGTGTTGAGGGCATTGATTTTGCTGCTACTGGTGGTCAAGGCCCTGTTGATGCTCGCGGTATCCCATTGTCTGCCATTGGTTCTGCAAGACCGAGATATGTTGCTACGGATAAAGGTCAAGTAAAAGAAATCTTCAAACAAATGACCCCAGAAGAAATCAGAAAAGAAGGCCAAGACCCTGCTCGTACCACAGGTCGGGTTTCTCAGTTTGGTGTCATTCAATGGAAAGATAAAACAACCCCTGCACAGCTTCGTAAAGAAGGCGCAGAGGCTGCAGCTGCAGAGGCTACTGCTGAACAAAATAAATCTGCCGTTAGAAGGGCTAGGACTGATATTGTGTCTTTCCTTCGTGGTGTAAGGCGGTATAGGGATGTATTAAATAAACTAGGAAATCAGCGATTTGTTGATACTGGCCCATTTGATACTCTTATTGTTGAAAATACCCAACTGGGTAGCGAGCTTAATGGGCTTGGTGATACGGTAGGCGAAGAATTAAAATCTGCAATGAAAGTAGCAGGCGACCCTAAAACGGCTGACGAACTCAGAGAGATGGTTAATCAACTTCCAAATACTCGCAGAAGGTTTCCGCAAAATATCAAAAATCTTAATTTCCGAGAAGAATACTTTTTGGATAGAATTGGTGTGCAAACTTCTGTTGCTAACGATGCTGAGTTTGATGCTCTTACACCTGGAACAGTCTTTGTAGACTTAAATGATGGCGGTATTTACAGGAAAATGAAGGCAAAAGAATGAGCTATGTAAAAGAACCGTTTGTTCCTGGGCAGCCTTTTGAAAAGACCCCAGAGCAGGTTGCTGAGGAAATGGCGCGACCTGTTGGTACTCTTGAAACCATGCAGCCGAAGATGCTTGACAGGGTTACTGTTGCTTTGTCTGAAGAAGAACGGCGCAGGGCCAATACAAGTGATGCCCCGTTAAGTTTCTTTGAAAAGCTGCAAGGTGGTCTGCAATCTGCATATCTGTGGGATGACCCTGTGGGGTATAGGATTGCTCTTGAGGATAGCAATCGCAGGGGCGATTCAATGATTCGTGGCCTGGCAAAGGCCGGTACTGGGCTTGTTGACCTTGCAACTACTGCTGTTCAGTATTCGCCACCTGTTGCTATGATAAATGCCCTTGCTAGTCCTGAGCCTACTACTGCTGACCTTGTAGCAGGTAGAAAGCCTGCACGAGCCATTGAGATACCAAACATTACTCAGCCCGTACAAGATGTTTTAACCGATGTTGGTGTAATGAAGCCAGAAACCCCATTTCAGCGAACTGCTGAAACATTAGCTTCATACGCAGGCGGTGTTGGTGCTTTGTCTAAAGTACCTGTTAAAACATTTCAAACTGCTTTGCCATTGCAGTATTCTTCTGCTATAACAAGCGGTCTTGCTGAAAGTATTGCCCGTGAAAGTGGTGCTACCACAGGAGAACAACAGGCAGCAGCAATCATTACTGGTCTTGGTGTCGCTATTACCCCTAGTGTTCTTGAGCTAACAAAAAGGTTATTGGCAGGTGGGGCAACCAAACAGCAGATTCAACAGGCCATTGCTGATTTTGAAACATTTGGCGCGACCCCATCTGTCGGTATAGCTACTGGACAGCCTACTCAAAAGTTTGGCGAAACTGTTCTAGCAAACTTCCCTGGCGGTGCAGGCAGGCTTGCTACATATGGCGAGCAGACATCAGAAGCTATGGGAACAAAAATAGGGGCGATGTCGAAAGAGCTTACTGGTGGAGATATAACAGAAGCAGCTACTGCTGCCGAAACGGCAGGTCAAGCAGTAAAGAGTGGTGCAGAAGATTTTAAGAGTGTTTATTTAGGAACTAAAGCCGGTAAACTTTATGACGAAGCAGACAATGTTATTGGTAAGAGCCATAGTGTTTCGCTAGACAATACCATCAAGCAGCTAGATGAGCTTACTGCACCAATCCCTGCGCTTGAAAAAGCATCTGCCGTTACTGCTGACCCAAAAACATTAGAGCTTGCTAACGCTATTAAAGATGACCTTGCTGCATTAAATGCGCCTGGTGGTGGTGCTATACCATATGAGAGCATTAAGGCTTTTCGGACAAGGATTGGTAGGCTGATTGGAAACTCGGTATTTAATCCTGATGCCGATGTGCAACAGCTTAGAAGTCTATACGGGGCATTGTCAAAAGACATTGATGCTTCATTAGCTAATAATCCTGAAGCTCTTGCAAAACTTAAAAGAGCAAATAAGTTTTGGGAAGCATCTCAAAAAAGAATTGATGTTCTTGCCAAATATCTCAAGGTGCAAAACATATCTGGCGAAGAAATATACAACTCTATTTTGCGTGGTGCAGATGCAAAAGTAGTTAGTGTGATTCGTAGTATGCCTATTGATGCAAAAAAAGAGTTTACTCGCGCTCTTTTAATCAAGATGGGTAGTCCACAACAAAAAACAGCAGGCATATTTGAAAAAGATTTTAATATAAATAATTTCTTGAAAGAGTATGAAAAAATAGCAAGCTCTAAAAAACTTAATACTGCCCTATTTGGTCAAAATGAGTTTGGTTCAACATTTGCTTCAGATATGGATGCCATTGTTCGTTCAGCAAGAAAGATTCGTGATTCTGCAAAATATATGGCAAATACTTCAAAAACATCTGTGCAGCAAGAATCTGCATCTTTGTTCAAAGATGTCATTGGGCTGCTTGGTATTGGTACTGGTGTTGGATATGGCGCACAAAGCATTGTGGTCGGTGCAGGAACAGCCCTTGCTGCCCCTATTGCTGCCAATGTTGTTGCTAGGATTATAACCAATCCGAAGTTTGTCCGTTGGCTTGCTTCCACATCAAAGTTACCACCAAAAGCAGGTGCTGCACAGGTTGATTTGCTTGCTAAGGCCAATCGAGATGACGAGGACATTCAGCAGTTTGTTGAAGATTGGAAACAATATAACAAGCCAGTAGTTAAGCCTGCCCCTGGGCCAAGAGAACGAAATGGATTTGTTGCAGAACCATACAATCCTAATGAGGAACAATAATGTCTTACCTATTTGCAAATAAACTTCAGACCTTCTTTGATGCTAACGGCAATCCGCTTTCGGGCGGTAAGATTTATGCCTATGCTGACGGGACTTCTAGCCTTCTGAACACTTACAGCAACTCTGCCCTATCGTCTGCCAACACTAACCCCGTTGTGCTGAACAGCGCAGGGAAACCGGCACAAAACATCTACCTGTCGGCTTCTGCCTACCGCTTGGAACTGTATACGAGTGCCGATGTCCTGGTCGCCCAATGTGCTGATGTCAAAGGCCAACTGCCCGTTATCAATCCGGCTACGGATGCGAACAAGGCTGTCGTGGTCAATAGTGGTGCTACTGGCTACACTACGGCTGCTGTGGCTCTCGGCTCGGCTTCCTACATCACGGTTGACGCAGAGGCTTCCCTGCCGAACAGCTACCAGGCTGTCAGCACCGACTTCCTGACCTTCACGAAGGTTGGCGATACGGTCAGCTTCGGCTTGGCAAACCCTGTGGACTTTGGCGGTAAAGAGCTGAAGAACGCTGTCCTGAACCTGCAACGCGAGAAGAAGAACGCATTGACTGGACAATCCGGCGCGGTGACCATTGACTACTCACTTGGCTCAGTCTGCACCATTGCCCAAACTGGCAACATCACTTCTGTTAGCGTGACCAATGTTCCGGCATCTAGCACCGTGACCCTGACTGTAATCCGTAGCCAAGCTGATGCTACCCTTCGCACGATGACCTGGGGTGCTGCGTATAACTTTAGCGGTGGCACGACCCCGACCCTTTCCAACTCGGCAAGCGCGGTTGATGTGTTTACCCTGATTACCACGGATGGTGGGTCGAACTGGCAAGTGGGCGCGATTACTGGAGTAAGCTAATGCTTCGTAGTCTGTTGTTCGGAAACAATACAAGCGGTGCTACCCCAAGCATGACCTTAGCCATTGTCCCCGATTACATCGAGGAGAGCTTCATTCCCAATGGCGCATGGACTAGCTCAGACTGTGTTCCTACCGTAACTGGTGGGACTAGCCCGTACACCTATGTATGGTCACGGCTTGGTGGTGGCGCGAGTGCGGTTTCCCTGGCTTATGCCCCGTCTACTAAAGATATGGCCTTCTCTGCCACGGGTACTGACCAACGCTTCTATGTGACCTTCAAGTGCGTGGCTACGGACTCATCCGGCACACCGAAAACTGCTGAGAACTATGTGACCCTAGCCATCGGTTTCAATGTCAGCGCATACCCTGACGATAGCGAACCCGTCTAAAAAAGAACCCCACCGAAGTGGGGCTAAGTCTACGGAATGGAAGCAGAGGGATAAGACCGTAGAACCATGAATTGCGTGACCGCCGAAGCGGTGCATCAACGAGGGATGCGTGGGAAGTGAACAGGAACACCCAAGCAAGTGACCTACCAAAGTCAGATTGCAGCACCCACCGTCATTTATCTTGGGGCATACACATCGAACTGTCAAGCATTGCGTCTTGGTAGGCCAGTAGCTCGGCATCCGACCCAAACTGACCCCGAAACGGCTTGCTTCCTTCTGCCAGGCTGAACCCATACTCAGACCGCATAGAAGCTTTTGTATGCCCGTCTAAGGGCACAGCCCTATGATGCCACGGACAAAGCCCAACCGTTGCCATATGCCCAATCCTGCGATTCCCTGACAGTATGTGATGAATCTCTACATACGATGAGATTAGCCCTAACTGGTGGCAGCAGACGCAGACCGCAGAATCCTTAATCGTGTTGAACCTGGCTTGTTCGGCTTTGGTCGGTTTTCCTGTTGA
>ENA-OREM01000403-OREM01000403.1-marine-metagenome-genome-assembly--contig:-NODE-403-length-32455-cov-3.087467_pt1 | contig 32455 bp, 29 predicted proteins | sample MGYA00248623_ERZ508561 | MGnify/ENA primary metagenome ERZ508561 (study PRJEB26227, sample SAMN06264494) | marine metagenome | isolation source: Columbia River Estuary | place: USA:Columbia River Estuary...
CGTGCGGGCCGACGGGTCGAGGGTCGTCGGCCCCGGCGGCTACTGGGACGGGCCGATGCTGCGTGGCGCCACGAATATCGACTGGGAGGCCATCGCCGGCGACGAGCGCGGGCAGATGGTCGTGGGCGACGTCGGCAACAACGTCTCTCGGCGCAAGGAACTCGCCTGCTACCTTTTCCGGGAGCCAGTCGCGGGTACGACGGAAGTGGCCGACGTGCGTAAGGTCACCTTCGCCTGGCCCGACCAGACGGCTTTCCCGGACCCGGAGCTCGCGCACGACTGCGAGGCCATGTTCCTGCTGCGCGGGAAGCTCTATCTCCTCACCAAGCACCGCCGTGACACCCTCACGGACCTCTGGCGGGCCGATCTCCCGGCGACCGGCGATCGCGCCACGCTGACCAAGCTGGGCCGTTTCGACATCGGCGGGATGGTCACGGACGCCTGCCTTTCGCCTGACCGCACGCGCCTCGCCGTGCTGACCTATCGCAACGTCTGGGTCTTCGACCTGCCGGCGACCGGCGAAGACTTCTTCCGCGGCCGCGCGCTCTATGCGCCGCTCTCGCCGCCGGTGCTGTCTTTCCAGCTCGAAGGCTGCGCGTGGGCGGATGCCGCGAACCTGCTCCTCGGTTCTGAGCAGGGCGACCTTTTCCGCCTGCCGCTCACGCAGCTTCGCGAGGTCAAGTGACCCCGTAAAACAAGAAGACCGGCGGCCTGACGGCGCCGGTCTTCGGGGCGAGGACGATCGGGTCGCTCAGAGCGCCTTGGCGGCGGCGACGACGGCTTCCTTCGTGATGCCGAGTTCCTTCATGACCACGTCGCCCGGGGCGGAGAGGCCGAAGGTGTCGGTGCCGAGGGCCTTGCCGGCGGTGCCGACGTAGCGGCCCCACGAGAGGGTCACGCCCGCTTCGATGCTGACGCGCTTCGTGCAGGACGCGGGCAGGACTTCTTCCTGGTAGGCCTTCGGCTGGCGCGCGAAGATCTCCATCGAAGGCATCGAGACCACGCGGACGCCCGCGCCGAGTTCTTCGCCGGCCGCGAGGGCGAGCGAGAGTTCGCTGCCCGTACCGATGATGATGTGGGTGAGGGGGGCGGTCTCCTTGCGGAGGACGTAGCCGCCCTTGAGCACGCCCTGGCGGCGCGTGGCGACCGGGACGGCGTCGAGGGAGGGGACGTTCTGGCGGGAGAGGATCAGCGCGACCGGGCCGTCCTTGCGGGCGACGGCGTGGGCGAAGGCCGCGGCGGTCTCTTCGGCGTCGCCCGGGCGGAGCACGTCGAGGTTCGGGATGCAGCGCAGGGCGCTGACGGTCTCGACCGGCTGGTGGGTCGGGCCGTCTTCGCCGACGCCGACGGAGTCGTGCGTGAAGATGTAGAACACCTGGAGTTTGGCGAGGGCCGCGACGCGGATCGACGGGCGGAGGTAGTCGGAGAACGTCAGGAACGTCGCGCCGGAGCCCTTGAAGATGCCGTGGTAGGCCATGCCGTTGAGGATGGCGCCCATCACGTGCTCACGGATGCCGAAGTAGAGGTTACGGCCGGCCGGGGTCGCGAGGTCGAAGTCGCCGGCGTCCTTGATGTAGTTCTTGGTCGAGCCGTGGAGGTCGGCCGAACCGGAGAGCACGAGCGGCGAAGCCTTCGCGACGGCGTTGATGCAGCTCTCGCCGGAGACGCGGGTCGCGAGCGAGTTCTTGCCGAACTCCGGGATGGCGGCGAGGAGGGACTGGACGTCGCCGTGGTCGCCCTTCTGCGCCTTGGCGAGGATGGCGGCCTTCTCGGGGTTGGCCTTGGACCAGGCGACGAAGGTCTGCTGCCAGGCGGCGTGCGCGGCGGCCTGCTGGACCTTGCGGGCGGCGAAGAAGGCGCGGGTCTCGGGGGAGACGAAGAACTTCTCTTCCGGGAGGCCGAGGGCCTTGCGGGAGGCGTCGACGAACTTCACGCCGGCTTCGCCGTGGCCCTTCGAGGTGCCTTGGACTTCGGCGATGCCCTTGCCGATGACGGTCTTGCAGATGATCAGCTTCGGCTTGCCGTTCTTGCTCGCGCGGGCCTTGTCGAGGGCTTCGGCGATCGGGGCGAGTTCGTTGCCCTGGGCGACGTGGAAGACTTCCCAGTTGGCGGCTTCGTAGCGCTTGGCGGTGTCTTCGTTCTGCGTCTTGGAGGCCATCGCGTCGAGGGTGACGTCGTTGGAGTCGTAGAGCATGATGAGGTTATCGAGGCCGAAGCGGCCGGCGAAGGAAGCGGCTTCCTGCGAGATGCCTTCCTGGAGGCAACCGTCGCCGGCGAGGCCGACCACGATGTGGTCGAAGATCTGATGCTCGGCGGTGTTGAAGTGCGCGGCGGCCATCTTGGCGGCGACGGCCATGCCGACGATGTTGCCGGTGCCCTGGCCGAGCGGACCGGTGGTGGCTTCGACGCCGACCGTCTCGCCGAACTCGGGGTGGCCCGGGGTCTTGGAGTGCAGCTTGCGGAAATTCTTCACTTCTTGGAGCGGGAGGTCGAAGCCGGCCAGGTGGATCCAAGAGTAGACGAACATCGAGCCGTGACCGGCGGAGAGCACGAAGCGGTCGCGGTTGATCCAGGAGGGCGCGGCGGGGTCGTGGCGGAGGAAGTTGCCGTAGAGGACGGAGCCGATTTCGGCGGCGCCGAGGGGCAGGCCGAGGTGGCCGGAATGACAGGCGGCCACGGCGTCCATGGCGAGTCCGCGGGCTTCGGTGGCGGCGCGGGAAAGGTCGGCGGAATTATTGAGCGACATAGGCCTTATGCGTAAGGCATAAATAGGAGGGGTTTCCAGCCTTGAATGAGCCTCCGAACCTCTTCAAAACGGAACTATGTCCGACCAAGAACTCGAAGAAGGCCAGGCCCTCCGGCTGGATTTCAAGAAACTGCGTAAAATCGCCTCGGGACAGGCCGATGTCATCCCGGCCGTCGCCCAGGATGCCGTCACGGGCGAAGTCCTGATCCTTGGCTACGTCAACGAACTCGCCTTGCAGACCGCGCTGCGTGAAAAGAAAGCCACCTTCTGGAGCACGTCGCGCAACGAACTTTGGATCAAGGGACTGACCTCGGGCGACTTCCTCGAGCTCCTCGAGGTGCGCGTCAACTGCGAGCAGAACTCGATCCTCTACAAGGTCCGCCCGGCGGGCCAGGGCGCGTGCCACACGAAGGAGAACGGCAAGGCGCGTCCTGGTTGCTACTACCGTCGACTCAAGGGCGACGGCACGCTCGAGAAGGCCTGAGCGTCAGCGCCGGCCCAAGGCTTGCGTCACGAGGTCCGTCTCGATGTCGAAGCGGATCACGAGTAGCTTGGTCTGACGCGTCAGCCGGTCGGCGCCCGGACGGGCGGCGAAGCCGAGCGCGTCGAAGTCGCCTTGGCGTTCGGTGAGACGCTGCAATGCGGCTTCGGCTTCGTCGCCGGTGCGGTAAGCGAAGGCGATCGTCGCGACGAGGAAAGTTCCGGTGTCGTTCTCGCCGACCGCGATCGTGGCGCTCTCGGCTGATCGACCCGCCTCGACGAGCGCGCGCCCGAGCCAGCGGCGGCGGCCGGCGGTCTCAAGCAATGCGCCGACTTCGGTGGTGTGCACGACGAGATAACCATGGGGCAGGGCGGCGAGCTGCGCACGGGCCAGCCCTGGCAGGCTTTTGCCGCCCTCGGGCGGTTGGCTCAGAGGCAGGCGCGCTTCGGCCATGCCCGCGGGCACGAAACCCACTTCGATACGCTCCGGGTGCGCGGCCCGCAGCTCGGCGATACGTGCGCGCAGGCCTTCGCGGCGAGTCGGTTCGGTCAGCTCCGCGAGCGCGCGGAGGACGCCGTCGGCGCAACGCCGGTCTGACGCTTCAAGGGGATCGATGACCGCGACCTCGCGGCTGCGCGGATCGACGGAGAGCCGGAGGTCTCCGGGTCTCAGCCATCGCCACGCCAGGAGTCCGCCGACGGAGATCACGGCGAGCAACAGCAGGGCGGCAGGGCGGGGCATCTGTCGCGGATTAAACCTTCGGCGGCCGTTCGGGACAAGCGGATTGGCCGTCGTGTCCGGGCACAAAAAAGGGCGCCGAAAGGCGCCCTTGGTAGGAGGTGTTAATCCGAGGATTAGTAGCCGCCACGGTCGCCGCCGCCGAAGCCGCCGGAGCGGGGACGGTCACCACCGAAGGACGGACGTTCTTCGCGAGGGCGAGCGACATTGACCTTCAGGGGGCGACCCATGAAGTCGATGTTCTCGGTCTTAGCGATCGCATCCTGAGCGGCCTGAGCATTGGCCATGGTCACGAAGGCGAAGCCACGAGGACGACCCGTGAACTTGTCCATCATGACTTCCACGGAGACCACTTCGCCGCCTTGGGAGAAGTGAGCGCGGATGTCGGATTCGGTTGCGGCCCAGGGCAAGTTGCCCACGAACAGTTTGTTTTCCATATTATCTTTTGTTTTGCTTGGTTTACCTACACCGCATTGCCCGTTTCCGACCTTCGGATTTCGATTTGCCGTCTTAACGACCGTCAACTCACCGGATTATTGCGGGGCTTGTCTCTTACTTTGGTTATTTTCCGAGACAAACCTGACCGCTGTTAAGTCAGTTTAGCAGGGCTTCGGCAAGTTTATTCACAATAGGGGGGTTCCCTCAGCCCTGCGTTGACTCCTTTAACCGCCTGAAAGAGGCTATTTTCATGAGCGCCGCCCTCACTCCCGAGCAGATCCAGGCGGCTTTGCCTGGCTTGGCTGGCTGGCAGTTGGAAGGTTCTAAGTTGTTGAAGGCGTATAAGTTTAGGGATTTCAAGGCAGCCTTGGCCTTCATCAACCAGGCGGGGGCTATCGCGGAGCAGCAGGGCCACCACCCGGAAATCCATAATATCTGGAATCAGGTCACCCTCCGGCTCTGTACGCATGACGATGAGAAGCAGATCACCGAGAAAGATTTGACCCTCGCCCGCGCCCTCCAATCCCTCTCCCTCCCGTGATCGACGATCCCGCAGAGGCTTTGGATATCCTCCTCGAGGAGCTCAAGCGCCAGAAGGCCGCCGGGGTCCGCCGCGTCAGCGTCACGGCGGACTCCCTGGCCGCCTTGAAGGCCCTCGCCGGCACGCCCGTGGCTCCGGCCGCCGCTGCGGCGAGCGCTCCCTCCGTCAGGCCTGCCGCCGTGACCCCGGTCGTCCCGGCGGCGCCCAAGCCGGCCGTGGTTTCAGCCGCGCCGATGCCCGACGCGCCGATCTTCACCCTCGCCGCCGGCCCGAAGGCCGAGCGTCTGCAGGCCCTGCGTCAGCTCATCGACGCGTGCGCCGAGACGAAGAAGCATCTGAGCGCTCCGCAGCGTCCGCTGCTCGGCCATGGCTCCCTCGACGCCAAGGTCGTGTTCGTCGGCGAAGCGCCCACCATCGTGGAGATGGAGGCCGGCCAGGCTTTCGCCGGCGAGTCCGGCGAGCTGCTCCAGAAAATCCTCTCCGCCGCGGCGATCAATCCGGCCGACTGTTATTTCGTGCCCGTCATGGTCTGGCGTCCGGAGCCCCCGACCCAATACGGCAAGCGTCCGCCGACCGCGCGCGAGATCGCGTTCAATCTCCCTTACCTCCGCGCGCAGATCGACGTCGTCGCCCCGCGCGCCGTCGTCGCCCTCGGCGCGCAGGCCTTCGAAGCGCTGCACGGCCGCACGCCGTCGATCACGCAGGCTCGCGGCCAGTGGTTCGACCTCGGCGGCGTGCCGCTGCTGCCGACGTTCCATCCCAACTATCTCCTGCACACGCCCAGCGCCTCCGCCAAGCGGACCGTCTGGGAGGACTTCCTGCTCCTGATGGAGAAGCTCGGCCTGCCGATCAGCGAGAAGCAGCGCGCCTTCTTCGCGACGAAGTAAGGCTCAGCGGACGGAGTCGTTCAGGCGGCTGAGCGTGAACGACAGCACCTGCGAATTACGGCCGCTCGCCTTGAGGGCCTTGCGGCGTTCGGCCGGCAGGTCCGTCAGCGCTCCCGGCACGAAGCCGCAGGCCGACTGGAAGAAGCCCTGCGTCTGCGTGGTGAGCGCGATGAGTTTCTTGGCGCCCAGCTTCTTGGCCTGACGCTTGGCGAACTCGACCAGTTTGCTGCCGACGCCGCGGCCGTGGTAGAACGGCTGCACGTAGACCGCGCCGAGTTCCATGGTCTTGCCGCCCGGGTAGGGGCGGAGGGCGGCGCAGCCGATGATGCTGTCGTCGATCTCGTAGACGTAGAAGTCGGCGAAGGACTGCTCGATCTGCTGGCGCGTGCGCGCCACGAGGGCGTCGGTCTTCGCGCCGTGCTTGGCGAGGTTGTAGAGGGCCTGGGCGTCCTTCTTCTTCGCCTGGCGGATACGGTCGTAGTCGTTGGCGTGCACCATCGTGCCGAGGCCGACCTTGTCGAAGATCTCGGTGAGGAGGCAGCCGAAGACGCGGCCGTCGAGGATGTGGGCGCGGGGGACGTCGTTATCGAGGGCCTTGGCGGCCTGCACGGCCTTGCTGCGGATGCGCGGGTCGAGTTTCGCGTGCTTGTCCGCGAGGAGGCGCTTGAGGTCGTCTTCCGGCAGGTTGAGCTGCACGACGCCGTCCACCTGCAGGCCGCTGAAGGGCGTGAGGTAGATCAGCTTCGAGGCGCCGAGGGCCACCGCGAGCTCCATGGCGAGGTGGTCGCTGTTGACGCGCAGGGACTGGCCTTCGCGGTCGCACACGATCGGCGTGACGAGCGGGAGGATGTCCTGCGAGAGCATGGACTTCAGGATCGCGGCGTCGACCTTCTCGACCTTGCCGGTGTAGAGATGGTCCACGCCCTTGAGGCGGCCGATCTTGGTCGAGCGGACGGCGTTGGTGATGGCGCAGCGCAGGCCGGCCTGGGAGAGGTTCTCGAGGACGGACTGCGAGACGAGCGCCGAGGCCTCGCGCGCGAGCGACATGGTCGAGACGTCGGTGGGGCCTTCGCCCTGGATGTCGGAGAGCGCGATGTTATGTTCGCCGGCGAGGCCGACGAGCTGCTGGCCGATGCCGTGCACGAGCACGACCTTGATGGAGAGGCTGCGCAGGACCGCGATGTCGGTGACGATGTTCGCGAAGTTCTCGTGGGACACGATCGAGCCGTCGACCGCGATGACGAACACGTGGTCGCGGAACATCGGGACATACCGGAGGATCCCCCGGAGGTCGGTCGGCTTCATGGCGCGCTCACGCTGGCTGGACATGCTCAATCCTTATGGACTCCCCGACGGGCGGGGCAATACTGATGACGCATGCCGAAGCCGCCCCGAGTCCGCCGTGAGACGGTGCCGCCCGACCTCCGGGAGCCGGTGGACGCCTTCCTGGCGCACCTCGCGCTGGAACGCGGCGCGGCGAAGCTCACGACCGAGGCCTACGAGTCCGACCTGGTCCGCTTCGCCGCCCACTGCGGCCGGGCCGGCCGGACGAACTGGACGGAGGTCTCGCTGGCCGACGTCGATTCCTGGACGCGCGCCCTCGACCGTAAGGGCCACGCCGCCGCCTCGCTCGCCCGCCGGCTCTCGGCGGTCCGCTCCTTCTCCGCCCACCTCGTCCGCAGCGGGCTCCGCCGCGACGATTTCACCGAACTCGCCCGCGGGCCGAAGCTCCGCCGCAAACTGCCCGGGATGATCAGCGCGGAGGAAGCCGCCAAGGTGGTCTCGGCACCCGACACCGCCACGCCGCAGGGGCTGCGCGACCGCGCGATGTTGGAACTGATGTACGGCTCCGGCCTGCGTATCTCCGAACTCTGCTCGCTCGAGATCCAGGCCGTCGATGCGGAGTCGGCCCTCGTGCGCGTCACGGGCAAGGGTTCCAAGGACCGCGTCGTGCCGGTCGGGGAGACGGCGCTCCTCGCGTTGCAGGTCTATCTCAAGGCCGGCCGGCCCAAGCTCGTCCGGCCCAAGACGGGCAGCGCGCTCTTCCTCAGCGCCCGCGGCGTGGCCATCTCCCGCAAGACCTTCTGGCTGGGCGTGAAGCAGGCGGCGCAGCGCGCCGGCGTCTCCGTCCCGGTCAAGCCGCACTTGTTGCGTCACGCCTTCGCGACGCACCTCCTGGAAGGCGGCGCCGACCTGCGTTCGATCCAGGAGATGCTCGGCCATGCCGACATCGCCACGACGCAGATCTATACGTCGGTCGACCGGACGGCGTTGTCCGCCGCGCACCGCCGCCACCACCCGCGCGGACGCGGGAAGGGGCGTTAGCGGCCGGCGAGCATGAACAGGCCGCCGAGCAGCGAAGCCGCGGCGAGCACGAACACGAGGACGCGCGTGCCGAGGGGCAGTTCGAGCGGGGCCAGTTCTTCGTCGTCCTCCGTCGGGCGGACGACCGCCTCGCGCAGGATGGAGAAGTAGTAATGGATGCTGATCGCGACGCCGATGAGGGCGGCGCCGAGGACCCACCAGAGCTTGGCGGCCACGAGCAGGGCGAGGACCAGCAGCTTCGCGATGAAGCCGACGGAGGGCGGGATGCCCGCGAGCGAGCCGATGCCGAAGCCGAGGGCGCCGCCGAGCAGCGGGGAGCGACGCAGCAGGCCGCGGAGGGCGAGCTGCGGACGGCGGTGATCTTCGAGGGCCGGCAGGGCGACGAGCGCCTGGGCGGTGAGGAAGGTGCCGACGACGTACGCGAGGAGGTACAGGACGACGACCTGCTCGACGTCGTAGCCGAAGGCGTCGACGCCCGGGAGGACGAGGGAGGCGGTGACCGCGGCGAGGATGAAGCCGGCGTGCGAGACGCCGGAGAGAGCGAGCGTGCGCTTCACGTCGGTCGTGGCCAGCGCGCCGAGGTTGCCGACGAGCAGGGTGAGCACGGCGCCGACCGCGAGCAGCGGGGCGACCTTGACGGCCAGCGGCGCGAACGGACCGGTGGCGAGGATGAGCAGCGTGAACGCGCCGGCGGCCTTGGAGGCCGTGCCGAGGAACGCGGTCGTCGGGGTCGGGGCGCCCTGGTAGACGTCCGGGATCCAGGCGTGGAAGGGGAAGGCGCCGAGCTTGAAGGCGACGCCGCCGAGGATGAGGGCCACGCCCGCGAGGGTGAGCGGCGAGACCGCGCCCGCGGCGGACTGGGCGGCGAGGGCCTTGCCGATCTGCGTGAAGTTGAGCGAGTCGGTCACGCCGGGGACCGCGCCGAGCGCGCCGTACACGAGGACGATGCCCATCAGGAGCAGGGCGGAGCTGAGCCCGCCGGCGACGAGGTACTTCACGCCGGCTTCGAGCGAGGCGGCGCTGCGGCGCAGGTAGCCTACGAGGACGTAGAGGCCGACGGCGGCCGTCTCGAGCGCGAGGAAGAACGTGACGAAGTGGTTCGACTGGACGAGCAGCATGAACGCGGCGGTCACGACCAGCAGCACGTGATGGTAGTCGGCCACGGCGGCGTCGCGTTCGCGCAGGAAGCGTTCGGCGAGGAAACTCGTCAGCAAGGCCGAGAGCAGGAAGACGGCGCGCACGCCGTCGGTCGGGAGGTTCTGACGGAGCAGGCCGGCGAACGACTCGACGTCGGCCGCCTGGGTCCACGGACCGGCGACGACGCTCATCAGCGCCACGAGGATCAGGCCGGTGCGGGCGGTGACGGGGATGAGCGCGCGCAGGGACTTCGGCAGCAGCATCGCCTGCAGGAGGCAGAGCAACGAGAGGCCGGCGACGGCGAGCTCGGGGAGGATGGTCAGCCAGTCGGCCGAACGGGGGGCCAGGACCTTGAAGGCCGGGTCGATGGCGGCGAGGAAGGAAATCATCGGACGGGAAAGGTCAGCGCTGGGCGGGTTGGGCGGCCTTGGCGGGAGCGGCCTTGGCCGGCGCCTTGGTGTTGTGCTGCGAGTAGGTCGTGACGCCGGCGGCGACCGGGTTGACGGACTTCGTCACGAGCGAAGGCACGAAGCCGATCGTCAGCGAGGCGGCGAGGAGGACGCCGGCGGCGGCGCGCTCGGCCCAGCCGAGGTCGCCGAAGGGAGCGACGGCCCAGCGCTTCTCGAGCGCTTCGGAGGCGGGACCGAAGAACGTGGCGGCGACGGCACGGAGGGCGTAGACGGCCGAGATCACGACGGTGGAGGCGACGATGGCCTGCAGCCACAGGGGCTGGGCGCGCAGGGCGAGGAAGACGCCGACTTCGCCCCAGAAGTTGCCGAAGCCAGGAAGGCCGATGGACGCCATGGTCGCGGCGACGAAGAACGCGGCGAGGACCGGCGTGCGCGCGGCGAGGCCGCCGAGTTCGTCGAGACGGTAGGTGCCGGCGCGGGCGCGCACGGCGTTGGCGAGGAGGAAGAGCGCGGCGCAGGAGAGGCCGTGCGCGACCATCAGGAAGGCGGCGGCGTCGAGGCCGTCGGCCTGGCCGGTCACGCCGCAGACCCAGATGCCGAGGAAGATCGGACCCATGTGCGCGACGGAGCTCCAGGAGAGCAGCTGCTTGAGGTCGCGCTGCGCGAGGCAGATGAGGCCGACGAGCAGGACGTTCGCCACGGCGAACCAGAGGAACCAGGTGCCGAGCGAGCCGCCGGCGATGTCGAGGCTGCTCAGGCCGAGCAGGATGATGCCGTAGAGGCCGAACTTCTTGAGGGCGCCGGCGTGGAGCATCGAGACCGGGGTCGGCGCGGCGGAGTAGCCGGGAGCGGCCCAGGAATGGAACGGGAAGAGCGAGGCGAGCGTGCCGAGGCCGAAGAGCACCAAGGCGCCGACGGCGGCCGGGATGTGCTTCGCGTTCTGCAGGCCGAGGGCGACGTTCTCGAACGTGGCCGCGCCGTACTCGACGCCGGCGGCGTCGACGGCGATGAGGATACCCGCGAGGGAAGCCATGGCGCCGGCGGTGAGGAAGATCGCCATCTGCATGGCGGCCGGACGACGGCCTTCGCCGCCCCAGAAGAGCGTGAGGATGAACGTCGGGATGAGCGCGAACTCGTGGAAGAAGTAGAAGCCGACGAGGTGGTTGGTGCCGAACACGCCGAGCGTGCCGCCGAGCATGAACAGGATCAGGCCGAGGTACGTGTTACGGCCTTCGACCTCCTGGTTGAGGGCCTTGACGCCCGCGGCGAAGCCGACGAGCGAGGTCATCGCGAGGAGCGGCGCGCCGAGGCCGTTGAGCGCGAAGCCGAAGCCCCAGAAGCCGACGGACTGGAACTGCTGCGGAGCGGTGGCCGGGTCGGTCCAGAGGACGAGCAGCCAGGGGGCGAGCACGGCCGGGATGGCGAAGCCGCCGAAGGCGAAGCCCGAGGTGAAGCTGCGGGGGAGGTCGCGGCCGGCGAGCAGGATCAGGCCGACGAGGATCGGGGCCGTGACGGCGAGCGCGAGGAGCGAGGCAGGGAAAGTGTCCATGAAATCAGCGGGCGATGAGGAACCAGGCCAGGAAGAGGGAACCGATCACGATCCAGAGCGCGTAGGCGCGCGTCTGGCCTCGGTGGAAGGAACGGCCGGTGAGGTAGCCCAGCACCGCGGGGACGCCGCCGCCGATCCAGCGCACGGCGACGCCGTTGATCAGGAGGAGGTCGAGGAAGGCGATGAACTCGGCGACGCGACGCTGCACGGCGTCGACGTACCAGCGGTAGACGCCGTCCATCCAGCGGTGTTCGAGGAGATGGTAAGTGCGGGGCGAGAGGACCTGGAGGGCGTCGGCGCCGCGGACGCTGCCGTAGAACTTCAGCGCGCCGAGGAAGCCGAGGACGAGCGAGAGGAGGCCGACGATCGTCGAGGGGGCGGTGAGGTGGAAGGCGATCGCGTCGAGGGCGCCCTTGATCGGCTGGAGCGAACCGGCGGGCAGGAGGGTCGAGGCGAGGAAGCCGCCGGCGACGGAGTAGACGAGGCCGAGCACCACGAGGGGCAGGGTCATCGTCCACGGCGACTCGTGCGCATGGGAGGCTTCTTCGGAGTTGGCTTCGCCGAGGAAGACGAGGCGGATCATGCGGCCGCTGTAGAGGCAGGTCGCGAGCGCGGCGAGGGACAGGAACGCGAAGATCGCGTAGTGGTGCTCGTGGTAGGCCGCCTCGATGATGGCGTCCTTGGAATACCAGCCGGCGAGGAAGGGCACGGCGCAGTTCGAGAGCGTGGCGGCGATGAAGGTCGCGGCGGTGAGCGGCATCTTCTTCAGCAGGCCGCCCATCTTGAGCATGTCCTGCTCGTGGTGGCAGCCGTGGATGACGGAGCCGGCGCCGAGGAACAGCGTGGCCTTGAAGAACGCGTGCATGGCCATGTGCATGAGCGCGAGCTCCGGGTGGCCGAGACCGAGGGCGCAGCCCATGATGCCGAGGTGCGCGAGGGTCGAGTAGGCGAGGGACTTCTTGATGTCCGTCTGGGCGAGGGCGCAGAGGCCGGCGAGCGCGGCCATGCCGGCGCCGGAGATCGCGATGAACTGCAGGACCTCCGGGGCGAGCAGGAAGCTCACGCGGGCCATGAAGTAGACGCCCGCGGCCACCATCGTCGCGGCGTGGATGAGCGCCGAGACCGGCGTCGGGCCGGCCATCGCGTCGGTGAGCCAGACGTGGAGCGGGAACTGGGCGGACTTGCCGAGGAAGCCGCACATGAGCAGCGCGCCGACGGCGACGGGGATGGTCTTGGCGGCGGCGGCGTGGTCCTTGAGCGCCGCGAAGTCCAGGGTGCCGTAGAGCGAGAGGCACATGGCGATGCCGAGGATGAAGCCGAGGTCGCCGACGCGGTTGACGATGAACGCCTTCTTCGAGGCGGCGGCGGCGAAGTCCTTGTCGAAGTAGTGCGCGATCAGCATGTACGAGCTGAAGCCCACGAGCTCCCAGAAGATGAACGTCATGAGCAGGTTGTCGGCGACGACGATGCCCAGGATGGAGAACATGAAGATCGAGAGACCGGCGAAGAACCGGCCGCGGGCCGGGTCTTCCTTCATGTAACCGACGGAGAAGAGGTGGATCCACGCGGCGACGAACGAGACCACGAAGAGCATCAGGCGCGCGTTGGCGTCGAGGAGGTAGCCGAAGCCGAGGCTCACGCCGCCGAACTTGGCGAGTTCGACGTGCCAGCGCACGTCGGCGCCCTGGGCGAGGAGGTACAGCGAGAGGCCGGCGATGCCGAAGGCGGCGGCGGTGGAGAACCAGGCGGCGAAACCGCCCGCGCGGCGCAGGAACAGCGCGGAGAACGCGGCGGCTCCCAGCGGCAGGAACAGGATCCAGTGGACCAGGGACGAAAAGTCAGGGGACATCGGAAAAGGCTTAGTCGCGGAGGGTGGTGAGCGCGTCGGACTGCACGGTGCCGCGCTTGCGGAACAGGGCCACGATCAGCGCGAGGCCGACGGCGACCTCGGCGGCCGCGACGGTGATGACGAAGAAGACGAGGACGGCGCCGTCCATGGTGCGGTTGAAGCGCGAGAAGGCGACGAGCGCGAGCGTGGCGGCGGCGAGCATGAGCTCGAGGCACATGTACACGACGAGCAGGTTGCGACGCACGAGGACGCCGGTGAGGCCGAGCACGAACAGGAGTCCGGCCAGGAGAAGGTGATGCGCGAGGGCGGTGTTTTCCATGGCGGCGTTCTCAGGCTTGGTTCTCGGGGTTGTCCTTGCTCAGGGAGACGACGCCGACGAGGGCGACGAGGAGCAGGAAGCCGGCGATTTCCAGCGGCAGAAGATACTTGGAGTAGAGGAGACGGCCGAACGCCTTGGCGGCGGTGACGAATTCGGCGGGGTTCGTCGACAGCTCGGGCGGCGTGGCGCCGGCCTTGACGGTCGAGACGGCGCCCGACCAGTGGAAGAGCCACACCACGGAGGCGGCGAGGAGGAAGAAGACGGCGAGGCCGAGCGCGGCGGTCTTCCAAGGATACGCACCCTGCGCGTCCTCGGTGTCGAGGAGCATGATGATGAAGAGGAACAGCACCATGACGGCTCCGGCGTAGACGAGGACCTGCAGGACGCCGAGGAAGTAGGCGTCGAGGAGGAAGAAGTCCGCGGCCACCCCGACCAGGGCCAGGATCATCCCCATGGCGGAGGTCACCGCGTTGCGGCTGAGGACCAAGAGAAGAGCCGCCCCGAGGGTCAGGGCAGCGAAGAAAATAAACAGGCCGTCCGGCATGTGGCGGAAGGTAGGGTGGGGGTGGGCATTGGAAAGGAGAAAACGCCCCTAAACGCCCTTTTTTGCCACTTTATGGGGGTCATAAGCCCCCGGCCGCCCCTGACCCCCTGATTATGACCGAAGTCGGTCAATACCTCAGAGGGGCCGGTGTCGGCGCATCTCGCAGGTGGGGTGCTGGGCGATGACTTCCCCGGCGTCGAACTTACCCGTCCAGTCCGGGAAAAAGGCGTCCGCCTCGGGCTCCATGGCCACGTGGGTGAGGATCAGCTCGGCGCACCAGGGCAGGGCTTCCGCATAAAGGGCGGCCCCGCCGGCGAGAAAAAGGGTCTTGGACGGCTCGACCAGGGCGGCCTCCTGCCAGTCCTTGGCGACGATCACGCCGGGCGCGCTGAAACCGGAACGGCTGAGCACGACGGTGGTGCGCCCAGGCAACGGACGGCCGATGGACTCATACGTCTTACGTCCCATGAGCAGCACCTGGCCCATGGTGGTCGCCTTGAAGAACGCGAAGTCCTCCGGGATGCGCCACGGCAGCTTGTTGTGCAGGCCGATGCCGCGGTTGCGCGCGACGGCCGCGATGGCGATGAGCGGACGACCGAGATCCACGGCTTCAGATGGCCACCGGCGCCTTGATCGCCGGATGCGGGTCGTAGCCTTCGACGGAGATGTCTTCGAACTTGAACGCGAAGAGGTCCTTCACGTCGGGGTTCAGCACCAGGCGGGGCAGGGCGCGCGTCTCGCGCGAGAGCTGCAGATCGACCTGCTCCACATGGTTGGAATAGATGTGCGCGTCGCCGAAGGTGTGCACGAAATGGCCCGGTTTCAGGCCCGTGACCTGCGCGATCATGTGCGTGAGCAGCGCGTAGCTGGCGATGTTGAACGGCACGCCGAGGAAGAGGTCCGCGCTGCGCTGATACAGCTGGCAGCTGAGGCGTCCGTCGGTCGAGACGTAGAACTGGAAGAGCGTGTGGCAGGGCGGCAGGGCGACCTGGTCGGCTTCCTCGGGATTCCAGCCGGAGACGATCAGGCGGCGGCTCGAAGGGTTGCGCTTGATCTCTTCGACCACGCGGCGGACCTGGTCGACGCCGTCGTTCGCGAAGGTGCCGTCGGGCTTCTTCGTCGCCCCGAAATTACGCCATTGGTGGCCGTAGACGGGGCCGAGGTCGCCGGCGGCGCGGCCGAATTTGGCGCACTTCTCCTCGGTGGCCCACTCGTTCCAGATGCTGACGCCGCGCTCGGTGAGCCAGGCGTTCTGGGTGCTGCCCGAGAGGAACCAGAGCAGCTCGTGCGTGATCGACTTGAGGTGGACCTTCTTGGTCGTCACCAGCGGGAAGCCTTCGGCGAGGTCGAAGCGCAGCTGCGCCCCGAAGATGCCGATCGTGCCCGTGCCGGTGCGGTCGCCCCGGATTTCTCCGTGCTGCCGGACGTGGCGAAGCAGGTCGAGGTAGGCCTTCATGGGTCTCGGTTATTCTCCGGAAAGCCCCCGCCGCAACACGGAAAGCCGAACCTTTCACCCTTGCCTCCCCGCCCTCCGGGAGACACCCCTTGCGGGTAGCCCACATGAGCGAAAAGCCCGACCTCAACGCGATCTCCCACGACCTCCACGCGGTCCGGAAAGAGAAGCTCGCCCTCCTCCGCGCCGCGGGCGAAGACCCGTTCCGCGCCGAGTGGGACCAGACCCATGTCTCGAACGAATGCGCGCCCCTCCTGCCCGAAGGCGTCGAGGAAGGTCCCGAGGTCTCCGTCGCCGGCCGCATCGTCGCCCTGCGCGTCATGGGCAAGGCCAGCTTCGTCAAGCTGCTCGACCGCGGCGGCCTCATCCAGACCTACTTCACCCGCGACGCCCTGGGCGACGCCTACGACACCCACTTTAAGAAGATGGTCGATTCCGGCGACTTCGTCGGCGTCCGCGGCAAGCTCTTCCGCACGAAGACCGGCGAAGTCACCGTCCGCGTGGCCGAATACAAGCTGGTCTCGAAGTCCCTCCGCCCGCTGCCCGAGAAGTGGGCCGGCCTGACCGACGCCGAGAAGATCTACCGCCAGCGCTACCTCGACCTCGTCGTCAACGAGGAGTCCCGCCGCCGTCTCTTCATCCGCAGCCGCGTGGTCGAATCGATCCGCCGCTTCCTCTGGAGCCGCCAGTTCACCGAAGTCGAGACCCCGGCCCTGCACGCCATCGCCGGCGGCGCCGCGGCCCGTCCGTTCGAGACGCACTCCAACGCCCTCGACTGCGACTTCTACCTGCGCATCGCCCTCGAGCTGCACCTCAAGCGCTGCCTCGTCGGCGGCATGGACCGCGTCTTCGAGATCGGCCGCGTCTTCCGCAACGAAGGCGTCTCGGTCAAGCACAGCCCGGAATTCACGATGCTCGAGGCCTACCAGGCCTACACCGATTACCGCGGCATGATGGAACTCGTCCGCTCGATGATCCAGAAGGTCTGCGCCGAAGTCCTCGGCACGACCAGCGTCGTCCGCCCGGACGGCGTCGCGATCGAACTCGGCGGCGAATGGCGCGAAGCGAAGTACAAGGACCTCATCCTCGAGCGCACGGGCGACCCGCAGTGGTTCTCGCGCACGAAGGAAGAGAAGATCGCCGCGTGCAAGGCCCTCGGCCTGCACGAGCCGCGCGCCGACTGGGAAGATTTCGAGGTCACCAACGAGGTCTTCGGCAAGCTCATCGAGCCGGGCCTCATCCAGCCGACCTTCGTCACGCACATCCCGAAGGAACTCTGCCCGCTCGCCAAGGTCACCGTCGGCGACGACTCGACCATCGACGTCTTCGAGCTCTGCATCAACGGCCAGGAGATCGCTCCGGCCTACTCCGAGCAGAACGACCCGGGCGTGCAGCGCAAGATGCTGGAGATCCAGGCCGGCGCCGAGACCCAGAAGATCGACGAAGACTTCCTCCTCGCGCTCGAGCACGGCATGCCCCCCGCGGGCGGCCTCGGCATCGGCATCGACCGCCTGGTGATCCTGCTGACCGGCGCGGCCAACATCCGCGACGTCATCCTGTTCCCGACGCTCGCGCCCGAAGCGCAGGCCTGAGTCCTTCCCCTTGCCCTGGTTCCTCCATCTCGCCCTCCGCCAGCTCTTTCCTCCCGGTAAGCGCTTCCCGGCGTTCGCGACGGTGTCGATCCTCGGCGTGGGCCTCGGCGTGGCCTCGTTGCTCGTCGTGCAGACGGTGATGAACGGCTTCGGCGAGGAGCACCGCCTCCGCATCCGCGAATCCTTCGGCGATTGCCAGGTCACGGGCGCCGCGACCCTCGAGCAGCCCGAGGCGCTCGCGAAGCAGCTCGCCACCCGCCCGGAGGTCGCCTCCGCCGCGCTCTACGCCGAAGGACCCGCGCTCGCGCGTCAGGGTGATTTCTCCGGAATCGCCCAGGTGCGCGGTATCGACCCCGCCGATCCGGATCAGCCGGCCCGCAAGTATGTCCATGGCGGTACCTTCGACGACCTGGACGACGGCCGCATCATCCTGGGCGTCGGCCTCGCCCGCGCCCTCCGCGTCCGCGTCGGCGACCGCGTCGAGATCTGGTCCCCGGCGATGGCCGAACGCGCGGAGAAGGGTAAGGCGCCCCTGCCGGCGGAATTCGAAGTCAGCGCGGTGATCCTCACGGGCTTCGCCGAGGTCGACAACGCCGCCGCGCTCATCCCGCTGCGTCGCTTCCGCGAACTCTGGAATCTCGGCCCGCGCGCCCACGGCCTCACGCTCCGCCTCAAGGAGCCGGCGCGCGCCGTCGAGACGGCCGGCCTCCTCGCCTCGACCAACCCCGGCCTGCGCTTCCGTCCGTGGCAGGACTTCAAGAAGGACTTCCTCGAGGCGATCCGCTTCGAGAAGACGATGCTCTTCTTCCTGATGTTCATCATCACGCTCGTCGCTTCGTTCTCGATCGGCAGCACGCTCTTCTCCGCCGTCATCCGCCGCTCCCGCGAGGTCGGCGTGCTCGCCTCGCTCGGCGCCGCCCGCCTGCAGGTGGTCGCGCTCTTCGGCCTGCAGGGCCTGCTCATCGGCGCCCTGGGCACGTTCCTGGGCTTCGTCCTGACGTGGACGATCCTGGCCTTCCGCGACGCGATCCTGAGCGGCATCAACGCCTGCTTCGGCGACGGCGACATGATGGCCAACATCTACCAGTTCTCGAAGGTGCCGCTGCATTACGACGCGTCCGATTTCGTCATCGCCGCGGCCTTCACGCTCCTGACCACGGCCATCGCTGGCCTGGTGCCCGCGCTCTGGGCCGCCGGTCGCAAACCCTCGGAGGCCATGCGCGATGCCTGAACTCGTCCTCCAGGCCCGCGGTCTCGCGAAGAGCTTCGCTTCGCCGGCCGGTCCGTTGCCGGTGCTGACGGACGTCTCGCTCGAGGTCTTCGCCGGCGAGTCGGTCTCGATCCGGGGTTCTTCCGGTTCGGGCAAGACGACGCTGCTCCAGCAGCTCGGCGGCCTCGATCAGCCGGATGCCGGCGAAGTCCGCATCCTCGCCCCTGGCGCCGGTCTCGTCGCGCCGCGCACTTCCCTCGGCCGTGGCGTGGGCTTCGTCTTCCAGAACTACCAGCTGATGCCCGAGCTCACCGCGCTCGAGAACGTCGCACTCGCCGCGCGCATCGCCGGCACGCCTGAGCTTTCCGCGAAAGCGGCCGCCCGTGCGCTGCTCCAGCAGGTCGGTCTGGGCGCGCGTCTCGAACACCTGCCGGCGAAACTTTCCGGCGGCGAATGCCAGCGGGTCGCCATCGCGCGCGCCTTGGTCAACCGTCCTTCGGTCATCCTGGCCGACGAACCGACCGGTAATCTCGACGAACGCACGGGCGTCGAGATCATGGATCTCCTCCTTGGCGTCGTGGCCGACCGCGGCGCGGCCTTGGTCCTGGTCACGCACAGCCGCGAGTTCGCCGAACGTGCCGGCCGCCGGCTGGTCCTCTCGGGCGGCGTGCTTTCGCCTGCCTGATTTGACAATGCGGCGGGGCGGTGGTTGTCTGACGTCCTCATGAACGCCGCCCTTACGCCCGCCCAGCTCCTCGCTTCCCTTGAATGGCGCTACGCCACCAAGGCCTTCGACACCCGCAAGCTGCCGGACGCCACCTGGGCCGCGCTCGAGGAATCCCTCCGTCTGACGCCGTCCTCTTACGGTCTCCAGCCTTGGAAGTTCATCGTGGTCAACGACCCGGCCCTCCGTGCCAAGCTCCGTCCGGTCTCGTGGAACCAGTCGCAGGTCACCGACGCCTCCCATCTCGTGGTCTTCGCCCGTCGCACCGAGGTCACCGAAGCGGACGTCAACGAGTTCTTCAACCAGATGGTCTCCGAACGCGGCGCGGATGCCACGAAGCTCGAGCCCTACCGCCAGATGATGCTCGGCGGCGTGGTCAACGGCAAGGACGCCGCCGGTCAGAAGGAATGGGCGGCCCGCCAGCTCTACATCGCCCTCGGCCAGCTGATGGGCGCCGCCGCGGCGATGGCCATCGACACCTGCGCGCTCGAAGGCATCGACCCCGCCGCCTACACCGAGATCCTCGGACTCAAGGGCACGGGTTACGAAGTCGTCGTCGCCTGCGCCGTCGGCTACCGCTCGTCGGAAGACAAGTATGCCGGCATGAAGAAGATCCGCTTCCCGGCCGCGCGCGTCATCAGCCGCGTCTGATCAGCTGCGGGCCGACCAGCCGACGAACTCGTCGTCGTCCGCGAGGACCTGCGGGTCGCCGTATTCCGTCGAGAGCAGGCTACGATAGGCCTCGTCGGCGAACCGTCGGCAGTGCAGGAGCACGCGCGCCGTATGGCCGGGCGCACGAACGAGCCGACCGAGCGCTTGGTTGACCTTGCGCATGCCGGGACGCACGTAGGCGAGGGAGAAGGCGTCCTCCGCGCCGGCTTCGACGAACATCTTGCGACGCGCTTCCTGGAGGGCGTTCACCTCGGGGAGGGCCGGTCCGATCACGACGGCGGAGCGGATGCGTCCGCCGAGCATGTCGACGCCTTCGCCGAGCGAGCCGCCGAGGATGAGGCAGAGGATGGTGTAGCGATTGAGCGAATCCTCGACGAACCGGGCGGTGCCGTCGGGTCCGAGCCCGCGTGGCTGCAGGGCGACGTCGGCCTTGGGTTCGAGGTTCTTGACTTCTTTCACCGCGGCTTCGGCGTATTTATACGAGGGGAAGAACGCGGCGACCGCGCCTTCCTGCGAGAGGCGGAGCAGGGCGGCGGCGGTGCGCGCGATGTGCGTGTCGCGGGTCTTCAGGCGCGTGTCCACGCGTCCGTCGATGGCGACGGTGTAGGCGCCCTGTCGCCACGGGGCTAGGGCGTGCACGGTCACGAGGTGGTCGGAGTCGAGGCCGCAGTCGGCCGCGAGCGAGCCGCGCGGCCCAGGCGTCGCGGTCATCAGTAACGTGTGTCCGAAGGCGCGCAGGCGTTCGCCGGTGGCCTTGGCGGCGGAAAGGCAGTCGAGGCTGAGCAGGCCGGGCTTCGGCGACCAGAGCAGCCAGCCGAGGTCGGCGGCTTCGAGCCGGTCGGACCACGAGGCGGCGTTCCAGACGGCCTGCTTGGCGGCGTCCGGGAGATCGTCGGTGTTGAACGGGTGTTCGGCCGCGAGCACGGACATCCGTTCCGCGATGGCCATGGCTTCGACGCGGTCGTCTGGCGAGAGCGCGTCGGCCTTCGGCAGGCGATGGAGGAAGTCGGCCCACATCTGCGCGGTCTGGCACCAGGCTTCGGGCGCGCGGAAACGGGTGAGCGTGAAGGCGAAGTCGGCCGCCGACTGTTCGTCGTCGCGCAGCGAGAGGCATTCCGCCGCGCGGTCGGGCAGGTTGTGGGCCTCGTCGACGACGAGCACCGTGTCGGCGATGTCCCATCCCGGCACGGTCTCGAGGGCGGCGCGGTTACGCGGCGAGAAGACGTAATTGTAGTCGCAGATCACCACGTCGGCGTGCCCGAGCATCGCCTTGGTGATGTCCCACGGCGGCACGCCCGCGATGCGGCCGATCTCGCGGACGCGACGGAGGTCGGCGGCTTCTTCGAGCAGGTGCTGCGGGTCGATCTTCGCGTTGGCCCAGTTGCGGCGGATCTGTTCGGGGTCGTCGGTGATGCCTTCGACCTCGTGTTCGGCGCGGGGACGCAGGAGCACCGCGCGGAGCTCATTGCTGCGGGCGAGTCGGCGGAGTTCGGTCAGCACCTGCGTCTGGCCCGTGCCTTTGCCGGTCAGGTAGAGGAGCCGGCCGGCGCGGCCGCCGCGGAGGAGGCCGAGGCCGTGACGTAAGGCCGCGGAGGTCTTGCCGAAACCGGTCGGCGCGACGAGCAGACGCGTCGGCGAATCGAGTCCGGCCTGATCGAGGTCGGCGCCGCACTGCAGCCATTCCGGACGCGGTTCCTTGAACGGGAGACGCTCGGGCAGGTTGAGGAGGCGGGCGTGACTCGCGCGGCGGTTCTCGGCGTGCGCGGCGAGCGTCTCCGCTTGCGCGAGCAGGTCGGCCTCGGCGGTGCGGGGCAGGGCGACCGGCTGGCGGGTGCCGTCGGCGGGGTCGATGAAGATCAGTTCGCCTTTCACCTCGCGCGCGCCGGAACCGAGGCGGGCGGCGTGGCAGTAGGCGGCGAGCTGCAGGAAGTGGTGGGCGAAGCGGCCGAGGAGGAACTCCGGTTTGCGCGGCAGCTTGAGGCTGATCGTCTTGATTTCGCGGATGCTCACCTCGGTCTCCGTCTCCCTCCATTGGTCGGCGCGGCCGGTGATGGCGATCGTCCAGCCGAGGGCGCCGACCTCGCAGGCGATGGTACGTTCGAACTGCCAGCCCTGGCCTTCGGCTTCGGCGACCTTGCGCATCGTCTCGTGCCACTGGCGGCCCGCTTCGGCGCGCCACGGGGCGCCGCCGGCGCCCGCGCCCGGTCCGGGGCGGAACGTCGCGAACTCCTGCGCGCTCAGTTCGACGCGCTTGGCCTTGAGGTCGATGCGCATCAGGGCAGGACGAAGTGCGCCTCGCCGGCGGCCCAGCGTTCGAGGTCGGTGCTCAGCTTCGCGACGGTCTCTTCGTCGGTCGTCTGCGCGTCGAGGGGCTGGCCGAGGATCGCGGCCGCGTGGGCTTGGCGGGCGCCGAGCTGGGTGAACCACTGCTCATGCACGCCCCAGCCGCCGTCCTTGAGGATGAGCCAGAGGCTCTTGAAATAGGCGCAGTCGGCGCGCGGCCGCGCGGCCATGGCGTCGAAGGTCTCGAGCGCGATGCGGTAGCAGACCTCGGCCGATTCGGGCGGCGGCGGGTTCTTGCGGATCATCGCCGCGAGGCGGCAGGCGCGTTCGAGCGTGCGGTGATCGCGGGCGAGGCCGGCGCGGCGGGTGAGCAGGCGGTAGTCGCGGGCGAAGCGCGTGCCGCCGTCCTTGGCGCGTTCGAGGCTGACTTCGCCTTCGTCGAAGAGGTCGGGCAGCGTCGTGCCCTTGCCGCGGTGGGTGCGGATCAGGCAGCGGACGAGGCCCTCGGCGGGCTCGAGCAGCGTGAGCAGGGAATGCGACTCCCCGGAGGGGTCGCGACCCAGCACCAGGCAGCGGAGGCTCGAGGCGGACATCCGGCCTATTCCTTGCTTTCCGGCTTAGGCACGACGGAGCCGAAGCTCATTAGCAGGCCGAGGGCTTCGCCGACGGTCAGCTTCGTCTCGCGGACTTCGTCCGGGGAGACCTGCAGGATGACGCCGGTGGTGGGCGCGGGCGCGGCGGGGATGAAGACGTTCACGACCGGCTTGCCGATGGCTTCGCTGAAGACGGTGGGCTGCTCGTGGGTGACGAAGGCGATGGACCACATGCCCGGGCGCGGGAACTCGACCATCACCACGCGGCGGAAGGTGTCCTTGTTGCGGCCGCTGAGGGCGTCGACCATCTGGCGGATCGTGCCGTAGAGGGAGCCGAGGCCGGGGGTGCGCTCGAGGAGGGCGGCGAACCAGCGGTGGAGGATCTTGCCGAACAGGCGCTTCGAGAGGTAGCCGACGACGACGAGGATGCAGATCATCACCACGGCCGAAGAGACCACCACCAGCTGACGGTAGAGTCCGAGCGCGAAGTCCGGGACGGGCTGCTTGGCGTTCGTCCAGAGCCAGGCCAGGCCGACCTCGAGGGCGGGCTGGATGAACTTGCCCATGAGGTCGAGCAGGACGGACACCACGTAGAGCGTCAGGCCGATCGGGAGGAGCAGGAAGAGGCCGGTCAGGAAGTTATGGCCCAGGCGGGAGGCGAAGGTGCTTTTTTCCGGCGAGTCGCTCATTACCCTAGAAAACGCCCTCCCGCACCGGAGGCAAGGTCGGTCGGTGATTTCGGAGGTTGGAACTGCGCCCGCCGGCCATAGATTATCCTTATGAACACGCTCCTCCGGGTTGCCCTCGCCATCGTCGCCCTGTCCGTCAACCTCGGCGCCGTGGAAGAAGCCTACCCGCGCACCTCCCCGGGCGACCTCGAGCTCAAGACCTTGCCGGCGGCCCGCTGGATGCGCGCGGAGTCGTCGAAGGATTACTTCGCGTCGGACAACGGGCTGTTCATGCGTCTCTTCCGTTACATCGACTCGAACAAGATCCCGATGACCGCGCCGGTCGAGGCGGGCATCAAGCCCGGCACGATGGTCTTCTACATGGACGATGCCTCGGCGAAGCGCGCCGACCTCGCGGAGACGCCGCAGGTGAAGCTTTCGTCGGTGCCTGAGCGTCGCGTGGCCGCCATCGGCATCCGCGGTTCTTACAGCCAGGAGAACTACGAGGAAGCCCTGACCGAACTGAAGGCCTGGCTCGCGAAGCGCGCGGACGTGAAAGCCGCCGGCGAACCTTACGCGGTCTACTGGAACAGCCCGTTCGTGCCCTTCTTCCTCAAGCAGTCGGAAGTGCACATCCCCGTCACGCCGACGAAGTAATCAGGCCCAGGCGCGCTGGCGCCAGGCGAGGCCTTCGGCGACTTCGCGGGCGAGTTCCGGTCCGCGGAAGACGAGGCCGGAGTAGACCTGTACGAGGCACGCGCCTTCGTCCATGAAGCGTCCGGCGTCCTTGGCGGAGAGGATGCCGCCGCAGCCGACGATCGGGATGCGGCCGTCGGCTTCCTTCGCGAGGAAGCGCACGACCTGCAGGGAACGCTCGAGGAGCGGGGCGCCGCTGAGGCCGCCGCGACCGGGTGAGCACGCTTCGGTGCCCGCGGGGCGGGTGACGGTGGTGTTCGTGGCGATGATGCCGGCGAAGCCGCATTCGCCGACGACGCTGACGATGTCGGCCAGCTGGTTCGGATTGAGGTCCGGGGCGATCTTGAGGAGCAGGGGCACCGGGCCGCCGGCGACGGAGCGGTTCTCCTGCGCGATCGTCGAGAGCAGGGTCACGAGCGGAGCGCGGTCCTGGAGGGCGCGTAGTCCCACGGTGTTCGGGCTGCTGATGTTGACGGCGACGTAGTCGGCGAGCGGGGCGAGGAGCTTGAAGCAGGTGAGGTAGTCTTCGTGCGCCTGTTCGTTGGCGGTGGCCTTGTTCTTGCCGATGTTGATGCCGAGCGGGCTGACGCGCTGTCCGCGGCCGGGCTGCTTGCTGAGGCGGTCGTACAAGGCCTGGGCGCCGTTGTTCGGGAAGCCGTAGGCGTTCACCACGGCGTTGAGCTCAGGGTAACGGAAGACGCGGGGCTTCTCGTTGCCGGGCTGCGCCTTCGGGGTGACGGTGCCGACTTCGACGTGGCCGAAACCGAGGGCCGCCGCGCCGCGCCAGCCGAGGCCGTCCTTGTCGAACCCGGCGGCGAGGCCGATATGGTTGGGGAATTTCAGGCCGAAGGCTTCGATCGGGCGGCCGCCCTTGGGGGTCAGCGAGCGCTCCATCAGGGCACGGAGGGGGGCGCAGGCGCCGAGGAGGCCCATGCCACGCAGGCCGACCTGGTGGGCCGTCTCGGGGTCGAGCTTGTAGAGGGCCTTCGCGATCACCTTGTCGTACAGGAAAGACATGCCCCGGAGTTAAGGGAGGAAAGGCCGGAAGGAAAGCGGAGAAGCCCGCCATTTGGGGCCGCCGCCGACCCCTCTTGACTCCCGCCCAGACTTGGGCAAACCACCCAGCCATGGCTGTGACTACCTCAAAGCTCCTTTGGTGCACCATCCGTTTCAAGGAGAAGGAAGGCAACTGGTGGGTGAAGGAGAACTCCGACCCGAAGCATTACGAGCCGGACGGCCTCGGCATCCTCGATCCCTACCAGTTCCCGTGGATCCTCGACATGATGGACCCCCTCCGTGAGTACGGTCTCTCCAACGAGATCCTCGAGGCGGCCTTCGTGCCTTTCCAGACCCAGGAGGTCGATAAGGACCAGACGGTCCGCCTCGTGCGCGTGGCCGAGCACATCCTCGATTCCGAAGAGCCGCTCTTCGCCCTCCCGAACGTGAAGGACGGCGACAAGGGCGCCTACGCCGACCTCCTCGAGCACATCATGCGCCTGCGCGTGAAGCTCATCAACGATACGATCAAGCTGGAGCAGAAGCTCACCGTCGAAGACGTGGATGAACAGCTCAGCGAGCTGCGCAACCAGGCCATGATCGAAGGCCGCGACATCCATCCTTTCGAAGAGATCACCGACATCCTGGAATTCGTCCCGCAGGGCCACGAAGTCCCGGGCGATGACGACGATGATGACAAGCCCGCGCGCGCCCAGGCGGCCGCGGAAGACATCGTCGACCTGCCCGACGTCGAAGAAGTCGACAAGGACATGGAGAAGAACCTCCGCTGGGACGACGAGGAAGAACCGGCCGAAGAAGGTTCCGGCGAATCCGAAGGCGGCGAGTCCGAAGGCGGCGCCAAGGGCTCCGGCAAGTCCGGTCGCCGTCGCTAAGCCACGGGCTTACTTGCCCGGCTGATCCGTGGCCTGCGGCTCGAAGAGCCACATGCGACGGGAAGCCATGTCCACCGCGATGGGGTGGGCGCGCAGGAAGTCGTCGCCGAGCAGGTTGTGCTCCTCGTCGCGGATGAATTCGACGCCCGTCAGCGGGGCGCCGCCGATGCGCAGCGACTTGATCTTGCAGACCTGCACGCGCGTGAGCGAGGTGCCGCGCACGGTGGCCACGGGCAGGAAGCCGCGGAACTCGGTCTCGCCGCGGAACTTCAGCGAGCTCATGTAGGACTTCGAGGCGCCGGAATCGACGATCATGGGCACCTTGACGCCTTCGACCTCGATGTTGACGCCGCAGTGGCCGCCGCGGCTGTAGATGGGGACTTCGTGGGCGGCGGAGGTGTCGGGAATCTTGCCGAGGATCATGACCTTGTTGCGCAGGTCCATGTAGAAGGACCGTCCGAAGAGCAGGTCGGCGCCCATCAGTCCGTCGATGTCCATGCCGTCGAGCGGCATGATGGCCACGTGGAAGTCGCGCCAGGTGACCTCGCCCGCGCGCAGGGTCTCGACGAGCCCGTAGGTCGATTCCTTACGGCCGGAGTTGCCCATGGAGGGCACGCTGAAGGCTTCGCTGATGCCGCAACGCTCCGCCGCGCGCGGCGTGAGCACGGCCGTACCTTGGCAGCCGGTGTCGACGCCGAGCAGCACGTTCACGCCGTTGATCTGCACCATGAGCGTCGGGATGGCCTTGATGCGCAGGCGATAGTTGGCGACGCCGCTCTCGGGGAATTCCTCCTTGGGCTTCTTCAGGTCCTGCGCCGCGAGCGAACAGGCGAGGCAGAGGCCGAGGCTGGCGAACAGGAGGCGCAAGGGCTTCATCGGTGGGCGGCGAGGCGCGGGAAGCGCCGGGGTCACCCTAATTTGGACGGAAACGACGGGAGGTCGACAAGGACCTGCGGATTTCTGGCTCAGGCCTGCCGGCGGCGACGCCAGAGGTAGGCCAAGGCGAAGCAGAGGCCGCCGAGGCCGACGGCCCAGTCGCCCTGGCGGACCCAGAAGGTGTCCGGCTGGCGGTCGCGCGGGATCCGGACCGGCGTGGCCAGGCGGGCGCCCCGGAAATACACGCTGCCTTCCTCCAGGACGGGGAAGGCCCGGCCAAGAGGGTCGATGGTGCCGCTCCAGCCGGCGTTGCCGCAGCGGACCACGGGCAGCCCCGTGGCGGCGGCCAGGAGGACCGAGTGGGCGGCGTGCTGGTAGGCTCCGGCCTCGCGGCCGTACCAGGCGTCGTTGGTCACGACGACGAGCACGTCGGCGCCGGCGAGCGCGTGCTCGCGGGCGAGCTCCGGGAAGACGTCTTCGTAGCACACCAGTGCCCCGGCCATGAAGGTGCGGCCTTGGCGCGTGCTCAGGGGCAGCAGGGAAGGGCCGGTGCCGGCCACGCAGTCGGTCTCGATCGGCACGACCTTACGCAAAGGCAGGAAGTCGGCGAAGGGCACGTATTCGCCGAAGGGCACGAGGTGGCGCTTCGCGTAGGCGGGCTTGCGCACGCCTTCCGACGTCACCACGGCGACGGCGTTGCCGTAGCCGGCGCCGCGTCGGTCGATGGCGCCGATGACGAGCGTCGTGTCGGTGACCGCGGAGAGGGCTTTGAGACGATCGACGTAGGCTTCGCTTTCCAGTGTCAGCGGCAGGGCCGCTTCCGGCCAGAGCACGAAGTCGGCCTTGCGGCCGCCGGCGACGTCGATGGTCATCGTCTCGGCGAGGCGCAGGTGTTCCTGCAGGCGCGCGCCGTCCCACTTGGCGTTGGGATCGAAATCCGTCTGAACGACCGCGGGCGTGATCGTGACGTGCGGCAGGGTCGCCTTGGTGGCGTTGGCGGCGAGCAACGCGATGAAGCCGCCGGCGATGGGCAGGAGGCCGACGTAAAGTTCGGGCGTGAGCCGGCGCAGCCAGCCGGCGGGGCCGACGGGCGCGAGGCGCGCGTCTTCGCGGTAGGATTCGATGAGCCGGACGATCCAGCGGGCGAAGCCGAGGTTGAAGAGCACGAGCGCGATGGAGAGCCCGATCGGGCCGACCCAGGCGCAGAGGCTGAGCATCACGGGATTGCCCGTCTGCGAAGCCGCGAACGGCAGCCAGCCGAAGCCGGAGAGGATCGTGGCGCGCGTCCACTCGAGCAGGCCCCAGGCGCCCGCGAGTCCGGCGATCGCGAGGAGGCGCGCGGGCAGGCCGGCGCCGGCGCAGGCCGGGAAGATCCAACGGAGCAGCAGCAACCAGCCGAACAGGTAGAGCGCGCAGTAAGCGGTGAGCAGCACCAAGCCAAGCCAGCCGAGCGGCGGATAGACGTGGCGCAGCCAGACGAGCAGGGCGATCCAGAGCACCCAGCTCAGCGCGAAGCCGGCGCGACGCCAGTCACGCCACTCCGGGCGGAACGCGGCGGCGACCGCGGCGGGCACGAGCGCGATGAACGCCCAGAAGGGATGACCGAGCGGGCCGAACGAAAGGAAGAGCAGGAGGGCCGTCAGCGACGTCCCGAGCCAGGCGAGCCGGCCGGATCCCGGGCTGCTCGCGTCCGTTCCGGTCATTCCGAGAGGACTTCGACGACTTCCCAGCCCTCGTCGCGGACGAGCGCTTCGGCCTTCTTCCACTTGATGTCCTGGGTCTCAGGACCTTTGCGGATGCGGACGACGGCGTTGCGGCCGATCTTCGGGGTCTGGCGGCGGAAAGGTTCCTGCTTCGGGGCGACGGCGGGCGTGGACTCGGTCGCGGCGCCCGTGCCGGGTTCGGCGGGGCCGACGGCCTTGGCCTGGCCCTGCGCGCGGCGCATGAGGGATTCGAGGGCCTCCATCGAGGTCGCGGTGCGGAAGAGGCCGGAGCACGCGTCGGTGCGCAGCTGCTGCATCAGGCGTTCGAAGGCCTTGAAGGCTTCGGCCTTGTACTCGTTGAGCGGGTCCTTCTGCGCGTAGGTGCGCAGGCCGACGCCGCGGCGGAGGTCTTCCATCTCGGTGAGATGGTTCTGCCAGTTGCGGTCGATGGCGCGCAGGAGCACGCTGCGTTCGAGGTACTGGAGGATCTCCGGCGATTCGTGCTGCTCGCGGCCGGTCTGCAGGGCGCGGACACGGTCGGTGGCGAGCAGGAGCACCTGCGACTTCGTGCGCGCGAGGATGTCCTCGAGGTCGAAGCGCATGTGGAACGTGGTCACGTACCAGTAGACGAAGGCCTCGGCGGCGCGGCGGTCGGCGTCGCCGTCCGGGTCGGGGAAGACCATCGCGAGGCGTTCGTCGATCTCTTCCTCGACGATGTCCATGATCGTCGCGCGGCTGTCGGCGGCCTTGAGGGCGCGGTTACGCAGGCCGTAGACGATCTGGCGCTGCTGGTTCAGCACGTCGTCGTACTGCAGCAGGCGCTTGCGCATGGAGTAGTTCTGGCCTTCGACGCGCTTCTGCGCGGTGCCGATGGAACGGTTGAGGAGCGGGTGCTCGAGCGGCTCGCCTTCCTTGAAGGACTTCTCGAGCAGCGAGGAGATGATGCCCGCGTTCGAGAACAGGCGCATCAGGTCGTCCTCGAGGGAGACCAGGAAGCGGGAACGGCCGGGGTCGCCCTGACGCGAGCAGCGGCCGCGCAGCTGGCGGTCGACGCGGCGGGATTCGTGGCGCTCGGTCGCGAGGACGTAGAGGCCGCCGAGTTCGCGGACGCCTTCGCCCAGCTTGATGTCGGTGCCGCGACCGGCCATGTTGGTGGCGATGGTCACCGCGCCGTGCTGGCCGGCCATCGAGATGATGTCGGCTTCGGATTCGTGGTGCTTGGCGTTGAGGATCTTGTGGGGCACCTTGGCCATCGCGAGCATGCGGCCGAGGGTCTCGGAGGCTTCGACGGAGGCGGTGCCGACGAGCACGGGCTGGCCGCGCTTGTGGGCTTCGGCGATCTCCTTGATGGAGAACTGGTACTTCTCCTTGCGGGTCTTGAAGACGATGTCGTTGTCGTCGGCGCGGATGCACGGGCGGTGCGTCGGGATGGCGACGACCGTCAGGCGGTAGATGTCGTGGAACTCGGAGGCTTCGGTCTCGGCGGTGCCGGTCATGCCCGCGAGCTTCTGGTACATGCGGAAGTAGTTCTGGATGGTGACCGTCGCGTAGGTCTTGTTCTCCTTCTCGAGCGCGACGCCTTCCTTGGCCTCGACGGCTTGGTGCAGGCCGTCGGACCAGCGGCGGCCTTCCATGATGCGGCCGGTGTTCTCGTCGACGATCTTCACCTTGCCCTCGTGGACGACGTACTGCTTGTCCTTCTCGTAGAGGGTGTAGGCCTTGAGCAGCTGGCCGATCGCGTGGATGTCCTCGGAGACCTGCGCGTAGGCGGCTTCGGCCTCGGTGCGCAGTTCGGCGCGACGCTCCGGCGTGAGCGACTCGTCGTTGTCGAGTTCGACGTAGCGGCTCGGGAGGTCGGGCAGCACGAACGCGTCGGGCTCGCCGGGGCGGAGGGTGTCGCGGCCGAGCTGGGTGAGGTCGGACTCGTGCTGGCGTTCGCTGACGGAGAAGTAGAGGCGTTCCTTGAGGTGGAAGCGGCGGTCCTTCTCGATCTCGGAGGCGAGGACGCCTTCGTGCTTCTCGAGGAACTTGCGCCACTTGCCGTTCTCCATCAGGCGGAGGAAGACGCGGTTGCGCGGCATGCCGTGGGCGGCGAGCCAGAGCTTGTCGAGGGCGTCGGCGGACGGCTCCTTGTCCTCGCCGAGCTTCTCGAGCTCGTCGCGGACTTCGTTCATCAGGCGGGTGATGAGGCGGATCTGGAGTTCGACCAGGCCCGAGACCGGCTGGCGGAGACGCGGGAAGGCCGGCTCGCGTTCTTCGGCGACGGGGCCGGAGATGATCAGCGGGGTGCGGGCTTCGTCGACGAGGATGGAGTCGATTTCGTCGACGATGCAGAAGTAGTGGTCGCGCTGGACCTGCTCGTCCGGCGAGAGGGCCATGCCGTTGTCGCGCAGGTAATCGAAGCCGAACTCGGAGGCGGTGCCGTAGGTGATGTCGCAGCCGTAGGCGGCCTTGCGGTCCTCGCTGGACATCTGGTTCTGGATGCAGCCGACCGTGAGGCCGAGCCAGCGGTACAGGTGGCCCATCCACTCGGAGTCGCGGCGGGCGAGGTAGTCGTTGACGGTGACGAGCTGGCAGTTCCGGCCGGTCAGCGCGTTGAGGTAGAGGGGCAGGGTGGCGACGAGGGTCTTGCCTTCGCCGGTCGCCATCTCAGCGATCTTGTTCTGATGGAGGGCGATGCCGCCGATGAGCTGGACGTCGAAATGGACCATTTCCCAGGTCTGCTCGTGCTCGCAGACGATGGCCGTGCTGCCGCAGAGGCGGCGGGCGGCGTTCTTGACGACGGCGAAGGCCTCGGGGAGGAGGGCGTCGAGGGACTCACCCTGGGCGTGACGGGCCTTGAACTCGGCCGTCTTGGCGCGGAGGGCGTCGTCGGACAGTTTCTGATACTCGATTTCGAGGGCGTTGATCCGCTTGACGAGGGGAGCGCACTTGCGGAGGAACCTCCGGTGGTGGCTGCCGGCGAAGAGCTTGAGGATGCTGAGAAACATGGGTCCGGGAGCGAGAGGTAGCAAACTCCGACCCCACCCCCCGGGGCAAGCCTTGACTCGGGTTGTTCACATCGGGTTTTCGGCCTTGCGGCCATCCTCCCGCCGTCAAGATGGGACGTACCCATGGCTGAAAACGTCCTTATCCTCGGCACCGGTTGCGCCGGCCTGACCGCCGCCATCTACGCCGCCCGCGCGGGCCTCGCTCCCCTCGTCCTCGAAGGCGGCCAGCCCGGCGGCCAGCTGACCACGACCTCGGAGGTCGAGAACTTCCCCGGCTTCGTCCACGGCGTCGACGGCAACGAGCTCATCACGAACATGAAGGGCCAAGCCGAGCGCTTCGGCGCCAAGTTCGCCTGGGACCGCATCGACTCCGTCGACTTCTCCGGCCCCATCAAGAAGCTCAAGGGCGGCGAAGCCACCTACGAGGCCAAGGCCGTCATCATCGCCACCGGCGCCTCGCCCCGCCACCTCGGTATCCCCGGCGAGATGCACTATTACGGAGGTAACGGCGTGACCACCTGCGCGACCTGCGACGGCGCCTTCTACCGTAACGTCCCGGTCGCCGTCGTCGGCGGCGGCGACTCCGCCTGCGAAGAAGCCCTCTTCCTCACCCGCTTCGCCTCCAAGGTCTACCTCGTGCACCGTCGCGATTCCTTCCGTGCCTCCGACATCATGGTGCAGCGCGTCAAGGCTCACGAGAAGATCGAGCTCGTCCTGAACGTCACCCCGAAGGAGATCCTCGGCGACGCCAAGGTCCACACCCTCCGCGTCGTCGAGAAGTCCGGCGCCGACCGCGACCTCGCCGTGAAGTGCGTCTTCGTGGCCATCGGTCACGTGCCCAATTCGCAGGCCTTCACGCCGGCCCTCGCGGTCGACGAAGGCGGTTACTTCATCGCCGGCCCCAACACCGTCAGCACCAACATCCCCGGCGTCTTCGTCGCGGGTGACTGCTCCGACCACGTCTATCGTCAGGCCATCACCGCCGCCGGCATGGGTTGCCGTGCCGCGATCGAAGCCGAACGCTGGTTGGCGGGGCACTGAGCGTCGCGACGGAGTCGCGACGAGGTGACACGTGGGCAAGGTGACACGTGGGCATGGGGTTGAATCATATCGTTTCAGGTGGCGGGTGGCAGCCCCGGGTT
>ENA-OREM01000407-OREM01000407.1-marine-metagenome-genome-assembly--contig:-NODE-407-length-31584-cov-6.321452_pt1 | contig 31584 bp, 26 predicted proteins | sample MGYA00248623_ERZ508561 | MGnify/ENA primary metagenome ERZ508561 (study PRJEB26227, sample SAMN06264494) | marine metagenome | isolation source: Columbia River Estuary | place: USA:Columbia River Estuary...
GTTAACTATAATAATATTTCATTCTAACGCTATTTACTTCATTTTTTAATTTTACATTATGAAAATTTTTATTTTATCTATTCTTTGTCTATTTGTTTTGTCGGCTCAAGCGCAAACCTATACACCTACTAAAGCAAATATAGCAGCTAGGGCTGCTTTTCAAGACCGTAAATTTGGAATGTTTATACACTGGGGTGCTTCAAGTGTACTAGGCGATGGCGAATGGGTAATGGACAACAAAGGCATTAATAAGGACGATTATAAAAAACTAATTAAAGTATTTAATCCAGTTGATTTTGATGCGGCTAAGTGGGTAAGCATTGCTAAGAACGCTGGCATGAAATATATTGTTCTTATTACAAGACATCATGATGGTTTTTCTAATTGGGACACTAAACAATCAGATTGGAAAATTACCAATACACATTATAAGCAAGATCCTTTAAAATTATTAGCAGCAGAATGTAAAAAGCAAGGTATAAAATTAGGTTTTTATTATTCCACCTTAGATTGGATTAGAGATGACTACCCTTATGAGACAGGAAGAACAGGAAAAAAATCGGGAAGGACTGTTAAGAGTAATTACGATTCTTATTTGAAATTTATGAAGGGCCAATTAACGGAATTACTTACTAACTATGGAGATATTTCTTGTATATGGTTTGATGGTCATTGGGATCAAACCAATCCGGAAGGGTCCAAGGATAGAAGCTCTCGCATTAATTGGAAGTATGATGAAATTTATAGTTTAATTCATAAGCTTCAACCTGCTTGTATGATTGGGAATAATCATCACTTAGATCCCATACCAGGCGAAGACTTTCAAATGTTTGAACAAGACTTACCAGGCCAAAATACTTCAGGCTTAAGTTTTCAAACAGCTTCTAGTTTGCCAATAGAGTCTTGCATTACGATGAACGATGCCTGGGGTTTTAAAATTACCGATCGCAATTATAAATCCTATACGAATATTATACAAACCTTAGCGGGAGCAGCTGGTCGTAATTCTAATTTATTATTAAATGTAGGGCCCATGCCCAATGGCGAAATCCAAATTGAATTTAGAGATACACTGGCCTTAGTAGGCAAATGGGTAAAGCAATATGGAGCTAGTATATATGGTACAAGGGGCGGTCCTTTAACACCACAAAGCTGGGGAGTCACTACACAAGATGCCAAACATATTTATGTGCACTTATTTAAGCAAAGAAAAGAGTCAGGTTTATTCATTCCGGGTAATTTTAAAGCAAAAAAAGTAAGTCTAATGGGTACCAATACAAGTCTTCCATTTAGTCCTAGACAAAATGGAATTTTAATAGATACACGCGGCTTATTGGTGACTGGTCCTGATACTATTATTGCCATTGATTTTCAATAGCTTATGAAAAAAGTAGTGCATTTGATTTTTTTCTAGAGTTAATATTAAGTTCACATTGAGGTAACATTACGGTAACATTGGAATCTAATCTTTGCGGTATAAATATTTATACTGTGAAAAGGTTATTAATACTCATCGGATTTATTGGAATTGCAACTATAACTCAAGCTCAAAAAGCTAAATTAACTGGTAAAATTACTAGTTCAAAGAACGAAGCACTTGCTAGTGTTTCTCTTTCTTTACAATCAGATAAGACACAGGTTTCAAAAACAGACATTGAAGGAAGATATAGTTTTACCATTGACGTAGCAAAAAACTATACATTGGTTTTAACCTATGTTGGTTACAAAAACAAAACTGTTCAAGATATTAAGGCTACTACTGCTAATGAAGATTTAGTAGTAGATGTAGTATTAGAAGAGGCTAATTCAAAATTAGCAGATGTAACCGTTTCTGCGAATAGAGCATCTAACAAAGGCGCTACCGACAACGCTTTAATTTCTTTTCAAAAGAATACCAATACAGTAGCTTCTGTAATTTCTGCAGAGACTATCAAAAGAAGTCCAGATAGAAATACAGCAGAAATTTTAAAAAGAACTCCAGGCGCTTCTATTCAAGAAGGTAAATATATTATTGTAAGAGGTTTAGCGGATCGTTATAACCAAGCTATGTTAAATGGTATTTTATTAACTAGTACCGAGCCTGATCGTAAAACTTTCTCTTTCGATTTATTCCCATCTCAAATTATTGATAACATTATTATTAATAAAGCCTTCGTTCCAGAATTACCGGGTGAGTGGGCGGGTGGTTTAATTCAAGTAAACACAAAGGATGTACCTACAAAGAATTTCTTTAATATTCAATTAGGTACAAGTGCTAATAGTTTAATTACTGGAAAAGATTTCTTTAAAGATAAAGGCGGTAAAACAGACTGGTATGGTATAGATGATGGAACAAGAGCATTACCTATTGGTTATACAACAAAGTCAAATTTCGACACTTCTAGCATTGGTGCAAAAACAGCATTAGGTAAAACTATGTCAAGTAATTGGGCTCCAATACAAACTACAGCGAAGCCAAATATTAACATGCAAATGAATGGTGGTTTTGCTGGAACACTATGGGGTAAGAAAATTGGGGGTATGATTGGTATTAGTTATGCAAATGCATACCGTTTCCAAGATAATGTCAATAATCAAAATGCTATCTCTAATGACAAATTTGTTCCAATTACTGAATTAAAGGATAGCAAGTATTTCCAAGATATTAATATGGGTGCCATTGCAGGTTTATCTATATTCTTAAACCCATTGAATAAAATTAGTTATAAGGCAATTGTAAACGTTAAAACTGCCAATACTTATAACTCAAGATTGGGTACCGACTATTCAAGACAAGATTTAGTAAAAGGAAATGAGTTTATTTTTGGCCAAAACGTATTTTTCACAAATCAACTGACTGGTGATCATAGCTTGTCTAGTAAATTGAAGTTCAATTGGTACGGATCATTTAATATTTTAGATTCCTATTCTCCAGACCAAAGAAGAATTACGTATACTAAAAGTATAACTGGAAGCGATCCTTATGTATTAAACATTTCAAATACTTTATCTCAACAATCAGGTAGTAGAATTTTCCAAACCTTATCTGATTATATTTATACAGCAGGTGGCGATTTAACTTTTAAAATAAATCAACAAAATACCATTAAGGCGGGTTATATGGGACAAGTAAAGGATCGTTTATATGACGCTCAATTATTTGCCATTACCATGCCTATCGACAACCGTGCTTTAAGATTATTGCCAGCAGAATCTGCTTTTGTGCCAGATAATTACGGAACAGGTACAGATAATAAATTTGCTTTCAATTCTATTCAAAATAGAAATTTCAGATACTTAGCCAACACAATTTTAAATGCGGGTTATATACAATTTGACAATAAATTATCTGATGGCTTAAGAGTAGTTTGGGGTTTAAGAGTAGAAAATTTCGACCAATTAGTAGGTTCTGTTAAGAAGTGGGATCCTCGTCATACTTATTCTCAAGTTACAGACTACTTACCAGGTGTGAATGCAACAATTAAAGTGGGCGATAAATCAAATTTAAGAATCACAGGTTCTCAAACAGTAATTCGTCCAGAATTAAGAGAATTATCTGCTTTAAATATATATGACTTTGAATTAAACGCTTCAGTTTCTGGTAATCCATCTTTAAAGCGTACAAAAATTACCAATACCGACCTTCGTTATGAATTGTATCCAGCAGCAGGTGAAATGTTTACAGTAGGTGTATTCTATAAGAATTTTGATAATCCTATTGAAAGTATTTTTCAAGAAGCTGGAGGTGGTACAAGCTTATTCTCTTTCCAAAACGTTTCAAAAGCCACTGCATTTGGTTTTGAAATAGAAGGGCGTAAAAAATTATCTAAACGCTTCACATTACAAGCAAACGGTTCTTATATCAATTCAAAAATTGATGACGCTGCTTTAAATGTAAGCAGAGCGTTACAAGGTCAATCACCTTATATCATCAACACTGGCTTATTGTATGATGTGGTTGAAAAAGGGTTCAATGCTACAGTATTATTCAATCAAGTGGGTAAACGTATTTACCTAGTAGGTGATATTCAGGCTGGAGCAGGTGCTCCTGATGTATATGAAAATCCAAGAGCCTTGGTTGATTTTCAAATTAGCAAGAAATTCTCAAATAATAAAGCAGAGATTAGGTTCACCATTTCCGATATCTTAAACCAAAGACAAATTTTCTATCAAAATAATAATAGTAATACTGAATATGATAAAGCAAATGATGCTACTCGTTTTTCTAGAAAATTTGGTACTACTTATGGCGTAACACTTAATTACTCTTTATAATACAACAAAATCAAAAACTTTTTTTAAATACAAAAACAATGAAACAATTATTTATTTTATCCCTAGCTTTTTTAGCCGTTACTGGTTGCAGAAAGATTGAAATGGATGGCGAAAAAGAAATCTTCGTGGTAACGAAGGAAGTTGCTCCTGTAGGAGTGGTAGTTAATACCATTACTTTAACAGGTAAAATTACAAAAGACACTACTTTACTTGCAAAAGATATAAACTATCTTTCTGGTATTGTATATGTAACAAAAGGTGTTACACTTACAATAGAAGCAGGTGCTAAAGTACAAGGTAAATCTGGTTCAAATGTATCGGCCTTAGTCATCACGCGTGGTGCTAAAATTATCGCAAAAGGTACTGCAGAAAAACCTATCGTATTTACTTCTGCTCAACCAAATCCTGCATCAGGAGACTGGGGTGGCATAGTTATATTAGGAACTGCTAAAGTAAACCAAGTATTAACTTGGAAAGGTGCTGCTGTAACTGGTTTAACTTCAGTGGAAGGTGGTATCAATGATACAGAAGTTGGTTATGGTTTAGCTGGTTCTGGTGATGCAGCTTTCCCTACAGGAAGCGATGCTGATAATTCTGGTTTTTTACAATATGTAAGAATTGAATATGCAGGATACGCTTTCCAACCAGATAATGAGTTGAATAGCTTAACAATGGCTGGTGTGGGTAATGGTACAACTATTGACCATATCCAAGTTACTTATGCAAAAGATGATGCTTTTGAGTGGTTTGGTGGTACTGTAAACTGTAAGTACTTAATTGCATACAAAACACAAGATGATGATTTTGATACAGACTTTGGATATGCTGGTAATGTTCAGTTTGGTATTGTATTAAGAGATTCAGTTATTGCCGATATCTCTCAATCTGAAGCTTTTGAATCAGATAATGATGGTAAAGGATCTTCTTTATCACCAAGAACTTCAGCAGTATTTTCAAATATCACTGCCATTGGACCAAGAGCTACATTAGCTAATGTAGGAAATAGTTTATATAGAGCTGGTGCACATATTAGAAGAAATACAGGTATTTCTATCATGAACTCTATTATTACTGGTTGGCCTATTGGTCTTAATTTTGATGTCGCATTAGGAAATGTTGACAAGAATATTAATGACAGCAGTATTAGAATTAAGAACACTACACTTGCTGGTAATACTTCAAATATAACTTTAAGTGGTACATCTACTGTTGGAACTACAGCTGCAAGTTTATTGACTTGGTTCTCCACTCCAGCATATGGCAATACAATTTTAACTGCTGCATCTGCAGATAGATTAAAATTAATCCAACCATTTAACTATACAAGTCCAGACTTTACTCCTTACGCTAATAACTCTACTCCATCTACTACTCCAGCAACACCTAGTACAGATCCTATAACTGCGGCTACTTGGGGTTCATTAGGTACTTGGGATAATGTTAACTTCACTAAAAACGGTTCTTTCACAGATGCTAAATTACAAAATGCTTTCTTTGAGAAAGTTACATTCAGAGGTGCAGTTGCAGTATCTGGTGATAATCAAACATGGTGGAAAGGTTGGACAGTTTTCAAATAAGCTAGTATTTAAAAAATTGTTAGATTCTATATACAAAAGCGTCCCGAATTTCGGGACGCTTTTTTTATGTTAACCAAAATAGTTATTAAATAAATATTAGAGCTAAGTATAATTGCATATTATAAAGTGCCCTAAATTTTTTACGCTACTTCTTAATTTATATATTCTTCAACAAATTTCTCGCAATAAGTTTTAATCATTGCTCTTACGCTTCTAAACTGCTCATTTATTTCATCATCCGTTCCTATAGCTTTCGCAGGGTCTGGAAAATTATAATGTAGTTTCACTGCCTTGGTAGGAAAATAAGGGCAACGTTCTTTAGCATTGTCGCATACGGTAATCACATAATCAAAATTTACATCAAAGTATTCAGTAATATTATTAGAGCTATGATGGGAAATATCAATACCTATTTCTTTCATTGTAGAGATAGCTTTAGGGTTCACGCCATGCGTTTCCACGCCTGCAGAATATACTTTGGCTTTACCTGCAGTCATAGAAGCTAAGAACCCATGGGCTATTTGACTTCTGCAACTATTACCTGTACATAAGACTAAAATATTTTTCATAAGCTTATTTTGCTTTTACTAGATTGGATTCAAAAATTTAGCAACAACCAGCTCCTGGCACACAGGCAGCTTTTGGTTTTTGTGCAAATACGGTTACGGAAAAAATGCCCATTTGAGAAGCTCTAAAAGCAGCAATTTCTGCTGGGTTTAAATAATTCACTAAAATATCATCAGGGATAATAATAGCTTTTTCTTTTTGTATAGTTACATTTTCAAAACCATTCGCATCAATTAATTCCATGTACACTTGTTTTTGAATAGCCCCAGACACACAACCCGCATACATTTCTGCAGCATTTCTTATACCTTCTGGAAGTGCACCTACTAATACCACATCAGAAATACTAAAATGTCCACCTGGTTTTAAGACTCTAAATATATCTTGAATAACAGCATGTTTATTAGGCACTAAGTTGAGTACACAATTACTTACAACTACATCTGCACTATTAGCGGTAATAGGCATATGCTCTATATCGCCTTGTCTAAATTCAACATTATGGTAGCCCATTTTTTCAGCATTGGCACGCGCCTTTTCAATCATGGCGGGTGTAAAATCAATGCCTATCACTTTACCAGTAGCCCCTGTACTTCTTCTAGCTACAAAACAATCATTGCCTGCACCCGATCCTAAGTCTACTACAACATCTCCTTCTTTTATTTTCGCAAATTCAGTGGGTAAGCCACAGCCTAGTCCTAAATCGGCACCTTCAACATAGCCAGGTAGTTTAGTATAGTCGTCCGACATGATATTGTATATTTCAGTACTGCAACCACCTGCACCACAACAAGAAGACATATTGGTCTCTTTGTCTTGTAAAGCAATCTCACTGTATTTTGCTTTTACGATTTCTTTTAATTCTAATTCTGTTTTCATAGTTTGAATTTTATATTGTTAACAACAAGATTTTGCTTTGTAAGTAGTGGTAAATAAGCCATCAAATAGTTTCCCTATTTTTTTCCAGTTAGACTCATTAATACAATAACATGTTTTTACGCCTGTTATTTCTCCCTGTATTAAACCCGCTTCTTTTAATTCTTTTAGATGTTGTGAAACGGTGCTTTGCGAAAGCGGTAGTTCGTCTACAATATCTCCACAAATACAGGTTTGTTTTTTTAACAACAATCTAATAATAGCTACCCTGGCTGGGTGCCCCATTGCTTTGGCAAGCAATGCTATTTGTTCATCTTTTTCTGAATAGGGAGTCATAGTATCTTATTAATCGTAAAATTACGATTAATATTTACTCCACAAAATATTTTACAAACTATTTTTTAAAAACTGATTAAGATCATTCAAAAAAGCCCATACATAAAAAAGCCCAGTCTTTTAAGGACCAGGCTTTTCATTCTCAAACTCATATGAATACTATGCGTTGAAAGCGTCGGCTACGCCTTTATGTAAAATTTTTCCTGCTTTAATATTTAATCCTTTTGCTAAAGCTGCATTTTCAACACATGCTTTTTCCCATCCTTTATTGGCAATAGAAATGGCATAAGGTAAAGTAGCCTGTGTAAGTGCGCGTGTAGAAGTTTGTGGAACCGCCCCTGGCATATTGGCTACGCAGTAATGCAAAATATTTTGCTCCATGTAAACAGGGTTTTCATGCGTTGTGGGTTTGCAAGTTTCAATACAGCCTCCTTGGTCAACAGCAACATCCACTACTACGGTACCAGCTTCCATTAAAGCTAAATCGGCTTTCTTAATTAAATGCGGCGCTTTAGCACCATGTAATAATACAGCACCTATTACTAAATCAACAGTAGGTAATTTTTCTTGAATAGCCATTAAAGTAGAATACTGCGTAACAACATTCGCTGGCATTACATCCGATAAATATCTTAAACGTGTTAAGTTAGTATCCATTATAGTAACATGGGCGCCTAAGCCTGCAGCCATTTTAGCGGCCTGTGTTCCTACAATCCCACCCCCTATAATTAATACTTCTGCTGGTTTCACACCTGGTACTCCTCCTAATAATTTTCCTTTTCCACCAAATGGTTTGCCTAAATAATAAGCACCCACATTCACAGCCATTCTTCCTGCTACTTCAGACATGGGTACTAATAGTGGCAATGAGCCATCAGGTAATTCCACTGTTTCATAAGCAATACAAACTGCATGAGATTTCATCATCGCATCTGTTAATTCTTTTGATGCTGCAAAGTGGAAATAAGTAAATAAAATTTGTCCTGGTTTAATAAGAGGAAATTCTGCAGCAAGTGGTTCTTTTACTTTAATAATCATTTCAGCAATGTCGTATACATCTTTAGCCGTCGCTAAAATTGTTGCACCTGCTTTTATATAAGCCTCATCAGAAAATCCAGAGCCAAGACCTGCCTTAGTTTCTACATTCACTGTATGACCTTGTCTTGTAAGTGCGTCCGCGCCTTCTGGTGTCAAACCCACTCTATACTCTTGAATCTTAATTTCTTTAGGAACTCCAATAACCATGATTTTTTGTTTTTATTTCTGTACAAATATCTATTAAAAGGAAATATTCATTTAATAATGATAATATTCAGTAAAATATCTTGTTAATTTGGGTAATTAGCAAAAAATAACGTTATTTACAGTAGAATTTATCCTAAAAACAGAAATTATTTCTCTATGGCACTTGACGCTATTGACCAATCTATCTTACGCATTTTACAAAAGGATGCATTGGCTACATTAAAAGACATTAGTGCGGCCATTAATTTATCACTAAGCCCTACACATGACCGTATTAAAAGACTAGAAGCAGAGGGCTATATTTTACATTATGTAACCCTGCTGGATAGAAAAAAATTAGACCTTGGTTTAGTGGTACACTGCCAAGTAACTTTAGACAAACAAACCCGTTCACATTTTTCTGAATTTGAAAAAACCATTTCAAAATTTCCAGAAATTATTGCTTGCAGTTTAGTATCGGGCAGCTTTGATTATTATTTAAAATTAGTGACCAAGGATGTAGAGTCTTATAATAAATTTTATCAGGAACAATTAGCCGTGCTGCCCATGGTGGCGCATATTAATAGTTTATTTGTAATGGATGAAATTAAAATAACGACCGAGCTTCCCATTTAATATTTAAGTAGAAATATACTTATACTTTGAGTAATTAAAATAAATTTAAATAAGAATAATAACTTCCCACCATGTACAATATACCTCATTTTAAAGCCAAGGATCATCAAGAAGTATTGGACTTTATGCAAGCGAACCCCTTTGTAACTATTTGTGGTGTTGACCAAGCAGGCTTTCCGGTGGCTACACAAGTTCCCGTTTTATTGACTATAGAAGAAGATAAAATTATTATTAGTGGTCATGTTATGCGCAAGCAAGAACATACCAATGCTTTTGAAATGAATAATAAAGTATTAGTTATTTTCTCTGGGCCATCGGCCTTTGTAAGTGCCAATTGGTATACCACCAAAAATATGGGTAGCACTTGGAACTACCAGTCGGTGCAAGCAAAAGGAAGTTTAGAAATTAAAGATGAAAAGCATTTATATAATTTATTAGAAAAGCTTACCCTACATTTTGAAAAAGATGCGAATGCGCCTACACAAGTGAAAAATTTATCAGCTGAATACCTGGAGCAAAATATGAAAGCCATTTATTCTTTCGATATTATGGTGAGTGATTTGCAACATGTTTTTAAATTAAGTCAGAATAGAGATGAAGCTTCCAAAGCTAATATACACGCTGAATTGAGTAAGGGAGATGCGGCTTGCAAGCATATGGCAGCAGCTATGAAGGCTCAATCAAATCCCAAAGATTCCCATAAAAATCTTTAAACACCGCAACGGTTCCATAAGCTTCGACATGCGGAGGGATGGTGAATTCAACTCCTTTGGAAATATAGTTTTGATAATCCCTTTCAAAATTATCGGTGTATAAAAATAAAAATACACGACCACCTGTTTGATAACCAATAAACTTTTCTTGCTCGGGGGTAGCTGCTTTGGCAAGTAATAACATACAACCATTATTGGCCCCAGTTGGTTGCACCATTACCCATCTTTTGGTTTCAGATAAAACGGTGTCTTCAATTAATGTAAACCCTAAAGTGTTAGTATAATAAGTAATGGCTTCGTCGTAATCACGAACCACCACAGCAATATGTGCCAAGCTTTGTTTCATATTTCAAATATACAATAATTAAAATCTTTCTTTAACTTCACCACACTATTTATTCTTAAAATTCAATATCAATGGCTGCTGTAAAAAATTTAATTTTCGATTTAGGCAATGTCATATATGATATTGATTTTAAAAAAATGAATACCGCTTTTGCCTCCATTGGTATAGAAGACATTGACCAGCATTTTACTTTGAATAAATCACATCAATTATTTTTAGACTTAGAAATGGGCTTTGTGAATGAACAGGCATTTTATGATGGTGTGAGGGCCTTAGTGAATTTACCTTTAACGAATGAGCAAATTCATTTTGCTTGGAACGCACTACTTGTAGGCTTTAGAAAAAATAGCATTGACTGGATTCAACAAAACAATACTAAGTACAATACTTTTTTATATTCCAATACCAATCAAATTCACCACGACCATTTTATAGCTGAGTTTGAAAGCAAGGTGGCTGCTTACCCTTTTGTATCTCTTTTTAAGACGCCCTATTATTCTCATGAAATGGGTATGCGCAAACCCGACCCCGCTTCTTTTACTTATATAGTAGAGAAAGAGGGCTTGGTGGCAAGTGAAACCCTATTTATTGACGACAATGAACCCAATATTATAGCAGCCGCCTCTGTGGGGCTTCAAGTGCTTCATTTAAAAGAGGGGATGAGGGTGGAAAAGGATATCGAGGCCTATTTATAGCCTCTATTTCTTCACTCTACTTTTTCTTAACTTCCTCAAATTCAATGTATTCTGCTTCCACTGGCTCCTCTTTAGGAGCGTAGTTGGCGCTTGTATTTTGACCAGCCTTCTGACTGTTTTGCGCATTTCTTACTGCTTCGGCCTGCTTCTTCTGCATCTGCTCCATATTCTTCCTTACAGACCTCACTCCCTTGGTTACGGGAACCACTACCTGAAATATTACTTTGTACAAAAAGTAAATCAAGAACCCATATAAAATAAACTTCGTCATACTGCAAAAATAAGGGCCTTGCCAATATTTTTGGGATATTTCATCCTGTTTTATTACCTTTGGCATAGAATAGAAGAAAATGTGAAGGGAACGAAATCGTTCCCTTCTTCTTTTTTAAGTATGCAAGCAAACGAGATTATAGCCTTAGTGAATCCAATTTTGGAACAACTTCTTAAAGAGGAGCCTAGTTATTTCTGCGTTTCGGTGAAAGTGAAGCCAACCAACAATATCAAAATATTCTTGGACGGCGACCAAGGCCTGCCTATTGAAAAATGCACATTTATCAACAGGAAATTATACCGCATTATGGAAGAAGCGGCCTGGTTTCCGGAAGGCGACTTCTCTTTAGAGGTTTCTTCCCCAGGAATAGATGAGCCTTTAGTCTTGAATCGTCAGTATATCAAGAATATGGGACGCAAGGTAGAAGTCACTTTTTTGGATGAGACCATTAAAGAAGGAGTTTTGAAAGAAGTAACAGAGAAAGACATATTAATAGAATGGACAGATGGGAAAGGTAAAAAAGCAGCCGTGCAAACTTTATTAATTCCTTTTGATCAAATAAAAACAACAATCGTTCAAGTTCAATTTTAACAAACAAATCATCAAGCAAGTAGCTTGAAAAAAAATTATGTTATGGCAAGTATAAATTTAATTGAAGCCTTTCAGGAGTTTAAAGACGCAGAAAGCATTGACCGTCCTACCATGATGAAAGTGGTAGAAGACGTATTCAAAACCTTATTGAGAAAAAAATACGGTAGTGATGAAAATTTTGACGTTATCGTAAACGCTGAAAAAGGCGACTTAGAAATTATTCGTCGTCGTCAAATTAGAGACGATGATGATGTAGATAATCCTTTAGAAGAGGTTTCTTATTCTGAAGCTATTAAAATTCAACCCGACTATGAAGTAGGAGAGGATTTATTAGAAGAAGTAGACATCTTGGACTTCGGAAGAAGAGCCATACTAGCGGCTAAGCAAACATTGGCCTCTCGTATCAATGACTTGAAGAAAAACGCTTTAGTAAAGAAATATTCTGATAGAATTGGAGACATCATGAATGCTGAAATTTATCAGGTATGGAAAAAAGAAGTATTGTTATTAGATGAAGAAGGCAATGAATTAATTCTTCCTAAGTCGGAGCAAATTCCACAAGACTTTTTTAAGAAAGGAGAAAATATTAGAGCGGTTATTGCTAGAGTGGATATGAAAAATAATTCACCAGTGATTATCTTATCTAGAACAAGCCCCTTATTCTTAGCAAAATTATTAGAAATAGAAGTACCAGAAATTTTTGATGGTTTAATTACCATTAAGAAAATTGTACGTGAGCCAGGTGAGCGTGCGAAAGTAGCGGTTGAATCATTCGATGATAGAATTGATCCAGTAGGCGCTTGCGTAGGTATGAAAGGAAGTCGTATTCATGGTATCGTAAGAGAATTGAAAAATGAAAATATTGATGTAATTAATTTCACTACCAATACACAATTATTAATTCAACGTTCATTAACACCTTCTAAAATTAGTTACATGAATATTGATGCTGAAAAAATGCACGCCGAAGTGTATTTAAAAGCAGATCAAGTTTCATTAGCCATTGGACGTAGAGGAGTGAACATTAAATTAGCTTCTGAATTAACGGGTTACGAATTAGATGTATACCGTGAAGATGAAGAAATCGTTGATGAATTTGATATTGACTTAGATGAATTTAGCGATGAGATTGAAACATGGATCATTGATGAATTTAAGCGTGTGGGTTGTGATACGGCAAGAAGCATATTAAACCTAGGCGCTGAAGAATTAGAGAAAAGAACAGACCTAGAAAAAGAAACGATTGCAGATGTGCGTCGAATCTTACAAGAAGAATTTGATAAAGGTGAATAACCTTTCGATTTAGTAAATAATAACTGGGACAAAAAACAACAGAATGTCAGAATTGAAACTACCAAGATTGTTAGCAGCTGCTAAAGAATTCAACATCGGTCAAGATACCTTGATTGAATTCTTAGTGAAAAAAGGTTTTCCTAAAGATGACCTTAAGCCAACAGCTAAATTAACTGAGGATCAGTATTATTCTCTACAAGCAGAATTTCAAAGCGATAAAGTAGCTAGAGATAAAGCAGACCATGTGGAGCTTCCTAAAAATGCTGTGGCCGATAAAGACAAGGCAAAGAAGCCTGTAGTGGCAGAACCTGAAGCGGCTAAGCCTGCAGCAAAAGCAGAAGTAGAAAAACCAAAGACAGTGAAGGCTGCTGAAAAAGAAGTAGAAAAACCTGCTACTGTTAAGATTGATGCCCCTGAAGTAGAGTCGCCTAAAGTAGTTGACAAAATAGATTTATCCTTAATAGACTCTTCTACTCGACCTAAAAAATCGGCAAAGAAAGAAGAGCCAGCTGAAAAACCAGCCAAAGAAACGCCTGCTAAAAAATCGGCGAAAAAAGAAGAGCCAGCAGCAAAGCCAGTAAAAGAAACACGTGCTCCAGTAGATCATTCTATATCACCTGAAAATGTGCATGGCAAAATTGAAAACATTGCTTCAAAAAAATTAGAAGGTCCTAAAGTAATGGGTAAAATTGATTTACCTATTAACAGCGATACACGTCCTAAGCCATTGAGTCAAGAAGAAAAACGCAAACGTAAACGTATTCCTTCTCAAGGTCCACAACAAGGTGGTGGCGGTCAGGGTCAAGGGGGTAATCAAACACAGGGCGGAGGTCAAAGACCAGGTGGCGGATACCAAGGACAAGGTGGTGGACAAAGACCAGGCGGTGGATACCAAGGACAAGGTGGTGGTCAAAGACCAGGTGGCGGACAAAGACCAGGTGGAAATAGAAATGCACCACAAACTGCAGAACAAAAAGAAATTGGTCAAAAAGCCATTCAAGATAAGATTAAAGAAACGCAAGCAAAATTAGCGGGCGCAGGTGGAAGAGGAAAAAGTTTGAAATCGAAATACAGACGTGCTAAAAGAGATGAAGCTGCAGAAAATGAAACCAATGAAATAACAGATAATAAATTACAAGTTACAGAGTTTGTAACGGTAAGCGAGCTATCAAGTTTGATGGATGTAAGTTTTGCAGACATTATTAGCAAGTGTATGAACTTGGGTATCATGGTTTCAATTAACCAACGTTTAGATGCAGAGGTTATTGAACTAGTAGCCAGTGAATTTGGTTTTGAAGTAGAATTTGTGGGATTAGAAGATGCAGAAGAAATGGATGAAGAAGAAGAAGCAGACGATTTAGCCAACTTGGTAGAGCGTCCGCCGATTGTAACTATTATGGGTCACGTTGACCATGGTAAAACTTCTTTACTAGATTATATCCGTAATGCCAATGTAGTAGCGGGTGAGGCAGGAGGTATTACACAACATATTGGTGCTTATGAAGTGACTTTGCCGAATGGTAAAGCCATTACTTTCTTAGATACGCCGGGTCACGAAGCCTTTACAGCCATGCGTGCGCGTGGTGCGAAAGTAACTGATATCGCTATTATTGTGGTAGCTGCCGATGATGCGGTGATGCCACAAACCAAGGAAGCCATTAGTCACGCGCAAGCAGCGAATGTGCCTATGATTTTTGCGGTGAATAAAATTGATAAAGATGGTGCACAGCCACAGAAAATATATGAGCAACTTTCTCAAATGAATATTTTAGTAGAAGCTTGGGGTGGTAAATTCCAAAACCAAGAATTATCTGCTAAGCAAGGTTTAAATGTAGATACTTTATTAGAGAAGGTTATTTTAGAATCTGATTTATTAGATTTAAAAGCCAACCCGAATAGAGAAGGTTCTGGAAGTATTATTGAAGCCTCTTTAGATAAAGGACGTGGATATGTTGCTACTATTTTAGTTCAGAATGGAACTTTAAGACAAGGTGATTTAATTTTATCTGGTCAGTTCTATGGTAGAGTGAAGGCCATGTTTAACGAGCGTAATCAGCGTATCGAAGTAGCGCCGCCTTCAACACCAGTGGTTATCTTAGGTTTAAATGGTGCACCACAAGCGGGTGAGAAATTTAAAGTATATAATGACGAGGCAGAAGCAAAAGAATTAGCCACTAAGCGTGCTCAATTATTAAGAGAGCAAGGTTTAAGAACTAGAAAACATATTACACTAGATGAAATTGGTCGTCGTTTAGCCTTAGGTAACTTTAAAGAATTAAATATTATCATTAAAGGTGACGTGGATGGTTCTGTTGAAGCCTTAAGTGATTCATTACAAAAATTATCTACTGAAGAAATTGCGATTAGAGTTATTTTAAAAGGAGTAGGTCAAATTTCTGAATCGGACGTACTACTTTCTGCAGCTTCTGATGCCATTATCATTGGATTTAACGTAAGACCTTCTATGCAAGCCAATAAATTAGCAGAAACAGAAGGCGTGGAAATTAAATTATACTCTATTATCTACAACGCTATTGATGAAATCAAGTCTGCGATGGAAGGTATGTTGGAACCAAAAATTCAAGAAAAAATTGTGGCCAACGTAGAAGTAAGAGAAGTGTACAAATTTGATAAGGCTACCGTTGCTGGATGTTTCGTTTTAGATGGCAAGTTGAGTAGAAATAGTAAGATTAGAATTATACGTGACGGTATCGTTGAATATCCTAAAGGTGAAGGTCAAAGTGCTGAGTTAGGTAGTTTAAAGCGTTTCAAAGACGACGTGAAAGATGTCGTATCGAATATGGAATGTGGTTTAACAATTAAAAACTTTATCGACCTTAAAGTAGGGGATATTGTGGAAGCCTTTGAAGAAGAGGAAGTAAAACGTACTTTATAAAAAAATTAAGATTTGCTATTTGGGTAAATGACCCAAGTGGCAGAACTTTACCAAATAATAAAAAATCGATGAAATTAATTAGTATTGCATTTTCTTTATTTTGCTTGACCATTTCTTTTTCAGTGAAAGCGCAAGTAAAAAAAGTATTAGCAGATAAAATTATTGCCACTGTGGGTGATAAATTTATTTTAAAATCAGATGTTGAAAATGCCATTGGCGATTATAAGCGTCAAGCGCAAGGACAAGAAAATATAGGTATACCTTCTGAGTGTCAAATCGTGGAAGGTCAATTAATTCGCAAGGCCTTAGTATTACAAGCACTCATCGATTCTATCATAGTTACAGAAGAAGACGTAGAAGTAGCGATGGAAAGTCGTGTTCGTAGTTTCATTCAACAATTTGGCTCTAAAGAAGTATTAGAAGAGGTAGCAGGCCGTACTGTCTTCCAACTAAAAGAAGATTTTCGTATTTTAATTAAGGAGCAAAAATTAGCTGACGAAATGCAGGCTAAAATTGTAGAAAAAGTTAAGATCACCCCTACTGAAGTTAAAAATTACTATGAAAAAATACCTTTAGATAGCCTGCCTCTATATGAAAGCGAAGTGCAAGTAACAGAATTAGTGATGCATCCTAAAGCCAATAGAGATGTGGAAGAATATGTGATCCAACAAATGTTAGAGTATAGAAAACAAATTGAGTCAGGTGCTAATAAATTTGATCAATTAGTTAAATTATATTCCGAAGACCCTAGTGCCAAGGAAAACCTAGGCATGTTTAATTTAAACCGTAACGAGAAAAATTTTGATCCTGCATTTATGTCGGGTTCTTTCCGTTTAAAAGAAGGTCAAATTTCTGCCCCTATTAAATCTAAATTCGGCTACCATATTATTCAGCTTGTTTCAAGATCAGGTGATGAAGCGGTGGTAAAACATATTTTACGTATTCCTCCTATTACCAACGACGAAATTAATGAAACAAAATTATTTTTAGATAGTATTAGAAAAGAGATGACCGCTAATAGATTAAGTTTTGGCGAAGCCGTTAATAAGTTTAGTGATGATGAAGGCAGTAAGTTTAGTGGTGGTGCTATCACAAGTCGTGATGGATCTACTTATGTAAACATTGACCAATTAGACAAAGAAATGGTGGTCTTAATGAAAAATATGAAGCCAGGCGAAATTTCTGCACCACAGGTATACTTAGACGATCGTGGTAGAAAAACAGTAAGACTTATTTATTTTAAAGAGCGTACTATACCGCATAGAGAAAATTTAAAAGAAGATTATAATAAAGTTGCACAACGTGCACTAGAAGAAAAAAAGGCAAAGTCAATGGAGACTTGGTTTAAAGAGCATGTTCCTAGTTATTATGTTTTTGTTGATGATTCTTTTCAAGGCTGCGTTGAATTAACGGATTGGACTAAGGTGGCCAATCAGATTGTGAAAGAAAAAACGTTTTAATTTTACTTACTCCTATGTCATCTATTTTTTATCCAGCGAATGAAAGAGGCCATGTTCAATTTGATTGGCTAGATACTTACCATAGTTTTAGTTTTGGACAATACCATGATCCTAGTAAAATTCATTTTGGTGCACTACGTGTTTTAAATGACGACAAAGTTGATGCAGGCATGGGTTTCGGTACCCATCCCCATGATAACATGGAAATTATTACCATTCCTTTATTCGGAGACTTACACCATAGAGATAGCACAGGAAGAGATTGTATTATTAAAGAGCACGATGTACAAATAATGAGTGCAGGTTCGGGCATTCAACATAGCGAGGTGAATCCTAATAAAGATAAAAGGGTAGAATTATTCCAAATCTGGATCTTTCCTAAAGAAAGAAATATTACCCCTAGGTATGATCAAAAATCATTTCTTCCAGAAGACAGGGTGGATCAACTGCTCACGGTAGTTTCTCCCAATGAACCTAATACCTTATTCATTAATCAAGACGCTTGGTTGTCCTTGGGTCATTTTAAAATGCCATTTACTACTAAATACCCTATGCACCAGGCAGGCCAAGGCCTTTTTGCCATCTGTATTGAAGGGACTTGCACCGTGGGAGGTCAAGTCTTAGGTCGTAGAGATGCAGTGGGCATTTCGGGGGTAGAAGCGGTCCAAATTGAAGCGACTGCAGGCTCCGACCTGCTACTTATTGAGATTCCTCATTTTACGACGGGGGCTTAGAAATTTTTTTACTTCTTTACTAGTATACAATAGCTAACTATTGTAAATTTGGGGCTCCTTAAACTCCATCATGAGCGACGAAATCAAACACGAATGTGGCCTAGCCTATATTCGACTTAGAAAGCCTCTTTCTTATTATCTTCAAAAAAGAGGGTCGGTTACCTACGGATTAAACAAATTATACTTGTTGATGGAAAAACAGCACAATCGTGGTCAAGATGGTGCGGGTTTAGCTACACTTAAATTAAATATTGAACCAGGCAATCCTTTCTTATATCGATTACGCAGTAATGCACAACAACCTATTGCCGATTTATTTTATAAAATAGGTTTAGAAATACAAGAGCTTGAAAAGTTTCAACCAGATATTGCCAAACATCCAGGTTTAATGAAAGGACATCTTCCTTTTATGGGTGAAATTTTATTGGGTCATTTGCGTTACGGCACCCAAGGAAAAAACAATCTTGATTTTTGTCATCCTTTTATCAAGCGCAATTTAATACCAGGTAAAAATTTAGCCTTAGCAGGTAATTTTAATTTAGTCAATACCGACGAATTATTTGAAAAAATTAATTTAGACCCAGCTCCTTTTGAAAAACAAAGTGATTTAGCAGCCATGATGGAAGTGATTCATCATTTCCTAAGCAACGAAGAATCAATTAATCCTAATAATCCCAATATTACTAATGCATTAAAAAAGGCGCTGCCTTTATTTGACGGAGGCTTTACAGTGGGTGGTTTGGTAGGTAATGGTCATAGCTTTATTTTAAGAGATGCCCATGGTATCAGACCTGCTTATTATTATATCGATGATGAAGTAATTGTAGCAGCCAGCGAGAGAGCTGCTATTAGAACTACATTTAATGTGGGTGAAAACGAAGTCTTAGAACTCATGCCTGGACAAGCATTACTAGTAGACGATGAAGGAAATTACAAGATTGAACAAATTATTGAACCTAAAGAAAGACGCGCTTGCTCATTTGAAAGAATTTATTTTTCAAGAGGTAGCGATGAAAAAATTTACAGAGAAAGAATTGCATTGGGCAATCATTTAAGTAAAATAGTTTTAGAGCGTATTGAAAAGGATTTAAAAAATACTATTTTCTCTTATATACCCAATACAGCTGAAGTAGCTTTTTATGGCTTGGTAAAAGGAATGGAAACATACCTTAATAAAATTAAAGTTGAAAGAATTTTAAGTTGGGGTACTGATGTGACTGAGGAGAAGTTAGAGGCCATGATTAATCGTAAGATTAGACAAGAAAAAATTGCCATTAAAGATGTGAAACTACGCACTTTCATTACAGAGGATACCAATAGAAATGAGATGGTACAACACGTATACGATATTACCTATGGTACAGTGCGCAAGGATGAAGATACCTTAGTGATTATTGATGATAGTATTGTAAGAGGCACCACTTTAAAAGAAAGTATTATAAGAATGTTGTCTCGCTTAGGTCCTAAAAAAATAATAGTGGTTTCTTCTGCCCCTCAAATTAGATACCCCGACTGTTATGGAATAGATATGAGCAAGATGAATGATTTCATTGCCTTCAGAGCAGTGATTGCCTTATTAAATGAGAAGGGTATGACGAATGTTATTGACCAGACTTATCAAAAAATAATTGCCTTAGAAGCTTCTAACGAATTACATACTGAAAATGTGGTACGTCAATTATACAAACCATTTACGCCTGAAGAAATTTCAGATAAAATTGCGCAGTTAATTACCCCTGAAGATATTAAAATACCTGTTGAAGTTATTTATCAAACAATTGAAGCTTTACATGATTGTTGTCCTACCAATACCGGCGACTGGTATTTCACGGGCAACTATCCCACACCTGGGGGCAATAAGGTTTGTAATAAAGCCTTTAAAAATTATGTGGAAGGGAAAAATGTCAGAGGGTATTAATTAGAAATAAACGTATTCACAAAAAAGGATCCTAACTTATTAGGATCCTTTTTTGTAGGTGAACTATTTTATAAGTAAACTATTATAATACTTAAACTCTATAACAAATAGCATTAATATTCATACCTGCACCAACGGATGCGAATATAACAACGTCTCCTTTATCTAATTGGTGTTCCTTGTACTTGCCACGCTTTACCATATCGTATAAAGTAGGAATAGTAGCAACCGAGCTATTACCTAATTCATGAATGCTCATAGGCATTACATTTTCAGGAATATCTTTAATGCCGTATAATTTAAACAAGGCCTTAATAAAACCTTCATCCATTTTTTCATTGGCCTGGTGTAAAAAGAATTTTTTCACCTCATGAATATCAACCCCTGCTTTTTCAATACATTCTTTCATCGCAATAGGCACGTTCTTAATAGCATACTCATATACCTTACGACCTTTCATCTTAATATATCTTGTAGCCTCATCTCCTTCTGGATGATATGACTTGCCTAAGTATAAGTAGTAAGCTTCATCCATGCAGTGGCTTTGCACACTGCTAGCGAGTATACCACTGGTGTTATCTGTTGAATTTTCAACAATGCAGGCGCCGGCACCATCACTAAAAATCATGCTGTCTCTATCGTGTGGGTCTATGACTCTGCTTAAAGTTTCAGCCCCTATGACCAAACATCTTTTAGCTAAGCCCGATTTTATAAAAGAATCGGCATGTATAACGCCTTGTATCCAACCCGGGCAACCAAATAATAAATCATAGGCTACGCAACTAGGATTACGAATACCTAATAAATTTTTTACCCTTGAGGCAATGGAAGGGACGGCATCGGATTGAATCGTACCTGCAATAACATTACCGAAATTATGGGCTACAATAATTTGGTCAATGGTTTCAGGGTCAATGCCTGCATCTTCAATGGCTAAGGCAGCTGCCTTGGTAGCCAGGTCAGAGGTATTTACATTTTCTTCAGCATACCTTCTTTCATAAATACCTGTGATATCTTTAAATTTCTCAAAAATTTCGGCATTGGGTGTATTAATTAATACCCCATCTTCTCCATAAAAGCTATGGTCGCTAAAGGAATCATTGGGTATTACAAGACCAGGTATATAGCTGCCTGTTCCAGTGATAATGGTTGCCATTTGGGAAATTTAGGTTTATGAAGCTAATGCGTTCTAAACTAAGATAAGAATTTCTGCCGAATTTAGATGTATTTATCGCCCTTATGCCTTTTCACTTCAGCAACATATTCTTTAATGGATTGCTCTTTTTCTTTACTGCAAATAAGAAGTACATCCTTGGTGTCTACTACAATAAAATCATCTAAGCCCTGCACCACCACTAATTTATCCTTAGGTGCATTAATCATACACTTCGTAGCGTCAATTACAATCACATTATCAGAAGCCACGGCGTTGGCGAAATAATCTTTCTCCATGGCCTCATAAGCACTATTCCAAGTACCTAAATCACTCCATCCAAAGCTTGCAGGTATTACATATACATTATCTGCTTTTTCCATAATGGCAATATCAATAGATATATTTACACACTGCGGATATATTTTTTGAATAGATTGTTTTTCTGATGCCGTATTAAAATTTGCTTTTTCCCCATCAAATAATTCAAACATTTCTGGTTGGTACTTTTCAAAAGCAGCAATAATAGTGCTTGCTTTCCATGCAAAAATACCGGCGTTCCATAAAAAATCGCCACTGGCTAAAAAGGACGCTGCAATTTCTACAGTGGGCTTTTCGGTAAATGTTTTTACTTTATAAACGCCCTTGCTTACTTCTAGTCCCTCATATTGAATATAACCATAACCAGTATTGGGATTTGTAGGCATAATACCTAAGGTAGCCAAGGCCTTGATATTCGAAACAAAATCAAGTGATTGTTCTACAATTTTTTGAAAATTTTCTTGCTCTAAAATTAAGTGATCACTTGGGGCTACTACAAAAGTGGCTTGAGGATCCTTCTGGGCTAATTTAAAAGAGATATAAGCTATGCAAGGCGCTGTATTTTTTTTACTAGGCTCTGCTAAAATATTTTCTTTCGGTAAATTAGGTAATTGTTTTTCTACAATAGAAACATATTCTTCTGAAGTAACAATGTAAATATTCTCAGCTGGTATAAACTGCGTATATCTTTCGTAGGTCCACTGAATTAAAGTTTTCCCCGTGTTAAGTACATCTAAAAATTGCTTAGGATAAGCCGTTCTACTCATTGGCCAAAATCTGCTTCCTATTCCTCCAGCCATAATGGCTACATAATGATGTTTGTTTTGCATACTTATCTTTGATTTATAAAATCCCCTCTTTCATTAAGTCGTGTATATGTATCATTCCCACAAAACTATTGTCTTTCGCTACTATTAATTGACTTATATCTTTTTGTTCCATCAAGGCCAAGGCTTCTACTGCTAATGCATAAGGCGCAATGGTAATAGGGCCTGCGTGAAATATAGTAGCAGCTGTTAAATCTTGAATGCTTGAATGATTTTCTAACATTCTACGAATATCTCCATCTGTTATAATACCTAATACTTTTTCGTTTTCATCTATCACTACTGCGGCGCCTAATCTGTTTTTAGAAATTACAAGTATCACTTCTTTTAAAGGTGTACTAGTATGAACAGATGGTTTTGGATTTACTTGCGCCATTTGACCTGTAGTCAATGTTAATCTTTTTCCCAAATTACCTCCAGGGTGAAATTTTGCAAAATCACTTGCCTTAACTTTTTTCAATTCCATTAAACAGATAGCCATCGCATCTCCCATAGCCATTTGTGCAGTCGTAGAAGAAGTAGGTGCTAAATTATGTGCGCAAGCTTCTTTATCTACCGTAGTATTAATGACCCATTTTGCATGACTCGCTAAATAACTTTCGGTATTACCCACCATGGCAATAATGGAATTGCCAAAGCTATTTACAAGTTGCACTAAATTTTTTATTTCAGGACTTTCGCCACTTTTGCTAATAATTAAAACAAGGTCTTTTTGATTGATCATACCTGAATCGCCATGGATGGCATCAGCAGCATGTAGAAATAAGGCAGGGGTTCCAGTGGAGTTACAAGTAGCTACCATTTTTTGAGCAATGATGGCGCTTTTACCAATACCACTTACTACTAATCTTCCTTCCGAAGTATAAATAGCTTTCACCGCTTCTATAAAAGGGGTATCTATAAATTTTTGTAAGCCAGTAATGGCTGCCGCTTCAATTTCTAGCGTTCTTTGGGCAATAGCGGTTATTTGTTTATCCATATGCGGTTTAAGAATCAGCAAAGTTAACGTTTCAAGCATATTCATCCCTATTTTTAAAAAATCCTTAAAAAAAAGATTTTCAGTAAAATATTAGAGGACTTGAGTAATAGTGAATTAAATTCGCTAACTTATATAGCTATTTTAAACCGAAATAGTTGATTTTAAGATAATTACAGATGGCGACCACCAAAAAACCAATAAAAAAGGCCCCCGCTACTAAGGCTAATAATAACTCAGTTAGCCCTGCCGTATTATTAAAGGCATTAGAAGAGCAGTTTGGATTCAAGCAGTTTAAGGGTACCCAAGAAAAGGCCATTGTCTCTTTATTGAGTGGTCGAGATACTTTTGTGATCATGCCCACTGGTGGTGGTAAAAGTTTATGCTATCAATTACCTGCTTTAATGCTACCTGGTTGTGCCATTGTGGTATCGCCTTTGATTGCCCTGATGAAAAACCAAGTAGACCTTGTGCGTGGCTATAGTGAAAAAGACGAAGTGGCCCATTTCTTAAATTCATCTTTAAATAAAGGACAAATTAAATTGGTAAAAGAGGACTTGCTAAGTGGCAAAACCAAATTATTATATGTAGCACCTGAAACTTTAACAAAGCAAGAAAATTTAGATTTTTTTAGCGACTTAAATGTTTCCTTTTTTGCAGTAGATGAAGCCCACTGTATTTCAGAGTGGGGCCATGATTTTAGACCAGAGTATAGAAGACTCAAAGAAATGATGGAAGAGATTAATGCAAATGTACCCATCATTGCTTTAACTGCAACCGCTACACCTAAAGTACAAAGTGATATTGTTAAAAATTTATCGCTCCGAGATCCCGAGGTTTTAATTTCTTCTTTTAATAGAGCTAACCTGTATTATGAAGTGCAGCCCAAGGTAAAAAAAGAAGTAACTGTAAAAAGTATTGTAAGATATATTTCTGGGCATAAAGGAAAGAGTGGCATTATCTACACCCTTAACAGAAAAACCACAGAAGAATTGGCCGATTTATTAATTGCGAATAAAATCAAAGCTGTCGCTTATCATGCAGGCTTGGATCAAAAATTAAGAGCCAATAGACAGGATCAATTTTTAAATGAAGATGTGCAAGTCATTGTGGCCACCATTGCTTTTGGAATGGGTATTGATAAACCCGATATTCGATTTGTCATTCATTATAATATTCCTAAGTCCATTGAAAATTATTATCAAGAAACAGGCCGTGCAGGCAGAGATGGCTTAGAAGGAAATTGTATTTTATATTATTCTCATAAAGACGTTTCGAAGCTAGAACATTTTTTAAGAGACAAGCCCTTGAGTGAAAGAGAAGTGGGTGCACAATTAATAGATGAAACAGTGGCCTTCGCAGAAAGTGGTGCTTGTCGTAGAAGAAGTTTATTGCATTATTTTGGAGAAAGCTGGGAAGATAAAAACTGTGGCAAATGTGATAATTGTTTACAACCTAAAGAAAGAATTGAAGCAAAAACACAGTTAGTTCAATTATTAAAAACAATTGAAGCTTTGAATGAGCGTTTTGTGGCAGACTATGTTATACAAGTAATTATGGGCGATTATACGCCCCAATTAGGTTTATACAGACATGAAAAATTACCCGAATTTGGAATAGGCAAAGACCATGAACCTTTGTTTTGGAATAGCTTAGTAAGACAGGCCATGCTTGAAACCATTATTGAAAAAGATATAGAGGAATATGGCCTACTTAAAATAACGCAGAAGGGTAAAAAGTTTTTAAAAAAACCTACTAGCTTCAAATTTGTTTTAAACAATGTATTTGCAGATGAAAACGCCGAAGACGATGACGCAGAAGGTCCGCAAACGGCTGGTGCTACCGATGAAGTCTTATTTGAAATGTTAAAAGACTTGCGTCAAAAAGAAGCAAAAAAAATTAGCCTTCCACCCTTTGTTATTTTCTTAGAGACTTCTTTGCAAGACATGGCTACGCTATATCCTACAAGTGTTGAGGAATTAGACAGATGCCAGGGCGTAAGCAAGGGCAAGGCCATTAAATATGGCAAGCCTTTTGTGACAATGATTGAAAAATATGTGACTGAAAATAATATTGAAAAGCCCGATGATTTTGTAATGAAATCGGTGGCCAATAAATTCAATCATAAAATTTACATCATTCAAAATGTAGATAAAAAAATTCCTTTAGAAACCATTGCTAAAAACAAGGACCTTAAACTAGAAGCTTTATTAGAAGAAATGGAAACCATTGCGGCTAGTGGTACTAAATTAAATTTAGATTATGCCATTGATGAATGGCTAGACGAATATGATCAAGAAGAAATTTTAGAATATTTCAAAAATTGTGAAACCTCTTCACTTCAAATTGCACAAGAAGAGCTAAGTGAAAACAATTATTCTTGGGAGCAATTAAAAATAATGCGCATTAAGTTTTTAAGTGTCGTAGGTAATTAATGCGTGAACTCGTTGCCTGCAGTTAAATAACTATTTACTCTCTCTGCTACATTTTTTCTTACACTCAAGTAATAAAAATTGTAATCGGCAATATGATAATCCTCTGTTTTGTACAAAAAGCTACCAAAGAAATGAGGCTTTGCTGTCCATAAAACACCTTTATGGTTTATGGCGCCTGCTACATAAGGCGTTATTTTATTAAAGTCATAAAGTACAGCCCCTTTGTTTTCAAACCTGTCTACATTCGTAATAGCAGCAGACCAAGAAAGAGGGTTGGTTACAATGGCCGTAAATTTTTCTTTTTTCACGAATTGAGTTTCATAACCTTCGTGAAAAGTTCTCCATGAACAAATGCAACCTGTTGCATTGGGTGTCTCGCAGGCTTTCAGTGATGTATAAATTGCAGGGTTCACTGGAATACCTACTACATAGGCTACTACTAATTTTTTACTTAATGGTTTGCCGTCAAAAAATTCTTTTAGTAATCTAATGGTATGAGTAGAGCCTTGACTATGAGATGCAATAATAATGGGTTTACCATTATTATAATGCTCCATATAATATTCAAAAGATTTTTTTACATCCTGATAAGCTAATTCAAAAGCAGCCATTGCATAACCTGTATCTACTTTATTATTCGGTGTATAGGATTTAATATGTGCTTGACGATACCTTGGTGCAAAAATTCTACCTGCCTCATTGAATACTGAAGCTTGGTTAAGTAGGGTTGGGTAATCTGTTTTCAGATTGGTTTTATAATCATTGAAAGAAGCAGACCATCCAAAAGGTTTAGTGCTATCTAAATAAGTAGTAGGGTGCACAAAAAATACATCTGCATTAGCACTAGGCGTATAACTAGCTTTCAGTGGAGCAGGTACACTATCGGAGGGGTCATTTTTTTCAGGATGGGCAGCCCAGTATTGTAAATTGCTATAATCGGGTACCTCTTGGTATTTTTCTTGCGCGTAAACAAGTTCCAATTTTGTATAATTGCTATTCGAACAACTACTCAATATAAATAAGGCGATAAGGGGTAAAAAGGCTTTCATGGTAAATGTATTTCTCTACTTTTTCAATAGTAGACGCAAAGGTATAAAAATGTCATTAACTTGAATCAAGTAAACTTGACTTCACTATATGATAATCATCAGCTCTATTCTAAGACAATCGTTTTAGCATTTTGTTTAAGGATAATTGGGTTAAATGCCCTAAAATTGAATTATTTTTAGGGCATAGCACTCAATATTTGAAATCACTTATTTGAAATTATTACGCCATATCCCCTTTCTGATAGCTGTTTTAAAGCACAGTATTACCGCTTTTGGTGGCCCGCAAGTACATTTAGGTCTAATGCAGCACCGTTTTGTAGAAAAGCGCAAGGATATCACCAGCGAGGAGCTAATGGAATACAATGCTTTTTGCCAGCTCTTGCCCGGGGCTTCTTCTACACAAACTATTATTTTAGTGGCTTTTAAAAGAGGGGGCATGGCACTTGCCTTTTTAACCTTACTCGTTTGGATTTTACCTGCTACTTTTTTAATGACCCTAGTAGCCATTGGCTACAACTATTTTGATTTAAGAACAGGACTTCAAAGTTTTATATTAATACAACCTATGGCCATTGGATTTATTGTGAGTGCCACTATTGTATTATATCAAAAAGCAATTAATAGTCTTATCACTAAAATTATTTTTATACTCACTGCGGTTTTTGTTTTTCTAGCATTCAAGTCACCTTGGGCTATTCCCGTTGTTATTATTGTGGCAGGCATTGTAACTAATTTTAGTCAAAAAAGAATTCCCAATGATGGCGCTGCGCCAAAAACCGTGAAATGGGGGGCCTTGTTTATTTTTATATTTTTATTTTTAGCAGCAGGTATTGTATCTGAAGAAGCCACTAGAAAAAATTGGGAGCAACGCAAAATCATTAATTTATTTGAAAATAATTATCGTTTTGGAAGCTTTGTTTTTGGAGGAGGGGATGTACTCATTCCTATGATGTATGAACAATATGTGGCAAGGCCCAATTCGGATCGGGTGAAGAAAAATAAAAGAGATGTATTAAAAATTTCCAAAGACGCATTTTTAATGGGTGCTGGAATGGTAAGAGCCATGCCTGGTCCTGTGTTTTCGGTAGCCAGTTATACCAGTGTGATGGCCTTAAAAGAAAAAACACTGCCCATACAAATAATGGGAGCGGTGATGGGAAGCTTCGCCATTTTTTTACCAAGTTTTTTCATTGTTTTATTCTTTTTTCCTATCTGGCAAAATTTAAAAAAGTATGCTATTTTTTATAGGTCCTTAGAGGGTATATATGCAGCAGTAGTGGGTGTTATGCTAGGGGCTACACTTCATTTAATAGGCGGCATTTCCATTAAAATGGAGTACAATTCCTCCCTTACTTTGTTTGCTTATATTTTTGTATTTGTGGCCAGTACTTATTTAATTTATAAACAAAAAATTGCAGCACAATGGGTTGTTTTATCTACCATAGCCCTTGGCTTTTTACTTACTTTTATAAATACATATTGGCTTTTCTAAATAAAAGGTAAAAGCCTGTTAATTATATTGCAAAACGCAGTTAATTAAAGATGGCTTTAGTAATATTGCAGACTGAATGATTTACCGAATTAGTTATATTATTTTTTTCTTGCTTTTTTTGTCTTTCAAAATGAATGCACAAACTATACCGGTCAGCGGCGTGGTCTATGATATTTCAGGAAGAAGGCCCATTGAAGCCGTCATGGTCTATAGTAATTCTAATTATGCATTCACCGATTCTTTAGGACGCTATTTAATAAATGTAAAAGCGAAAGATTCTCTTTGGTTTTCCTTATTTGGAAAAGCAACACATAAATATCCAATTGACACCATTGAAGACTTACGCAATTTCAATGTCATGATTCATGTCACAGGATTCGATTTACCAGAAGTGCGCGTTAGAAATAGTTATTATAAATTGGACTCTATTCAAAACAGAATCGATTATGCTAAATATTTTAACTATCAAGCGCCAGGTATTAGATTAAGTGGGGGGCAGCAATTATTTGGTTCCAATGGTATGACAATGGGATTTGATTTGGATGAAATAATTAATATGTTTCGCGTAAAAAGAAATCGAAACTTGCTTTTTTTACAAAGGAGATTGATCTCTCAAGAACAAGAGAAATATGTGCAGTACCGTTTTACCAAAAGGTTTGTGATAAAATTGACCCGTTTAGAGGGTGAGGAGTTGGACCGTTTTATGGATTTTTGCAAGCCTTCCTATGAGGTCCTTGGCTTATTAAATGACCTAGAATTGGGCTATTATATTCAAAAGAAATTCGAAGAATTTAAAAATACCCCTTGAGCCCCAGTATTAAAGCCTTTGGGATAGACCGCCACTCATCTATTTTGTTTTTAAAAAATGTAATTTTTGGCTATCTTGAGTAGCTAAAATTGACCACTTTGAGAAAATTATTTATTCTTTCTTTTGTCTGCCTGATGGCAGCTGTTGGCTGTAAAGAAAAGTCAAAATCTTTTGACAAATTCAACGCGAATGCACCCGTTTTTGTTGACGTAGCCTTAGCGGCTACTCAAATCGTAGATAAGTCGGTAGAAGTAACTGGCTCTGTACTCGCATCCGAGTCAATTGAACTGCGTCCTGAAACCAATGGCAGAATTACCTATTTGCAAATTCCAGAGGGCAGATTGGTTCAAGCGGGAACGGTCTTGGCTAAATTAAATGATGCCGACTTGCAAGCGCAGTTGGAAAAAATTAAAGTACAATTAGAATTAGCCACCATTAATGAGCAAAGAAATTTACAACTCTTAAAGGCGAAAGGAATTAACCAAAGTGATTATGATATTTCTTTACAACAAGTAAAAAGTTCAAAAGCCGATTTAGCCTATACTCAATCTTTAATTGACAAAACAATTGTGAAGGCTCCTTTTACAGGACAAATTGGTTTAAGACAAGTGAGTTTGGGTGCTTTTATCAGTAGCACGACTACCATTGCCAGTTTACAAAAAACAGATAAACTTAACATTGATTTTACCGTTCCAGAAATGTATGAGTCCTATCTTAAAATAGGAAAGTCAATTCAGGTGGAAGGAATTGATGAGTCAGCAAAAAAAATGAATGCAAGTATTTTTGCCATCGAGCCTCAAATTATCGCCACTACTAGAAATATTAAAGTCCGTGCACAATTGCAAGGCAAAATGTTACCTGGAGCTTATGTAAAAGTGTATTTAAGTGAATCGAATAAAAAGCCCACTATCATGGTGCCTACCAATGTTATTATTCCTGAATCAAAGAGCAAACAAATTGCTATCGTAAAAAATGGTATGGCCCAATTTGTAGATGTAGAAACTGGGTATAGAACTGTGGGTGCCGTTGAAATTACAAAAGGGCTCAATGTTGGAGATAGCGTTATTGTTGCAGGAATGCTTTTTGTTAGACAAGGCAGTAAAATAAAAGTGGGCAAAACATTGCCTATCATAGATATTACTAAATAGTCCTCTTAAAGCCCCCTTAAATAAAATAATCTTATTAGATGAATATATCTGAACTTTCGTTAAAACGTCCGGTACTTGCAGTTGTCATGAACTTAGCCATTATTATTTTTGGCTTAGTAGGCTTTTCATTTTTGGCTTTGCGTGAGTATCCTGCCATTGATCCTCCCATTATCAATGTGCAAACTTCTTATTCTGGAGCGAATTCTCAAGTCATCCAAAATCAAATTACAGAACCTTTAGAAAAGTCAATCAATGGAATTCCCGGCATTAGAACTATTAACTCTTCTAGTTCTGTAGGTTCTTCCAATATTACTGTTGAATTTAATTTAGGCGTCAATTTAGAAACAGCGGCGAATGATGTGCGTGATAAAGTAAGTCAAGCGGCTAGAAGTTTACCAGAGGATATCAATAACCCTCCCATCGTTTCAAAAGCCGATGCCAATACAGACTTCATTTTATTATTGACCTTAAGAAGTAAAACAAAGAGCGCTTTTGAATTAACTGAATATGCTGAAAACGTATTACAACAACGTTTTCAAACCATCGATGAAGTAAGTAGTGTAAATGTGAGAGGAAAAAGATTCTCCATGCGTATTTTCCCTGATCCCGACTTATTAAATGCTTATGGCATTGCATTTAATGATATTCAAACTTCATTGAACAAAGAGAATGTAGAATTACCTTCTGGCAAAATTTATGGTAAAAAGACCGAGTTTATTATTAGAACTTTAGGAAGACTCACCACCGAATTAGATTTTAGAAATATTATTTTAAAACAAGATGCAACAGGTATTGTTAAATTAGGAGATGTTGCTAAGGTTGAATTAGGTCCAGATCAGGAAGATCAAGGTGCCTTTTTTAATGGCTTACAAACAGTGAATATTACTTTGTCACCACAACCTGGTGCGAATTATATAAAAATTGCAGATGAATTTTACAAAAGATTAGAGGAAGTAAAAAAATCAAATAAATCGGATATTGAATTTGC
>ENA-OREM01000409-OREM01000409.1-marine-metagenome-genome-assembly--contig:-NODE-409-length-31463-cov-5.098101_pt1 | contig 31463 bp, 30 predicted proteins | sample MGYA00248623_ERZ508561 | MGnify/ENA primary metagenome ERZ508561 (study PRJEB26227, sample SAMN06264494) | marine metagenome | isolation source: Columbia River Estuary | place: USA:Columbia River Estuary...
TTGCCTATTTATTAATATCTCTATTTTTTTATTTAGTTTTTATTTTTCTTATTAAGAAAAAAATTAATTTTAATTCTTTATACGCACTATTAACTTTTTTCTTAATAACGCTTCCTCATTTTCAGTGGTTAATCCAAAATGATTTTACTACCATTTATTACGCTGTTAAACGTGGAGGATTAAATGAATTTAATATCTATAATCATTTACTAAATCCTTTAAAATTCTTAACAAGTCAAATTGCAATCTCATTGCCATTTCTTTTCCTAGGTTATTTTTTAATAAAAAAAATAAAAATCAAATTACCTTTTAATAATGAAAAATTTATTTTTTTAATATTTTCTTTTATACTTCCATTCTTTTTAATCTTAATAACTTCAATAATCAGCGGTTCCAGAATAAGAACGATGTGGATGATTCCATTTTATTCTTTAATTGGAGTTTTTTTTATATTTTTATATCAAGATAGTATTAATTTAAAAAAATTAAAAAGTTTTAATATTTTATTAATAATATTCTTAATCGTATCGCCAACATTATATTCCTTAAGATCAATATATAATGATTCAAGAACCGGTTATGAAGGGAAAAAAATAGCATTACAAATTGAAAAAGATTGGAAAGCTTTTTCTAAAGACGAAATATCTAATGTTGGATTTTCAGAATGGTATGCTGGAAATTTATCTTATCAATTAAGTAATAGACCAAAAGTTTTTTTGGAAGAAAATAATAATTTTTATAAAAAGCCAGCAATTATTATCGCAAAAGATATTGGTCCAAGTTTATGTAATCGAAAAAACATAAATGTTAAAAATATTGTATATAAAAAAATAGACAATCATGATGTATGTTTTATTTTCTAAATAAATGAAAACTTATAAAATTTTAATCCCAGTTTTTAATGACTGGGAATCTCTTTCAATTCTCTTAAATAACATTCATGCTTTAAAAATTAATAATCTCGCCCGCATAAAAATCTTGATAATTGACGATTGTTCATCAGAAATTTTAAATAAAAAAATAGAATTCGATTCATTTGAAGATATAGAAATAATTAAAAATATAAAAAATATTGGCCATGGCAAAAGTATTGCTAATGGGATTAATTATTTAAACAAAAAAAACGATTTTGATTACCTCATTGTTATGGATGGAGATGGCGAAGATAGACCAGAAGAAGTAAAAGAACTGATATTAAAATCAACTGAGCTTCCATCAGTAACTATAACTGCAAATCGCATTAAACGTTCTGAGAGTGCATTTTTTAAATTATCTTATCATTTGCATAAAATTTTAACTCTAGTTCTAACTGGTTATTCAATAAAATTTGGAAATTTTATGTGCATACCTAAAAAAGATTTAAACTTAATAACTTCTAACAAAAATCTTTTTGTGAGTTTTTCAGGAACTGTTGCAAAATTTATTAAAAACAAAACATCTATACCCTCAATAAGAGGAGTTAGATATTGCGGCCCTACTAAAATGAGTTTTCTAAAACTTATTAGACACTCTTTGCTAATCATCTCTGTATTTAGAAAAGAGACCGCTATCAGATTGTCTATATTATTTTCAATATATGTGACGTTAATATTTTATTTTTTACAAAATTCGTTTTTATTATTCATATTACCGCTTGCCGTAGTCAATATATTAATTATTTTCACTCTTTTCGTTCTTTATAAAAAAAACTCTTCTTAAAAAAATTTACTTTATTCCTAAGCGTTTATGTATCTGAGTAGATGAGGTTGTGTATTGGAAAACAAGATTCTCATTTGGCCTTGCTCTCATAAAGCATTCTCTAGCTGCTAAAGCGCCTTCATGAAATCCAGATAAAATTAACTTAAGCTTACCCGGATAAGTACAAATATCACCAATAGCAAAGATACCCTCCTCATTAGTTTGAAAATTTTTTGTATTAACTGAAATACATTTCTCTTCTAAATTTAATCCCCAATTTGCAATTGGTCCAAGTTCCATCTTAAGTCCAAAAAAAGCAATTACTGAGTCTATTTTTAAAATTTCCATCACATCGTTATTTTTTTGTATTTCAATATTTTCTAATTCTTTATCTCCATTAATTCCTTTAAGTTGATAAAAAGTTTTAATTTCAACTTTTCCTGATTTTGCAATTTCTTTAATTTTATTTAATGTATGCGGTGCGCCCTTAAAGTCATCTCTTCTATGAATTAAATAAACTTTTTTTGCTATATTAGATAACTCCAAAGTCCAATCTAGAGCAGAATCACCTCCTCCAAATACTGCAACTATTTGATCTTTAAATTTAGATTTATCTTTAACCGAGTAGTAAAAACCTTTTCCTTCAAATTTTTCAACATTTTTAATATCTACTTTTCTAGGCTCGAAAGACCCAACTCCACCCGCTATAATAATATTAGGTGTTTCAAAAATTTTATTTTCACTAGTAATAACCTGCCATAATTTATTATTTTTTTTTAATTCATTAACTCTTTGGTTAAGATGAAACTGTGGTTTAAAGGGTTTTATTTGCGCAGATAAATTTTTGATTAAATCTTCTCCTGTACAATCTGGAACTCCAGGAATGTCATAAATAGGTTTATCAGGATAAAGTTCTATGCACTGTCCACCTATTTTATCTAAATTATCAATAACATGAGCGTTAAGACCCAAAATGCCTAGTTCAAAAATGGAAAACAATCCAACGGGTCCTGCTCCAATGATTACGGCGTCAGTTTTAACTGTCATATTAACTTTGCGTTTTTGGCATCCTGACTACTATACCATCAAGATCATTTGTAATAATAATCTGGCAGCTTAGTCTGCTCGACTTGTCTGCATTTTGAACAAAATCAATCATATCCTGTTCTGACTCTTGAGCTTTTGGAATTTTATTTAAAAACTTTTCATCAACATAAACATGACAAGTAGCGCAAGCACAAGAACCTCCACAATCAGCATCAATTCCTGGAACAGAATTTTTTATGGCTCCTTCCATTATTGAATAACCAACTGGCATTTCTATTTGATGTTCTTTTCCGCTATGTTCTATATAAGTAATTTTTGGCATTAAATTAAAAACCTTAGATCATATAACAGTGAATTTATGTTTTTAAAATTACAATTTGTTAAAAAAAAATTTTTTTTAAAAGATTCTTTTAAAATATCAAGAGAAAACAAAAAATTCATAAAGACTATAATAATAAAACTCACAGAAAACGACAAAGCCGGTTTTGCAGAATGTGTTCCATACAAAAGATATGGTGAAACTCAAGAAAAAATATTTTCATATTTAAAAAGTAATGAATGTGAAATCACAAAGCTAATTAGACAAAATAGACTTCAAGAAATTAAATATTTATCCTTAAGAACGGCTCTAGAATTAGCTTTTAAACATCTTAATATAAAAAAAAATAAAAAATATTATTTAGGAAAAAAATATCAAACTTCAATTACTATTCCTATATTTGACCAAGAAAAGCTTAAGAAAATAATTCACAAATTTAAAAATGTTAATTTTATTAAAGTAAAAGTTAATAAAAATAACATCTTAAAGACGATTAAATTTATAAATAAAAGATGTCCTAAATCAAAGATAATAATTGATGCTAATGAAGGATTAAATTTTATACTTTTAAAAAAAATTATTAAAGATTTAGAAAAATTAAATGTAATTATTATAGAACAACCATTGAAATATGGATTGGACTATAAGCTTAAAAATATCAAAACAAAAATATTATTTTGTGCTGATGAATCTTTTCATATTAAAAATAAAAACAAAATTTTAAAATACTACCAAGTAATAAATCTCAAATTGGATAAATTTGGTGGCTTAAGTAAAAGTCTTGAGATTATTAAATTTTTAAAAAGAAAACATAAAAAAATATTATTAGGATGCATGGTCAGTTCGTCATTGTCGATTATCCCAGCTTTATCGCTTGCAAAGTATTGTGATTTTTTAGATCTTGATGGTGCCTATTTCTTAAAAAAAGATTTTAAAAATGGAATTACTTATAAAGATAGTAATTTGCTTTTAAATAAGAATTTTATTAGCCTAAATAAAAAAGGCCCCCAAGAAAATCTTGAGGGCCTTTTTAAAAAAATTAGTTAATTATTATTACTTGCTACCAGCAGGCGTTAAGCTTGCTGCAGTTTTGTAAATAACTAAACCAAATAATATTTTATTAATAAAGTCTGCCAAGTTGTAAACAAGGTTTAAAGTAACCTCATTTGCAGAACCTGTCATATATCCAAAAAGATATCCTAATGGGTATACAGACCAACCGATTGTTACAATCCATTTACAGAATTCAAAACAATCTTTTGCGGCACCTGATAGTCTTGCTGCTTCTCTACCAGCTTCACCAGAGAAAATTTCATATAAAATGAAAATCCATCCGGCCATACCAATAATAAAACCAGCGTTAATATTCATATATCCAGCTTCGCCAAGATATCCGCCTACTAACATAACTAATGTTCCTAAAAATAATCTCCAGAAAATTCCTGAAGAAACTTTTTTAACAGCTGAAAGTATAAAGTAAAATTCAATCATTAATAAAGGAACTGTTAATAACCAATCAATATATCTAAATACTGTTGGTGATGTACCTGTGCTTACCCAGACTTCTCTCATGTACATGTAATGCACAAATGCAATACCTGTAACTAGACCTGATAAAGTCATTGACGTTCTCCAAGAAGCTTTTACTGAATTTCTTTCTATGAAAAAGAAAAACGTACTAGCTAACAAGGCCATTGATATTAACCAGAATGTAATTCCAGTTATATCGCTAGATTGTAGAAGAGTTGTTTTCATTAATCCCCTGTTTGTTTATTTAAGTGGTGCAAAAATAGAGTAATTTGTTATTTTTTAAAAGAAAATTAAATTTAATTAAATCGATGATTTTCCTAACTTTTTGTAGTGACTATTAGCGTTAAAATAGAAATATGAATGAATCACTAAGTAAATGAACAAAAAAGCAATAATTATAGGTTCAGGTTTTGGAGGAATTGCATCGGCAATTAGATTGAGGGCTATGAATTATGATGTCACTTTGATTGAAAAAAATTCTGATTTAGGAGGTAGAGCAAGAACATTTTATAAAAATGGATATACATTTGACGCTGGTCCAACCGTAATAACAGCGCCCTACCTTATTGAAGAACTATTTTCACTTTTTAAAAAGAATATTAACGATTATGTAAAAATTGTGCCATTGAAAATTTGGTACCAATTTATATTTAGTGATTTATCGAAATTTGATTACACAGATGATCATAAAGTCAATTTACAACAAATATCAAAGATTAACTCTGAAGACATTATTGGATTTGAGAAATTACTAAAATTTTCAGAGAAAATATTTAACAAAGGCTATTTAGAGTTAGCGGACAAACCGTTCACTAATTTTTTTTTCATGTTAAAACAAATACCATCTTTATTATTGTTAAAAAGTTATTTTTCTGTTTACAAACTTGTATCAAAATTTTTAAAAAACGAAAAATTAAGAAAAATTTTTAGTGTACAGCCGCTTTTAGTTGGTGGAAATCCATTTTCAACAACTTCAATTTATGCATTGATATTATTTTTAGAAAAAAAATGGGGTGTTCACTATGCTCTAGGTGGTACAGGAAAAATTATTATAGCACTAGAAAAACTAATGAATGAAATTGGAGTTAAAATTATTAAAAATGACGAAGTTATCAAAATAATAACAGATAAAAAAAATATTAGCGGAGTTATTACTAAGAGTAATAAAATAATTAATGCAAAAATTGTTGTTTGCAATGCAGATCCCCCTTTTGTGTATAAATATTTATTAGATGAAAAACAAAATACATTTTTATTTAAAAAAAAAATAAAAAGAATGAATTATTCAATGGGTCTATTTGTTTATTATTTTGGATCTAAAAAAAAATATAATGACGTTCAGCATCACACAATTTATTTTGGAGATTCTTATAAAGATTTATTAAATAAAATTTTTGACGAAAAAGTATTAACTGATGATATTAGTTATTATCTTCACAGACCAACGGCGACAGATCCTACAATGGCTCCGAAAGATAAGGATTGTTTTTATGTATTGGTACCGGTTCCAAATAACTTATCTAAAATAAAATGGGATACAGAAGCAGAGAGATTTAAGAAAATAATTATAAAAAAATTAAGCTCAACTTTATTACCTAATATTGAAGAATATATAGAAAGTGATTTCTACGTCACGCCTGACTACTTTGAGAAAGAACTTAGAACTCTTCACGGATCGGGATTTTCAATTCAACCATTATTTTCGCAGTCTGCTTACTTTAGATTTCATAATAAATCTGAGATATATAAAGGACTATACTTTGTTGGCGCCGGAACACATCCGGGGGCAGGAATTCCTGGAGTTTTATCGTCTGCTAAAATTTTAGATAGAATTGTGCCTAAAATTCTATGAAATTAGAATTTTATATAAAGCATTACGGAAAATCATTTTATTGGGCAGGTAAATTTTTAAAAGAAGATGTATTTGCTGATTGTGCAATTCTGTATGCTTTTTGCAGGGTTGCAGATGATCTTGTTGATGAAAATAAAAACTCAAAAACTAAAATTGATAAATTTATAAAAGAATATTCAAATACAAAATCTAAAAATATAATTATTAATAAGTTTAAAAAAATTCAAGAAAAATATAATATTCCTAATAAATTTATTAACGATTTATTTTACGGAATAAAATTAGATACGAAAATTGTAAAAATTAAATCCGAAAAAGAGATTATTAAATATTCATATTATGTAGCAGGAACAGTAGGAGCAATGATGGCTCATATATTTAACACAACTAATCCTAAAGCAATTAAGCATGCAATAGATCTTGGGATAGCAATGCAATTAACTAATATTGCAAGAGATGTAGTGGCTGATGCCAAATTAGGAAGAATTTATTTACCTCAAAACTTTTTAAAACAAAATATTAAGACAAAAGATATAGTTAATGAAAATTTTGATCGAACTAAATTATTTTCAGCTATAGCTAAAATTATTATTATGTCTGAAAAATTTTACAAAAGTGGCAATAATGGAATAAAATATTTACCACGGCCAATTAGATATCCAATATTTCTTGCAAGTTCATTATATCATAGAATTGGAGTAAAAATTATTAATAGCAATTTAAATAAATATTTTAATTCCAGAATATATGTTGGTTTTTTTGAAAAATTATTTATTTCTTTAAAAACATTTTTTATCTTTAACTTTAAATATTAAATCAATAATTAGTAATGAATAACTTCGATTTTATAATTATAGGAGCTGGTTGTTCTGGCTTATCTCTTTTGTATGAAATGAATAAAAGTAATATTCTAAAAAATAAGACTTGTGCAGTTTTTGATAAGAGAAAACAATTTAGCAAAGATAAAATTTGGTCATATTGGAATGTTTTTGAACATTCATTTTCTGATTGCCTATTGGACCAATGGGACAAGGTAATTGTTAAGGGTAATGAAGAAATAATTTTAGATTGCAAAGACTTTGCTTATCAATCCGTAGATAGTGAAAAATTTTATAATAAAATATTAAAAAATATAAGTGATAATAAAAATATTAAACTTTTTTTAGATCATAGCGTCGACGAAATTAGAGAAGAGAATGATCAAATAATAATCAAAAGTAAAAATGAGCTATTTAAGGCAAATTTAGTTTTTGATAGCTCATTAAAAATTAACAACAGTAAAGACTCTAAGATCTACCAGCACTTTTATGGTTGTGAAGTAAATTTTAAAGAAAATATAAATTTAAGTAAATACCCGACCCTTATGGACTTTAATTGCGATCAAGGTAATTGGACGCACTTTTTTTATACTCTGCCTCTAAGTGATAAAAAAATATTTATTGAAACAACTTGGATTTCAGATCAACAAAACTCTACAATAGATGAGTATATGTCTGAGATTAATGAATATATTCAAAAGAATTTAAATTATAAAAAGGAATATACTTTTGGCTACAATGAAATGGGGTCCATCCCAATGTTTCACTTTCAGCAAAAGACAGAATATAAAAAAATAATAAAAATTGGAGCTGCGGCAAATCTTACAAGAAAAAGCACTGGTTACACCTTTTTAAATATTCAAAAATTCACAAAAGAATTAGTTCAAAAACTAATCAAAAATCAAATTATTAGTAATGTTCAAATACAATCAAAATATAACTTTTTGGACAAAATATTTATCAAAGTTTTACTTGAGGAAAAAAGTAATATGCACAAAATTTTTTTTAGACTTTTTAAAAAGAATAATACAAAAGATATTATAAGTTTTTTATCTAATGACAGTAATTTTATGCAAGATATAAAAATAATTTTAAGTATGCCCAAATTAATTTTTATTAAAAAATTACTAAATTTTTAATAAATGACCTATAATTTAAAAAATTATTTTAATAATATTAATATTTTTTTTTTATTATTAATTTGTATTTTAGCTACAATTAATTTTTTTTTAAATTTACCATCTGCATATATATATATTTTTTGTTTCTTATTAATTGCAACAGTAGGTGTTTCGCATGGGGCCTATGACGGAAAAAAAGGTGAGTTATTATTTAATAATAAATTCAAAAATTGGAAATTTATTTTTTATTTTACTTATGTTGCATTAGCTATTTCAGTTTTTATAATTTGGTATTTAAATCCATTAATCTCATTAATAATTTTTTTAGTTGTATCTTCATTTCACTTTGGGAAAGAAGATTTAGAAATTTATTTAGATAAAAAATATAGACACCACCTATTTATTTTTTTTTTAAAAGGTTCTTTAATTGTGCTGCTTCCATTATTTTTTAATTTTGAACAAACTAACTTGATTTTTAATACAATAATTTTTTCAAAAGATTACGTTCTGTTATCAAGTAATTATACTAAATTGATTTTAATACTCAATTTGCTTACTCAGGTACTATTTTATTTATATGTTTATTTAAAAAAAAAATTAAATAGAAATGACTTTATTTCAATTATTTTTGAAATTTTTTTAATAATTATTGTATTTTATTTGTTTGCTCCAATTGTTGCATTTACCTTATATTTTTGTTTCATGCATTCTCTTAAAAACATTCTTCTAATTTCTAATGAACTTAACCCAAATTTAATTAGAGGCTTTCAAATATTTTTTAAGAAATCATTATTTTTAACTTTAATAACTTTTTTTATTCTAATTATTAGTTTATTTTTTTTGATAAAATTTAACCTTCTTCAAAACTCGATTGAGAAAATTATTTTTATTGGCTTAGCGTCGTTAACACTTCCTCATATAATCTTACATTCCATTGCGGAAAATATTGAAATATCAAAAATCTAAAGAGAAAGACTTTAATAGCTAAATTCTTAGCTTTGAAACTGCATATCTTTTGGTTTACTATTAAATTAACCTAATAATAGTTGGGAAAAAATTGAATAATAAGTACGATAATTTATATAAAGCATCGATTGCAGATCCTGAAAAATTTTGGGATGAAGCTGCAAAAGATGTTAAATGGTTTTCACCTTATAAAAAAGTTTTAGACATTTCTAACCCTCCTTTTTATCGATGGTTTATTGAAGGAAAAATTAATACCTGTTTTAATGCAGTTGATAGACATGTTGAAGAGGGAAACGGATCTCGGACAGCTATTATTTATGATAGCCCTGTTACTTCTAAAAAAATTTCATTTAGTTATTCTGAGGTAAAAAAAATAGTCTCTACATTTGCAGGCGCGTTAAAAAATTTTGGAATAAAAAAAAGTGATCGTATAATTATTTATATGCCTATGATTCCTGAGGCAGTTTTTGCTATGCTTGCCTGCGCAAGAATAGGTGCTGTACATTCAGTTGTATTTGGAGGGTTTGCGGCAAACGAACTTGCTGCAAGAATAGATGACTCTGAAGCAAAATTAATTATTTCTGCTTCTTGTGGTTTTGAACCTGGAAAAACAGTTCAGTACAAACCACTTTTAGATGAAGCTATAAGACTCGCAGCCCTTAAACCAAAAAAGTGCGTAATATTTCAAAGAGAAAATAATTCTGTTGAATTGGGTATTAACGATATTTCTTGGCAAGATTTTATTAAAAATGCAAAAGAAGCTGATTGTGAGCATATGGATGCTAACGATCCTGCTTACATACTTTATACTTCAGGAACAACAGGAACTCCAAAGGGTATTGTGCGAGACATTGGTGGTCATATCGTTGCTTTAAAATGGTCGATGAAAAATATTTACAATATTGACCCTGGTGATATTTGGTGGTCAGCAAGTGATATAGGTTGGGTTGTTGGTCACTCTTATATTGTTTATGGGCCATTGTTTCATGGATGCACAACAATATTATATGAAGGAAAGCCCGTCGGAACTCCTGATGCTGGTTCTTTTTGGAGAGTAATATCAGAACATAAAGTTAAATCATTATTTACTGCCCCTACTGCTTTTAGAGCTATAAAAAAAGAAGATCCCGAAGGAAAATTTTTTAAAAAATATGATTTATCTAAGTTTGAAATATTATTTTTAGCAGGAGAGAGAGCTGATCCAGATACAATTAAGTGGGCTGAAAACTTATTAAAAAAACCTGTAATAGATCATTGGTGGCAAACCGAAACTGGATGGGCAATAAGCGCAAATTGTGCGGGTCTTGATTTGTTTGAAACAAAATATGGCTCTGCCGGCAAAGCAGTTCCTGGTTATAATATTCAAATTTTAAAACCTGACGGCACACAAGCTAAACCGTCTGAAATGGGTGACGTGGTAGTAAAATTACCTCTTCCTCCAGGAACTTTTCCAACATTATGGAAAGCAGACAAAAGATATAAAGAAAATTATATGGATCCTTATAAGGGTTACTACAAAACTTATGACGCTGGGCACATTGATGAAGATGGATATGTATGGATAATGTCTAGAACAGACGACATTATTAACGTTGCGGGACATAGACTTTCAACTGGTTCAATGGAAGAAATATTGTCTGAAAATACTAGTGTTGCTGAATGTGCAGTGCTTGGGATTGCAGATAATTTAAAGGGTCAAATACCTCTTGGATTAATTGTTTTAAAATCTGGAGTAACAAAAAATCCTGAAGATATTTCAAAAGAATGCATTCAAATGATTAGAGATAAAATTGGACCAGTGGCTGCATTTAAAAATATAGTTGTTGTAAAAAGACTTCCAAAAACAAGATCTGGAAAAATTTTAAGAGGAACAGTTGGCAAAATAGCAGATCAAGTTCCTTATAAAATGCCAGCAACAATTGACGATCCTGTCATTTTAGATGAGATTAAATTATCTTTGATTAAAGCTGGAATAATTAAAAATTAAAATTCTAAAGGTTTTCCAAATTTAGTATCAACAATCTTTTGATTCCATGAAGCAATTTTGCCATTTACAATAGTTCCAACTGGTAAACCTTTTACAGTTTTATTATTAAATGGCGTCCATCCACATCTACTTGCAATCCAATCATTGGTAATTTTGAAATTTAAGTTCATATCAATAACAGTAAGATCTGCATAATAACCTTCTTTGATCTCTCCTCTTTTTTTAATATTAAAGATTTTACAAGGATTAATGCTCAACAATTCAACTAATCTTTGAAATGTAAGTTTTTTATTATTTACATGATCTAACATAATAGGAAGCATAGTCTGAACGCCTGTCAAACCAGAAGGACTTTCAGGATATGGTTTTTGTTTTTCTTTTAATGTATGCGGAGCATGATCTGAACCAAGAACGTCAACAGTTCCATCTAACAGACGTTTCCATAAAACATCTTGATGATCCTTTGTTCTTATAGGAGGATTCATTTGCGCCAAAGTTCCAAGCTCCTCATAACAATCAGGTGCAAATAAAGATAAAAACTGCGGAGTTGTTTCAACAGTTACATATTTTTTATTGTTTGCTAAAAAATCTATCTCTTCTTTGGAAGATACATGTAAAATATGTATTCTTTTTTTATGTTTATTAGCAAAGCCAACAACTTTTGTAGTAGAAGTTAATGCGACTTCAGAATCTCTCCAAATAGAATGTGTCTTAACATTCCCCTTTTCGATTAAAACTTTTTTCTTTTGTAACAAATCATCGTCTTCTGAATGAATTGAAACAACTCTTGGACTTATTCTAATAACTTCTTCAATCGCTTCGTCTTTTTTTACAAGCAATGTACCTGTGGATGAACCAACAAACATTTTAATTCCACAACATCCTTTTAAATCAGATGTTTGCTTTATTAATTCAAAATTATTTTCTGTTGCTCCAAAATAAAATGCATAATTACAATGCATTCGATTTTTTGCTCTATCTAGTTTTTCCTGAAATCTTTCAAAGTTATCTGTTGTTGGATTTGTATTTGGCATTTCAAAAATAGAAGTTATTCCTCCTAAAATTGCAGCTTTACTGCCGCTTTCTAAATCTTCTTTATCTGGATTACCGGGTTCTCTAAAATGAACCTGAGTATCTATGGCGCCTGGAATAATTGTAAGGCCTTTCGCATCAAGAACTTTATCTCCGCCTTCGTTGATTGGGCCTATTTTAATAATTTGATTATCTTTAATTCCAATGTCAGTTTGGATGAGATTATTATTTATAAAACAATTGCCGTCTTTTATAATTAAATCATATATATTTGACATCTAAAATTTAATACACCAAAGAACATAAACGTACAATAATGGAAACGGATAAAGCTTATATAACTTCAAAAGGTTTTATTAGTATTAAAGGGGAAGATAGTATCGATTTTATTCAAAATATTATTTCTAATGATATTAAGAAAGTAACAGATAATAACACTATATTTGCCTCATTATTAACTGCGCAAGGAAAATTTTTATTTGAATTTATTATTTTAAAAACAAAAAATATTTTTTTAATTGAATGTAATGGCGAGTTAATAAAAGATTTATTCAATAAACTTTATAATTACAAATTAAGATCCAAAGTAGAAATTAAAATTGAAAATGATTTAGTAAGTATTGATATACCTTTTGCAAAATTTAAAAATCTCAATATTAATAAATTAAATCTAATTAATTATAAAAATTACCTAATTTTTGAAGACCCAAGAATAAAAGGTACTTTAGCAAGAGCAATTATAGAACAACCTAAAATTAAAGAATTTTTGAACGACTTAGACATTGAACAATCTAATGAAAAATATTTATTAGAGAAAAAACTATTTGATTTGGGAGTTCCATCTAAAGACATTCAAAAATTACAAAATCAATTATTCTCTCTTGAGGCTAACTTTCTAGAACTAAATGGAATAGATCAAAAAAAAGGATGCTACATTGGTCAGGAAAATACTGCTCGAATGCATTTAAAAAATAAGGTCAATAAAAGATTATTCGCACTACAAACTATAAGTGGTAAGGTTAAAGAAGAACAAAAAATTACTTTAAATAACGAAGAAATCGGAAAAGTTTTAATAAACGATTTATTTCCCTTTGGATTAATCAAAATTAATAAGGACAGTAAAAATTTGATTATTGGTCGAGAATTAAAAACAGAAACGGCGTCTATAAAAATTAATATCCCTGACTGGATGCTTATCTAAGCAAATAGCGCTGTTTTAACCAATTTAAATATTAAATTTACTATAATAACTTAGTCAATTATCATTTATAAATTATAAAAATTTATGAACACTCAGCTAGAATTTACAAAAGAAATTGAAAAAAATACTGCAAGTATTTACCAAAAAATAAAATCTGTTGTACCAGCATTAGAATGGCCTCTGCATGCTCCCTATATCTATAAAATTAATGAACTTAAAAAAAAGAAGAATGCAGTTATTTTAGCGCATAACTATCAAACTCCAGAAATTTATCATGGAGTCGCTGATATTATTGGGGACTCTTTAACTTTAGCAATTGAGGCTGGAAAAACTAAAGCAGATATTATTATTATGGCAGGCGTTCACTTTATGGCTGAGACTGCAAAAATAATGTCTCCTAATAAAAAAGTTCTTATTCCAGATATGAAAGCGGGATGCTCCCTTGCAGAGTCGATTACTGCAGAAGATGTTAGAAAATTAAAAAAACAATATCCAGGCGTTCCAGTGGTCACTTATGTTAACACGTCTGCTGAGGTTAAAGCTGAAACAGATGTCTGCTGCACTTCAGCCAATGGTGTAAAAGTTGTCGAATCTTTGGGAGTAAAAGAAGTTATATTTTTACCTGATGTCTATCTTGCAAAATATGTCGCTTCACAAACTAAAGTTAAAATTATTCCTTGGCATGGAACATGCATGGTTCATGAACAGTTTACAGCGGAAGAATTAAATCAACTTAGAAAGAATTATCCTGATTTAGTTATTGTTTCTCATCCTGAGTGTCCTCCTGATGTTATTAAAGCTTCTGATTTTACTGGTTCAACATCTGGAATGATTCAATATGTTAAAAATAACAAACCTAAGAATGTATTTTTAGTTACAGAATGTTCAATGAGCGACAATGTTCAGGTTGAAAATCCTGAAACTAATTTTGTTAGACCATGTAATTTATGTCCACATATGAAAAGAATACAATTACCAAAAATCTATGATTGCTTAATGAATGAAACGAATGAAGTTTTGATCGATAAATCTATTATAGATAAAGCAAGACTTCCTATTGAGCGTATGATTAAAGTTGGTCGTCAATCTAGTCTTGCTTAATGGAAAGTTTACACACTACTGACGTTATTGTTATTGGATCTGGAATTTCTGGATTAATGACTGCAATCTGTCTTTACCCAAGAAAAGTTACTTTAATTTCTAAAAAAAAATTAGGCGAAGCTTCATCAAGCGCTTGGGCACAAGGAGGAATTGCTGCAGCTGTTGGTAAGGATGATAGTCCAAAGATTCACTTTGAAGATACTATTAAAGCAAGCTCAGGACTAAGTGATGAAAAAATTGTTAAAATTATAACTGAAGAAGCATCTTCTATTATTAAATTTCTAGAAGAAAAAGGAGTTAATTTTGACAAAGATCATCTTAAAAATTTTTTAATGTCTCAAGAGGCAGCTCATAGCAGACGTAGAGTATTAAAAGTAAACGGTGATAGTTCGGGAAGAGAAATTATAAAAACTTTGATAAATAACATTCAAAAGTTAGAAAATATTACTATTCTAGAAGATGTTACGGTTGATGAAATTATAACTGAAAATAATAAAGTCATTGGTTTAATTGGTCGTCATATTGGAAAGAACATAGTTGATAATTTTACATTTTTTAAAGCACCTAATGTTGTTCTTGCAACGGGAGGTCTTGGCAGTATTTACGAACATACTACAAATCCAAGAGATATTTATGGTGAAGGTATTGCAATGGCGGCTCGTGCTGGTGCTGTTCTTTCTGATATGGAATTTGTTCAATTTCATCCAACAGGGATGGATGTTGGGCTTGATCCAACGCCTTTATTAACTGAAGCGCTTAGAGGAGATGGTGCAAAGTTAGTTGATGAAAATGATAGTCAATTTATGAAATCAATTCATCCAAGCGGAGATCTTGCTCCCCGTGATATCGTTGCTCGTGAACTACAAAGATTAAAAGATCTAGGACATTCAACATTCTTGGATTGTAGAAAATTTTCAAACGAACAATTAGAAACAATGTTTCCAAGTGCTTACAATTTTTTAAAAAAAGCTAATATTGATTTCACTAAAGAAAAAATACCTGTAACTCCTGCTGCTCATTATCATATGGGGGGCGTCCTCGTTGACGAAAATGGAAAATCATCTATTAAAGGGCTTTGGGCTTGTGGTGAGGTTTCTTCAACAGGTGCGCACGGAGCGAATAGACTTGCTTCAAATTCTTTGCTTGAGGCTTTTGTTTTTGGAAAAAGAATAGCAACTTCTATTAATTCTGAAGTTCTTAATAACATCGAAGATAAAAATATTAATTTTAAAAAATATTTACCGAAAGAAAAAACATCATCACGAATTAGAGCAAAAAAATATATTTGGCAGCTTAGAAATATCATGAGTGATTTAGTAGGAGTTTATAGAAATGAACAAAAACTACGAAAAGCATTCATTGAAATTGATAGAATAGAAAGAGAAGCAAAAGATTTATCAGCTAAACTTAAAGATATGATTTTAGTATCAAGATTAATCACTTACTCAGCCTACATGAGAAAAGAAAGCAGAGGAGCTCATTTTAGAAGTGATTATCCAAAATCAAATGAGAAATTTTTATTTAGAAAAAAAATTACGTTAAACGAGATGCAAGAATTCTTAAATAAAAAAGAATATATAGAAAAAGTTGCTTAAAGAATGTCAAAATCTAAACTTATTACTAGCGGCTATATAAAAAGCATTGTTGGCGCTTCTTTATTTGAGGATCAAGCGCAAAAAGATATTACGACTGATCTTTTGGTAAATAAAAGTTCTATTACTTCTGCAAAAATTATTGCAAATGAAGATGGGATTATTGGTGGATTAGATTTTGCAGATGAAGCTTTTAAACAAATTGATAAAAAAACAAAATTAAAGAAAAAATTTCAAGAAGGATCATCTATAAAAAAAGGCGATATTATTGCTGAAATTAAAGGATTAACTGGTTCTATTTTAAAATCAGAAAGAACGGCAATTAATTTTTTAGGCTTAATATCAGGCATTGCTACAAAAACTCATTATTACGTTAACCTAGTTAAAGAATATAAAACAAAAATTTGTTGTACTAGAAAAACTCTACCAACACTTAGAGCTATTCAAAAATACGCCGTAACTCTTGGCGGTGGCACGAATAATAGATTTAATTTATTTGATGAAATTTTTATAAAAGACAACCATATTTCTGCATCACAAAATATATTTGATCTTGTGCAAAATGCTTTAAGATTAAACAGAAGCGGAAAGGTTATAACGGTAGAAGTGGACACTCTAAGTCAATTAGAAACTATTCAATCGCTTAATTTTAATAGATTATTATTAGACAATATGAAACCAGATGAAATTAAAAAAGCCTTAAGTATGGTTGGTAACAAATATGAAACTGAAGCTTCTGGTAATATTAATGATAAAAATATTCTTGATTATGCAAAGACGGGTGTTAATAGAATTTCAATTGGAAGACTGACCCACAGTCCTCAAAATCTGGATATTTCCCTAAACTTCAATTAAATTTAATTTTTGCAACTAAAATTACAAAAGCTAAAAATAAAGTTACGATATTTGCAAATATTATAGGTAAATTATTAGTTAATACTCCGTAGACTAACCAACTAGCAACACCAATTGTAAATATTAAAAACATCCACAAAGAAATATCCTTTGTACTTTTAGTTTTCCAAACCTTGTAAGCTTGTGGAACAAAGGCAACTGTTGTGCAAAAACCAGAAAAGAAACCAATAAAAGTTATGTATTTGTCCATTAATTGATAAGACTAAACTCTTTTTTTTAATTAAATGATTCTTTATTCTTATAATTTTTTCTATTACCTGTATTGAAATTTCTATCTTTGAAGTCTTTAGATTTTTTACTAAAAAATTTTGGCTTTTCTCTGTCACTTTTTCTTCTGTAGTCTTTTTCACCGCCTTCTCTTGGTTTGTATTCTTTAAAACCTTCGGTATTTTTAGGCTTAAATCCTTCTGAATGTCTATTTCCTCTAAATCTATCTGTGGGTTTGTTTTCTCGAGATCTTTCTGCTGGCTTATTTCCTCTAAATCCTTCTGAGGATCTGTTTCCACCAAAGCTTGGTCTTCCTCCTTTATTTCTGTCTCTTTCCCCTCCTCTTCTTTTATTTTTATAATCTCTTTGAAATCCACCGCCTCCGCTTCTACTCTTAGAAAAATTTTCTTTCTTTTTAGTTGGATCTAATAATCTCTCAATAGCATTCCATTTTTCTCTATCGCTATTAGTAATAAAGGATAAAGAAGAACCCTCTGCTCCTGCTCTAGCAGTTCTACCCATTCGGTGAATATAATCTTCAGCAACTTGGGGAAGGTCGTAATTAATAACATGTTCAATGTGGGGAACATCAAGTCCTCTTGCAGCAATATCTGTTGCAACAAGTATTGTAAATTTCTTATTTCTAAAGGCGCTCATCACAGTAGTTCTTTTGCTTTGTCTTAGATTTCCATGCAAAGCATCTGCTTTGAATTTTTCCTTACAAAGCTTAGCTGCTAAATTTTTTGAATTATGTTTAGTTTTAACAAATACTAAAATTGAGCCGGTTCTTTCTTGTAATTGCTTAATTAACTCCTGATATTTTTGCTCTTGTTTTATATGGATAACTTCTTGCTTAATTTTTATGGATGGCACATTCGTTGCCCCCATAGAAACTCTTTCAGGATTTTTTAAATATTTAGACGACATTCTAACAATCTCTTCAGGTAGAGTTGCAGAAAACATTAATGTTTGTTTTTTTGCCGGAAGGTGTTTTAATATTCTATCAATTTGAATTCCAAAGCCCATATCAAGCATACGATCTGTTTCATCTAAAACTAAAAAACCTGTATCTGATAATTTTAATGATTTTCTATCTAAGTGATCATTTATTCTTCCTGGTGTTCCTACAATAATTCTTGGACGTGATTTAAGTTGTCCTAACTGTTTATGCATAGACTCTCCTCCAATTAAACATGCTGCCTTGATTGGATTACTTTTTCCAAGCAACTGAATAATTACAGCTATTACTTGATTAGCGAGTTCACGTGTTGGAGTTAACACTAGAGCCGAACCTTGCTTTGATCTACTTAACAGTTCAACTAATGGAATACTAAAGGCTGCGGTTTTTCCTGTTCCTGTTTGTGCCGAACCTAAAATATCACGACCTTCTAGGGCAAGCGGTATAGAACTTACTTGAATAGGAGTTGGTGCTGTAAAATTCATTCGCGCTAATGAATTTTGTAAGTTTTGTGAAAGGCTAAAGCCTTCAAAGTTAATCATTTAAATTTGGGGAAAGTTGTAAGTAAAAATCTAATAAAATTATTTAATAATAAAATGTAACCTTTATCAGTTAACAAGATTAATTAAAGCTATATTGAAGAGTAATTTGGCTTTGTTTCACCAAAATCGATTAAGAAGCTATTTTATTATGCTCTAGATACTTAACTTTATCAGTGTCTGATCTTTTAACTTTATCTTTTTTATTTTTTTGTACATGACCAGAAATATCAGCCCCTTCTAAAACAGTTAAGTTATTTTCAAAATGAAGGTTCCCTCTAATAACTCCTTTATTTCCAATATAAATATTTTTAGAATCAATATTACCCACCATGTGACCCAAAACCTCGACATCCTCTGCTTGGACTATGCCTTTGACGATTCCGGTTTCTAATATTCTCAATTTTTTTGCTTTAACATTTCCTTTAATTTTTCCAGCAATCTCAATTTCTCCTTTACAGTCTATTTCTCCATCAAAACGAAAATTTTCACCTAAATGTGAAAAACCACGAACTTGATCTTGATTTTTTTTATCTGATTTAAAAAACATTATTATTCTTTGTTATTATTTGTTATTTTTTTTCTTGTAGAGGATACAATTTCTAATTGTGCGCCCTCATCAACAACAAGATTTCTATGTGATAATTTACCTCTAATTTTGGCCGAATTATTTAAATGAATTCGCTCTGAATAAAGGTCGCCTGTTATTTGACCTCCTGCTTCAATATTATTATCTGCTGTTATATCGCCTGTAATATTTCCATTCTCAAGAATAATAACTTCTTCAGCTTTAATCTCACCTACAACTATTCCGTCAATTGTAATGCTATCTTTTTCGGTAATATTACCTTGTAAATTTGTATCTCTTAAAATAACTGATGGCATAAATTATAAAATCCGATTAAATAATGAATGCAAGAGTTTAGCAAGTGTTTATTAATGCTTTAATTCTTAAAAAGTTAAATAAAAATAAAAATTTTATGAAAAGAGTTGAAGTTTTATTAGAAAAAACAATATTTGCATCGCGTTGGATACTTGCTCCGTTTTACCTGGGCTTGTCTTTAAGTTTATTAGTTTTGCTTTATGAATTTGGTAGAGAAATAATTCACTTCTTCACAATTATTCATGAAACAGATATTGCAGGCGTTTTACTTTTTATACTAAGTCTCGTTGATATTTCGCTTGCTGCAAATTTATTAATTATTGTTATTTTTTCAGGCTATGAAAATTTCGTATCTAAAATTCATATTAAAAACCATGAGGACAAACCTGAATGGATGGGTCATGTAGACTTTACAGATTTAAAAATTAAACTAATTTCTTCCATAGTTGCTATTTCGGGAATTCATTTACTAAAAATATTTATGAATTTGGATAAATATTCAAAAGATACTATTATTTTATATGTTGTCGTACACCTGACCTTTGTTGTTAGCGGGGTGTTGCTAGCGCTGATGGACTACATTATGAACAGAAGCATTAGTAAACATTCAAAATCAAAAAAATAGTTCATAAACGCTCGTGTTAAAAAGTATTATTTTAAAATTACAAAAATAAAACAATAGAAATTTAAAGGTTATTAAGATTTAATTACATTATATTTATGAAGCAAGATTACTCAGTAAAAGACATCTTAAGTGCAGTAGATGATATTTTAAAAGTTAAATCGGCTCAAGAATCAACGAAAAAAATCGCAAATGAAATTCCCGTAAAAGATATTCTGAGCGCTATGGATAATATTTTAAAAGTTAAATCTATTCAAGATCCTGCAAAAAAAATTATAAATGAAATTTATGTAAAAAATGATAGTACAAAAAAATTAATAGGTGATCCAGAATCTAAAAAAGAAAATAAAATGAAAAAAAAATATGATTTATTAGTAGTAAATAATGCTAAAGATATTTTAATATTAAATCGTATTATTTTTAAATGATTATTGAGTGCGCTTGTAAAAAATATAAATTTGCAGTTAAAGCTGAGGAAATTGGTATTAATGGTCGAGTAGTTCAGTGTGGAGTTTGCGATGAAAAATGGTTTCAAGAACCAGCAAGTTCTGAAGAATTTAAAGTTTTAAAAGACAATCATATTAAAGAGGAAGAGAAAAAAAAAGAAGAAGCTAAAAATCAAAAACCCAAAAAAGAAAAGCCTGGCAAAAACTATATTCCAATTAAATATGAAAATAAAAGTAAGATAAATTATAATAAAATCTTTTTAACTATTCTGATTATTTCTATAATCGGTATAGCTGTCGGCTTTGAAAATAGAGAATATATACTTAATAAAAATCCTGAGTTTACAGATTTCTTTGGTCTTTTAGAGGAGTTTGTTGAATATTTAAAAATATATTATTCGGATATTATAGAGGTATTTAACCCAAAACAAAAATAAACAATTTATGAGTTTAATTACAGGTCTTATACTTTTCGTCGTTGGTATGATTGGAACTATTTTATTCTTTATATTTTTAACTTGGGTAGAAAATAATAAAAAATAATTAAGAACAAAGTTTAGAAATTAAAAAATAAAGCTCCATACCTTTAGTTTGATAAGAATAAGCAACTGCCAAAAGAAATGAGGCAAAACCTACCCATAAAAAAATTATTGATTTTTTCATACTGCTTTTATTTCTAATCTTGAGATCGTTTTTTCTTCAATTGGATAATTAATAATTGCCCCAAATACTCCAAGTGCAATTGAAATATACCAAACAATATCATAAGAGCCTGTCACATCATAAACTTTGCCCCCCAACCAACCACCTAAAAAAGCTCCCACTTGATGAAATAAAAAAGCAATTCCATAGAGCATGCTCATATTTTTAACACCAAAAACTGTTGTGATTGTTCCTTGAGTTAGTGGAATTGTTGAAAGCCAAAGCACTCCCATTAAAGCAGCAAATATGTAGGCTGTTAAATTTGTAACAGGAAATAAAATAAAAATTAAAATAATCACTGCACGTGATGCATAAATAGAACTTAAGAGTAAAGGTTTTCTAATCTTACCTCCTAAAAATCCTGCGTAATAAGTTCCAAAAATATTAAATAGTCCTATTAAAGCTAATACAATAGTCCCTATTTGCGGTGATAGACCTCTATCAATTAAGAATGCCGGCGCATGAGTCATAATAAAAAGAATATGAAAGCCACATACAAAGAATCCAATGCATAACAGCCAAAATCCTTTATGGCTAAAAGCTTCTGTTAATATTTCTCTTAATGATAAATCTTGAGCAACTGTTTGTTGAATTGGCTTTTCAAACATAGGAACGGCGAGGACTAACATTACTAGTGTGAAAACAGATAAAATACCAAAGGCTAAAGTTGGACCAAAGTTTTGCAATAACACTAAAGATGCAGGCAACATTATAAATTGTCCAAGGGATGCGCTCGACATTGCAATTCCAATTGAAATACTTCTTTTCTCTGGCGTTACAGACCTGCTAATTGCTCCAAAAATTGGAAATGTAACTCCTGATATTCCAATTCCTAAAATTCCTGATGCAATAATAAATCCTGTTTTTGTTGAAAGAGATCCCATTAAAAATAAACCTAATGAATAAAGAATGCTGCCGACAAATACGACAACACCAGAACCTATCTTGTCAGAAATTCTACCGGTAAAAGGTTGCCAAATTCCCCACATTAAATTTTGAAAAGCAAGACCCATTGCAAACACTTCTCTGCCCCACTCATTCTTTTCACTAATAGGAATTAAAAATATTCCAAAGGAGTGTCTAATCCCAAATGCAAGGGCAAGTAGAATAGAACCTGCAATAAGCACAAATATTGGTTGTTTAAATTTATCTAACACTTGAAACATTGTTATTAACTAATAACATTATTTGAAAAATAATAAATTTATATAATGAGTAATAAAGTATTTAAAATTTTATTTGGTTTATTAGTTATCTCAGCAATAGCAATGCTAACCTATTATCGAGGAATAGACCCCACTCCTTTTAACAGTGATTTATTTTTCTGGGCTTTATTGTTTGGATCGATTGCTGCATTAATCGATGGTAGCTTAGGAATGGCTTATGGTGTGACAGGTACAGCTTTTTTATTAGGCTACGGAATCTCTCCTGTTAAAGCGGTCGCTTATATTCATATAGCTGAAATTTTTGTCTCAGGATCGTCAGGATTAAATCACTGGAAAATTGGAAATGTTGATACAAAATTATTTAAAAAACTTCTGATACCTGGGATCGTTGGGGCAATTCTTGGAGCTTTAGTAATAACTAAAGTTAAAATTCCCTATTTATCAATCGTAATTTCTATTTATTTATTCTTCATGGGAATATTTCTAATTGCAAAAGCCTATTCAAAAATAAAATTACAATTTAAACAAAAAAATTCAGCTGTTATTCCTCTTGCGGTAACCGGTGGATTTGTGGATGGCGCTGGTGGAGGTGGCTGGGGTCCTGTTGTTACAACAAGTTTATTAGGTGGAAAAATGTTGCCAAAAAAAGTTATTGGAACTGTTAATGCTTCCGAATTTTTTATTAATTTAGCATCAGCAACTACTTTTTTATTTTTTGTTAAAATTACAGACTGGGAAGCATTAGCTGGGCTTATAATTGGTGGTTTTTTAATAGCTCCTTATGCTGCAAAAGCTACCTCAAAAATGAGTATTAAAATGATTTTAACAGTTGTTGGCTGTCTTATTATAATAATAAGTTTACGAAAAATTATTCCGCTATTTATATAATTTTATAACAAATAATTGCAACAATCGTAGGTCCCAAAGCAGATAAAAACAAATACAAAGGACTAACGATACCTCCAGAGAATTTTTTATTTAAAATTGAATAACCTGCAGGGTTAGGAGCGTTTGCAATTACAGTTAATCCTCCACCAGTAATTGCTCCTGCTGCAATTGCGTACTTGAATTGGTCTGAAAGGCCATCAACAAGCGAGGCTAAATAAGTAAGAGCAGCATTATCTGTAACAGCTGTTAAGGCTGTTGCAACATAGTAAATCTGATCTGGGGTTAATTTAGCAAGAACTGTTTGAAGCCACCATTTTTGTTGTCCTCCTAAAACCACTAATCCTGCTAAAAATAACGAAACTAGAAAAGCTTGATTAATAATCAGCTTATCTTGATATTGATTAAAGGCATTTACAACCGCTAAAAATATTAAAAAAATTCCAAGAAAAATTATTAAATCATGAACAAAAAAGATTACTCCTAAAAGTAAAATTAAATGTAAAATCAAAACAAAAGACGGAATTTTAATTGTTTTAATCTTAGATTCTCCTAATTTAGTAAGTTCATTTCTAAAAAGAAAAGTAAGAATTATACTATTTACAAAAACGGCAAGTGCAGTCCTCCACGCAAAAGTATTAATCATGAAATTTAAATCCCAATTCCATTTAGCAGCAACCATAAGAATGGGAGGCGCAGCAAATGGTGTCATAGCTCCACCTATGCTTACATTTACAAATAAAGTTCCAATGATTCCATATTTAAATTTATTTGAAATTTTTTTTGAGTAAAAATGATCTCTTAAAATTAATGCCCCCAAAGTCATTGCTGCAGGCTCTGTTATAAATGAACCCAACAAAGGCACAAAAGACATTGTAATTAAAAAAAGACTTAAAGATTTATTAACAGGTAACAATGCTGATATTTTTTTAACACAAGTTAATGAAAAATCTAAAATCGGCTTACTAGCTGCTATTACCATTATTACAAAAACAAATAATGGCTCAACATAACTTTGGTTATTTAAATAATTAACTGTTTCAGTTTTTCCTAGTAAAAAGAATATAATTAAAACCAAAACTATAGCCCAAAATCCAAAAACAATTTCAACCTCTCCTAACATATCAAAAATATTATGATGCCTTGGAAATTTCTGAGCTAGAGATTTAAAAAATTTTACAGAAAATGTATGAAGAATTGCTACAACAAATATTATTAAAGCTATACTTTGAACTAACGTAGGGCTCATAAAATATATTTAACCTAATCTACAAAAAATACTATCTTATAGACGAAATGGATTTGTAATTTTTAATAACTTTTTAAAAACTTAGTGAAAAACTTCTATTTTGAGTAATTTTAGAGGAGGGGGATTTTTAAAGTGCTAACCAGAAGTTAGCACTTTAAAAAAAAATGCTTACTTCTTAGCCGGAGCTAGAACAGCAGAAGCGGCGTTGATTGATTTAACGCAATCAGCTTCTTTTTTAGCTGCTAGTGCATCACCAGCTGCTTTTCTAAGATCACCAGCTTTTTTAGTTGCTGCTGCATCTAATTTTGCTGTTTTTACTGCTGCATCGTAACCTTTGATTAAATCAGCGCAAGATTTAGCTTGAGCATTTGCAAAAGATACGAATAAGAACATACTTACGATTGTTGCTAGTATAGTTTTCATTTGTTTTACTTGTTGTTAAGTTAATTAGGGGCGAAACTATTTAATTTAGGCTTTCCTGTAAATGTTTTTTTGACAAGGAAAAGCCTTCATTCTTAATAAAGATTCTTAAATACCCAAGTAAATCAACGATTTTTAAACAAACTACATACCTGGCCTATGTGTAGTTCTGTTAGTTAAGAATTTATCTTAAATTTATAAGAATCGATTTATTTTTTGGCTCTTATGCTTGCTTGGGCAGCAGATAATCTTGCAATTGGAACTCTATATGGAGAACAAGAGACATAATGCAATCCGGCTCTATGGCAAAAATCTATAGAATCTGGATCTCCACCATGCTCACCACAAATTCCAAGTTTGATATTTTTTTTTGCTTCCAGTCCTCGTGAACATGCAAGTTTTATAAGCTCACCTACTCCATCTTGATCAATACTTACAAATGGATCAATTTTGAATATTTTATTTTCAACATAATCATCTAAAAATTTACCAGAGTCGTCTCTGGATATGCCAAGTGTAGTCTGTGTTAAATCGTTTGTTCCAAAACTAAAAAAGTCCGCATGTTTTGCAATATTATTTGCATTAAGAGCAGCTCTTGGAAGCTCAATCATAGTGCCTACTAAATAATCTACTTTAAAATTATTCTTTTTTTGAATTTCTTGCGCAATACGATCAACTAATTCTCTTAAAATTTCAATTTCTCTTTCTGTTGCAACAAGTGGAATCATAATTTCCGGAATGACAGCTTCAACTTTTTGTTTTTGTAATTCATATAAAGCTTCAAAAATTGCTCGACATTGCATTTCGTAAATTTCAGGAAAAGAAATTGCTAGACGACAACCTCTGTGACCCAGCATAGGATTTTCTTCATGCAAATAATTAATTCTATTTTTAATTTCACTTGAATGAATTTTTAAAGATTTCGCTACAATATCTATTTCTTTTTCAGTTTTTGGTAAAAATTCATGCAAAGGAGGATCTAACAGTCTAACTGTAACAGGTAGACCTTTCATGATTGTAAAAATTTCGACAAAATCTTTTCTTTGAAATGGTAAAATTTTATCTAAAGCTTTTAGACGATCTTCTTTAGTTTTTGAAAGGATCATCTGTCTTACATATAAAATTCTTTCTTCATCAAAAAACATATGCTCTGTTCTACAAAGTCCAATTCCTTCAGCACCAAATCCTCTAGCAGTTCGAGAGTCTAATGGGGTTTCGGCGTTTGCTCTAATTTTTAAAGTTCTAACTTCATCGGCCCATTTCATCATCTCAGAAAAATCTCCTGAGATGTCTGGGTTAATTGTCTTAACTTCTCCAAGCATTACTTCGCCTGTTGAACCATCGATTGTAATAATGTCGCCCTCTTTTACTTCAGCGTTGTCTACTTTGAAAAGTTTAGCTGCATAATCTATTTTTATAACTCCAGCGCCTGAAACGCAGGGTCTTCCCATTCCTCTTGCAACAACAGCCGCATGGCTTGTCATTCCTCCTCTGCAAGTTAAAATTCCAACAGCAGCGTGCATTCCGTGAATATCTTCTGGAGATGTTTCAACTCGAACTAAAATAGTATTTTGATTATTAGCCTTCATTTGCTCGGCATCGTCTGCATTAAAAGTAACTTTTCCGGTTGCAGCACCTGGTGATGCTGGAAGTCCTTTTGCTATTATATTTTTTTTAGCTTTTGGATCTAAAGTTGGATGAAGAAGTGTATCTAAAATTTTTGGATCAATTCTAAGTAATGCCTCATCTTTTGTGATCAATTTTTCACTAACCATATCTACTGCAATCTTAATTGAAGCTTTTGCAGTTCTTTTCCCTGACCTTGTCTGTAACATCCAAAGCTTTTTATTCTCAATGGTAAATTCAATATCCTGCATATCACGGTAGTGAGTCTCTAATTTTTTATAAATTTTTGTAAGTTCAGCGAATGCTTCTGGCATTGTCTCCTCTAATGATAAATCCTCAGAAGATGACTCTAATCTTTCTTTTTTAGTAATATTTCTTGGAGTTCGAATTCCTGCAACAACATCTTCTCCTTGTGCATTAATTAAATATTCTCCATAAAAACTATTTTCTCCTGTGGACGGGTTTCTGGTAAATGCAACGCCCGTTGCACAATCATTGCCCATATTACCAAACACCATAGATTGAATATTGACTGCTGTGCCCCACTCTTCAGGAATATTATTTAATCTTCTGTATGTTTTTGCTCTTTGATTTTGCCAAGATTGAAATACGGCACTTATTGCTCCCCATAATTGTTCATGGGAATCTTGAGGGAAATCTTTTTTTGTATTTTTCTTTACAATATCTTTATAATTACCAACAATTGTTTTCCAATCTTCAGCTTTAAGATCTGTGTCTGACAATACACCTTTTGTTAGTTTATAATTATCAAGCAAATCCTCAAAATTATGATGATCTACTTCAAGGACAACGTTGCTATACATTTGAATAAAGCGTCTGTAGCTATCATAAGCAAATGTTTCGTTATTAGTTTTTTTAATTAATCCTAAAACAGTTTTGTCGTTCAGTCCTAAATTTAAAACAGTATCCATCATTCCGGGCATAGACACTCTTGCGCCTGATCTAACTGATACTAATAAAGGATTGTTAACATCGCCAAAATTTTTTCCTAAAATTTTTTCAATATTTTTTATAGCGTCTTCTACTTGAATTTTAAGATCGTCTGGATATTTTTGATTATTTTTATAAAACTCAGTGCAAACTTCTGTTGTAATTGTAAATCCCGGAGGAACAGGCAGTCCTAATTTACCCATCTCCGCAAGGTTTGCTCCTTTTCCTCCTAGAAGAGGTTTTTGCGAAACAGTTCCTTCGCAGTTTGAATTATTAAACTGATAAACCCACTTTGGCATTTTTAAACCTCAAATTTTGAAAAGTCAGCAAAGCTATCAAAAGTTTTACACAATAGAAATAATAACTCTAATCTGTTCTTTTTAATTTGTTCGTTTTCATCATTAACTTTTACGTTATCAAAAAACTTATCAACAAAACCTTTTGTGCCAGCTAGCAAACCCATCGTCTGTTCTACCGTTCGTAATCGTGCAGGAGTTGTATAATGTTCTCTAATTTCATTTATTTTTTCAAATAAAAAATTCTCTTCGTTATGTTTAAATAAAACAATTTCGGGATCTCCAAAAAGTTCTTGTTTAAGATCTTTTTTTGATTGCTCTAAGATATTTGCACATCTTTTGTACACTGCAATAACATTTAGCCCATCATTACTTTTTACTACTTTGTTTAAATTTTTAATTTTAGTAAACAATGAATAATAATCATCGGATCTACTATTAAATAAAACAGATTCAATAACATCAGGTCTAACTTTTTGATCTTTAAGTAAGTTTTTAAAACGGTCTGAAATGAAAACCAAAATCTCCTCAGCAAACTTAGGGTTTTGTATATTCACTCTTTGCGTAAGATATGAGTTTTTTGAGTTATTAATTAACTCTTTTAATGAAATAGAAATTCTATTTTCTATTAATATTCTAAGAATACCAAGTGCTGATCTTCTTAGCGCGTAAGGATCTTTTGAGCTTGTTGGCTTTTCATTGATACCGAAGAATCCAACTAAATTATCAATCTTATCAGAAAGAGCGACTGCAATTGAAATTTTTTCTTTTGGCACTCTATCTTCTGGTCCAATCGGTAAATAATGATCTGAGATTGCATTTGCGATTTGTAAGCTAAAACCTTGCTCTACTGCAAAATACTTTCCTAACACACCCTGAAGCTCTGGATATTCTCCTACTAAATCTGAAACTAAATCTGCTTTACAAATTGAAGCTGCTATTTCTGCATCATCTTTTTTACAATTAATAAAATCTGCAATTAATGATGCTAAAACTCTTATTCTTTGTGTTTTATCATGAAGCGAACCAAGACTTTGATAAAAAGTGATTCCCTTAAGTTTATTTACTTGTTTTACTAGATTTTGACTTTTATTTTTTTCCCAGAAAAATTTTGCATCTGATAAACGTGCGGCAAGAACTCTTTCATTCCCTTTTATAATTTTATTTGTAATATCTTCTTTATTTGCAACGACAATAAAATTATTAATTAACTTATGATTGTTAGTGGAGCGCATTGGGAAATATCTTTGATGATGCTGCATTGTTAAAATGAGAAGCTCTTCTGGTAATTTTAAAAAATCTTTTAAAAATGATCCTTTTAGAACAATTGGATCCTCAACAAGATTAATGACTTGCTTAAGTAATTTATTATTAATTTCTAATTCACAATCATTCTTTTTAAGAAACGATTGAATATTTTTAGTAATTAATTTTTCTCTCTCTGCGTTATCAAAGGTAATTCTTTTATCAGTTAATATTTTTTTAAAATGACTATAATCTTTTATAACAACTGCTTTATCATCTAATGGACCATCCACATAAGTGACATTTGTTGATGTTAAATGAAAAAAATTAAATGAAATAGTTTGTTTATCAAATAAACATAAAATTGATTTTAAAGGTCTGCCCCAAGAAAGATCATGATTGCCCCAACGCATTTTTTTTCGCCATTGTAGGCCATTTAAAAAATGAGGAATATTTTTCTTAATTTCCTCAATAACTGGAGTTTCTTTTTTTTGTGTTTTTGCAAAAATAAACTTTCCTTTGTCTGTGTCTTCTTCATAAATATCTTTTGGATCTAAATTATTTGATTTAACAAAACCTTGCACAGCTTGTTCTGGTGCTCCAACTTTTGGACCTCTTAAAACTTTGGCTTCAGTTTTGATATTTGTTGGTAAATTACTATAATAAAAAATTAATCTTTTTGGAGTTGAGTAGATTTCACTTACGACTTTTTTAAAACCATTCTTTTCAAAAAAAGATGTAAAATTTGCACTAATATTACTCTTTGCGTCTTCTTGTAGTGTGGGTGGTATTTCTTCAGAATATAATTCTAATAATAAGTCAGACATTAGTCAGGGTTCTTTAACCAAACTTCTGCTGTGCTTTTAACAAGAGTTCTAATTTTGTTAATAAATCCAGCTCTTTCTGTCACGGATATAACTCCTCTTGCATCTAAAGTATTAAAGATATGACTGGCTTTTAAACACTGATCATAGGCAGGAAGTGCTAAATTTTTAGATAATATATTCTGACACTCGCTCTCTGCCATCGCAAAAGATTTTAGAAGATTGTCTGTGTTTGCAAATTCAAAATTGTATGCTGAAAATTCTTTTTCATTACGTTTATAAACATCTCCATATTTAACCCCTTCATTATTCCATCTAATGTCGAATACACTGTCTACTCCTTGAATGAACATTGTAATTCTCTCAAGACCATAAGTAATTTCTGCTGAAACTGGTTTACATTCAAACCCTGCCATTTGTTGAAAGTAAGTAAATTGAGTAATCTCCATTCCATCGCACCAAACTTCCCATCCAAGTCCTGATGCTCCTAATGTCGGACTTTCCCAATCATCTTCTACAAAACGAATATCATGCTCTTTATAATTTATTCCAAGCGCACTTAAACTTCTAAGATAAAGACTTTGAACATTCTCTGGCGATGGTTTGATTAAAACTTGAAATTGATAATAATGTTGAAGTCTGTTTGGATTATCTCCATAACGTCCATCCGTTGGTCTTCTTGAGGGTTGAACATAAGCTGCTTTCCAAGGTTTAGGTCCTAGAGATCTTAATGTTGTTGCGGGATGAAAAGTACCAGCTCCAACTTCCATGTCATAAGGCTGCATCACAACACAACCATAATCAGACCAAAATTTTTGTAATTTAAATATAACTTCCTGAAAAGACAAATCTTGTGGTTTAGATTTATTTTTAGTTACAACCTTTTTTTTTGTTATAACTTTTTTTTTATTTAATATCTTTTTAGCTACCATTTTTATAAGCCATATTTGTTCCAGATCGATCTTACTTCCAGTTCATTTATAACTTCTGAATACGATCCTGGTAATTGTGAGGAAAGTTTTCTTTTTAGCCAACTTTGCGCTGCTTCAAATTTTTTAACTTTAAGGTCTTTACCAAATTTTTCTTTTAAAATTTCTTGTAAAGTTCCAACTCCATCAATTAAACCAAGTTGTAATGATTTTTTTCCAGACCAAAACTCACCTGAGAACAACATTGAATGATTCTCAGATTTTAATTTATCTTTTCTACTTTTCTTAACTAAATTAATAAATTCATCATGCAAATCTTTTTGCAAAGATTTTAACTTTTCTACATCTTCTTTTTTC
>ENA-OREM01000411-OREM01000411.1-marine-metagenome-genome-assembly--contig:-NODE-411-length-31388-cov-4.267733_pt1 | contig 31388 bp, 49 predicted proteins | sample MGYA00248623_ERZ508561 | MGnify/ENA primary metagenome ERZ508561 (study PRJEB26227, sample SAMN06264494) | marine metagenome | isolation source: Columbia River Estuary | place: USA:Columbia River Estuary...
CAGCAATCTTAAATGCTTTATAAGCCTCAGTTCCTTCACCGAAGGCTTCTCCAACAGAACCAAGAGTTTGTCTTGTAATTTCAAGTTCAGATTCTGAAGTACTTTTCTCCAGTTGTGTACGTAGTTTTGCATAGCCATCGCGTATTCTTTGTTTCTCTTCTTCAGTTGCTTTTAATGTTTCTAGTTCTGCTAGTGCAGCTTCTTCAGCAATTCTTAAAGCTTCGAATGCTGCTAGACGTTTATTCTCTAAAGTAGATAACTCTAAATTCTGGATGGCATCGTTAATTGATCTCTTTCTATCTAATTCCTCTAATTCAAGTTCCGCTGTGATCTTTGAAACCTCTAATTTTTTTAATTCTAATGCTGTTTCTGCCTCAATTCGAGATGCAGTAGCTTCAGCAAGTTGAGTTTCTAACTCTTCTCTTTCTTCGTATGAGTTTGCAGTTTGGATTTGTAATTTAAGTAGAGCTTCTTCGTTCTTTGCTTGTGCTGCAACGTTCTCTGCTAATTTAACTTGTGCTTCTCCAACCCTTTCAAGGGCTGCTTTACGTTCTTCGTATGTTCTAGTAGTATCTTCTGCAATCTTTTGTTGAGTTTCGAGCTCTTTGTTTAACATTGCATTTTCAACAATTAACTTTTGTTGTTGATCTCTTAACGCTCGTTGAGCATCTACTAATCGAGTGGCTGCATTAACTGCTGATTCAACTGCTGTTTTAACTTCGTTATAGAATGTTTTTACGCCAGTTGTAAGTTTTTCAACAGAATTATCAACACCAGTAAATACGTCAACCATTTCTTCACCAGCTGCTTTAACATCTTCCCATGCTTTAGTGAATTCTCCAGCAAATAGGTTCTTAAATGCAGAAGCAACATAACCTAAAACATCTAATAGAGAATTAAATCTCTCGACAATGTTATCAACGATCGCTTTACCAAGATCTTTAACAGCTTGCACTGGATCTTGAAAAACTGACATAATCTTTTTACCAAGACCAGCAGCAGTTTCAATTAATTTACCCCATAAGATCGATAGAGTTTCAGTAGCGATCGCTAGCTTTCTAGAACCTTCCTCGGTTGATGTAAAGTACGCTGCAAGTGATCCAAGCGCGGTGATAAGTAAACCAATACCTGTGGCAGCAATTGCACCCTTAAGTGTCTTAAATGATCGTACGACCTTCATAATACCTCCAGTCATATCAGAGAATTTCTTCTTGATATCACCGAAGATAGTAGCTTCTTCACCGGCTTTCTTGGTTTTATCACCAAGATCTTCCATACCTTCACCAGCTTTCTTAGCGCCAGTTGCAAGTTCCTTTAATTGTTCTTGAGTATATTCTACTCCGTCAATCTTGACTTTAATTTCTACTTCTGCCATATTACTTAAAGATATACTTCCTTTATTTTATGAATTTAATATTACTGAGTGTATTGTACTCTCACTACAGCATTTGTAAGATTTGTAATTACACTAGTACCGTCAGTTGAGTAGAATCCAACTCTAACATTTGGAGTTGCTCCACCGAATACCGAGAATGATCTACTAGTACCCATACTGTTAATATTACCTCCACTTCCAGATAATGATATACCGGGATTCAATGCCATACTAGTATTTTCATCAAATATAATAGCTCTAATGTTATTAATGTCTCCAGTATATGTTCCACTATTAATATTTAAAACTACTCTACATTGTGTTGGTGCTGGAACTTCAATATCAGGACCAATATCTCTAAGGAAATATGCGTTATCAAGTTCATTGTAAATGTTATCAAAACCAATGTAGCTAAATTCAGTAGGAACTATATTATTAGGACCATTTAATAAATCTGGGTGTGGAATTGTCGTACTGCCTGGTGCTGTTTTTCCAGTAGGTAAAAAGCCAGTTTGATTTGTAGTATTAGACCATGTAGCGTAAGTCCACAACGGTGTTTGCCATGCTTGTCCCGATACGGCATCCTGTGCCGTTATCGAATACCATGTGTAACCTGATGTAGAATCGTTTGTTAAATTATCAAGTATAACAGATTGATTATTAGGTATATTCGTAAATTCTTGTAATAAAACATATGATGTACCATTCCATTTAGATATTGAACTAGACCATGTTGAACTACTTGTATTTAAATTTACGGTGATTGATCCATCCGCTGAATCAGTATATCCACCATATTTCACAGATGGGTATCTCACTGTTACGTCTAAATCTCCAACTTTATATGTTTCAACTGTAGTTCTACAATCAGTTTGAGCTGTCGTTGCATAATTTCCACCTAGTAAGCCATTTATAGTAACAACATCGCCATCACTTATATTTTGCGATACAAAATAACCATCAGGACCTTGAGTTTGAAGGTAAATATCATTACCGGCTGGAACTGCTCCTCCGCCAGTGGCAGTTACATCGCGTGAAGTTGGAAATAAATATGCACCTTGAATTAATCCATTATTAAACGTAGTACCATAATTAAGATAACTTGGATTAGATACTCCAACAATTAATTGAGGCGTATCTTCACAGTTAGCTACAATTTCTTTTACAGTCACGCTAGTACCACATCCATCAGTAATAGTTACAAAGTAATCACCAGTTTCTAGACCTGTAAGAATTTTAACTGATTGTTGAACGTGATTTCCACTCCATGTATAACCATTAGGACCAGTTACTGAAGCAGAATATTCACCAGTTGATATATTAACCGGTACTCCGCCTAAAAAGTGAAAGAATAATTTACCATCGAACGTGGTTGGATTAGTTGCAGCAGTTTGATCGGTACCTAAAACAATTGGACGAGCAATTAAACATGCAGGTGGATTCCAATTAATTAATTTAACTAAATCTACTTTAACTGTACTAATTTCATCTAGCGTTGCATCGTAAATCTTTTGGACTCTCCAATAACTATCTTTAATAAAGATTACATCATCAAATGTAAGTTCTCTAAGATCATCTGCACCAATATTGAAATATGCAGTCATTAATCGAGCATCTGCAGAATATAACTCTTCAATATAATCATTCCAATATAATTCATATACATCCTTGCTTAAGTTATCAACTGGACCTCCAGCGTTGCTGAAATATGAAATATCTTTCTTCCAGTTTAAGTTGATTGTATCACTGACTGAAGGAAGATCTGAAATGTATGTTGCTCTAGGATATGAGGTTGTATTAACAATAGTAGCACCTGCACCTGTTGGATTAAATCCTAAATAATCAGTATAATACCATGTTTTTAATGGATTTGTAAGTACTGCACCATTCCAAAATAAAAGTCTTGGTTTAACTTTAAGTGGTAAATATTTAGCGTGTATGTGGTTACCGTGTGTAACTTCTTCACCATTTGGCCATGAAGCTAAATAAGGTACAATAAAATTCGAAGCAGTTGTTGCTCCTAAAACTTGGTCTACTGGAGTTGGTGCAAATATAGTCTTTACTTCTCTAGTATCTTTAATTAATTCATTTTCAGAGTCATATAGTCTACGTCCATATGTTTGGTTATACGTATCTCTATGGAAAGTATTAACTACATCGTTATCTTCAACATCTGTGAAGTTAATAACTGCTGATTGCGAAAAGAAGACTGGTTTAATTTCAACATCTTTGCTTCGATCGATTTTATTAGTCCAATCGAATAAATCACCAGTTCCAATGTATTCTTGCCATGGCTTAATGATAAATTGGTATGGATCGCTCTTTGATGGTACCATTACCAATCTAAACTTTGTCAGGATTGATCTAAAGAAGTCTAATGACTTAACATCGTCCTTTAATAGTTGATTAATTACAACTGATGCAGGTGCTGCAGTACACTTGAAAGTGCTGCCAGCCAAATATCCAGGTTGCTCTGCTCCACCCGTTGCTTCTAATGTAACTCTAATTTGTTCACCAAAAGCAGCTGTAAATGTAGCACTAAGAAGTAAAGTAGGTTGAAATGGTCCAAAATTTTGAGCAGAGGCTGTAGCAGTATCGACTACTGTAGTCCCATGCCATAATTTAGCGATAAAACCACCATAAGGGTATTGAAAATAGTTATCAAACGCTTTAATACTAGCTGTAAATGAATAACTCCCAGCCTTTGGTGTAGTATAAACTCCAATAAATGGATTATATGAGTTAGTAGGATCTGAAATTTCATTATTAAATTTAACAGTTGCAGGATAACCAGTACCAATCTGTACAGCATATGTAGTTTCGGATTCCATTGTACCCGATGTTACGGTAGTTCTAGGTGATGATTCCGGTACTCCATCAGTATATAAGTCTTGAAACCAAGTCTCATTAAAGATTGAATCTGCTGAATATGTGTATGATGTTCTTTCGAAGATCTTATCTATTAGATATTTGACTTGAATAATCGGCGTAAACATATCGATCGGTAGTGGGTGATCTGCTACTGTAAATGTACCTGCCTGTTGATTTGCATCTGGTCCACCATTATTCCAGTTATCTGCTTCCAAATCGATTTCAGATGGTTCGATTGGTGCATTTTCAGAATTCCATGTATTTCCTCTTTGTGCAATAATATAACGTACTTTACCATCTAAGAATAGGTCTGGATCTCCTAGAGCTCTCCAAGAATTTTGTAAATTAGTTAAAGTTAACGTATGATTGGCATCGTACGTATCTAAGTTTGTTAAAAAGCCTTCACCAACTTGCGTTGCAAAATCTTTAGTTTCTCCAAGGAATATGATTTCGAAATCTATTTGACCAGTTTCTGAATTATCATACACTGCTTCCATTCGTAATTGACCACTCTTAAATAAGATACCGTTTACGTAAATCTCTGCGATGACTTTAACTGTGACGTCAAAATCTACAACACCAGATATGTACCAATATTTAAAGAATTTCGAGTTAGTCTGTGTTGCTGGAATTCTAAATTGTCTTGAAAATGATGCATCAATACGTGGAATATCAATGATATCCTCAGATGAGATTGTAAGCTTGAGTGGATCTTCTTCATAAAGATCTAATTCCCATCTAGTTCCGTTCGTATCGTATGCAAAGATTTGTAACGTCTGCATTATCCTCTTTGTGTTTGTTTATCGTTTGCGAATTGTACTTCTATTATATGTTGGAACATCTTATCTCTTGAGAAAGTCTTTTGTTCGTATGTAGATGATGTTATTACTACTGGTTCCCATACGCCTTTATGGTAAATATTTACGCTTGGTGAAAGGAATAACTCTTCGATCCATGCTGATTCAGTATCATTCATCCAATCTGTAGAAAGTTGCATCACTGTCGTTGCTGAAGTGTTGAAAGAAGTTCTACCACGGCCTTGTGGATCGATTGTAAATGCAGCTTCGTTCCAAGATCCTAACATCTTAGTGTATGTTGATCTTTGTGCTCCTACTGTTAGTGTGTTTCTACGATCAAATGTGTAATAGTCTTTAACACCGTATGCGTTCATGAAACTTACTGTGATTGGTTCGAATGCTGAACACTTGTCTTCAACTTCAAATGCAGCGTCATAAATCTTATAACCTAAGTAATCTGCTAATTCTGAAAGATCATTACAGTCTTGAATAGGACCATTGTCGTTAATGTAACATGCATTGATCGAATAGATTGATATGTTGTATGAAGCAGCTGAAGTATTCCATATTCCTGCGTTCTTTAAGTTTTGTGGACCTGAACCAATAGTACCTACTAATTCTGCGAACGTATGATCATGTGTAGTTAAGTCATTACAGTCGGTTCTAACCGGTAAGCCAGTTAATTCAGATATCGTCTTAATATTTGTCTCTAATAAAGTACCTGCTGAGTTATAGAAATCGTATTTAACAAAGAACGGTGATTCATTCGGTCCCCACATCTGACCACTGTCCCATCTTACAATTCTATTAAAGAATGATAGAGTTTTGAACTCGTCATTACGTACTTTATAACTTTTAATACCAGCTGAGTTTGTAGTTGGCCAGTTTGATAAGTAATTGTATAATGTAGTACCAAATGGACCTGGATAAGCTGCATTATCGATACATGTAGGTAATTCACATAAACATGTTTCAAAATTAGGCCATGGAATGTAATCTAGATAGGACCATTTAATTGTTCTCCAATTTGTGTAACCATTCAATACTCCTTTAACTGCTGCAGCACCTTGAATTGTTGTAACTCCATCATTTTCAATACCGTACTTCGCTTGATATGTTAGAGCAGCACCAGGAGTCGGAGCTAGTAAGCTAGTAGATTCTACAAATGAAGGATTTAAGTAACTCTGCAGCACTCGAGATATATCGAAGTGAGCTGCTCCGGCTGGATTAGGAGCTTGCTTAAATCTTGCGACTTCTACACCTTCGATTTCAACCGTCAAGACCAGTTTATCTGATGGTTGTTCGTAAGGATTTTGTGTAAATTGTACAGTATAGATGTTTGGCGCATACGCTAGGTTCCATCTATTAGGTTGTTGTTGAAGAAAAGCCATTATAATTCTAAGTTTTCATTTATTAATTCTGCCATACGATCTACTAGATCCTCTATAACAAAGAAGTTTTTACCATTAAGTCCATTCTTATGAATAGAAACTCGTACTCCGAATGGTAAATCTCCTGCAATCATTTTTTTATCTGGGTTGAATGAGTACTCGCTTCCCGAACTTGGAGGAAGGAAGGAACGGATCTCTTCAGGTACGCCAAATTGGTTAGTCGTGTTAACGGTACCCTTAACTCCATAATTCTGGTAGAAGCCATAGTCTAACATTGATATTCCCATGTATTGTCCATCGATTACTCTGATTCTTAAAGAATCTCTTAATGCTCCGGTGTTAACTGGGAAATTAGGATTTGATTTAATTTCATTTTCAAGTATTACACCTGCAATAGCGATTGCATCTCCAACGCTTGTTGGAATGTTGTCACCAATATCTTGGAGTTGTGCTGCTATTTGTTCTGGTGTAAGAGCCATTATGCAAAAGGTGCGATACAGTCGTTTAAAGCATCACGAACAATCAATTCGATCGATAACGTAACACCTGATACAACATCATCATATTTTTCTTTAAATGGTGTAACTGTTGAGTTTAACGTAAAGTCATACTCATTTAAGTGATAGTAAAAGTGGCCTAAGATATCTTTACCGTATTCTAAGCAATTGCTTTGAGCTTCGATTACTGAATCAATATCACTATTACACATTTCCATAATAATAAGGTTAAATCGATACGTCATCTGCTTATTACCCAACGTGTGTGAGGATGGATTTAAGAATGCGTATGGATAGTTAGTATCATGAGTTCCTCTTGGTACTTTGATCTCACTGAGTGGTCCATAACCCGCAGTTTGAATTATTAAATGGTTATCGATGATACTGAAAAAATCATCAAGTACGTTTTTGTAAGTCATATTTCTTTTTTACATTTGCCAGTTGCTGTTGTGCAACTTGATTCTTTTTCCAAGTCAAGTAGTTAAGAGCTTCTTTATATGGTCTTTCAACTACGTGTTGTATATTTAGGAAATGCGAGTCAGCAAGTACTAAGACCGCTTCGTACCACATTAATTGTAGGTTATTTATCGTCATTTCTGGACCATCCTGTTCAACTGATTGGCTTAAGTTAAAGAATTCATCATACTCTCGATATTGGGCTTCTCGCCACTTTGTAAGAGCTATTAGAGTAGACCAAACTTTATTAATATCAATCGTTGCTGCATGCTCTTCTGGCATGCCGTATAATTTAGATACAATCTCTATTACATGCTTTGTAAGACCGTCTGCGATTAAAATATCAAGATCGATAAAGTCTCCGAATGTAAAGTCTTCAAACTTTTTAATAGGGTATACACCAAGGGTAAAGTTAACTTCTCCTTCTTCGATTGGCAAACGAGACATACAGATCGCCAAGACCACCTCAAACGTAATATTATCTAGTCTATTTAACACGTGTATCGGGCAGGCGGTGATTGAGGCCACAAATGGTTTATGGTTTTGGATGTCTGTAATGTCCCATGCCATAGCTCGTTCGAACGCTGCAATGTCAATAATCGCAGGTACTTCATAGTTTTGATCTCCTATTTGAAAGCTAAATTCCATACAATATAAGATATACCGCACCGACCTAATGAAATTCTTTCGGTAATATTGATGCAATCTACTGATATACTACAAAAAAAGTTACCATTATATTTTTTTATCTCAGAATTATTGATTATATTTATAGAGTAATTGAAAGCATATCAAGATCCAACTGAAAAAAAACTGAAAATAATCACTAAATAATTTTACCAAGTCAAATATTTTGATTATATTTATAGAGTAATAATTAACTAAAGCAAAAACAAAATGAAAAAGCAATTCACTACCCAATCATCTTCTACTCTTGAACAAGTAGCTTCTAAGTTCTCTGAAGCCGTTAAAGTTGAAGGTGTTAAACGTTACTTTAAACACTATGTTGAAACCGTTCTTCCTGGTGGTAAAGTCTATAAAGAAGAATCTGATTTTGAACAACATATCGAATTTAGAAATGAAGACTTTGTTTTCGTACTGAATGCATATAACAATGACACTGTTGAACTCTATTGGTTAGAAAATATCTCTGGTAAAAAGGGTATTGGAACCAACTTGATGAATATCCTTTTAGATATTGCTGATGAGTTAAATATTAAAGTTCGACTCTGTGCAGTTCCTTTCGCTGCTAAGAAGATCTTCTCTAACTCTGATACCTATAAAGCTGCTATTCGACTTTATAACTTCTATATGGATTTTGATTTTGTTCGAACTCCTCGTACTCCTGAATTCATCTATGGTGCCTAATCAATGCTTTCATTGCTTTCATTGCTTTAAGCCGTTACTAAGTCCTTTCACCTTCCCTTTCTTAAAGTAACAAAGGTTATACTGCTGATTATGAGAATAGTTTCAGACTGGTCGTAAATAATCTTAAAAAAGTTCTAGGTGATATCGTTGAAACTATTCCATAGTTGTGTGTATAAGATTAAACTTAAAAACATTTATTATGGATTACGAACAACAGTGGGCAAATATAGAGAATCAAAAACTCATTGACCCAAAACAATCTCAACTTCTTTCTCTAATTAAAAGACAAGGTACTGCTAACATTAACTTCTTAATAGAGCACTCAGGTCTAGACTGGAAAACCATTAATTACAAGTTGAATGGTCTCGTACAGAGAAAGATGATTATTAAGAACAATCAAAATTATTCCATTAACCAATGAAGATAGCTATTCTAATGGGCCGTGGTATTGAAGGTTGCGGAGTTACTCGTTATGCAATCGAGACCCAAAAGTGGTACCATAAAAATAATATGGTCTGTGATATCTATGCCTCTCTTGATAAGAAGTGGCCAAGACGTCAACTACAACAGAATAATATTATTGAATTTACTAACAGTGAGATCCAAGCACTCTCTAAGAAGCTTAATTCCGAGTATGATGTCATATTTTACCAATCCCTTCCAGCTAAAAAGGGTCACTCGGAAGACTATCAGAATCAGTTTCTAGATTACCTTGTAAAAGATATTGAAAAGCCAATTAAGATTGCTTTCCAGAATGATCACAAGTTACAATCTCTTACTAGAAATGCTAACATCTGGGAGACTATGCGATATATGGATGCTGCCTTTACATTCTCTAAAGAAACTGCTTTCGCAAAGAAGATGGCAATTGAAGCTCCAAAGATTCCATTATACCAACTTCGTAATGGTTTCGACTTCGATTCTATTCGTACTTCTTTTTGGAAACCAGTCGATCAACAACTTAATCGTATTACTTACTTAGGTCGTTTCGCCGGTTTCAAGGAACCTCACCGATTAGTCGAGATGCAACCACTTTTAAAGGATGCAGGTATTATTACAGAACTACGAGGAATCGAGCGTTCTCGCGGTTCACTTATTATGTTCTATCACGATCCAGCTACTTTATCGAATCCACGTGATAATTTCTACGAAGTAACAAAGAAGAATCCAGAACCAGATGTTCAGAGTTTAGATTATGCTTACATCTATGGCCCATACGAGCGCAATGAAGGTATTAATAATCTTTCAAACTCAATGTTTGGTTCGAACTTCTTTAATCTAGCGGCAGAAACATATGGTAACATCATCGAATATTCTTCATTGGAAATCATAGCTGCGGGCGCAGTACCAGTATTAGATAAACACTGGGCAGAGAATAATGTTCACGTCTCTGGTACTCGCTTTGCAGATATGAAAGATTTCGCAATTTATTCAGATCGCGATGACCACTACTCTACGGTTGCACAAATGCAAGAGTTAATGGCAGATCCGATTCTTCGTAACACTAGAAGAGAAGCATGTTATGAAATTGCTCGTGAACACAATGACTTTAATCTAATCTATCAACAACAACATGATTTGATTATGGCGACACAAAAACTTACAGGTCCACCTAAAGTTCTGAAACTATTCTAAGATTCTAGATATAACCATAAAGAAAACAATTTTACTAATTTTAAAACCTTTTAATTATGTTTTTAGAAGACTCTTCGACTCCGTCTAACCAGATTCCAAAGATCTCATTTCGAGGTGATGATAGTCACTTTATCGAATTGATCGCAAACAAGTTCGGTATCACAACTGACGGTATCACAGAAGTAACAAACTCAACTGATCGCAAACAGGCATCTCAACGCATTCAGAATATGCTTGATGTTAAATTACCTGGCGCTACGATCAAGTTCAACTCAACTCTCAGAACTCCAGTCATTGGTCTCTTCGTCAATGAAGACCTCGATGTCTTTGGTTTCTGTAAAGTAGTGGAACCAGTCGATGACAATATGCACGAGTCAGTGGCTATGGTTCCATTCTACCTCAAACCGATGATCGATAGATTATTCTAACACATCGGCGGTTATTCATTTTTTGTTTTAAGTTGAGATTAGGGCCGTTTCTACAAACGGTCCTTTTCTTTTTTAAAAAAAACTGAAAAAAGTTTGATCCAGATTTTTTTATCTCAGAATTATTGATTATATTTATAGAGTAATAATTAATCAAATAAACAATGGAAGCAAAAAAAACAGAACGTTCAAAAGTAGTCGAAACCGCATACTGTCATGTATTAGACTGTATGGTATCTTATGGAGGTGCAGCTGCAACTGGCCAGCATCTCTATGATCGTTTAGACGAAAGATTCGATGGTCAAAGTTTATCATCAATGTTAAACGCACCAGGTACGGTGGTAGTCAATCGCGATAATATTAAAGATTATCCATGTCTACTCGGTAAATTAAATTCATACGCCGATGGAATCTATCTCGTTAACGAAGAATATGACTTCATTCTCGCTTTAGTACCTGGATATTTTAAAACAGTAAGTGAATGGCACTGTTACACTGTACTAGTCTGGTGTGAATGTGTAGCGAAATTTCGTCACTGGATTACTACATACCCTGAAGGTGCTAGTAAAATATTACGAGCCTCAGATATTACCTTTTCTGATGTTATGACCTTCTTTACTCCATCTCGTTTAGAGTGTGAAAGAAGGGCGAAGAAGATTTATTGGAGTCGAAAAAAAACTGAAAATAAATCATAAATAATTTTTTAGTCTCAGAAATATTGTTTATATTTATAGAGTATTAATCAAGTAACTTAAACAAACAATGCTTACAAAAAACCAACTCCAGGACGTCACTCGAATCACCGGTGCCACTCTAACTCCAGTCAATCAAGGTAATACTACATCGTATGCCTTTAAGCACCGCGGTCACAAGGTGTGGATCGAATCTACTAACAAGCGAATTCGTAAAGATTTGAACTTCTTTTTGTATGTCGACGAATTCGATTGCGGTACCGCCTTTATGTATATCTCTGAACTTTTCAATAGTCTAAAAAATATTTGAAAATAATTCATCAAAAGTTTTTTTATCTCAGAATTATTGATTATATTTATAGAGTATTAATTAACTTAAACATTTTAATCATGAACAAAGTACAACAAATTCAAGCCCAAATCACCGAGATGATCAAGTCCGATTATCCAAATCCAATCTTTACCTGGAAATCTCCAGATATTGTTAAATTCCAATTCGATAAATCATCTTTCCACGGAGAATGTATGATCGAATGGAACGAAGAAGACGGATATTCTATGACTGCATACCTCTTTGATATTGAGTGTGAAACCATTGAAGAATTCATGGAACAATTCAAAGAAATCTATGAGATCGAACTAGAACAATTCGAAATGTTTTACGGTCAAGAGTAAATTAATTAACTAAAGAAACTATGACTAAGACAGAAACACGAGCACTTTATCCGGCCATTAAGAGTATGTACCAACAGGGTATGAAATACAAAGACATTGCAAGTAATGTAGGTATGTCCGTCGGAAAAGTAGGTATGATCATCAAAAGAATGAGAGAAGACGGAGATATACAAACTAGTAGATACTCCGTTACTGGTCTTGAGACTCAACATAATCAAGATAGAATAATTAACGGTTATGACATTCCTATGAAGTTATACACTAGCAGTTTTCCTCACTACAAAGTATTGGACTATTATAATAACACTAGTTTATCATATGGTGCAATCGCAGAACTACTGAATGTTAGTATGATGTCTGTATGTCGATCAGTACATAGACTAAGAAGATATGGTCTAATAACGTCTACTAAGCGTGTTTCGAAAAGATCTAAAAAATAATGCCTAAATAATTTTACCAGGTCAAATATTTTGATTATATTTACCCTATAACCTTTAAAACAAACAATCATGATCAAAGCAAACCAACCCCTTACTGAAGTTCACTTCAAACAAATTGCGAAATTAATTACTGGTCTCAAGAATGGCGGTTACAATCCAGTAATCATCTCTGAAATCACCAAAGATTTGAAGTGTATGGTTATTGAACACGACAACGATAACAATGGTCGTATGCTAGTCGGTATCATCGCCAACGAAGACGAAGTATTTGCATATTACATGTAATAGATGAATCTCTAATATTAACTTAAAACCAATCGAATGATTCAAAAAGAGAACACCCCAACCCCAGTAGCTTTCGAAGTGCTCGTAAGCATTAACCGTTCAATGCATATGCACTCAATGTATGGCGGAAACATACCTCGCATGGTCGAAGGTGAATGGAGTCTATATCAAAAAGATCTAGACACAATTGAACAAGCACTAGTCCTCGGAATTCCTGTGATTGTAACTGCATGTTACCACGGAAGAACTCTAACTTCATACAAGGTAAATGACGTCCGGACTTCTCGCCGAAATCAAGGAGTATGCTTCAGTCTTGGAGAAGAAGTTACTATGAGCTCAACACCACGAATCAGAAAGCTCACACGACGCGGTTATCGACTCGAAGAAGTTTATTCGATCGATTAATCGAGCAAAGATTGGCCTGGATATTTTCCAGGTCAAATTTATTGATTATATTTATAGAGTAATAATTAACTAAAACAAAAGAACATGAACAACGAACAACAAATCAACACCATCCTCAACACTCTAGTACTTCTTTCTTCAATTACATCTCAAATTGAAAATGACGATCTACACTCAACCGTTTATCTAGCTCAACTATCAGTCGAGCACATCATTAATAATAATTACACCACTTCATTAACTCATCGTCATACACACTCTAACCCACTAGATGAAGCCTTACACCAGTTAAACATTGCGCAATCTTCTTTCTCTAATTTTTAATCATTATAAATCACATAATCATGCGTCAATCTTTTAAAACATTTACACTCAATGCGGCCACTGAAGATCTTAACACTCTAAGACTCAAATTTTTAGGTGATGAACGTATTGACTATGCGGCCTATGAACTCGAAGAGTTAAAGAATGCAACCACCTTCGAAGAATTTAACATGTGCATGCATCTATTTACTAAGATCATTCGCGAACTCAACCGTGAATTGTTAATAACTAATCTAAAATAATTCATTAAAAGTTTTTTATCTCAGAATTATTGATTATATTTATAGAGTATTAATCAAGTAACTTAAACAAAAGAACATGAAAAGCAAATTCAACGACAACAACAAAGTAATGCAAGTTCTAGAATACTGTTCAGCTAATCCTGCGCCGTTAAACATACTAACTGCGTTGGATGAAATCAAAGAATTTCAAATTAGTCAAACCATCTTCGAAGGTGTCGTACAAATCACAGATACCGCTATTCGTCTAAATTGGTCTCGTGAACAACAAACCGAAGCATACAAGTTATGGATTAACAAGTTTATCGAATTTGTAAAATAATTCATTAAAAGTTTTTTAGTCTCAGAAATTATTGTTATATTAACCCTATAATTAATCAAGTAACTCAAACAAACTATGAACACAGAAATTAAAATCTCATTACTTCAAGAAGACATCGAAACTCTTGAACTTCACATCACTAAGAACACCGCTAAGTATGGCGCTACTAGTGATATCGTTAAAACTCAAACTAAACTTCTTAAGGACTGGAAGAAGGCGTTGAAAGACCTTAAGTCTTAATATTAGTCGTTTTTGAAACTATTTTACGTGTCTGAGTATAATTATCCAACTTAAACAATATTAGTTATGACAAAGCAAAAGCAAACTACTCACAAAGGTAACCGGTATGATATCCAGTTCCAAGTTCTTCGCGGTAAGAAAGTACCATTCGCATACTTTGGCGGTATTTACGGTTACAACCTTCTGAGCTTCTCAATCGAGCAAGCGGAAGAAATGTACCTGTACACAAAGAATTCCCAGAACTGGTCGATCTATGATGAAGAACTCCGAGTTTACAACGAGATCTCATCTGCTCTCGAGACTATGTAAACGTCTCACACGAAGCTGCTACTTCGATTTTAAGTTTTCAATTGTGATTAGACCCTTAGCAGAGGGTCTTTTCTCGTTTAATGGATTATCTTCTCGGTTTAATATACGAATAACTGCCTAGTTGCTTGTTAATCTTTCTATTATAATTAGAAATTGCAAGTGACATGACAGTATCGTCGTGCATTCCCGCTGGATGACCGTATCGAATGTTCCGAGTCTTTGGATTGTATTCGTAAGTGAAGGTACTAAGTTCACTATACAGAGCCTGAAACAACTCCTTAGATGGCATCCTAATAGTATCCTCGTTAAAGTCTAGTATTAATCCTTCAATGATCTCGTTCTTGCTCTTTGAACTTGTAATAAATGGATGAGTATCTTGCCATTGTTTTTTGATCTGTTCGTAGATTACGTCACCAATTGAGTTAACTTCGACCATTACGGTTGCGTTCCACTGTTTGACCCTTTTCAAGATCTCATTGGTCATCGTGGTCCACTCTTGGCCATTGGCGCGATAGATATCTACTATCTTACCTTTAGAGTCGATAAAGGTTGCGACAGTGTAATCCTCTTGCTTTCCGAGGTCGATGCCGCAATAGACCTTACCTTCTGGTTGACTATAAGCTGTGAATGTATTCTTATCGATGTTTGTAAAGACTTCGCCACCTGAATCGATGAAAGCCGCTAAATACTCTTGACGAAATACATTCTCTGGAATGGTCCTCTTAGCTTCTTCGATTTCTGAGTCTTCGATGTATGGTGTATCGTAACTTGAACCAGTATACGACATATAGTTTGGATGGTCGTCTGACAGTCCGAGTTGATATAGATCGTGGAACCAATTCTTTCCCTTAGGCGTTGAGATAAATAAGACTTTCTTGCCACGTACTAATAGAGTAGGTTTGATGGCTTCAGCCCATGCGTCATCTTTAATAAACGCAGCCTCATCAATTATGGCGTAGTCGAGCGTCAGTCCTCGAATGTTATCATATCTTTCAGCAGATCTAAATAAGATCGTAGAGCCAGTCTTTAAGGTGAGCTCGTTAGATGAAAAGTTGTTCTGCTCGACAATACCCGACGCAGCTATCGCATTGTATAGTTCTTTGTGGACCTTCGCACACTGAGAGTAAACAGGCGAGACCCAAAGGATTTTGCATGGTTTGTCGTTGATCGCCCAATACAACAGTAGGTTCATACCCATTAGAGACTTGCCGAACTGTCTGCCAATGCTCGCAATATGGAACTTGCTCGTTGAACCAAGTATCGATTGAATAATCTCTTTCTGTTTCTGATGTGGTGTAAAGCCAATAAATTCTTTCTGACTCATATATACTATTCTTCATCAGTGTAATCCATATGATCGTCCCAATATATGAAGACCATCTCGTCTCCTGGATCACTCGCTATATAATGCTTCGCCGTCGTAGTAGTGTTCATATTCTATCATTTACCTTGGCCTCTATATTTCTTCTGAGGTTTGTTTTTCTTTGAATGAACGCCTTTGCGCTTAAGTCTAGGCTTCTGTATCTTCTGAGGTTGGTGTGTCTTGGCCATCTCCAAAATTAAATTTAACGTTCTTAAATAGGTCTGTACCGTCCTTACCGGTAATTTCTTGTCGACTTAACGTTGGTAGGAATCTATCTGATAATCTAATCGCTAGGTCTAAGGCTTTTTCAGGATGTGTCTCAGCTATTCTTGCTAACCAAATCTCATACTGTTCTAAGTTATTTTCAAGCAACATAGCGAAAGCTTCTCTGAGTTCTTCAGTAATTCTGTTAGCAGCTCCTTTCGGTCTTCCGTTTCTGTTAATTCTTGGGTCGTTCTTCTCGAAGGGCATAATAATTATTGTATTTTGATAGTATTTAATATTAGATATACTTAGTGTCGATTTCTACAATTGTCGAAATGCCATCTACCCATTGCAGCTCTTTGACCTACTTTTGAACAGTGTGGGCATTCTACCTTTGATTTATTGTGATCTCCTATATGAGCATGTAACTTCTGTTTGTGGTCCTCTGAAAGTGTTGCTCCAAATCTATTAGGACTTGTTGCGCTTTTTGAGGCGGCTACTCTTGCTCTTTCCATACTTACATAATATGGTGTGTTTGATCTGCATCGTAGTCCATATTCTTTTTGTAGTTCTGTTTCTCTTTCTGATGCTACATAGATATCTGTATGTGTTTCTAACAATTCATAATTATCTGATTGACTTGCTGGTCTTTCTGGATAATTCATTGTACATCCAATCTTCTCTCCTGGTATGTGGTATATGTAGTACATTATTTTTCAAACATTAGATTCTATTCGAATTTATTAAAGTAGAGCCAGAGAGCTCCGAGTGCTCTGTAGAGACAGCGGCCACAACTGGATTGCTTATGGTTACCGGCCGGATCTACGATGCTTGCAATCTCAAAGATCTGTTGTAGTTGAACTGAGTTTGGCTTTGCATTATATGGTCTAAACAGTTTGCGATTCTGAGGTTCGGTTGACCATTGCTGGATTTGTTCGGTTGTCATAGTCTATTCTTTAATCTGAAAATTAGGTCGGCTAGAACTCCGACAATTGGAGCTGCTAATAGGCCGGTTGCGCCATACATTATAGTTAACGGTAGGATTGACAACCAGAAACCCATACACAGTTCGCAACGGAATGGTTTGTTTGGTAATTCAGGTAGATCAAAACTGGAGATAAAGTCTACTAGGATATGGACAAGACATGCAAGTCCTATTAGGTTAAAAATCATAATCTATCTTTCTTTCTTTTAGTTGTTGTTTAATATAAATCTTTGCTTCTTCTACTGCATTAGAAATTGATGTTCTTGGGATGCCGGTTTCTCTCGATAGTTTTGAGAAGTTTGGGGTTTGAAGGTACAGTTTAAATAGACGTCCCTTAAACCAAAGGTCCTTGGTATCAATCTCCATCTCTTCTAGGATTCCGGTGATGGCTTCGACTACATAGTCTTTTTCATAATCGTATTCTTGTCGGCCAACTTCTTCTAACCTAGTTTCAAATGCTTCTGGCGTTATATTTCTTTTTCTTGTTCCTATATCTGCTCTATGTAGTTTATATGTTCTGCTGAATTCCGACTTTGCGCCATACCAACTATTACGCATTATTGCAAGTATAAAACCTCTGGCGTGACCATATTCTGGATCTGCTAATTCTTTATACATAATCTCATCGTATTTATGATGGGTCATAAATTTTTCTATAGCGTAATGACATAGATCTGAAGCCAGTTCATCGCCTTTAGAAATGTTTTTTGCCCATTTTATAATTTCATTATAGTTATCTTTAATCCAAGACATTAATTATAATTTATATTTGCAGTTGTCGCCGTGCCATCTAAAAAAGATTCCGCCTTGCACTTCTTTATTACAGTGTTGACATGTTCTTATTTTAGATTGAACTTCTAATAATTGACCGTTTAGAGCGTGTTGACCTAATTTTTTATGGTTTTCTTTTTCAATCCATTCAAACCCATGCTCAGATTTAAGAATACCTTCTAGATTTAATGCATCCTTTCTATTATTAAAGGTTTCAACTGCAACTATATTTAATTTTTGTTTATAGAATTTACCTCTACTCGTGCCGTTTGGCTTCATATTAATATGTTCATGTAGTCTAACTTCTAGTGGCCTTCTAGTTTCTCCAATATACATTACAGTATTATTCGAATCTATAAGTTTATAAACAGTCCAACTTTTCATTCAGATGTTGTTTGATTTAGATCCTTTTCCGGTATATCATTAAATACCTCTAATTGTGAATTTAGTCTTCTACTTTGTTCGCTTGAAAATTCATCTCGATGTGTGTATACTATTTCTTTACCTTCTTCATGGTCGCTTAACATATGATCAAAGCCTTTAACCATGTGACCAGCTAAATAATACCACATTGCAATTGCTTTATAATCAGTTAATTGTTGTAGTTGTGATTTAACCAAAGTACCATCATGATATTTACCAGGATTTCTACCTTGAATACGAATTGTAAAATTACTAAGGTGTGCAATACGAAATACTTGCCTAAGATTTGTTAATGAATTAACCAGTTTTGCTGGATGAGAGCCAATGATTCTACAAAAGTCTGTGATATGCATATAGTAAGTAGTTTCCCAACCTTCGACATATGATACTTCTAACATAAAAGCTAGAAATACCTTTTCACGGTCAGTCCATTCGATATCCATATCTGTTGCAAATTTCGGCATGTATATTTTTACATTCATTTCTTATTTTTTTTAAAGTTTATTGGTTTTAAATCTTCTTCTGGTCTTCTTTCTATTTCTTCTTTTAATATATTTCTACATAATGAACTTATTGTCCTCGTTTCTGAACCTTTGGCTTGATCCCAAAAGAGAATTCTATATAAAGATTGAATCTCTTCTTCAGTCATTAGTATTTGTATTTTTCTAGTACGCTTTTCCATTAGTATTTTCGTATAGTTGCTTTAAAATTGTGTGTATTAATTGACATACTTCATATTCTTCTCTGCCTTCGTAAACATCTAATAGAAATACTAATGTAGCAGCTATTTCATCAGGTGTAATAATATCAGTTGGATGTTGTCTTCTGATATAAAATCTAAGATGATCCCAATTCATACCCATACCTCGCTCTACGAATCTTCTACATGTAGTTGTAAGTAATTGTATACTTTCCATTGTTGTGTTATTTAGTTATTTATCTTCGTATGAATTATCATTTCTAATGAAGTAATCTTTCATATATCTAATAGCTTTTCTTAATCTATGGGCTTCTTCATACCATTCGTGTTCAATGAAATATTCGAATGCTGCTTCAATATCTTCAGCAATTGAATGCTCTAAGTATCTAACATCATTCCAGTCACTTAGATGATTCTTGTCTATGAGATAATAAAATATATCTTGCACGTGTATTGTGCCATTAGGACTGCCCTCAAGTGTTCCTATGTAGGTCTTAAGCTCTAACATGTCTGCATCAGAACCATATGTTCTTCCATTACCAAATTCAAAGAAGTTAAAGAACTCCCGGTCGTTGTTATCAATCATATCTTTTATACTTATGTAATCTTTTTTGTTTTTTCTGAAACTATTCTCATAATCAGCAGTATAACCTTTGTTACTTTAAGAAAGGGAAGGTGAAAGGACTTACCAGAGGCTTAAAGCAATGAAAGCTAAAAGAGCTCATTACCATTCTTTTTAACATATAAAGAAGCATTCAATTTCTTCTTATACTTAGGTTCTATTTTCATATCAGGTAAGCCGTCAATATCTATATCAGTCAGAGACCATTCAATCATAAGTCTTATTCTAGAAGAATTAAACTCATCATCAAATTGGTCCCAAAACTGATTCAGATCGTCTTGATTATTTAGCGACACGGAATGACTTTAATATGTTATTAACCTTAGGAAATGGAATTCCAAGTTCAGCAGCAATCTCACCATACGAATAACCAAGGTTCTTACGAAGATGGATTGTTTTCATCTCTATCTCGTTAGTAGGAAATAAATAGAGCCATTTCCTAGATTCTGTTTCTAAAGTTCTTTCGTGTTGAGTTACTTCTTTAGTTTCTACGGTTTTACGTGGTCGACCAAGTTTAGCTGGTAAATCAATTCGTCTTTCTTCACCTTCTTTAACTCTTAGTCGACGAAGAACGTTCTTAACTGTTTGAAGTGGAATATTAAGTGAAGTTGCAATGTCTTTATACTTTAACTTGTTAACACAACGAAGATTCAAGATATCGATATGCAATTGACGTTTAGGATGGTGGAATAATTCTAAACTATCTACAACTAAGTGTTTATTCTGTGCACGCTTTCTCTGAACATTTGTAGACTTACGTAAACTGTGTAATGTTTCTTTAACATACTTCTCACCTAGACCAGTTAAGATTGCAATATATTGAGGAGTATATCGAAGCTTTGTTCGCATTTCAATCAATAAACGTTCTTCATCTGTGGTAGGTTGAATAAATAGAGAAGGGTCAGACGCTAAAGATGTTGTTCTTCTAACGTTAACACTTTTCTTATTAATTTCAGTAATATTTGACCATCTAAGATTATTAACAGTAATATTATCTTTATCACCATCGATAAAAGTTACTGATGTGTTACGAATTGGATCTGGATTATCTACAAAGTTAAGAGCAACTATACGGTGTAAGTAACCACCAATTGCACCGTTATACCAATAATCTTGATCTTTACCACCAAATTTGTGGCAGATTGATTCGCGATTAACTACGTGTCCATTAATTCTAATGGTACCTAAATTTGAAACTTCGTATTTACGAGTTGAAGTTTCTTTGACTAATTTAAATGTTTCTGTCATTGTAATGTATATTAAGTTCTATTAATATACACAAGAATTAAAAAAAGTTTCATCATTAAATTAAAAACATTTGAAACTTTACCTAGATTGCGGGTATAATACTAAATTAAAACGACGAAAAATTGGAACGAAACACACAACTAATTAACGAAGATCTCATTGAGATCGTAAACGAATGCTATCAGGACTCCGTGTATAATTATTATACTAAGGCATGTCAAGCAATCTCTAAGTATGAATCTGAATTACCAGAATCAACTCCTTATCTTAAATCTGTTAGGATCTATCTTGAAGCATTATGTGAAATGTTACTAGATCATGATATTGAAGATTTAGAGTGGTCTGGTTCTTTTGTACCATCCTTCGATTGGATCACTTTACAGAACCATCAAGTTGATGCAATTTTCTGTAATGTGTTTGATGATTGTGAAGAAGATCATAACTACACTTGTGGTAAATTATTCAACGATCTTAAAGCATTACAAGCTTTAGGTGTTATTACTGGCCTTAATGAGTTTTCAGCTAGTGATGATTCTTTAACTTGTGGTTTTAATATTGTTGAGCTAGATGCCTTTCCTATGGAAAGGTTTGATGCTGACTTTAAACGATTAAGAGCAGCTATTCATAATTTCTATTCTTATTAGAAGTTATTCTAGTCTTAAAAAGAAAGGGAGCTAATTGCTCCCTTTTTTAGGTATAAAAAAACCCGGATCGAAAGACCCGGGTTTAAAAACCAAAAAAACAATTTACTAACAAAAATGGCACTCTTCGTTAGGTATTCTATATATCTATGTATTATCTGTAACCTAAGAACATAAATTCTTCACGTTGACCAAATTCCTGTGTTTCAGTAAAAGTTGCAGGAAGTGCACCACTCGCATATCTCAAGATGTTCATACCTCTTGCATTTGCTGCAGGATCTGAATTGTATGAAACTCTATTGTTGATAATTTGATTTGAAAATCCGTATGCAACTCCAATGTAAACTCCATCAGTATCACTTGTGTCTGATTGAATTGCAATCCAATATGCGTCTGAAGTTGGAGTGAAGCTGGTTGGTAAAGAATATACGTAATTAATATTTGATCCAGTTAATGGAATAACTACAGTGTCAGAATGAACTTTGTTTCTTGGTGCAAATGAACCAGGATACATGTCGTATACAGCTACTTCCATTGTGTGGTTACCTGTAAATGCTGCATTGTTAAAGATTGGAAGGATCCATTCTGTAATTTCATAACCCGCAGAAGGAAGGAAGCGAGAGATGAAAGCAGCTCCATTTCCTTGATCGATTGCAGCACCCATTGATCCACTCATATCTCCAATTGTTGGGAATGTTCTGTAGTATGAGTTTGAAAGAGCACCACCTAAATTAACATCTGGTCTTGCACCAAAAGTTGAAGTTACTCCTCCACCGCCACCACCAGTAGCCGTAACAGTTACATCACCAGTAGATTGGTCAACTGAAATACCAGAACCAGCAATGATTGAAGTTACACCAGCCACTGGAACTGGAATGTTAACCACTAAATCACTAGACAATTGTCTACCTAATGTTAAATCACCAGTAGTACTATTATATGATAATGCATCAACTGATTGTTGATAACCTAAATACCAGTTATCAGAGTTGTTTACACTATTATAAGCATTCATACTAATCTTAGCAGGAGTGGTACCGCCAGCACCTGTTTTAGATTGAAATACGTGAGATTCACCTTGGTTACCGTGAGCATTCATGTAATACATCGATCCATATCTATCCATAGAGATGTATCCAATATAGTTGTCTACTGAGTCTTTCATGTTGAAAGAAGTTGCAGAACCACCGATTGCTCCCATTGGATAATTAGAAAGATTCCAAGTAGTGTTCTTTATAGAATTATCAGTATAACCTGTACCTGCGGTGTAAAGTACTTCGCCGCCTGAATTTAAGGTTAATCCAGTTTGATTACCTAAACCGTCTGTTAGGTTTGTAGCTCCTGCACCAATAGCACCGTTTGATTCGGTTTTGATCAATCCTTGGTAGGAGTTATTAATTTGATTGCCTGTTAATTGAGCCATGAATTAATTATTTATGTTTAATCTTCCCACTTGTCTGTAGTGTTTTCCCATAAGGAAGTTACGGTATTCCATAACCTCAGTACAGGTGGAATAATTACTCCACTTACAGCTTTAAGAATTGTATTTGCGTTTACGAAAAACATTAGTATGCTCTATATAAGTTTCCAGCTGATACTGATACTACTTCGATTGCACGAACAGGAATCCATCCTGCTGCGAATGCTGCAGTTACTGTAGTTGCTTGTCCCGATGGGATAAACGTTACAGTTGCTGGTGCATCAATGTATAATGTAGATTCTTCAGCAAAAGTTGCAGGTGCTACTACTGCTTCCATTTTTTGTGGAATGGCAACATCCCATCTGTTAGAAACTGCTTGAATATAGCTTGATTCTCTATTTTGTAAGCTCATAATTTATTATAATTTATTTTATAGTTTAAGATATACTTTTAAATTGAATTGTTTCTGATTCCTTTCAATCTAGTGACTGCGTCTATAATTCCTTCTGTACCTATATACGCCGTCGCAATGATTACCCATGAATCACCATCTACTTGTCCAGTGAATAACGCGATTGCTGATGTAATAAACACCAACAATTTACGACTTAACCACTTACTTAGTATTTGATCTAACTTTGCTTTCATTCTTTTTAAAGTATAGTTCTAGTTTTTCAATATTAGATTCGGTTGATTTAGTTGAGCGGCGTGTTGTTACAGCCATTGCAGTCGTCTTCTTCGTAATATCCATATCTTTTCTTTGGTATTGCTAAGCCAGTATAATATGATGTGCCTTTATTAGCAGCCATACCATCTTGACTATTGTATGTTTTATATTCAGGGTAATCGTTCATGTGCCATACGAGATAATCACGTAATCTCTCGTTATAAAACTTTGCTGTGTCGAAGATACTATTACGTAAATATTGCAGCTCTTCTAAAGTGATCCCTTGAGCAACCTCTGAAGTTCCTGATAAGATACCTTTATTTGTAGTTCTATACTTTAAAGTAGGTAACGCAGCATAGTATGAGTAGTGAACTACCGTAGGCGCGATGTAATCGTCTAAGAGTGTTTGATAAGCTTCTGGTATATCAGTAGCATAAATCATCTTATCGACTACTAGTTGCTTTAACTTTTCATAAAGCTTTGTTCCACATGTAGTTTGGATCCACGTATCTTGGCTTTGCAATACAAATGGGTATAACAATGCTGGATCAACGTTCTCGTCAATTCCAGTAAATGATTTTAGTTTCTGATCAGTAATAAATAAAGCAGTCATTATGTTATTCAATTATATTTGTTTGATCAACCGTTGATGTGTTAACTGGTTGAGTATATAGAATTTGAGATTGATCAACTTCTAATTTAACATTATAACCCATCCAACCCATAATTTTACTTAAAGCTTTTAGAATTCTTTTTTGGTCTGGAATAATAACCGTACCTAAGAAGTGGTTAAATGAAGTTTGAATTTCATCGGCATTAGAGCTAAAACCGGTAGCGTCTTTAATTCCGAGAAGAAGACCTGATGTAATACGATGGGCAGTGAGGATTCTCGAACTTACTCTAGATTCTAGTGTAATATAATAATCATCATTTGCATTTTCGATAGTTTCTACAGTTGGTTCACGTCCTGGTTCTGCGAAATTTACGAAAAACTTTCCTGCATTGTCCTCACCTGCAAAGGTATTTTCGATGTCTCTCCAAATTTCGTCTTGTTCGTCTTGAGTTGGAATACCGTTACGGAATGTCAACATCATAGAAGGTGCTAAACCATTAGAGATATTAGAGTTATGAAAGCGTGAAATACGTGCGTCGAGATCTATATCGTTTACAGCACCAACATAAGATGGAAGTGGATAGTATGAATTACCTACTGTATAATCAAAGTAATAAAATATTTGTGAAGCATTATCACCTTTATTATCTGTAATATCAAATGATTTATAAGCACTTGGTTTGAATTTTCTAGCTTGTTTCCAATCTGAAGAGTAGTAGTATTCATCTACAACTTCATCTTCATTCATTTTACCAGAACGTACTAAATTAAATGGAAGGTGATATACCTCGGCAATTGCATCTCCGCCTTTTGACCAGATTACATTTAATGAATAACCACCAAAGATTAAATAATCTCTAGCAATTTTTTCAAAGATATCATCTAATGTTTCTCCTTTAGAGTTCATTGGAGTTGAACCAAATTTTACAATTCCTTCACCGGTAATAGCATCTGCTTTAGCGTCAATGGCGGTGTGATGCATCGCTGAGTTATTATACAATTCGATTAATAATTCTGGATATAAATTACCTTGTCCGAAGTCGATCCATTCTTTTCCAGAACGCTCTGCAATAACTGGAAGTTTAATTGCTTCGAAATTTTGAGATTTAAATACGTATTTTTGCATATTATTGTTTGTATATTACAAATGACATTGCACTGTCATTAGTCACCGTTTGTGGTGGATTATCTGAATAGCTACTATCAGTATATATCGGATTTAATTCTAGGTCTGAACTTGTGTCAGTTTCACCATAGTATTGATAATTAATATATTTAACTAATCCTAGATTATATTGTTGTCCAAGTGTTGGAGATGGATATGGAGTTGTATTATAAGGTTGATATCCAACTAATTCACCATCAGCTAATGTGTCTTTATCCCAATATATATTATTACCATTCCATAATTGATCAATTTGAAACTTAGTGTATCTATCATTAGATTCAACTGCAGTGCACGTAAATCTAATACTTTGACTATATGGATTATTAGTATTTGAATATCTTGACGTCAAGTAAATGTACCATGGTCCAATTTTATCAAACGGTGGATTTGATCCAGTTCTTGTCAAAGCTCCAACATATAAATTAGGTATATTAACCGTAAAATATGATGGTTCATTTGGATTAAAATACAAAGTCATATAAATTGATTATTTTTCTAATATAAGATATACTTCATAAACAAATTGATAGTTCGTCGTATAATAAGCATGTATTATATCTATCACATATATGGGATTAAGATCGGGTGTTCAAGTGAACCCGAGAAACGAATTAACGATCAAGGATTTACAGAGTATGAAATTCTTGAAGTTCATGAAGACATTCACATTGCTTCAGAAAGAGAGATTGAACTACAGAAGGAGTATGGATATAAAGTTGATAAATCACCATATTGGTTAAGCGTTGAAAATAGATATAAGTTTGATGGGTCTCAACGCACTTACAGTTTTACGCAAGCTAATCGTAGTAAAGGAGGTAAAACATCTGGTAAAATAACTGCTGAATCTGGAAGATTACACACTCCTGAAAGACAATCTGAAAATGGTAAGAAATCAGCTAGTAAAATAAGAACATGTCCACATTGTAATAAAACCGCTAAACATTCACAATTAGCTAGGTGGCACTTCGACAACTGCAAAAAGAAAGGGCTCCTCGATTGAGAAGCCCTCTACTAATTTTCGATATTAATTCGAATTTTTATTCGCCAACAAAAGATGCTAAGCATTCGAAGCTCGGCTCGGACTCGAGTGCCTGAAGCACGATTTCTCCTCCGTTACGATCGCCATAAGAAGTTCCAGTAGTAACTGAACCAGAAATAAGTTCAGCTCCGCGAGATACTCCAACTGACCAAAATTTACCATTACCATCTTTAACCACAACTAATAGTTTTGGGTTTTGAGCTAATAATTTAATTTGATCTCTTTTAATGGCCTCCATTTTATTAAAAATAAAGGTTGCTTGTTGATCGTAGAACACAGTTCCATTTTCAATAGCGGCTGTGATTGTCTCAGTAAAACTTGAAACTTGTTTAGGAGTTTCATATTTATACCAAGTGATTGATGTAGGAACACCAGCTGCGTCCAACGATTCGATTTTACCATCTACGTCAGTAGTGATAGTATCATATGTTGGAAGATCCGCAATGTATAAGTATTCGATACCACCTTGCGAATCTTTGCAGCCTAATACCATTCCAGAAGTAATTTGACAAGACATAATTTAGATTCTATTTTTAGTTAATTATAAGGGCCGAAGCCCTTATAATTTGTTTAGTGGTATATTAAAGTCCGTTGAAAGACCATGCAGATGCGTTAACTACTGCAAGACCCAATCTCCATGCTGCCATTACGCGAACTTGGTCGTTGTCTTGAGAGTACCACATTTTCAATTGATCGAAATCATCTTCTAGACCAACTCCTACAACGATATCCTTAGCAGGACCAGCGATCATAGTAGCAATATTACCTGCGTCAACAGTTAATTTGATAGCTTTAAAGCCAGTACCAGGAATTTCTAATACGTTGTTGTTATCAGATGGAGAAAAATGATATAAATTAGCGCTAACTAACGCTCTACGTAAGAAGTTGAAGTTAGTTGGAGACATAAATACCATCAAATCTTCACGACCAGCGTAAGCAGGATCGATAGCGTCAACTAAAGCGTATACATCAGCTAAGATTGTATCAGCATCAGAAGCAGCAGCTTGAGATGTAGTAGTACCACCAGCAACAACTTTAGCGATCAAATCAGTAGCTAACAATTTCTCGTTGTGATTCTTGATTTTCTCTGTGTAAAGATTAACGATTACTTCTTCAAATGGAGTTTCTTCAGCGTGTGCAGAAGCAGAAAGCTTCTCAGCTAAGTAGTATTCTCTCAAAGAAGATGGGCATAATGATTGCTTTGATTCAAGCTCATTCATTACGATGTCAACTTGTGTGAAGTCAACAGTAGCATTGTCAGACCAAGAGCAGTTTCTTGCTTGTGCTGCAATGTCAACGTCAAGGATGTTTACTGCAGTAGTTCCTGCACGTAATCCTGAACGTAAAGTAGCGTATTCCATCAATTGTGTCTGGAGTACTGCGTTTGAAATTGCCTCGAAAGACATTTCATCAGTGTATTGGCCTAAGTTACCAATTAAGTTAATGTACGACATGATTAATTAATTTATTTATTTTTACGAATTTTTGCGATACGATCTACAGCTGAAAGTCTTTCAGATGTAAAATCATTTCTTGTTACCTTTTTAGCAGCAGGTTCTGCAGAGAAAGCTTGGAATTTAGCTTTCATTTCTTTTAGTTCTGCTGTGATAGCAGCTACTTCTTCCACGATTGGAGCAATAGCTTCAACAACAGCTTGAACAACTTCTTCAGTCATGACTGGAGCAACTTCTTCAGGGATTTCTACAGTAACTTCCTCTTCCATTGCAACTTCTTCAGTTACAGCTTCTTCAGGAGCAGTTTCTGCAGCTTTCTCTTCGATAGCAGTAATAGTACCAGCTTCATCGATAGTGATTAATAAACCACCGTCAGTTTCGTGAATTCCAGCAGGACATGGAACATCACCTTCAGGTGTTACCACCATTAAGCTAGCACCTTCTACCATTTCGCCTTCGGTTTTAACCTCAGAACCGTCAACTAAGACAGCCGTAGCGAATGTGAAAGTAGCTTCATTCAATCCAAGAAGTAATCTAATTTTAGATACAGCTTCGTTTGCATTCATAATATTGATTGAATTTTATTTATATAGAAATACCATATATTGGCATTACTATATAGGATATACTTTATTGATTATCGGACAAAAGGTTAATTACATGTGCCATTATGATGGCCCCATCTTTTGTAATTACCTTTACCGCTTCCTGTCTTATTACAATAAGTACATGTCCATTCGACGTTTAAAGCCTTCGCTAATTCTTTTGATTTTGGTTTAGGAATTCCTTTTTGTCTTTTTGCTAACATTGATTGAAATTCACTATTTTTCCATGGAGTTGTATTTTTAGCATTTTGTCTTCGAGTATCTATATCCATATTAGTAAAGTTATTACCTCCATTATTAAGTTGGCTAATAGCTCCTCTTCTGCCCATTTCTACCATAAGATAATAGTATTGTGTATCAGACCATGCATACCCAGCTTCGAGATTAAGTTGTTTCTCTCTTTCACTTGCTTCCATTATGTCTAAATGAGTTTCAATCAGTTCATAATTATCTGATTGAGAAGCTGGTCTTCCTGGATAATTATTAGTACATCCGTACTTGATTCCTGGTATGTGGTAAATATAATACATACATATTATATCACCCTCTATTCAAATGTTTCATTGCATAGGACTAAAAGTTAGTCCTTCTTATTGTTTCGGATACGTAAGATGTTCAATATGATACCAGTTGTGATAAGTAAAAACGTCAAGTATGGTTGTAGTTCCATTAAGATCGATCCTAATCCAGCAATGGTAATCGTATTTGCAATAGAGTCTTGTGAGTTCATCGTATTTCTTTAAGAATTTTAATAATCTTAGACAGAGTTTCTTCGTCTTGATTGACGGGTTTAGCTTTTTCTAAAAAGTTACCTGCAACTGAAAATCCTCGTAATTCACCATTCTTAATTCTTGCCCATGTTTCATCATCATTAACTTTGTATACTCCGAACCATGTGTTCATTGGTAATCTATCGAAACCATAGAACTTTGATTTATCGTATGTCGGATGTTCAACGATCCACTGTTCTAGAAGAATGTTATCTTGTAAGATTTCACCATCGTGTTGTCTATCTGTGTTGTTATGCCTATGTTCCTTATTAAATCGTTCTTGGATTTTTTTAACAGTATCTTTTGAAAAGTATACGTAATATGGTTCGCCGTTTTGATCTCTGCGAAGAATCATTTGATTAGGAATCATTAATGGACCTGCTACGATTCTTTTCTCTTCATTTAAAGAGAAACCATACTTTGCATTATTACTTACTGCTCCTGTTGGAGATGGATCATCAGAGTTATTAGATTTACCTGCGTTACCGCTTGCTGGTCCTTCTTCAATAACAAGAACTTGTCTACTTCCTTCTGGTTTAAATACGGAAAGTTGAGTCCAAAAATGACGACAATTTACTCCTCCTTTATATTCAAATACATCATACGAGTTTCTACCATTTGGACCCATATTAGGATTTACAACGCTAAGACGTGATCTTAATGTTGTCATATCATCCTCAGAATACATTTTATTCAAGCTTAACATTGCTCTACAAAATCCTCTTTCTGCGCTAGGACCTGAGTATCTATATTTAGTCTCTGCTGGATCGCCTTGGTTAATACCTAATCTAGATAGAATATCAAGACCCTGGATGGCCTTTGATATATCAGTAACAGTATTAAATACTTCATTAGCTTTAATCACCGTGCAGTCTTCTGTGATCATCTCGCCATGTTCTTTGGCCCAATCTAGAATAATATCTTGTTCGTCGGTATACTCTTCATTTTGATCGATGTATGGAGCTAAGTCAGCAGTATCTACTGCAAATGCCATGAAATCTACTTCGATAGCTGGTTCAGTTACGAAACTGACTACGTCTACACCCATATCGTTTAGTTCCATTTGATCTAAATCGATATCTAATTCTACTATTTTCTTAATTTCTTCGTTCATTATAAGGTACATTTTTTTATGTGTCTAAAGTAAACTCCACCTTTTATTGTCATTCCACAAGATGGACACGTCCTAATGATATTTCCAGTAGTCTTTCCTCCTTTTTTACCCATACTAGACAAATGATACAAAGATTTCACTGCTTTAGAACCGTTAATAGATTTATGTTCTCTATCAGTTGTTAGACCATATTCTTCTTGTAATTTACATTGGGCTTTCCATGCAATATCTTTAGTGTCATATTCACCAATCACATGAAATGCATGTTCTTTGAATTTTGCACGACTATCATGTAATGATGTATGTTCTCTTTTTCTTCTAATAGGATCTTTGGTTTCTCCAACATAGACTGGAGAACCGTAGATGTCATATATTTCGTAAACGTAATGCATAATTATTATATCATCAAAGTCGCGCAAGTTTCTCTACTTTAGAGTTTGCTTCTTGTGCTGAACTAACTTCGGTTGCAACAACATATGTTTTGATCGGCATCATTCCTGGACTTTGACTAGCTGGAGTTGCAATACCGTTTAAAGCTTCTGCTATTTGACCAACACCTGGTTGTCTCATAGCATATTTATTTAAGATAAATTCACCACCTTCGGCGTTAATCATTTGACCTCCAGCAGAGTGAGAAGGTCCATTAACATAACCACCGAATGCATATTGTGGTGTTTCAGGAAGTTGAGTATTCATAATCTGCTTTACGGTCTTTAGACCAGAAGCGATAGCAGCTGCAGCAGCAATAGGACCAAGGACAGGACCGATAACAGGTACCGCGACTGCACTTTCGTAGGCCTTTGTAGCTGAAGAATAGGTTGAAATGCCTGTTTCA
>ENA-OREM01000413-OREM01000413.1-marine-metagenome-genome-assembly--contig:-NODE-413-length-31257-cov-6.275208_pt1 | contig 31257 bp, 40 predicted proteins | sample MGYA00248623_ERZ508561 | MGnify/ENA primary metagenome ERZ508561 (study PRJEB26227, sample SAMN06264494) | marine metagenome | isolation source: Columbia River Estuary | place: USA:Columbia River Estuary...
CTATATCGCCATTAGGTGTTCCAGAAATAAGAACCAAATCATTGTTTTCATTTTTTATTACAGAGTAGTCGCCTCCTACAAAATCTCCATTTGCACTACCATCTAAACGAAGTTGCGCCCCAGAACCATCACTAGAACCAACAGATAGTAGTGTAGGGCCAGAGTTTTGAACAGTAAGCCCATCCATCGTGGCTGTGCCAGTAACGTCTATGCCTGTGTCTGTGGTGGCTAGTTTGGTCGCGTTGTTGTGGTAAAGACTAACTGCGCCATCAGAAATTCCGCTTAAATACGTTTCACCAGAAGTGTTCTGAAGGTATAAATTGTTCCCTGTAACGGATAAGTTACCTGTACCATAATCTCCAACGTAGCTATGACTACCATCATGATAAATCTGTAGATCATCACTAGCACCAAACGTAGCCTTGTCACCATCGCCTAAAGCAATGCCGCCGTTGGCTGTGATTTCTCCAGAGGCAGTCAGTGTAGTAAACGCGCCAGTAGAGGCAGACGATGCGCCGATAGTCGTACCGTCGATAGTGCCTGAGTTGATGTCAATGGTGCTAGGGTTAGTACCAAGCTCAACAATAGCACCTGCGTTGTTCTCTGTGTATAGACGCTTGTCCGCTACGTTGACCGCCAGTTCACCTTGAACCAATTGAGCTGCTGTAGGGACGGCAGAAGCGGTAGAGCTATTCTTTGTTACAATAGTTGTTGCCATAGTTAATTACCTTTAGTAAGTTCCGCCGTCAAGCGTACCAGTAGTCATGTTGTCTGCGTTTAAAGTAGAAGAAGAAGTTAGTTTAGTAGCTAGAGCGTTTGTCACTGTTGTGGAGAAGTTAGCATCATCTCCTAAAGCTGCTGCAAGTTCATTTAATGTATCTAATGTTATAGGAGCAGAGTCTACTAAGTTAGCAATAGCTAGGCTAACCGCTGCTGCTGTGTTGGCTTCACTTGTCGCTGCTGCACTAGCACTAGCTGCTGCGGCTGTTGCGCTACCTGCAGAGGCTGACGCTGACGTAGCTGATGCTGTAGCGCTAGTAGAAGCTGCTGAGGCGCTAGTGGCTGCATTAGTCTCGCTAGTAGCTGCGTTAGACGCGCTAGTAGCTGCGTTAGACGCGCTTGTAGAAGCTGCTGAGGCGCTGTTAGCTGCGTTAGTTGCTTGTGTAGTTGCCGTAGCTGCGCTTGTGGACGCAGACGTAGCGCTGTTAGCTGCGTTAGTCGCGCTAGTGGCTGCATTGCCTGCGCTAACAACTGCTTCAGCAGCCTTAGTAGACGCTGTTGATGCAGAGGTAGCTGCATTGCTTGCAGAGGTAGCTGCGTTGCTGGCAGAGGTAAACGCTGCTGATGCGCTAGTAGCTGCGTTAGAGGCGCTAGAGGAAGCGTTAGATGCTGATGTAGCTGCGTTGCTCTCTGACGCAGCAGCGTTGGTTGCGCTAGTAGATGCTTCAGTAGCCTTGGTAGTGGCTGTAGAAGCGCTCGTAGACGCAATAGAAGCGCTTGTGGCTGCTTCTGAGGCTTTAGTGGTAGCTGTGGTAGCGTATGTGCTTGCAGCGCTCTCAGAGGCTGCTGAGGCTGTCTCAGAGGCACTAGCATTTGTAGCTGAAGTAGATGCTGAAGTAGCGCTATTGGCTGCGTTAGTTTCGCTAGTGGCTGCGTTAGTTGCTGACAGCTCTGCTGCATCTGCGAATACATCTACACCTAACGCACTAGCTGCTGCGGCTGCTGCACTAGCAGAGGCTTCAGCGGCTTTGGTAGTTGCTGTGGTTGCTTGTGTGGACGCTGTAGCTGCACTAGCGGCAGACTCACTTGCTTTCGTAGAAGCTATAACAGCTTGGGCAGTGACTAGGCTAAGAGTAGCGTCGTTGGTAGAATCACCAGCACCACCTTCACCTCTGAATATAGCCATTGTAGCTCCTAGGAAAACAAAAGAATATAATAAAAAGAATAAAGAAAGGGGACTCCGAAGAATCCCCGTTCAGTTGTATTAGCCTTGAACAGCTAGTACGATGCCTGCTTCTGGACGGAGTACTTGAGTACCGTACAGAGTGTCAGCAGTGTAAAGAGTGCCTAAGAACTCTTGCTTGTACTGAGTCTGTGAACGAACACCTTGTTGTTCAGCCAGAACCATAGCGTCTTTGTGCAACAGAATAGAAGCACGAACGCCTGTCTCAGTTGTTGGGCAGTTGCTAGAAACATATACGTTCACGCCGTACAGGTTACCAATCTGACCGTTCTTAACACCCTTGCCGTCTACGAAGTCAGAAGACATGTAGCGGTCAATGCCCATGATAGCGTTACGCAGAGCAGGTGGAACAACATAGCTACGACCGTCCATTGGTACGTCTTCGTCATCAAGCTTCTGAATCAGGTTACGGAAAGCAGCGTCAGTGAAAGCGCCTACGTCAGCAGTGCCATCAATGTCGTATGCTTCCAGAGCTGAACCAGCACCAATCTGGAAAGAAGCGCTGTGTGCCCAAGAAGAACCGTTACCGTTACCCAGAGACTTGCCCAGAGCAAACAGGTCGTCGTCAACTTGCTTGGCCAAACCGTAGCCAGCGTCACCAGTGTAGAACTGACGCAGTGAAGCGAGAGCCTGTACGTTGGTGATGTCTTCGATCAAACGTGAGAACTCGAAGTGCTTGTTGATGCTGATCAGTACTTCTGATTCAACATTGTTCTGGATAGTAACAGCGGTGTTAGCTAGTTTAGCGTTAGCAGTACCACGGACAGGCTTAGGAACGTGAATGGTATCACCTTTCTTGCCTGACATGCTCATCTTCTTAACAAGGTTCGCAAGAATCAAGTTAGTCTGATAAGCTGCTACAACCTCGTCACTCCAGATTTGTGGAATGAAAGTTGCTGCGCTAGTGTTGTCTACTGCACCGCCCATAGCGGGATATACTGAAGTTGCCATAATATAAAGTCCTTAAAGATTTAGTGTCGGACTCTCCCTTCTGAATAGGCTTTGATGATTTCATCAGATAAAGCCAAGTATCGTTCTGGATCGTCCCTCATTAGTTTAATAATGTCGGCGCGTCTATAAACTTTCTTCCCTTGCGTCTCTCCACTGCCTTGAGCTGTGCCTGTTGATGCAGTTTTGATAGCAGCTTTACGACCTGCCATTTCAGACGCTACAGTTTGATTAACCGCTTGTTGACGTTCTTTCCACGTTGTGAAGAGTTCATCTGCTGCATCATAATCGTACTGCTTGTCTGCTTGAGCAAAGAGCTGTTTTCTAATCTTAGAACCTTGAATCCAGTCAACAAACTTCTGGTCTTGTAGCACATTCTGCATGTCAGGATGACGCTGCTGTAGTTGTGAAAGTGCTGTAGACTTTTTGTATTGCTGTGTTACTGCTTCGGCTTCCCTAATCTTAGGGTGATTATCAATAGCTCTCCTGACGGCCTTGTCAGGGTCTGAGAAGAAGTCTATTTCTTCGTCAGGTTCTGGTGCTTTTTGGTTGTCGAGTTGTGTCTTTATATATTGATCGACTACGCCGCGTAACTCACCTACCTCGGAACTCTGCCGCCCTAGTAGCTTCTCAGCTTCTTGGTGCATCCGTACAATCTCTGCAGTGCTCTTCCCTTTGTACTTCTCTGGTATGTCTTCTTCAGGAGGTTGCTGATATTCAGGCTCCTGTTGAGCGGTGTTTACTTCGTCTTCGTCTTCTGGACGCTCGTCTATGAGTGTTGCCATTATTAAACTCCGTGATCTAAGTCATTGTGGAGGTTTATATTATGAAAGGGTTCTTACGAGTTAGCCTTTCTCTCTTGTAATATCTTCTGCTGACGATTCTTCGCCCACTTCTCGGTTGCACCTAAAAAATCACCGCTAATGGGGTCTAAAGCAGAACGTACAGGAGATATAATCTTCTCAGCCATCTTGTTACAATCTAAGCAAGGTGTGTGTGTTACTCCAGATTTGACAAGTCTTTCATTGACATGTCCATCTTCACATTTAAAATCAAAAAGCAGAGCCATTACGCTTCTACTTCTTCTGGTTCCTCGTTAGCTTGCTCTTCGGCTGCTTTGATTTGAGCTTCTAAGTTGAGGATGTTTGCAATGACTGCCAGTTGCCCTTTACGGAAGTACAGGTCATTACCATCTTTACACGCTTCAACTGAGTTGATAACAGTAGCGTTCTGCATAAGGTCTTGCTGTAGTTGTTTCCAGCCAGCGTCCATAAACATAGTGCGGTAGTTATCGTAATATTGCTCAAGTTCTTTATCAATCATACTGTTTCTCCGTTTAGGACAGTGCTTATAAGTTATTGTTATATACTACAGCTCTATTATAACACAAAATGCTATAAAAGTCAAGTAATATTTTTATTATTTACCACTTCTCCTTATCTGCCCAGTAAGCTGCTGACATCTTGCCTTTAGCGATGTTAGAGCCATGACGAGCTTTGAAACTAGCGCGTTTCTTCTTCATTGCTTCGCTTTCGCCTGCCTTGGGCTTGCCTGCTGTACTAGCGCCTTGCTCACCAAACCTGATTGTCTTAACTTGGTCGCCTACCTTGGCTACAACAACGTGGCTTTTCTTTGGGTGGCTAGGAGTACGCTTAGGTTTGTTATAACCGCTTACGCCTGCTCTAGCTAACCGTGGGTCTTTCTTGTCTGTTGGCATATCTATCTCTCTCTAGGCTAGTCTTGCTTGGCCTTTGGCTTCTTAACAACAACCTCTTGCTTTTCCTTGGCCTCTAGTGCAGCTAATCGCTTTAACACCTCCTCAAAGCTGGCATTAACCTGCACTACAACGTCTTGTAACTCTCTGCGTGTAATCATTGTGGCATCATTCCTTGTGGTTGTGGTGCTGCTGGGGCTTTAGAACCCTCTTTGACAGCAATCTCACGCTCTTTAAGTAGCTGCTCAGACACTTTTAGACGGCGTTCAAACTCTTTGTCGTCCTGTGTACCCGCTTGTAGGTTAGTAGTGACTGCTTTCATGCGCTGAATCTCTAGTTCCTGTGGAATTACTTGAGCTTCCATAGTAATCTTCTGCGCTCTAGCTTGAGATTCTGTAGCTTGTCCGTTAAGTGCAGCAGTTTGTGACGCTTGGAAGGCCAACTGAGCTTGCTGTGCTGCCTGCTGTGCCTGCTGTGCTTCTGGATTAGGCTCGTTAGCCTGCTTCAGAGACGCAATAAGCTCTTCACGGTTAGAAAGATTCATGTTATCAATGATAGATTGAATCAATTGTGGGTACATAGGGGTGTCTGGAGACATTGTTTGTAACAACTGCACCAACTGAGTTACTTCGTATTCACGAGCAATGATGCCTAGCGAGCTACTAACTTCAAACTTGTAGTCTGCAACAGGGTACATCTCAGGTTGGAACTGCATATAGCGATAGGCAGCCTTAGACACCAGAGGAATGATGAAAGATTCTTGGAAATTGATCAATGTACGCTTGTGACGCTTGATGATAGCGCCTAAGCTCATAGAAACGCCCGCTGCCGTGGCTTCTCCGTTAATAGACCCTGAGATACCAGCACTGTCTATAGCGCCTGTAGCGGTCTGTACCATGCGTTGTAGAGCATCTGCTTGTGCAAAGGTAATTTGATTAACATTACCAAAGTTAAATGGCTGCAACACTTCTGCTGGATTACCATTTGTCAAGATAATTTTTCCTGGCCTAATCTCTGGTTTGGAGCCTCTAGGCATACGAGAAGCGTCCATAGCAATCATTGGGTGGATAGTGAGTGCTAGAGCGTCGATACGAGCGCGTAGTTCAGCGTCTAACGCCTTTTGAGAGTTATAACCCTTCTCACATACACCACGACCCCAGAAGCGGCTAGGAACAATATCCCAAGGGAATGCAATGACTGGGCGATCCTGCATCATGTACGGGTTCTTTTCTGCTTTAAGAAGAATACCGTCGTTGCCAATGACAACAATAGCTTCTACATAATAGCTGTCGTCTTCTTCATCATCTACGTCTAAGTCTTCCTCTTCTGCGTCTTCGTCCGTCATAGCTTCTTTAAGCAGGTGACGAGGAACCAATCCATAATATTTGGTTAATCTTATCTTGTCTTCGTCATAGCGTGACAGGTCTTGATCTGGTTCAATGTCGCTGTCGGAAGATGCTTCACCAATCTCTACATCACGATAGACACCTTGTTCCTGTAGCTGCTCTACAATGTGTTTAGACACAAAGCGGTCAACAGCACAGCCCATAGCGTCTTCAACAGAGGTTGCCATAGGATCAATCAAGAAGTTCTGTGGCATGACAGGCTCTATCTTAACCACTGTACGGTCTTTGATAGTAACACCAACAGCTTGTAGCTGACCGTCCATGATAGGCTGTGTTGCTGGAGCCATCTCTTTTTCTTCAGCCAGTACAATCTCTGCAATACCTGTGCCGAACACAGCAGCGTTAATCAAACACTCTGCAACACTCTTTCTAACCTTGTTTCGTTTAAAATCATCTGTCAAGTGACGACGAAGCATAACAATGTCTTGTGGGTCTTGGTCGTGCAGATCATCTTTAATATCAAACCACTTACCACGGCCAAAGGTAGCTTCTTCCAGCTCTGCTACAGACGACTCAACAGCCTGTTGCAGTGCAGGGCTTACAATGCGGGAACGCTCAGACTCTCGTGTCTTGTCTTCGTGGCTCCACTGTCCACGCCACAGGCGGTAATACTCGTCAAAGCGCTGTGAATAGTTTGCTTCGTAGTAGTCGCGCCACGACTGGCACTTCTCACCAACCCAGCCTTCTAGTGTTTCGCTGATGTAAAAATCATCTTTATCAAAAGACATATTAGTATCCTGAGTATGAGTCTAAATATTCATGTTCATCTTCTTCAAAATCAATTGCGTAGGCTACCTTGGCTAACTGGTCTATGTAGGCTAAGGAGTCTATCAAGTCATCGTGAACAAGTGCGTTTGGAAACTGAAACAACTCGTCTAAGAACTGACTGTTCCATGTCCCCGTGTTTAATGTGATTGTACCGTGTTCAAAGCGCCCTTGCAGCGCCCATACAATCCTATCTATCTTTCTTTTATTGCCGTGTGTTAACTCTTCAATGCGGAAGAAGCGTTGGTTCTTTTTCATTATGTCATTTAAGTAGGGATAGACAGCGTTCTTCAAGGCTCCCTTTTCGATTCCGACAGCAACTGGTTGATAGTCTCTAACTGCTTCAAAGATTTTTCGTGCTGTCTCTTCAACACCCCAGCGTCCGTGAATGATGTTAGCAACCCACCAGCCCTCTTCGCTTGCCTTAACCACCGCAATTGACGTTTGGTCAAGTCGTTTGGTTTTAGTAGTAGTTTTTTGGACATCTGCAAATCCTGCCAAATCCACAGCAATATAAAACTGACCATTCTCAGGTTCTTCTTCGCTGAATGTAATATGTTCTTCTTTAAATAACTCTCCACCAGCAGCTTCAAAGGAAGCCATAAACTCTTGTCTAAACGAGAAGGCAGACATAGACTTCTTAGCTGCTTCAATCTCTTTAGGGTCTAGTAGTGGGTTGTCGTAGCTTGTAAAGTGCCAACCTTTAAATGTTTCATCGTCTGCTATACAAGCATATTGATAAAGATCATAGAAGTGGTTACGACCCATTGGCGTACCAATGAAGAGTGCATTACCCTTCTGATCCGCAAGAGCAGGTCTAAGGATTTGCTCCCACACCTCTGGCTTCATATCAGCGTATTCGTCCATAACCAAGAACTTTAAGCTAACACCACGCATAGTCTCTGGTCTGTCAGCACCCTTCAGGGCTATGGTAGCGCCATTGACTAGCTTAATCTGTAGGTTGTTAACGTGGCTGCTGGCTATGACGGGGTGTCCAAGCTCTAGCAGCGTCTGCCACATAATGTCTCTAGCCTGACCCTGTGTAGGGGCAACGTAGAACACATGGCCTCGTTTAACCTGTAAGGCATTGATGATTAGTAGCCAAGCAGCTAACCTAGACTTCCCTGTCCTGCGTCCTGCCGCTATTACTTTAAACCGTGTGGGGTCGTTGAAGACCTCTTGTTGCCACGGAAGTAGAGCTACCGCTAATTCAGTCAAACTAATAAACCCACACTACAGGAGCTTCATTATCGTCAAGGTCGCGGATGTCAACATGGATGAAATTACTAGCAACTCCAATGCCATTAAAACCAAGCGCGATGGCATGTTTAACAATTGTATATCTTTGATTTCCACCACTGACTTTAATGTCAGCTGCAATGCCTTGAGCATGTGTTCCTGCTTTCTCCTTTTTAGCTTCTATGGGGTGTGTTGGGCTTCTATAGCCGCTGGTGATGATGAAGGGGAAACCACAAGCTGCTCTTAACAAGTCAAGCTTCTTAATGAGTTCGTCTTTGATCTCATTCTCGCCTGTGTACTGACAAGCAAACTCGCCTCTTGAGAAGTATTTAGATTCATGGGACATCTTGATAATCAACCTCTTCTGCTTCTTCGCTGCCAGAGATAATTGTAGTCTCTCCACCAACACCAGTTATTGATATGTTTATAGCGCTTCTGCTACCACCTGCTTTATCCTTCTCAAAATAACTAACAGGTAATAACCTATCCATACAGAGCTTCCAAGCCGCTGCTTGGTTCTTGTGGTCATCATCTAACGCTGCATTGAGAATGCTGTCTAACACCTTCCTACTCTTTGGCGATGCAAGCATTCTTGCTTTGTAGTCTTCGATGACAGCAGCATCCCCTTTAGGTCTGCCTCGTGCTACTCTGCTGCCCTTGGTTTTATTATTAACCAAAGCCTTACTGGGTCTTCCTACCTTTTTAGACATAGATTGCCTCTATAGAGTCTATGTAGTCTTAAACGCTCTTTAGTGCTTAGAGCGCTACAGTGCTTAGAGCGCCTTAACTCGCTATAGCGACATTAGAAGTAATATTTAAAGATATTTATTATATGTTTTTAATTTATATCTAAGAGGTGCTATAGGGAGTTAAAGAGCTATTAAAGAGTGCTTTTAACTATATAGTCTATTATAGCATATTTTTAGTCAAAAGTCAAGAACTATTTTCATTATTAACTAAATACTTGGTTAGTCCCGTTAGAGAGCTGTCCTTTCTCCAGCGGATTTCAGCAGTCACAGAGTCTCCGCAGTCGCTTTTGTTTCTCCTTAGATTTCAATAGCTTATATAGACTATGTGCTGTATTGACTGGTTAGTTAACAGAGGTCTATTTTGACTCTTTTTTGTATCTGATGGGGTACAGTAACAATTCCACAGACTCCAGCCCCTCCCCCGTCCCCGCTAGCACACCCACCTTAGCCTGCTGAGTCCTGCAGAGTTATCCACAGGTTATACATGCCTGGTCGCAGAGTTATCCACAGTTTCTCCACAGGCTGTGTAGTCTGGGGCGTGTGTCTATGGTGGTGCTATACAGCCACTGTCTAGACTTATTCATACGCCACAGTCCCTATGCGGACCGAGGCTATATAACTTACATGAATGGTTTAGCATTTCATTATAGCTAAATAGTATTTGACTGGGTAAATCGGTAGAGACTAAGATTGGCGCGCTAAACAAACAATAACTAGGAGTCACAAAAATGCATTATTTTGAACCGCTGGTAACACTGATAAAAGACAACGAAGAGGCCTACCATATCGCTTGGAATAGAGTTTGCGACTACCAAGGCAGTTGCAGCCAAGAGTTCGAGGCTTTGCAAAACATGGTCGAAGCGAGGGGTTTGGCATTAACTGCAAGCCGTCAAGCTGAATATAAGACCTACCTATCACTGCCAAATTAAAATAGATAAATAGAGGCACGACACAATGAGCAAATCAATACTAATTGAAATCCAAGTGCAGTGTGACAGCACTGTTATTCATCCAGCCTGCAACAATGCCGAGACCTTTGCAAAAATAGCAGGCACTAAAACATTAACGAGGCCTACTCTGGAACTAATAGAGCAGCTGGGTTATAAAATTGATACATATACTCCAGACTGGCGAATACTATAAGTACCCAACAAACAAGCACACAACAACAACGAGGTGACACTATGCAAGACTTACTACCTGAGCCAATCAAGACCGATCCCTGCCGCGACCTTAAAACCAAGCTGGCAGAGATAGAGGCCACCATTGAACGTCTAAACCAAGAGCGCGAGAATCTCATTGATGATATACAGGATATCTATTCAGCATGGGAAGAAGCTCACGATGATCGCTACCAGCTACCATTCTAACCCAATACAATAGGAATATATATTATGATAAAACTATCCAAAGCAAACAAAATGCCTTGCAAATCGTGGTCCTTGCAGGCAATCGATACTTGTCCCGCGTCCAAAGACAGCAAGGGCGACCTCGTACCAGCTTGTCAGGGATGCTATGCAACGACAGGCAACTACAGATTCCCAAATGTTAAAGCACCGCGCGAGCATAACCGTGAAGATTGGAAGCGTGACGCATGGGTTGACGATATGGTCCAAGAGCTGGATACAGAAAGGTACTTTCGATGGTTCGACAGTGGCGACATTTACGACCTACGCCTTGCGGATAAGATTCTGGCAGTAATGGTTGCGACGCCATGGGTGAAGCATTGGTTGCCGACTAGAATGCACAAATTCCCCAAGTTTGCACCAGTGCTTGCCAAGATGGACGCGCTATCGAATGTTGTTGTTAGACTATCCAGCGACAGCGTTACAGGTGAAACAATCGACGCGCCCAATAGTTCAACCATAATACCTACAATAAGCCATGCGTTGCCTAGTATGACAGTTTGTGACGCATACGAGCGCGAGGGCAAGTGTGCCAAGTGTCGCATTTGTTGGGATAAAACAATATCAGTTGTGGCGTATCCAGCGCACGGCAAGAAGATGTTAAAACAAGTCAATCAAATTTTAGCCATTAACTTATAAGAGGTCATACCATGATTATTTTTAACTATAAAAGCAAAAAAGAATTAAAAGAGCACGTTGGTCAACGGTTGCAATACATAGAGACAAGTCTATTTGGTCCAGAATACAAGCGCGACGGCGAAATTGTTGGAGCAAATCGCCCCCATATAACAGGACAAGGCAGAGAATTTTTTGCCAGTGTTACCATGCGCGACGGTTTAATTGAGAGGGTGAGCTGATGAACAACCAAACAATGGCAAAACAATTGCAAGAATTTTACCTTGATTGGGTTAATAATTATTTAACGGTGGATAAGATAGCAGAGCACCACGAGATAACAGTAGAGGACGCGGAGCTATTCATAAATCTTGGTAGGTCATACCATGAGGAGGGTTTAAACAATGTATAATTACAAAGGCAATAGCGCATTACTACGCAAACAAGCGCGACAGCAACGGCGTGAGCTATCAATTAAAATTGTTGGGTGGTTTGCCATAGGTTGCGGTGCAATCGTAGGTGCTGGCATGTTCTACGCGTTTGCGGTGTTTGTGTTGGCTATGGGGTAGCAATTAACGTCTAAGCTAGTTTAGGGGCATAGCAGTACCCTAGCATGGTCAGACATACTAAAACGCCTTAGAACGCAATACAGAGCGTTCTAGGGGCATCGGTAACCGATAGAGGTGATATTATGAACATAGATAGAGAACACGGCGACGACTTGGACGAATTGCATAGCTGGGAGAATAGGTTAACCAGACCGCAACAGGTATTGTTTAAGCAACAGGACTTTTTCATGCTTGCCAGAGACTTTGCAGTCAATTGCAGGTATTTAGAGGCGCGTAAGAATTGGGAACCCATGGATCAACACATAGAGATGCTAGGTGATTTAGTTGAAATGCTTAACGATGTTGTTTCCCGTAATAGAGACTAAAGAGACTGTAGCGACTAAAGCATTCTACAGGGTAATATTAAATATTATTTATTTACATTCTTTAGAGTGCTTTAAACTATAGAGTCTATTTTATCATATTTTTGACCGCTTTAGAATAGTGAGGTTTATTATGTTAGATATTTTATTGTGTTTTATTATTGTTTGCACCATAGTAACATGGCAGACGCTAAAGAATGACGATGGGGGTGATTTATGACTGGAAGAACTCACGGTGGCAAAGGCAGTCGCCAACGGCCCACCAGTAGTAGTTTTTATGACAATTTCGATGCTATTTTTAAAAAGAAACCAGAGCAGGAGGTTAACAACGTGTTTAAAGAATATATGCAGGGTGGTTTAACGCCAGAGATTCAAGCGTTATTGAAGGCGCAGGTTGATATTAAACAAGGTTTATTTTCTATTAAGCAGGCCGCTAATTTCTATGACGTTGAGATAATGGATATTATAAACTTTATAACAGAGTCTCAAGAGTATGACGAATACAGCAGGAGCGCACGATAATGGCTTCTCAGCGCGTTATGTTATTTAGAGGGCAACACCCTGCCTTAGTCTCTGGAAACGCTTACACGTACAAGGAGCTGGCTTCAGTGGCGAAGGTGGGCGTTAACACCATGAAAAACAGAGTGTGGCATCTCAGAGAAGTAACAGATGAGCATTTGTACCCTGTTAACGGACGCTGTAGGCTTAAAAACAAGCGTCCAGTGAATTACACGCCACTGGATAGACTAGAAACTAAAACAGACAAAGAAAGCCAACAGTGGCTCAGGAGACGTTTATTATGACATCGACACATCAAACACATGTGACGAAAAAACAGCAATTGATCGACATAAGAAACAGACGGGGTGAGTAATGATAGAAATTATTTTAAACATTATGTTTTTTATAGCACTAGTGGTACTATCACGTGGAGCTTGGTTACTTCACCAAGACGCACAAGACGCATATAACGAGAGGAATAGAAAATGATGATAAATGTTTTTGATAGAATGCTAGGGTTAGAATTTAGAATGGGCGTAGGTTTTGACGTTGAAGCGGTAGAGTCGAAGCCTGTATGGGTACATAACAGCATCACCGAGGAAACCAGCGCAATGCCGTTTGACGGGCTTGTTATCTTGTTACCGTTTATGATTATTACTTTCGGTTATGTGTACACAATAGAGGATTAAACAATGGCATTTACAAACATTCATCTACCATGCGAGAACTGCGGCTCCTCAGACGCTAAGGCAGTTAATGACAATGGTTCGACAATATGTTTTTCGTGTAATCACTTCACCAGAGGCGATGGACAGATGCAAGCGGTAGAGCTGACAGAAGATGTTGCACCAAGACCTAAGCAGAACTTCAGCTCAGTAGAGAATCTGCTCACTACAGCAACATATAAGGGAATACCAGAACGCTGTATCACACAGGCGACAGCCAAGTTCTTTGGTGTACTGGCAACGCCAGATAAGTATTATTTTAGTTATCACAATCCAGACGACAGCAACTTACCTGTTGCTGCGAAGGTGCGGCAGATAGACAAGCAGTTCTCTGTTATTGGTGATTGGGCCAGCGTAGGCTTATTCGGTCAGCATTTGTTCAACGGTGGCGGTAAGTTTATCACCATAGTCGAAGGCGAGTTTGACGCTCTAGCAGCTTATCAGATGACAGGCAGCAAGTACCCTACAGTGTCAATTAAGTCTGGTGCAGCGTCTGCGCTGAAGGACTGTAAGGCATCGTATGAGTTCTTAGACAGCTTCGACAGCATTGTTATTTGCTTTGACGGTGACGAGGCAGGCAGCAAGGCAGCTAAAGAGGTAGCAGAGCTATTTGGCGGCAAGTCTAAGGTAATGAAGCACCCACCACACTACAAAGACGCTTGCGACTACCTGAAGGAGAATGACGCACATGCCTTCACCGCCGCTTGGTGGGCAGCAGAACGCTTTGTGCCTGACGGCATCATCAACGGTGCTAGTCTCTGGGACGAAGTGAACAGACCTGTAGAGGCAGCTTCTGTGATGTACCCGTGGGACAGCCTTAACAAGCTAACCTACGGCATTAGAGAGGCAGAGCTGGTGACTATCACGGCAGGCTCAGGACTGGGTAAGTCTCAGTTTGTACGAGAGATTGTCTGGCACATAGTGAAGAAGTCAGAGAGCAACATAGGCTTGCTATTCCTTGAGGAGAACGCCAGAAAGACAGCATTGTCTTTGATGTCGCTGTCAGCCAATAAACCTTTACATATACCAACCACAGAAAGCACTGAAGAGGAACGCTGGGACGCTTTCAGTAAGACTCTAGGAACACAGAGACTATTCTTGTTTGATCACTTCGGCAGCACCAGTGTTGATAACATCATTGCCAGAGTCAGATACATGGCTAAAGCACTTGACTGTAAATTTATATTCTTAGATCACGTCTCTATCGTGGTGTCTGCACAGGGCAACGGCGACGAACGCAAGGCACTTGACGAGATTATGACACGCTTGCGTATGCTAGTGCAGGAAACCAACATCAGCTTATTCGTTGTGAGCCACCTAAAGCGTCCAGACTCCAAAGGACACGAGGAAGGCGCAGCAACGTCTCTGTCACAGCTTCGCGGCTCAGGCTCTATTGCACAGCTCTCAGACATGGTGATAGGATTGGAGAGGAACGGACAGGCTGACGACCCTATGGAGAGAAACACAACACACGTCAGGGTGCTGAAGAATAGATTTGCAGGCATTACAGGACGCTCTGGCGGCTTGCTGTACAACTCAGTATCTGGTAGGATGACAGAAATTAAAGAGGAAGTATTATAATGAGATGCGTAGCATGTAATAAATTATTGACAGACTTTGAAGCAACACGGAAGGTAGCGGCAACTGGCGAATTTTTAGACATGTGCAACTACTGCTTCTCTTACTCCGCAGAAGATATTGACACGCTGGAAAGACATGATTTAATGTCAGAGCGTGATTGTGAACTAGAGGACGAAACTTATGAGCAAGATGACTAGCTGGATATTAGAGAGGGAAGAACAGAAACACTATCTACACTCCCTCAACCCTTTTGACAGACACAGCAACACAGAAACTACGGCAGGGCAATATTATGTTGATTACGCTGGATATAGAAACCAACACAAAGCACGACACCATCTGGTGCGTAGTAACTCAGGAAGTAGTGACAGGCAACATGGTAGTCCACACAACACCTGAGACACTAGCTCCCCTGATTAGTGACGCTGTTGGTTTTATTGGTCACAACATCATAGGCTTTGACGCGCCAGTGCTTGAGAAGGTGTGGAATTTACACATACCTAACAATAAACTACTTGACACACTGGTTCTTAGTCGCCTGTATAACCCTTCTCTCGACGGTGGACACAGCCTAGACAGTTGGGGCAAGCGTTTAGGCGACGAAAAGATAGACTTTAGTGACTATGACGGTGGTTTATCTGATGAAATGATTGACTATTGCAAGCAAGACGTGGCTTTGACAACGAAGCTGTATAAACATCTTGTTAAATTGTTAAACGAAGAGGAGTTTAGTAGCGAATGTATCGTTTTAGAACACAACGTAGCCACTATTATGGAGGTTCAGCATCAAAATGGCTTCAAAATAGACGTAGATGGAGCCACCACACTCTATCAGAACATAACACACAAGATGGGGAAGATAACGGAGGAGCTGCAGAAGGTGTTTCCACCGATAGTGGAGGAGAGATGGTCAGAGAAGACAGGAAAGCAACTGAAGGACAAGATAACTGAGTTCAACGTAGGCTCTAGGAAGCAAATAGCAGAACGATTGCAGGCTGTTGGTGTTAAGTTTAAACAAACAACTGACAAGGGAGCTACTATAGTCAACGAGAAAGTGCTAGAAAAGATTGACATGCCTGAAGCGCGTATGATTTATGAATACTTAATGCTTCAGAAGAGATCAGCACAGATTGACTCGTGGCTGTCGTTCGTTAGAGACGGTAGGGTACACGGCAAGGTCATCACCAACGGCGCTGTAACAGGACGTATGACGCACCACAGCCCCAACATGGCTCAAGTGCCGTCAGTAAGTGCAGAGTATGGTAAGGAATGCAGGTCACTATGGACTGTCGATGCGGGAAACAAGTTGGTTGGTATAGATGCCAGTGGTCTTGAGCTGCGTATGCTGGCACACTACATGCAGGACGATGGCTACACTAATGAGATATTGAGCGGTGACATACACACTGCTAACATGAAAGCAGCAGGCTTAACAGATCGTAACCAAGCTAAGACATTCATCTACGCCTTCCTGTACGGTGCTGGTGCTGCAAAGATTGGTGAGATCGTCGGTGGCGGCTACAAGGAAGGAGATAAACTTATAAACTCATTCCTACGCAACACGCCAGCACTTGACAAGCTACGCAAGAAGGTAGCAAGACACGCAGCTTACGGCACATTGCCAGCACTAGACGGTAGACGCTTGCGAGTCAGAAGCGAACACGCAGCACTAAACACACTACTACAGGGTGCTGGTGCTATTGTAATGAAACAAGCATTGATTATTTTGTATAAAAACTTGACAATGTATGAGATACCACACAAGTTAGTTGCGAATGTACATGATGAATTTCAAATAGAAACATCAGAACCATTTGCACACATTGTAGGTAAAGGAGCAGTAAGAGCTATCCAGCAAGCAGGCGAACACTTCAACCTGCGCTGCCCGCTGGACGGTGAGTATAACATAGGTAACAACTGGGCAGAGACTCATTGACAAAAACCACTAAATGTAGTATAATATTATCAATTTAACAAAGAGGCAAAAACCATGACAGAACTAAAACCAGTAACACTAAACTGCGAAATCTTTTGGGCTTCTATGCAAGAGCCTAACCGTATGTCTAACAAGTATCAGATTGACCTAGGCAACCTATCAAAGGCTGCTGCTGATGCTTTAGAGATGCGTGGCATCAATGTTCGTCGCAAGGACGGCCAAGGTGACTTCATCACTGTAAAGTCTAAGAATCCCATTCGCGCTTACGACAAAAACGGTGAAGAGATCAAAGGTGTATTAGTAGGTAATGGCTCCATTGGTAAAGCTGTAATTGGCTATTACGACTGGAAGAACCCAGCAGGACAACAAGGACGTAGCCCTTCGCTGATGAAGTTGGTCATCACTGACCTAGTCATCTACGGCGGCGGCCCAGAAGTTAAAGAGGCTGATCTGGAAGAAGCGTTGTGATTTTAATTGACGCTGACATCTTAGCCTACCGCATAGGCTGGTCATGTAACTCAGAAGATGAAAGCACAGCCGTCAGAACTCTTGACGGCTTTATCATCGACTTACTAACCCTACATTTAGGAGCTGACGAAGAAGACTCTGAATACGTCCTCTATCTAACTGGTAAAGGCAACTTCAGGAAAGAGTACGCTGTCACAGCAGAGTACAAAGCAAACAGAAAAGACAAAGAGAAGCCAGTGCATGTACAGGCGCTACGAGACCACATGATTGCTAAGTGGGCTGCTGTAGTAACTGAAGGCGAAGAAGCAGACGATGCTATTGCTATAGCTGCTACCAAGTATGGCGACAAAGCCATCATGGTGTCATTAGACAAGGACTTCGACCAAATAGAAGGCTGGCATTACAACTTTGTAAAACGCAGTAAATACTATGTAACCAAAGAAGAAGGCTTAAACTTTTTCTATCGTCAAATACTGATGGGTGACCGCATTGATAACATCATAGGCATCTACGGCATTGGAGAGAAGAAGTCAGCGAAGCTGCTAGAGGACTGCAAGACAGAGAAGGACTACTACGACAAGTGTGTAGAGATGCTAGGCAGTGAAGAACGTGTCCTAGAGAACGGCAGACTGTTGTGGCTGCGACGCTACGAAGGCCAAATATGGGAGTTTAAAAATGACTAATAGAGTAGGCGAGTACATAATACACAACACAACAGACGCAGACCCCGTAATCATACAGGATGCTATAAACACTTTAAACAGTCTAGGAAAAAGTAAAGTGTATCCATACGGCAATGGGCAGCTTTGTTTTCACCACAAAGGAGATTATTTTTTTATCTCTCCTTATACTTTTAAATGGGCTCCAAGACATCGCGCCCATCAAAAATGGAGGAAGCCTAAAGATTTAAGCATAAAAGGTTGTTTTGAAGATATAAACGGGTGGTGCGAATACAAAAAAAGGAAACAACTTGAAAACAGTCAATAACGGAAGATGGACAGACGCGCGTTTTAAATCCTTCATAATCTCAGCCTTGCGCGGCGCTCATGGTAAGTGGGGCGTTAAGCACGATGCTAAGAAGAAGGCTTGGGTCAGCAGAGGTGTGTACAAATGCGCCTCTTGCGCCAAGCTAGGGCCAGCTACATTGCCACCACTTGAAGGAAATAAGCGCAAACGAAACAATGCAGCAGTAGACCATATAAACCCTGTAGTTGATCCAGTAGTAGGCTTTGTTGACTGGAACACTTACATCAACAGGATGTTCTTAGAGATAGATGGTTATCAAGTGCTGTGTTACAAATGCCATGCTGACAAAACAGCGGCAGAACGACTAAGAAGGAAAAAGAAATGCAACAATTAGACATGCTATCAAGAAACTCAGACCCAGTTACTAGCAGACTAGCGGCACGTGAGCTGTTAGAGTCTGGCGCTTTAGATACACAGCGCTCTTTTGTATATAATGTGCTGTCACAGAACGAAGGACTCACAAGCAGAGAGTTAGCTGCTCTGGTAGGTGGGGACAAACACGAAGAACGCGCACGTTTTAGCAGAAGACTTCCTGACTTAAAAAACCTAGGTCTTGCTAAACAAGGTGAGCCTCGTCTTTGTACTTCATGTAATAGAACGTGCGTCACTTGGTATTTAGCAGAAGGTATATACAATGACTAAACACTTAGTGATACCAGACACACAAGTAAAGCCAGACCAGTCTGTCGATCATCTTCGCTGGGCTGGTCAGTACGCAGCAGAGAAGAAGCCAGAAGTTATTATTCACATTGGCGATCATTGGGACATGCCTAGCCTCAGCAGCTATGACGTAGGCAAGAAAAGCTTTGAAGGTAGACGTTACATCAAAGACATCGAAGCAGGTATAGCAGGCATGGAAGCCTTTTTAGAGCCTATACGAACTGAGCAGGCACGTCTGAAGCATAACAAGTGGAAGCAGTGGAACCCTCGTATGGTGTTTACACTAGGCAACCACGAGAACCGCATCACACGCGCTGTAGAGTCTGACCCAAAGTTAGACGGTCTGCTGAAGTTTGAAGACTTGAAGCTTGAAGAGATGGGCTGGGAAGTTATACCGTTTCTACAGCCAGTGGTTATTGACGGCATAGCCTATTGCCACTACTTCACCAGCGGTGTCATGGGCAGACCTGTCAGCAGTGCCAAGCTGATGTTAACTAAGAAGTACATGAGCTGTGTTATGGGACACGTCCAAGACAGAGACATAGCCTACGGACGCAAAGCAGATGGCACTAACATGCTTGGTTTGTTTGCTGGCATCTACTATAGACACGACGAAGACTACTTGACACCACAGACCAACGGAAGCTGGGCAGGTATCTGGATGTTGAATGAAGTAGCCAACGGAGGTTGTGACGAGTTACCAGTTAGTATAAACTATCTGCAACAACGCTACGGAGATTAGCAATGTCATTGACTTATTATGAGCTGCTAGATAGAATGGAACAGTTGGACGAGATTACGTTAGTAGAGATACTGGAGCTAACATCTAAGGAAATAGTTGCAGCTTTTTCAGATAGAATAAACGATAATTTTTATGAATTAGTAGAGGATTTTGAAGATGAGCATTAACTCAGCAACACCAGAAATGTGGGACGCACTGCGTAAGAAGCATTCACCTATTGAGAACAATCCACTAACAAACGCACTAAATAGCTACGCAGCAGAAGCAGAGGAAGAGCGTTGGGTAGACGAGTCGCTAGAGGAAATAATTGCTAGGGAAGAGGAAGAAGAAGATGTAGTCAACAACCCTGACCATTACAACACAGGCAACATAGAGTGTATTGATGCAATAGAGGAGTCCATGTCCAGTGTTGCATTCAAAGGCTATCTCAAAGGCAACTGCATGAAGTACCTGTGGCGCTATGACTACAAAGGCAAGCAGGTAGAAGACTTAAAGAAAGCTGGTTGGTACTTAAACAAGTTAACAAAGATGGTTGTAGAGGAGAATAAATAATGGATCAGTACCAACAGTTTATACACAAGAGTCGCTACGCACGTTGGATGCCAGAAGAGAAACGCCGTGAACGCTGGGACGAAACAGTCAACCGCTATGTAAACTTCTGGGTTGATCGTGGTCAGCTAGATGACAAGACAGCACTAAAGCTTTTTAACGCTATCCACAACTTAGATGTTATGCCGTCTATGCGCTGTATGATGACAGCAGGGCCAGCACTGGCTAAGGACAACGTAGCAGGCTTCAATTGTAGTTATTTACATATTGACTCACCGCGTAGCTTTGACGAGCTTATGTACGTTCTCATGTGTGGCACAGGAGTAGGCTTCAGCGTAGAGCGTAACTTCATTAACAAGCTCCCTGTAGTGGCTGAGACATTCCACCCAACGGACAGCGTCATTGTCGTAAGCGACAGCAAGATTGGCTGGGCTTCAGCGTTTCGTGAACTAATCAGTCTGTTGTATGCTGGTAAAATCCCTAAGTGGGACATGCACAAGATTAGACCTGCTGGCGCTCGACTGAAGACTTTTGGCGGTCGTGCAAGCGGCCCTGATCCGTTGATTGATCTGTTCAATTTCTGTGTTGGTGTGTTCCAGAAGTCTGCAGGACGTAAGCTCACGAGCATCGAGTGCCATGACATCTGCTGTAAAATAGCGGACATTGTAGTGGTCGGCGGTGTGCGTAGATCAGCATTGATTAGCTTGTCTAACTTGTCAGACCCGCGTATGGCGAAAGCTAAATATGGCAACTGGTGGGACACAGAAGGGCAGCGTAGGCTTGCTAACAACTCTGTAGCCTACACAGAGAAGCCAGACTTTGAATCGTTCTTGTCAGAGATGCAGAGCATGTACGAAAGCAGAGCAGGTGAGCGTGGTATCTTCAGCCGTGTAGCAGCTAAGAACATTGCAGCCCGTAACGGACGCAGAGACGCTGATCAAGACTTTGGCACTAACCCATGCTCTGAGATCATCCTGCGCTCTAACCAGTTCTGTAACCTCTCAGAGATCGTTGTACGCGCAGAAGACACGCTGGACACACTGAAGGCTAAGGCAGAAGTAGCAGCGATCATAGGCACGTTACAAGCCACTCTGACAGACTTCCGTTACCTGCGTAGCTGCTGGAAGAAGAACACAGAAGAAGAAGCTCTGCTGGGCGTTAGCATGACAGGTATTATGGATCATTATCTATTAGGTAAAAGCTCTCCAGACTTGTCTAAGTGGTTGGAGGAGATACGAGATGTGGCTGTGGCAACTAACAAGAAGTGGGCTGTTAAACTTGGCATCAATCAGTCTGCGGCTATTACATGCGTTAAGCCAAGCGGTACTGTTTCTCAGCTTGTCGATTCTGCTTCTGGCATTCACCCTCGCTTTTCTGAGTATTACATTCGCAGGGTACGTTCAGACAAGAAAGACCCACTTGCAGCGTTTATGTCAGCAAAAGGTTTCCCAGTAGAACAAGATGTAATGAGTGAAGCGTCTCTAGTGTTTGGCTTCCCTGTTAAAGCACCGAAGGGTGGCACAACAGTTAAGCAAGTAGGCGCTATGCAGCAGCTACAGCTATGGAAGGACTATCAGAACTTCTGGTGTGAACATAAGCCAAGTATTACTGTGTACTATACGGACAGCGAGTTCTTGCAAGTAGCTCAGTGGATATGGGAGAACTTTGACATCTGTAGTGGTATTAGCTTGTTGCCAGTGAGTGATCATATTTATCAGCAAGCTCCGTATGAAGACATCACTGCTGAGAAGTACAAGGAACTACTAGCGGCTATGCCTGTAGATATTGACTGGGAAGACCTGAAGTACTTTGAAGAAGAAGATAATACAACAGGGTCTCAAGAGTTGGCGTGTGTTGGTGGAGCTTGTGAGATAGTGTAGCTTATAATTAACATTGTACATTGTATGAAACAAAAGCCCTATAGAGTGTTCTATAGGGCTTTTTTATTACTCTCCTCTAAAATAATTCCTGACTTCTGCTTGTTCTTCTGTGCTTAAATTATCTATAAAATCACTTACAAGAAACGTAGCAGCTTTCTCCCTCAAAGCGTCACTCTTAAACTTAGTCTTCTCAAAAGCAAGCAATTTGTTTACAGCCTTGGGGTTGTGAGACATCTTTGCCAGTACTACAGGAGCAGTTAAAATAGTAGCCGCACTCAGGACTGCTACTGGCCCTCCCGCATAGACACCAGCTCCTGCCAAGAAACTAGCCCCTGTAGAGACTGCACCATATTCCTTGGCGCGTAGCATCAGAGTTCCAAAGTTGCTTTCTGGCTTCTTAGAAGCTTCTGACATTAAGTTAAAAAGCTGCTTAACTTGATTGTAGTCCTCTCCCACAATAGCCTTTAAACGAGCAGCTTGTGCTGGCTTAGAGAACTGAGACGCTAGTCTTGCGTAGTCTTCTATGTTAAACGCTTCTTGCTGTAGATTAGGCATTAAGTTTTTAAGAAAAGACTGCTTTACGGCCTGACGAGCGTCTGCTGCCGTAGCATATCCTATGTCAGCAACTCCTTCGCCACTCTTGGCTATTTGAGCGTAGGCATTATCAATACTTTTCATAAAGTTGTTTATCTTGCTTACATTGGTTTGATCAACTAACATCTTACCTAACTGATCGTAATTGGTTTTTTCAGCACTCTTTATAAAATTCTTATTAATGTCTGGAAGTAAACCAGTTCTTCCTTCTTTGTAAGCGCTTTTCAGGGCAGCATATTCGTTAGCTGCTTTAGGGTCTGCTTGTTTTAAAATATTAATAAATGAGTCTTTTAAAATATCAGTGAGTTCTCCAAGCTCTCTATCTGCTACAGTATTGTAGTTCTTTGAGTTGATGTCGCCAAAGTTACGAATCTGAGTAGAGATTTGCTTGTCTAATTTTAAAAGCGCGTCAGCAGACATGTTTCCAAGCTCTAGCGGCCCTTTCAGTAATTGGTTTACATAATTAACAGTGTCTGGGTCGAGCATAGAAATTCTTTTCTTTGCCTGAACTTCTACGCCGTTCTTTAAAACAGTTCCTGTAGTTACTTCACTGTTGTCTTGTAAAAACTTAGATAGTTGTTTTTTCAGATCAGTAGTGTTAACCCTGTTATTTTTGACAGAAGCTGTAATAGTATCTAAACCAGCTCCGTAGTTATCACTAAGAGCTTTTCTGCCAGCGCTAATAATATCAAACATAGCTTCGCCTAGCTTATCTGGAGAGTCCCCCAAGCTATAATCAACTTTGTTAGCAATGTCGTTTAAAGAATCTTTAACTGCTTGGTTTACTTTGACAGCATTTTCCGCTGTTGCCTGTCCTGATAACAAACCAGCATTTGCAAAGCGTTCGCTTAAAACGTCCAAGGCTGTTGCCTGCCCTGTTTGGAAACGAGTAAGACTAGCTCCTTTTTGCTGTAGAATGTTTTGAGAAGCCCTCAACGATTCTAAACTTCCTGCATCTGTTCCTTGTCTAGCTGTCTTAATTAAATCCTCAGCTACTTCTTTAGGCGTGAAGCCAAGAGCTGCTTTAGCTGCAAAATAGCTAGGTTTTAGCACCTTACCTAAGCCAAGAGTAGCTACGTCAAAACCAGCAGACATAAGAAATTCATTAGTAGCGTCTGCAAAATCTAATTCTTCTCCTTCAAACACATCAGACATTAGAGAACCACCAGCAGAGCCAGAAGCGCCTCCAATAATACCTCCAACAACCATACCTACTGGCCCTAAAGGAGCGCCAGCGGCCATGCCAGCAAAGCTACCAGCAAGCCCTACAGGAATCTCCATGTTGCTTTTTAAAAATCCTCCAACACTCTCCAGCATTGACGACTCTTGCACTGGCGCTGTTTGGGGTTTCTGGAAGTCTGAAAGACTAGCCTTGCCCTGCGCTATAAGCTCGTCTTGGATTTCAGAGTCTGTGACGTTCTCTGGCACACCAGACAGCGTAACTTTTAAACCACTAGGTAATACATAAGTTACATTGCTCATTAGTCTCTTGCTCCCCAGATAACAACATTTTCTGTAGGTTCTGCATTGGCATACTGCGCATCTACAAAGTCTTTATAATCTTTCTTAGTAATGTCGTCTTGTAGCAAAAACTCTTGTCTTGCTGCTTTTCTTTCCATTTCCTTTTTATAAGACTGTAGCTGAGCTAAGTTAACTTTTTTAGATTTCTTTAAAGATTCTACCAACTCGTCAGCAGCTTTACGCTCTCCTTCTGTTGGGTTAGCTCCAAAAGCTCTTAATTTTTGAATCATCTTATTCTTGACCAAATACTCAAACTCACCAACATCGCCAGCCGTTGTGCCAAGGAAGTCAGTAATTGCTTTAGCAAACACAGGTTGAAAACCACCAGTGTCTATTTGATTTTGAATATCAATCAGCCTGTCTGCGGTGTATATTGCCTCTTGTGTTTCAGAGAATGTTTCAGCAGCGTCTGCCTGTATTTGGGCAAAACCTTTCCCTACAATTTTACCAGTTGATGTGGAGATTTCTCTTGCCTTACGTTCTGCTGGAGTTTCTCCAGAATCTCCAACAACAGTAACAGCACCAGAAGGCTGTGATGGGGCGTTAGGAGTTACAGGAGAATACACGGTTTTTGCTGCGTTTCCATCTTCAGTAGGATCAAGAGATTGAGTAACGTAATATAGGTTTTCGTTTTCGTCTTTGACCAGCTTAGTACCACCAAATTGATTTTTAGTGCTTCCTGCTTTTTCTTTAAAATCTTTCCAGTTAGCTGCTGTAATTAGTGGAGTGTCTCCCTTTGCTGCATCTGCAAAAGAAGGGTAATTTGCTTCTAGGTATTTAACCAATGCTTTTTGCTGACCAGCAGAGAAGTCTTGTACTTTCTTTTCCTTTACTAACTCCGCAGCCTTCTCAGGATCAGCAATGCCCAACAACTTAATAAACTTCTGTTGATATTCTGGATCGTTCCTATCAAGTTTAAGCAACTCAGTCTTAGCCATGTCTACAGGGTTTTGCTGTGACGGCATACCAAACAAACCTTCACCAGCACGTTGCATTCCTTGCACCTGCTGTGCTCCAAAAGCCATGCGTTGCTGTGCTGCCGTGGGCAAAGAGAAAGGGTCTATTTGTTGGTTCTGTCCACTGATGCCTGTGAGCAAACCTGCGTAATCAATATTAGCCATTATTAAGCTCCTGTAGGAGTAGGTGTTGGAGTTGCTGTAGGCTCTTCTTTTTTATCGCCTAGCCAGCTATTCAAAATGCTGCCCAATAAACCACCAGAAGCTGAAGGATTGTCTTTACCAATAGCTGCATAAATCTGAGCAATCTTAGCTTGATCAAGAGGACTTGTTTGTTGACCTAATAATAAATTCATTAGTCCTTGTTGCTGTTGTAGCTGCAGACGGTTGCCTAAGTCTTGTCCTTGAATATATCCTTCAATACCTCTACCAGACATTTGAGCACCAAGCTCTGCGCCAGTACGCTGTCCAGCGGCTGTGTAGCCAGCAGGGACTTGACTTGCTTCCAGTAGCGACAGTGCTTGCTGCTGTGGTTGATAACCAGCGCCTAATAAGCCTGTAGCGCCTGCTAGAGCCTGCTGTTGTTCCGCTAGTGCCTGCTGACGAGCACCTAGACTAGCACTCGCCATAGCCTCTTGACGTGCCTTCTCATACGCAAACTGCTCTGGTGAGCCACCGTACTGAGCAGTCTGTAGACCACCACGACCACTAGCAAACAAGTTCTCCTGCATTGCCAAACGCTGACGTTCTTCCTCTGGCATCTGCGTAGCTCTGATCTGCTCATAGATAGCTGCTTGTTGTGCGGCAGGGTCTTGACCAACTTGACCAAACAAGTTCTGAGCCTGTCCCATCAATTGATTCTGAAACGCTTGCTGCTGAGGAGAAAGATTAACACCAAAGCCACCTTCAGCAGTAGTGCCTACGTTAGCTAAACCACTTGTAACAGTGTATGGTTTAAATGTAGAGTAATCTCTGGCTTGCTGCCCCGCTTGCTCAGACAGCATTCTGGCTTGTTCTCCAGAGGCTTGAGCACCCTTAATGTTTTCTTGACTTAAATAATAACTACCAAGACCACCGAGAGCACCTGTAATAGTATCTTGATTGCCTGTTAAAAAATCCATTATCTCATTCGCCATTAGAATGTACCTCCAGTAATAGTGCCAGCCGTTAGCGTACCTGACACATTGACGGTGACGGCTGTCATTGTTCCTGTAAAGGTAGGATCAGCTTTATTAGATTTAGAATTGACAGCAGTAGCAATGTTGTCAAACTCAGTGTTGATTTCAGTACCCTTAACAATCTTAGCGGGATCGCCAGAACTGAGGGAGTCCTTAGTTGCAAAGTTAGTTGTCTTAGTATAATTAGACATTAGATAAGTCTCCCTAGTAGAGCGTGTATGTCGATCTTTTGAATTGAGAAAGCAGAGTTGTTAATCTGAGCTTCGATACCTACTGTTACAACAGAGCCGTTACCACTAGCGTTTACTTTTGGTGTGTTAATAACAACAGCAGCAGAATACTCAGCAGTTGTGTTATACTCGCTAATGCCATACTCAGCTAAATTAGTAGAACCAAAAATAAAAGGTTGCTTTGTATAATCAGATGTGTAATCATAGCCCCAGTTGAGCGTTGTAGGCGTAGACTGTCCACCAATAATAGTTAAGTTAAACTTCTTCAAAAACTTCAAGTTAGCTGGGCTTTGGAAGTCAAGTGGGTTACTGAAATAACGTAGCTGATACTGTTCTGTATCGTCTAAGTAACCACTATATTCTACAATGCCGTCAGACACTCCCATGTGAATAGTGCCATCGTCACAACGAGCAAAGACGTTAACACCCATCCCAGACCATGTTGTAACCCTATGTGAATCATTCTCTAGCGGGACACGCATGTCAAAACAATATATTATACCACTATCTGGAAAAGAAAGCAAGTAAAAAGCTTCTTCTTGGCTGTATAAAGATTTGATAGGATTGTTCTGCTGTTGAATCAAACTAACCAAGTCATTCCGAACATTCTTGCTGATGTCTCTCATTGGCAAAGACTTCTCTTGAATAGTCCTTCCCAGCGTACGCACACCTGTATTAGATAAAAATATAAGGTCTGTCCCAGTGTGCTGTACAGAATCACGAGAAACACAACCAACGCCTGCTACGGTGTCTGCAAGCGTCATAGTGCTTGGAGACTTAGCACCGCTATAGGTAAGTATAGACTTCTTACCAAAGATGATTAGAAAGCCATTGTGAGCCGCTAGTGCCACTATCTCGTCAAAGCCTTCTGGCCATACGTTAGTTAAGTCTAAGCTGCCTGAAGAGCCTCCTGTCCAATGTGCACCGTCTAGTAAATCACTCCAGTAAACAGTGTGCTTGTTACCTACTACATCAGCTACCCACAAGCGTCCAAAAGCGGCTAGAGCTTCGTTGCCTTGCGGCATAGTTCCTGTGCTATGCGAGTGTGTGCTTATACGCTCTAGTGTAAACGGAGCAGCTTCATTAGTGCCTATCAACGGCTCGTGTCCACTCTGTACCATATATACATGGTTAGCCAGTGTGACGCACTTCCAATTGTTTGCTGTTGCTATATAACCTGCTGGCGTGTAATCAACCAACGTAGTATCACCAACAAATACTTTTAAATTACCTGCTGATAGCAACCTTCTATCGCCACTATAGTCAATAAACTGATGCAGCGTCTCTATTCCTCTGCTGCTGCCCAGCAAAGAAGCTCCGTTGGTTGTTGAGTACTGATAGCCCTTCCTAGCTCCGATACGTCCTAGCTGATCAATAACACAGTTGTCAGCTACAGCGGCAAACGAAGGGTCTAAACCAATAGGAGAGTCTTGGGTGTTTAAACCAAAAAATCCTGGGGCTGAGATTGTAATGTTCTGTAGTTGTTGAGCCATTATACAGTCGTCCAGATAGTCTCTTCAGGATGTCTAGCAGCGTCTAAGGCAATAGCGTCTGACAAGGTACGATCAGCTAAAGCAAACAACTCTGCTGAGCTTGTTCCACCAGTCTCACCACGTTCTCTAGCGCCTAACGCTGTTGCTATCTGAATCACTGGTGACGAAGGTATTGACATTGTGTCAGTGTTTTCTGTCATGTCTGCTGTACGCAGCACCACGTTAAAGCGTAGCTGATAAGCACCGTCAGGGGCTGGGTAGAGGTCTACACCGCTATCGCCATTACTATCAATACCGTTCCAGCTGTAGTACTTAGGAGCTGCGTAGGGTATGTTAGCTTGGACGAGGAAGGCATTGTTCATCCACGTTGATGGACGATACTCCATAAACCAGTTAGAAGAGTCGTTAATAACGTCCAACACCTTGATGCGGTCTTGTGAGTCAACTAGCGTGTAGTTATAAACATTAGCTACTGTAGACACTGTTAGCGTTGTACGCAGTGCTGTCCAGTCCCAAGCATCTTCTACGGTTCGTTTAGCATCGTTGACAAACTCCCCAATAAGTTTTGAATAGTTATTTTGATTAACAGAGTCTACTTCGTTCTCACGGAGTCTGCGTAGAACACTATTTACTAACTGTAGATATGTCATTATGAGTAGAACCTCTTTGTTGTGTCTTGATTTGTCAACATACCTTGAGAATAAGGATTGTTTATTGATGGCTGTTGTAGTTGAACATAGGGTGCTATTTCTTGGTTGCTTCCTATCTTGACATTAGATTTAAACAAATCAGCAAATAACAAGTCTGTTGTGCGTGTAGGAGATAGCATACCGCCTACGCCTGCAATACCTGTACCTGTGCCTGTGTCTTCTCCTTCACCAGTTCCTTCACCAGTGCCTTCACCAGTTCCTGTACCTCCACCAGTCCCTTCACCAGTGCCAGTGCCTGTACCAGTTCCTGCGCCTGCTCCTGCGCCTGTCTCTGCTTCTCCAGAACCTGCGCCACCGCCTGTAGTGCCGCCACCAGCGCCTCCTCCTACATCAGTACCTACACCACCGCCTCCAGCGCCTGTAGTGCCACTAGTAGACGTGGTATCAGAAGGAATGCCTGTAGAAAGATCAGTAGAAGGGTCTTGTCCTGTGCCTACAGCAGGATCAGTAGAGCCAGCAGCCGTACCTACTTCTACTGTAGTATCTGTAGGAAGACCTGTAGAGGGATCAGGGGTGTCCACTTCTGATCTTAAAGCGTCTAAGATTGCTTTAACAATGTCAGAAGGTTCTCCTCCTTGGCCACTTCCCATGTTATGCTCATAGTCATACAGCTCAGTTTCAGAGACAACACCATCTTTGTTAGCATCTAGAGTATCAAAAGAACCGCCTAACCAACCATCAGGATAACGAGCCTCAAAAGTTTCTGCATCTAACGTAGGTTCTTCGTAAGGAACTTCTATGTACTCAGGAGGATAATCAGCGTATACCTCTTCTTTAGGTACACCAGCTCTAACTTCTTCTAGGTGGTTTCCACCCATCCTTTTGTATTCTTGCTCTAAACGCTCCTTAAGAACAGGGTCTGTTTCGTTTAGAATCATGTCATAGATTTGTCTTTGTATGAAAACATCCCTAGATTCTGGATCAAAATCAGGATTAGGTACGCTCATTGTGTCTGTCAGATCAGGATCGTATCCTTCTTCCTGAGCAAGACCACCAGAACCTGAAGTGCTGGGTATACCTGAGCCTTCTTCTGGTATTCCAGTGCCTGAAGAACCTGCGCCAGTTTCACCACCGCCAGCACCATCACCACCGCCAGCACCACCGCCAGCGTCTGCAGGAGGTTCGTACACAATAGGCTCTTGGTCATAGATAGGCGTTACATCTGGCTGTTCACTAGGAGGCATATCAGGAGTTGTGCCAGTAACTATTGTTTCATCACCTGACGCAGGATCAGTAATAGTTGTGGTTCCTTCTTGAGCTAATCTAGCTTCTTCAGCCAGTCGATCAGCCTCAGCTTGTTCAGCAACTATCTTGTCTTGCTCTGCTTTATTTGCAATTTCTTGTTGACGATCAGCTTCAGCCTGTGCTTCTCTCAATTTGTAAGCGTAGATCAATCGACTTATTCGCTGTGGGATTTGTTTCATTTCATCCAATGTGGAAAGATCCTCTTGGGTGTATGTTCCTGGTTGAGGTACAACTCCTTCATAATATTTAAGAGTAAGAACTAAGGCACGATTGATAAAATTTCCAAGTATGTCTGCTAATTCGCTATTGATGCGCGTCTGGTATTCTTTCCATGTAAATTCTGCATCCTTCGTTTCAGGCGCAATAGAGGTGAGAACATATTTCAATTCATCTTCTTTTCCTGGGTAGGCAGCTAAATATTCGTGTAACCAAACTGCCCAGTTGCGGGAAGTAGAAAATTTGTCTCCTTCAAGATTCAAGAATTCGGAAGCAGGGACGTTATCTGGTAAGATAAAGCCACCATGATCTTTCAACAAAATAGGAAAGATGACCGCATGAAAGACAATATTATCCTTACCGATGAAATGAACCAGCTTTCGGTCTCCGGTCCAGTAATCTTCCCAGTTTTTTCCTTCATTCAGTGCCCACTGTTTGGTAGCAGAGATGTAGCCAATTGGAGCATCTAGCCAGACATACAAAACTTTTCCTTCTGCATTTGGCAGCGGAACTTTCACTCCCCAGTCAAGGTCTCTAGTCATCGCTCTGGAATGCAAACCTCCATCAATCCATGACATACATTGTCCAATTACTTGATTTCTCCATTTCGAAGGATCGTGCTGTTGAACTCCATCTAATTTGCCTTCTTTAATCCATTCCTTCAACCATTCTTCGTGGCGTTCCATTGGTAAATACCAATGAGAAGTGGATTTCATTACGGGAGTTTTTCCACTTAATGTTGATTTAGGATCGATCAAATCAGTAGGACTTAGCGCAGAACCGCAACTTTCGCATTGATCACCGTATGCGTTTTCTTTTTTGCAGTTTGGACACGTTCCTGTAATGTATCTGTCGGCAAGGAATTGTTCAAATTCTTCGTCGTAATATTGTTCGCTTGTTTCTTTGGTAAAATGACCTTTCTCTTCTAATACCGTAAAAAATTCTTGTGCTGTTTTGTGGTGTATTTCGGAAGAAGTTCGATGATAAATGTCAAATGAAATTCCGAAATCTTGAAATGCTTTTCCAATAATCTGTAATCCTAAAGGATATCCTGCTGCATCATGACCCGCTGGTATAGATATAGCAGGTAAACCTGCTAAATTTACAGGTACGGTGAAGATATCATTCAAATACATTGAAACTGGATCATTTTTCTTTTCACCTATTTTAAATGCTGAGCTAGGTGTCGAAGGTGTTAAAATAGCATCTACTTTTTTATATGCTTCATCGAAATCATTTTTAATCAACTTTCTAACTTTTTGTGCTTTCAAGTAATAAGCATCATAATATCCTGATGATAAAACGTAAGT
>ENA-OREM01000415-OREM01000415.1-marine-metagenome-genome-assembly--contig:-NODE-415-length-31052-cov-4.008297_pt1 | contig 31052 bp, 30 predicted proteins | sample MGYA00248623_ERZ508561 | MGnify/ENA primary metagenome ERZ508561 (study PRJEB26227, sample SAMN06264494) | marine metagenome | isolation source: Columbia River Estuary | place: USA:Columbia River Estuary...
ATTTGAATCAATAGAGATTTTTATCTGTTAGTAGTTTGTTAATCAGATAACTAGTTATTTTTGACATTGAAAAAATAATTATTGAAAAAGAAAATGCTGTTTGTTTGTTCGATTTTGGGAAAATGTTTTTAAAACTCTATCCAAGTTCGCATTTGGGTGATTATTATATTGGGAAATATTACGAAACTGAAAAAAACATAAAAAGAGCCATCAATCATTCTAAAATTGACCATGGAAAAAAGGAAAACCACCGACCCAATTACAGATGATTTTTATGAGGATATTTTAAAACTTGGAGAGAATTTAGAAATAGTTGTTAGTTTTTAATCCACAATAGCAACCCTTAAAAAATAAAAACTTTTAAACCCTTAAATCAACTCAATTCGGTCGTCTTTTAAGATAATTAGTTTTTGTTTGTATAGATTTCCGATGGCTTTTTTAAATGCCTTTTTACTTATATTTAAATGAAACTTGATAGATTCAGGAGAACTTTTATCTGTCAAAAGCAAAAAACCTTCTTTGTTGTTTTTCAATTTGGTGAGAATTTTTTCCACATCCAAATCAATCACATTTCTGAAGCCTTGAGGTCTTAAAGAAACATCAATTTTTCCATCTTCACGAATATTTTTTACGAAGCCGGTCACTTCCATTCCTTCTTCAATTTCCATAAAAATTTCACTTCTAAACAACAACCCTTCGAATTCTTCATCAATCAAAACAATGAAACCCAAAGCAGTTTCTGTTTCAATAACCAATTGTACTTGATCTCCAATTTGCAAATCCATTATCGTATAAATTTAAAATATTGATTTAAAATGTCACTATTTTCGTTACTTGGTGTGAAAATTTCCAAAATTTTTGGTTTTTCAGACGAATCGTAAAACAAACCTAACGATTCTTGCAGACTTTCTATGGAAAAAGCTTTCAAATAATCGAACTCAAACATTTTTGCCAAATGTTCTGCTGTTAAGCAATGTGGCGTTTCAAAATAGGGCAGCACATTGGTGCTTTTTGGTCCTGGAATAATTTTAAAAATCCCTCCTCCTGAATTATTAATCAAAATAATTCGGAAGTTTTTGGGAATATTTTTATTCCACAAAGCATTGCTATCATAGAAAAAACTCAAATCACCAGTAATAAAAATAGTTTGTTTTTTACTCGCAAAAGCAGCTCCAACTGCAGTACTTGTGCTACCATCAATACCACTTGTCCCTCTATTACAAAATACATTTAAAGTGGGTGAAATCGTAAACAATTGCGCGTATCTTATAATAGCGCTATTACTAATTTGCAGTTGTACATTTTCAGGAATACTTGCCAAAACTTGCTCAAAAACCTTAAAATCAGAATGTCCTAAAGTTGCTAAAAATTCAGCATGTTTTATCCTTTTTTGATCTCTAATTTTCAGCCATTTTGATTGATAATTAGAGCCCGTATTTGAAACTAATGAATTAAAATGTGCAAAAAAATCAGTCGGATTGATTTGAATAAATTCTGTCAGACAGAAAAAAGTATTGGTGGCTTTTTTCTCATCAATATTCCAATGATGATGTGGCTGATATTTTCGTAAAAATGATTTTATTTTTTTGGAGACAATCATTCCTCCAAAGGTGATTAAGATTTCAGGTCTTAATGACTCAAATTCTTGATCATTCAAAGAAAATATCAATTGATCAATGGAATTGATTGCTTTTTCTTGATGTAAATTTGAAGTAGTTTCTGTCAAAATCAGTACACTTTCATCTTCCGCATACAAATCCATCAAATGATGTAATTTTTCATCTGGATAATTGACACCAACCAAAATCATTTTCTGTTCAGCTTGATTCCAAATTTCAGCAAATTGTTGATAATCAATATGATTATTATCCAATGAACTCATGGAAATATGAGGAAAATGAAACTTTTGCAATACATCTGTAATTTCATACAAAGGTTCATCAAACGGAATGTTTACATGAACAGGTCCTTTTTGAGAAATTGCGATTTGAAAAGCTTCGCCAATTAATTGAGCGTTTTTGGTTTTAAAACGATCACTTTCTATCAAATTCGCAGAAAAGAGGATGTGATTTTCAAATACGTTTTCTTGACGAATTGTTTGACCATCACCAATATCAATCAAATGTTTTGGTCTATCAGTAGACAAAACTATCAGTGGAATATTACTGTAAAAAGCCTCAGCAATCGCTGGATAATAATTTAATAATGCAGTACCTGAAGTGCATAAAATAGCCACAGGTTTTTGGGTTTGTTGTGCGATTCCGAGTGCAAAAAATGCAGCACAACGTTCGTCAACCACACTAAAAGTTTCAATTTCAGAATGATTTACAAAACCTATTGTTAGAGGCGCATTTCTTGACCCTGGAGAAATCACAACAGTCTCAATACCAAATTGACAACAAGCAGAAATTACTAATTGAGCAAGCTCTTTTTTTGGATACAAATTTTAAATCTTTATAGATCTACAAGTTTTGAATGTTCAATTTTTAGTTTTTAATGAGTCACTAAAAACTAAAAACTTTCTTAATTTCCTTTTTGATAATCTTTTAAAAACTGTGCCAAACCAATATCAGTCAAAGGATGTTTTAACAATCCCTCAATGGCGCTTAAAGGACCTGTCATTACATCTGCACCAATTTTAGCACAATCAATAATGTGCATTGTATGACGCACTGAAGCTGCTAAAATTTCAGTTTCAAATCCGTAGTTATCATAAATTGTTCTGATTTCAGCAATCAAGTTTAAACCATCTGTAGAAATATCGTCCAAACGTCCAATAAATGGGGAAACATACGTTGCGCCTGCTTTTGCTGCTAACAATGCTTGACCAGCAGAAAAAACCAACGTAACATTGGTTCTAATTCCTTTGGATGAAAAATATTTACACGCTTTGATTCCGTCTTTAATCATGGGTAATTTCACCACAATTTGAGGATGTAAAGCAGCCAATACTTCCCCTTCCTTCACCATTCCGTCAAAGTCAGTTGCAATTACTTCCGCAGAAACATCACCATCAACCAATTCGCAAATTGCTTTATAATGACTGATAATATTTGCTTCGCCAGTAATTCCTTCTTTAGCCATTAAAGATGGATTTGTTGTAACGCCATCCAAAATTCCTAGAGCCTGAGCTTCTTTGATTTGGGCTAAATTTGCAGTATCTATAAAAAATTTCATTGTATTAAATTAAGTTATTTGTAAAAGTGATGCAAAGTTACGATTTTAGAGAGCAATCTTGAAGCTTTAATTTATTTTTTTTGTCAAATAATTATGAAAAATAATGAAGGTTTGATTTACAATTTATAATGATTCATCAACAATTTTTGATAGACTTTGTCGGGTAAAATTCGTTTTAAAACGATGGAAAATTTCTCCATAAATTTCCCCACTTTATAATGAATTTTTGGAGTTGGATTATTGATAATTTCATAAACTTGTTCTGCCATTGCTAACGGATTCATGCCACTATCAACGTGCGAATTCATCAAATCTAAATTTAGTTGATACGATTTTTTGTACGGAGAATTTTCAAAAACCGGTGTATGATATCTTCCTGCAGCAATATTGGTAGAAAAATCACCAGGAGCAACATTAACTACATGAATTCCAAATTGTTGCACTTCCATATTTGCAGCTTCAGTAATCAATTCTAAGGCGCCTTTTGTAGCAGAATACACTCCTCTGAAAGGCAAACCCATATAACCTGCAATAGAAGTAACATTGACAATCAACCCTGATTTTTGAACACGCATTGTTGGCAAAACTGCTTTCATCATATCAATTGCTCCAAAAAAATTGGTGTCAAAAACACGTCTCATTTCATCAGTAGGTGTATCCTCAATTGGGCCTGTAATTCCCATTCCAGCATTGTTTATCAATACATCAATCCTTCCTTCTTTTTCAATAATTTGATGGATTGCTTCATCAATTGTTTCTTTTTGTAACACATCTAAAGCAATCATATTAAAAGGCAAACTATTTTCTTTAGTTGGACTTCTGCTAGTTCCATAAACTGTATGCCCTTTTTCTGATAAAAAAACACCAATTGATTTTCCAATGCCAGACGAAGCACCCGTAATTAAAACAACTTTTGAGTTTGGTTTTTGATTCATAGTTTTAGTTTGATGATTCAAAATTTTAAAATTTGAATTTACAAATATCCTAAAAAGTGTAATAAAAAAAAGGAGAAAAAATAAATGAAAGTGTTTTTGTAGTTTTTTTAAAACTTGGAAGTAATTATTTTTGATAAAGACATGAGATAAAAAAAAATGGCAAGCTATCTACATCACACTGCTACAACCTAATACCTTTGCTGCGTTCCCACCCTGGAGGATTCAAAGGGAGCTAGTTGTGTAGGACTTGCCGCTGCAAATTTACAATCTATTTTTATTTTAACAATTAAAAAAACCTAAATTTTATGTAACATTTTCACAAAAAAACATAGTAATTAAATTAAAATTGAGGATTAATCTCAAAAACTCAACTTTTACTAAGTTGAAATTAATATATTTGTATTAGTTAAAAAAAATTAAACAATGGAAAATCAAGCAAGCACGAAGAGTTTTATAATTAATAATGGAGTTATCCTAGGAGTTTTAGGAGTTTTAATTAGTGTTATCAACTACGCTTTTGGAACACATTTAGACCCACATTGGTCTACATCTTTGGCTTCTGGTATATTTTTTATAGGATTGATCATTCTGGGAATAAGCCAATTTAAAAAAGCAAATAATGGTTTTTTATCTTGGGGTCAAGGTGTTAAAATTGGTGTTGGAATAGCCATTTTAGCAGCATTAATCAGCGTTATTTACAACTACATTTTTGTAACTTTTGTTGAGCCAGACTTTATGGCACAAATAATGGAATTACAAAATCAGAAATTTTTAGAACAAGGAATGTCTCAAGAACAAATTGAGGCTGCTAATGCGATGACTGAAAAATTCAAATCTCCATTAATCACATCTGCATTCGGGATTATTGCCAGTGCTATTGGAGGATTTATAGTTTCAGCAATTGCTGCTGCTATCATGAAAAAATCAGAAGAAGAAACTTTTTAGTTCAAAATTCACAATTCAAAGTTCATGGATTTTTATAACTTTGAATTTTAAAACTTGAACCTGAAATCAACTCGAAATGGATATTTCAGTGGTTATTCCACTTCTTAACGAAGAAGAATCTTTACTAGAATTAAACGATTGGATTGCAAAAGTTATGCAGTCCAATCGTTATTTATATGAAATTATTTTTATTGATGATGGAAGTTTAGACAATTCCTGGGAAATCATTGAACAACTTTCCGAAAAAAATCCTGCTGTAAAAGGCATTCGATTTCAAAAAAATTACGGAAAAAGTCAGGCATTAGATGCTGGTTTTGAAAAAGCTCAAGGAAATGTTATCATTACTATGGATGCAGATTTGCAAGACAATCCTGAGGAAATTCCTGAATTGTATGAATTGATTTTCACAAACAAATTCGATCTAATTTCTGGTTGGAAAAAGAAACGTTATGACAACGTTTATACCAAAAATATTCCTTCAAAAATCTTCAATGCTATTGCAAGAAAAACTTCTGGTTTGCATTTACACGATTTTAATTGCGGCCTAAAAGCTTATAAAAAAGAGGTCGTAAAAGCCATTAAAGTGAGTGGTGAAATGCACAGATACATTCCCATTTTAGCAAAAAACGAAGGTTTTACCAAAATAGATGAAAAAGTGGTGCAACATCAAGCCAGAAAATATGGTGAAACTAAATTCGGAATGAATCGCTTTATCAATGGATATCTAGATTTGATAACTATTTCTTTTTTATCAAAATTCGGAAAAAGGCCCATGCATTTTTTTGGACTTTGGGGTACAATCGTCTTCATTTTTGGATTTTCCGCGGCAATTTACATCGGAATTTCTAAACTTTATAAAGTATATAGTGGCATTAAAACTATCTTAATCACAGACAATCCGTGGTTTTATATTGCCCTAACTTCCATGATTTTAGGGACTTTATTATTTTTAGCTGGATTTATTGGCGAATTAATTATCAAATCAAAAAATGATGAAAAACATTACAAAATAAAAGAACAACTTAATTTCTAAATTTTATCTTTGTAAAAAAAATATGGATCCTATTTTACTAAAAGCAACAGCATGGTTAACCCCAACTTTTGATGCTGAAACTCATACTGAAATTCAACACTTAATTGACACAAATCCTAGAGATTTAGCTGACCGATTTTATAAAGATTTGGAATTTGGAACTGGAGGAATGCGTGGAACTATGGGTGCGGGAACCAATAGAATCAATAAGTATACTTTAGGAAGAGCTACTCAAGGCTTGTCAAATTACCTAAATAAAAATGTAAAAAAACAGCAATTGAAAGTTGCAATTGCCTACGATTGCAGAAATAATAGCAAAAAATTCGCGAAAATTGTAGCTGATGTTTTATCTGCAAACAATATCAAAGTTTTCTTATTTGAAGATTTACGCCCAACTCCAGTGTTATCTTTCACAGTTCGTCATTTAAATTGTGATGCAGGAATTGTTTTAACAGCATCTCACAATCCACCAGAATATAATGGATACAAAGTGTACTGGGCTGATGGCGGACAAATTGTTCCTCCTCATGATTCAGGAATTATTGGAGAAGTAAATGCACTTGATTTTTCGGAAATTAACTTTACAGCAAACGAAAATTTAATTGAATATATTGGTAAAAATGTGGATGATGTTTTTATCAGTGAATCTGTAAAAAACGGAAGTTTATCCAATAAAGTAGATAGAAAAAATTTAAAAATTGTCTTCACATCTATTCACGGAACTTCCATTGTTTCTGTTCCAGATGCATTGAAAAAAGCAGGTTATACTGATGTTCATATTGTTGAAGAACAACGAATTCCTGATGGTGATTTTCCAACCGTAAAATCTCCAAATCCTGAAGAGCCTGAGGCTTTACTTATGGCAACGAATTTGGCAAATAAAATCGGAGCTGATATTGTAATTGGCACAGATCCAGATTGCGATAGATTAGGAGTTGCAGTGCGCGATTCTGAGGGAAATATGAAATTGCTAAATGGGAATCAAACCATGGTTGTCATGACATATTTTTTATTAAAAAAATGGAAAGAAGAAGGCAGAATAAATGGCAAACAATTTGTAGGTTCTACTATAGTTTCTACAGAATTGGTAAACGAAGTTGCTGCTAAATTTGGTGTTGAAACTAAAGTTGGATTGACAGGTTTCAAATGGATTGCAAAAATGGTCGTTGATTTTCCAGAACAGGAATTTATTGGTGGTGGAGAGGAAAGTTTTGGATATATGGTTGGCGATTTTGTTCGTGATAAAGATGCTGTAACAGCAACCTTATTGGCTTGTGAAGTGGCTGCATATGCAAAACAACATGGAAGTTCTTTCTATGAAGAATTGCTCAATATTTATATTGAATCTAATTTTTATAAAGAGCATTTGATTTCCATAACAAAAAAAGGGATGGAAGGTGCTGCAGAAATTCAAAAAATATTGAGTGACATGCGCAACAATCCTTTATCAAGAATTGATGGTGAAAAAGTAGCAACATTAGCTGATTATGAAGAGTCTGTTTTAAAAGATATCAGAACTGGTACAGAAACAAAAATTGAGTTACCAAAATCAAATGTGTTGATTTACGAAACTGAAAATGGCACTAGAATTGCTGCAAGGCCAAGTGGCACTGAACCAAAAATCAAATTTTATTTCAGTGTGAATGCTCCTTTGGATTCAAAAGAAAATGCTGTTACGGTTGAGACTGCTTTGGATGTAAAAATTCAACGAATTATTAAAGAAATGAATCTAGTTTAATGAAGCATTTCAAAGACATTTTAAAATTCGAGAAAAAATATAGAAAGTTCACTTTGCTGAACATTTTATTCAATATTTTTTATGCAATTTTCAATGTTCTTTCTGTTTTAGCCTTTATTCCGGTTTTGAGTATCCTTTTTGAAAAAAATGAAAAGGTTACTAAAATACCCATTTATAAAGGAATTACACATATTGGAGAATATTTAAAGGATCATTTTTACCACTTTATAGCCCAAAAAATAGTAAATGAAGGTGAAATAAAAACCTTGCTTTTTATTTGTTTATTAACACTTTCATTGTTCTTTTTTAAAAATTTATTTCGGTATTTGGCGTCGTATTCCATCACGTTCTTACGCACAGGAATTGTCAAAGATTTGAGAGATAAATTGTATCGAAAAATCATAGAATTACCCATTTCTTATTTTACTGAAAAACGAAAAGGCGATACTATTGCCAGAATGACTGCTGATGTACAAGAAGTAGAAACTTCCATCCTAACATCTATAGAAACTATTGTAAGAGAACCACTTACCGTAATTATTGCAATCGCAATTATGTTTTTTATGAGTGTGAAATTGACCTTATTTGTTTTCATCTTATTGCCTATTTCTGGATTTATCATTTCATCAATCAGCAAAAAACTGAAAGCTAACTCTGTAAAAGCACAACAAGAAACAGGCACTTTTTTATCTTTTATTGAAGAAACATTGACCGGTTTGCGCATCATCAAAGGTTTTAATGCAGAAAATGTAATTGAAAAGAAATTCAACCAATCAACTCAAAATTTTAAATCGTTGATGACAAGTGTTTTTCACAGACAAACATTGGCATCACCAATGAGTGAATTTTTGGGTTCTGCAACCATTATTGCAATTCTATGGGTTGGAGGTTCTGAAGTTTTATCAAAAACAAGTTCGTTGCAATCAGAGGAATTTTTTGGATATATCGTATTGTTTTACACGGTTTTAAATCCTATAAAACTCATCACAAGTTCTTATTACAGCATTCAAAAAGGAGAAGCTTCTGCGGAACGAATCATGCAAATTTTACATACTGAAAACAGTATCAAAGATCTACCAAAGGCTATCATAAAAGAAAATTTTGAAAATGAAATTAGTTTTCAAAATATTTCATTCAAATACAAAAAAGAGTTTGTTCTCAAGGATTTTTCATTGACTATCAAAAAAGGACAAACTGTAGCTTTAGTGGGGCAATCTGGAAGTGGAAAATCTACTTTGGCTAATTTGATTACCCGTTTTTACGATGTTGATTCTGGTGCTGTTTTGATTGATGGAATTAATATTAAAAATATGACAATCAAGTCATTAAGAAATTTAATGGGGATTGTTTCGCAAGAATCCATTTTGTTTAATGATACGATTGCAAACAACATTAAATTAGGATTACAAGAAGCATCTAAGGAAGCTACATTAGAAGCTTCAAAAATTGCAAATGCGCTGGAATTTATTGAAAATTTACCTCAAAAATTTGACACGAATATTGGCGATAGTGGCAATACACTTTCTGGAGGTCAAAAACAGCGTTTATCGATTGCAAGAGCTGTTTTGAAAAATCCGCCCATTATGATTTTGGATGAAGCAACTTCTGCCTTGGATACAGAATCTGAGCAATTAGTGCAATTGGCGCTTGAAAAAATGATGCAAAACAGAACTTCTTTGGTCATTGCTCATAGATTATCTACGATTCAAAAAGCCGATTTGATTGTGGTTATGAAAAAAGGAAAAATTGTAGAGCAAGGAAAACATGATGAATTATTAGCCAAAAAAGACGAATATTTCAAATTAGTGACGATGCAAAGTTTAAGCTAAAAACAAGCCTAAAGATTTTCCTTTTTGAATCATAAATTGATATGAAGCTTCATGTTCATTAGGAATTTCCCCCTCCAAAATAGCTTCTTTAATAGCTTCTTTGATAATTCCAATTTCTTTGCAAGGTTGCAAATTAAAAGCGTTCATAATCTCTTCACCAGAAATTGGCGGTTGAAAATTACGAATATGATCACGCTCCTCTACTTCTTTAATTTTAGTTCTTACCAATTCAAAGTTTTGATGGTATTTTTTAAATTTATTCGGATTTTTAGTAGTGATGTCTGCTTCACAAAGCGTCATTAAGGAATGAATATCTTCTCCAGCATCAAAAATCAAACGTCTTACAGCAGAATCAGTAACCTCCGAAGCTAAGACAATCGGTCTTGAGCTTAATAACACCATTTTTTGAACAAATTTCATTTTAGTGTTCAAAGGCATTTTTAAGCGAGTGAATAATTTATACACCATTTTTGATCCAACAAATTCATGTCCATGAAACGTCCAACCCACTTTTTTACTGAACTTTTTGGTTGGTGCTTTTCCTATATCATGCAACAAAGCTGCCCAACGTAACCAAACGTCATTTGTATTTAAAGCAATATTGTCAACAACTTCTAAGGTATGATAAAAATTATCTTTATGTTTCTGACCTTCCACATCTTCTACTCCTTTTAAGGCAATCAATTCTGGTAAAATTTGAGGTAACAAATTGGTTTTTTCTAATAATAAAAATCCGATTGATGGTTTTTTTGATGTTAAAATTTTATGCAATTCATCTACAATTCGCTCTTTGGTGATGATTTCTAATCGAGCAGTATTTTTGGTAATTGCTACCAATGAATTTTCCTCTATTTGAAAACCCAATTGTGTTGCAAAACGAATGGCACGCATCATTCGTAAAGGATCATCAGAATAAGTAATATCAGGATTTAAAGGTGTTTTAATCACTTGACTTTGCAAATCTTTCATTCCTTCAAAAGGATCTACTAATTCGCCAAAATCTTCTTCATTTAAACTCAACGCTAGCGCATTAATCGTAAAATCGCGCCTGTTTTGGTCATCTTCTAAAGTTCCCTCTGAAACTTCCGGATTTCTACTTTCTTCAACATACGATTCTTTTCTTGCCCCAACAAACTCAATTTCTATGTCTTGAAAACGTAACATTGCTGTCCCATAAGTTTTAAAAACTTGTACTTTCGGTTTTTTTGGCAACATTTTAGAAACTTGATTGGCGAGGTCAATTCCACTACCAACAGTGACAATATCAATATCTTTAGCAGTTCCTCTTTTCAAAAAATAATCACGTACAAAACCACCAATAACATAACTTTTAATATCTAGTTTTTTAGATGCTTGTGAAATAATGGTGAAAATTTCTTGAGAAATAGCCTCTTTGTGTGTCATATTTTTAAAAAGAAAGCGCAAATTTATTGTTTTAAGTTCTTTTAAGCATCAATTTAATAGAGAAAATTGTATTTACATTTGTACTTTTGTCGAAATCCAATTTATGAATAGAGAATGATTATTGTAAGAATTCTTGGTGGTTTGGGAAATCAACTCTTTCAATATGCCTATGCCAAATCTTTGGCAGACAAAGGGTACCATGTAAAAATTGATATTTCAGCTTTTAAAAACTACAAACTTCATGGAGGTTATCACTTGGATCAATTTAAAATTGATTTAGAAACGAGTTCTTCAACAGAAAATTTTTTTACAAAATATTTTTTTAATTTCCCTAAAAAAGAAAAAACTTTGCTTTTCCAAAAGGCTTTTTTAACTCCTTTCAGATACAAATATATTAAAGGCTATTTTCAAAATGAAAAGTATTTTGAAGATATCAGACCTATTTTGCTAAAGCAAATCATGCTAAAAAAGCAACTTTCCAGCTCTACCATTCAATATTTAGAGGAAATAACTATCAAAAAAAGTACATGTTCACTACATATTAGAAGAGGAGATTACATTTTGGATAAAAAATCAAACCAAGTTCATGGAGTTTGTGACCTTAACTATTATAAAGAAGCCATCAAATTGATGCGTGAAAAATGTGATGAAGTCCATTTTTTTGTATTTTCTGATGATATATCATGGGTGAAAAAAAACCTTAAAATTAAAAATACAGTATATATTGATCATAAAGTAATTCCTCATGAAGACCTACATTTAATGAGTTTGTGCAAACACAATATTACTGCAAATAGCAGTTTTTCTTGGTGGGCTGCTTGGTTAAATCAAAACCAAAATAAAATTATAATTGCACCAAAACAATGGTTTGTTAGCAAAGAAAATGAAGTTGCTTGCAATAATTGGATCAAACTATGAAAACTTACAACGTATATTATATCAATTTAGATAAAAGTATTGAACGTAAAGCTTTTATGGAAAATCAGTTTGAAAAACTGGACATCCCAATCACAAGAATTTCAGCAACTTATGGCAAAGAATTAGACAAAGAATTTTTAAAAAAAGAAAAAAAGAAACACCAAATTTTAGCCCATTTTCCAACTCCAAATAATGGTGAAATTGGCATTTGCTTAACACATTTTAAATTATGGAAATTCTTAGCTGAACAGCCTGAAGATTTTTCAATCGTTTTGGAAGATGATGCTTTAATTCAAGAAGATTTTTTCAAGGATTTAGAAAAACTTTTAGCTCAAATTTCTACAAATTATTTTTTAGATATTTCAGGTAAAAAAGGATTTTATCCTCTGAAAAAAACCGAGTTGACAAGTTTATTTCTGATGCCTCCTGTGTTGATGATTGGGCAAATAATTGGTAAAGGTGCCGCAAAAAAATTATTAGAAAATTTATCTGATTACTACGCTCCTATTGATGTAATGAAACAAGATGTGTACAAACATAAAGTACCCTTATTTTCTACAAACAAACAATATGTTATATCTAATGACAAAGCGATTGGAGGAACTACAATTCAACAAAAAAACCTACCAAAATTAACTAAAATTATTAGAGAAATCCTTCGTCCTTTTTGGCAATTGTTGGCTTTATTTACTTACAAGTTACAACGCTGTGTAAGGAATTTTTTGTTTTATAAAAATGAAAAAGTTATTTAACACCTCTATTTAAAAGCCATAATTTTATATACCTCACATAGACGCCGTAAGCTTGTGCTTTCGCAAAAACATAACCAGGAAATCCATCCAAAAATCCCAATCTAATAAAATAATGGATAACAAATCTTGCAGGAGGTTTTATCAAAAAATGATATAAATTTACTTTTCTGCCTTTTTCAAAAAATTCTTTTCCCCTTAAAGCTCCATAATGATTCATTTTTGAAATATAATGGTCATAGTTTTTGTAGGAATAATGTTCAATTTTATTTTTAAAAAAACCAAATTCTCCATCAGAAAAAATTGTCTCATGAACAATTCCTTGATATTTACATCTATCTTTTAAAAACAAACGAACTACTTTATCTCTTTGGCATCCACCATAATTAATTTTTTTACCACAAAAATAAAAGGTTCTTCTTACAAAAAAACCAACAAAATTCTTTGGATTTTGAACAGCTTCTAAAATTTCTTTTTGAACTTGAGGCGTTACACGTTCATCAGCATCTAAAATATAAATCCAAGGATTGGAAGCATGCGAAATAGCAAAGTTTTTTTGAGAGGAAAAATCATCAAACTTTCGTTTGATGATTTTTACATCCATTTTTTCTGCAATTTCTAAAGTTTTATCAGTACTGAAGGAATCAATTACAATAATTTCATCAGCAAAACTCACAGATTTAATAGCCTCAGCAATATGAATTTCTTCATTTAGCGTTGGAATAATTGCAGTAATTTTTGTCATCAATTTTTATTAAACAGCCACATCATATTCGCGTAAAGCGTCGTTTAATGAGGTCTTTTGATTGGTACTTTCTTTTCTTTTTCCGATAATTAATGCGCAAGGAACTTGAAATTCACCTGCTGCAAATTTTTTGGTATAACTTCCAGGAATCACCACAGATCTTGCAGGAACAGCTCCTTTCATTTCAATAGGTTCGTCACCAGTAACATCAATAATTTTTGTACTCATGGTTAGCACTACATTTGCCCCTAATACAGCTTCCTTCCCCACTCTAACTCCCTCAACAACAATACATCTTGACCCGATAAAAGCGCCATCTTCAATAATAACAGGCGCTGCTTGCAATGGCTCTAAAACACCACCAATTCCTACACCACCAGACAGATGTACATTTTTTCCAATTTGCGCACATGAGCCTACTGTTGCCCACGTATCAACCATAGTTCCTTCATCGACATAAGCTCCTATGTTAACGTAACTTGGCATTAATATTGTACCTGCAGCAATAAAAGCACCATGTCTTGCCACTGCATTTGGCACTACTCTAATTCCACGTGCTGCAAAATTTCTTTTTAGAGGGATTTTGTCATGATATTCAAAAATTCCCGCTTCCAAAGTTTCCATTTTTTGAATCGGGAAATACAATACCACTGCTTTTTTTACCCATTCATTTACTTGCCATCCATCAGCAATTGGTTCAGCAACTCTCAGCTCGCCTTTATCCAATAAATCAACTACTTGCCTGATTGCTGTTATCGTTTTTTCTTCCTGTAGTAATGCTCTATTGTCCCAAGCAGCCTCAATAATTTCTCTAATTTCTTTCATTGTTTCTAATATTTTTGCAAATATAAATTGAATCTTAAAAATGAGTAGCGAATATACACTTTTTAAACAGATTCAGAGCGCTTGTTTAATTTCGTATTTTTGTAAAAAATAAAACAACTTGGGACGTATTTTAGCTATTGATTTTGGACAAAAAAGAACAGGAATTGCAGTTACAGACGAATTACAAATTATTGCATCTGGTTTGACAACTGTTGCTACTGAACAGTTAATACCTTTTTTAAAAAACTATTGTTCTAAAGAAAAAGTCGATTTATTCATTGTAGGAAAACCCAAACAACTCAATAATAAAGACAGTGAAAGTGAAGTCTTCATCAAACCTTTTTTAGAAAAATTATCCAAAGAAATCCCAACGATTTCAATAAAAAGAATTGACGAGCGATTTACATCAAAAATAGCTTTACAAACAATGATTGCTGGCGGATTGAAGAAAAAACAACGCAGCAACAAAGCCTTGGTTGATGAAATTAGCGCTACTATTATTTTGCAATCCTATTTATATAATTCCTAAAAAGCGTTTAAAATTGGTATATCAAAATTCTAATTGTATTTTTGCCTTGAAAAAAAAGAAAAATGATATTACCAATAGTTGCTTACGGAGATCCTGTTTTGAGAAAAAAAAGTGAGGAAATCAGCAAAGAGTATCCAAATTTACAAGAGTTGATTGCCAACATGAAAGAGACCATGTACAATGCATCTGGAGTTGGATTGGCTGCACCTCAAATTGGAAAAGCAATCCGTTTATTTATAATTGATGCATCGCCTTTTGCAGATGATGATGATCTAACCAAAGAAGAAAATGAGGTATTAAAAAATTTTAACCGCGTTTTTATCAATCCAAAAATCATAAAAGAAGAAGGTGATGAATGGTCGTTTAATGAAGGATGCTTAAGTATTCCTGAAATTCGTGAAGATGTTTGGCGCCAACCAACAATTACAATTGAATATCAAGATGAACAATTTGAAAAACATACTGAAATACTTTCTGGATTAGCAGCTAGAATTTTCCAGCACGAATATGATCACATTGAGGGTGTTTTATTTACTGATAGAATTTCATCTCTTAAAAAAAGATTGCTTAAAAAGAAATTAGAAAATATCTCAAAAGGAAAAATAAAAGCAGATTATAGAATGCGTTTTCCGAACTAAATAACACTTACTTTTTAAAAAAATAAATCAAAATACACCTACATGGAATTTAATAAAATCATCGCTGTAACTGGCAAACCTGGATTGTTTCAAGTAATTTCTCAATCAAAAAATGCCATTATTGTCGAATCGTTAATGGATAAAAAACGTTTGGCGATCAATGCTACTCAAAACGTAAGTTTACTTGAAAATATTGCTATTTATACCTATGAAGAAGACATGCCTTTACAAAATGTTTTTATTACAATGTTTGAAAAAACGGAAGGAAAAGAAGCGCTTTCTCATAAAGAAAATGATAAAAAATTAACGGCATTTTTTGAAGAAGTTTTACCAAATTATGATGCAGAAAGAGTGTATGTTTCTAACATCAAAAAAGTAATTCAGTGGTTTAACATTTTAGTAAGTACTGGAATGGACTTTACAGCAGTTGAAGAAAAAAAAGAGGAAAAAACGGAAGAAGCTTAAAATAGTTGTTAGTTGATGGTTTGTGGTTGATAGTTTTTAGTTGATGATCAATTCTTTACATCTTTAAAATTTTTAACTCATATATGAATTCAAGAAAAGATCAATTAGCCGCTTTTAATCGTTTGTTAGACATCATGGACGATTTGCGTGAAAAATGTCCTTGGGATCAAAAACAAACTTTAGAAAGTCTGCGTCATTTGACCATTGAAGAAATCTATGAATTGGCCGATGCCATTCTTGAAAATGATTTGCAAGAAATCAAAAAAGAATTGGGTGATGTATTACTACATATTGTTTTTTATGCCAAAATTGCAAGTGAAAAAAAAGCTTTTGATATTGCTGATGTTGCGAACGCAATTTCCGATAAATTAATTTCAAGACATCCTCATATTTATGGTGATGTAATTGTTGAAAATGAAGCTGATGTGAAACGAAATTGGGAACAATTAAAATTGAAAGAAGGTAAAAAATCGGTTTTAGAAGGTGTCCCAAAAAGTTTACCCGCAGTTGTAAAAGCGAGTAGAGTTCAAGAAAAAGTGGCTGGAGTTGGTTTTGACTGGGAAAAACCCGAGCAAGTTTGGGAAAAAGTGCAAGAAGAATTGACTGAATTAAACGAAGAAATTAAAAATGGAAACAACGCAAACATCGAAAAAGAGTTTGGTGATGTGTTATTTTCGATGATAAATTATGCACGATTTATTGGTGTAAATCCTGAAAATGCTTTGGAGAAAACGAATAAAAAATTCATCAATCGTTTTCAGTTTTTAGAAAAAACTGCCTCAAAAGAAGGAAAAAAATTAATTGAAATGTCTTTAACAGAAATGGATGTGATTTGGGAAAAATCAAAAGAATTTTTTAGATAGAAAATTACAATTTTAGTCTTTTCATAAAAAAAATCGAAGCTTTTTTGCTGTTACTTGTAATTATAATTACACTAATTTAGCTGAAATTAACGCTTTATTTATTCCAAAAAAAAATTATAAACTCATAAAAAAACCCCTGAAATACAGAGGTTTTTTTAAATTTATATTAATTTCTTAGCATTTGTTACTTTTTGTTTTGTCAAAGCAACATCAATTACTTGCTTCATATCAGTGACATAATGAAATTTTAGGCCTTTCAAATAGCTTTCTTTGATTTCAAGAATATCTTTTTTGTTATCCTCACAAAGAATAATTTCTTTAATATTTGCTCTTTTAGCTGCCAATATTTTCTCCTTTATTCCACCAACAGGCAACACTTTTCCGCGTAATGTAATTTCGCCGGTCATGGCTAATTTATTTTTCACTTTTCTTTGCGTAAAAGACGAAACTAGAGATGTCAGCATGGTAATTCCTGCACTTGGTCCATCTTTTGGAGTAGCTCCTTCAGGAACATGAATATGCACATTGTATTTATCTAAAATATCTTGATTAATCCCAAATTCTTCAGCATTTGATTTGATGTATTGCATGGCAATAGTAGCAGATTCTTTCATAACAGTTCCTAGATTTCCTGTGATGGAAAGCACTCCTTTTCCTTTAGATAAAATAGATTCAATAAACAAAATATCACCTCCAACACTTGTCCAAGCCAAACCTGTAACCACACCAGCAACATCATTATGCTCGTACTTGTCTCGATTTCTTGGTGCTCCTAAAATTTCTTCAACTTTTTCAGATGATAAAACCACATCATACTCCTCCTCTAAAGCGACTGATTTTGCCGCAAAACGAACTACTTTCGCAATGTGTTTTTCCAAACCACGAACACCAGATTCGCGAGTGTATCCCTCTACAATTTGTTCGATTTGTTGTTTTCCTAACTTTAAATCTTTAGCAGTTAAACCATGTTCTTTGAGCTGTTTTGGTAATAAATGTTTTTTGGCAATTTCGACTTTTTCTTCGATTGTATATCCAGTAACATTTATTATTTCCATTCTATCACGCAAAGCCCAAGGAATTTGACTTAAATTATTGGCAGTTGCAATGAATAATACTTTAGACAAATCATACCCAACTTCTAAATAATTATCATAAAAAGAGGTATTTTGTTCAGGGTCTAAGACTTCTAACATGGCTGAAGATGGATCTCCTTGATGACTTTGTCCTAACTTATCAATTTCATCCAACACAAAAACAGGATTTGAAGTGCCTGCTTTTTTCAAATTTTGAATTAAACGTCCAGGCATAGCACCAATATAAGTTTTTCTATGACCTCGAATTTCAGCTTCATCACGCAATCCACCCAGAGACATGCGAACATATTTTCGTCCTAAAGATTCTGCTATTGATTTTCCCAAGGAAGTTTTTCCAACTCCTGGAGGACCATACAAACACAAAATGGGCGATTTCATATCCCCTTTTAGTTTTAAAACAGCCAAATATTCAATAATTCTCTCCTTGACTTTTTCCAATCCAAAATGATCTCTATCCAAAATTTTGGTAGCTCTTTTCAAATCAAATTTATCAACAGAATATTCTCCCCAAGGCAATTCCAATAACAATTCTAAATAACTCCTCTGCAAACCATATTCAGCAGCTTGCGGATTCATTCTTTTTAAACGATTCAGTTCTTTACTAAAAGTATCCCCAACTTCCTTATTCCATTTTTTGGATTTGGCTTGCTGTTGCATTTCTTCCAATTCTTGATCGTTAGATACACCACCCAATTCTTCTTGAATGGTTTTTAATTGTTGATGTAAATAATATTCACGTTGTTGCTGATCTAAATCTTCGCGTGTTTTTGACTGAATATCATTTTTCAATTGCAACTTTTGCAGCTCTTTATTAAGATTTTTAAGTATTAATAAAGCACGCTCTTTTAGATTGTCTTTCTCTAAAATCACTTGTTTTTGCATCACACTTAAATCCATGTTTGATGCAATGAAATTGACTAAAAATGAGTTTGAATGAATATTTTTTATAGCAAAAGAAGCTTCTGAGGGCAACATCGGATTTTCTTTGATAATCTCTAACGCTAATTCCTTGATTGATTCAATAATCGCCTCAAATTCTTTTTCATCAACAATTGTTCTTTCTTCAACAGCTTCTTTTACAGTCGCTTTCAAATATGGTTTATCTTCTATGATGTGATCAATTTCAAAACGCTTTTTTCCTTGTATAATGATGGTTGTATTTCCATCAGGCATTTTTAAAACACGTAATATTTGAGCAACCACACCAGTTGTATGAATATCTTTCAACGTTGGTTCTTCAACATCTTCATTGCGTTGTGCTACTACTCCAATAATTTTATTGCCTTTGTTGGCATCTTGTATCAACTGTATGGATTTGTCTCTACCAGCTGTAATTGGAATGACAACTCCTGGAAATAAAACTGTATTTCTTAGTGGTAGTATGGATAATATTTCTGGAACACTCTCATTGTTAATAATTTCCTCGTCTTCAGGAGTCATTAATGGAATCAATTCAGAATCTTCATTCATGATGTTTTGAAACGACAAACTGTCTAATTTTATACTTTTTGTTTTGCTCATTTGTTATTTTTCTGTCATTCTGACATTGATTTCTGATTTAAATTTCAATCAATATCTTTTATTTATATCTAAAATAATGAATATCAATAATTTAAACATTTTAATACAATTATTTTTATAATAAGTTCAATTGTTATGCCAAATAAAACTATAAGATTTTTAAAAATTAGTACATTTAATTTAAAAAGTGTCACAAGTTATAAAATAGTAGGTCTTTAGTTTAGAAACGTTTTATTGGAAGCTAACCAACCACATATTATCTATCTGATTGAGCGCTGTAAAAAGTCGGATAAAAATGCTCAATTGCAATTGTACAAAGCCTATTATAAGGCAATGTATAACACTGCAATTCGAATTTTAAAAGATAGTTTTGAAGCTGAAGATGTAATGCAGGAAGCTTTTTTAACTGCTTTTACAAAATTGGATTCATACAAAGGTGAAGTGGCTTTTGGAGCTTGGTTAAAGAGAATTGTAATTAATAAAAGTATCAATCAATTCAGAAAAAACAATCGATATGAAATGGCAAAAATGGAAATTGTACCTGAAAATGAAATTGAAGAAGAATTATTTGAAACGAACAAATTTCACCCTAAAACGATTTTAAATGCGATACAAAATTTGAAAGAAAATTATAGAATAATTCTTACGTTACATTTGATTGAAGGTTTTGATTATGAAGAGATTCAACAAATTTTGAATTACACGAACGAAAATGTAAGAACTACAATTTTGAGAGCAAAAAAGAAACTAAAACAAGTGTTATTTGCAGAAATGGTATACCGATTATGAAAAACAATTTTGAAAACTATTTTTCTGAAACAAATTTTGATTTTCTAGAACCTGAAAGTGGCCACATTGAGCGATTTGAAAACAAGCTAAAAGCCTCAAAAAAAAGTGAAAAACATTCTTGGAAATGGCTTTCAGTAGCAGCTTCAATTTTATTGATGATTGGATTTTGGTTCGGAAAAATACACCAAAAAACCACGATTGATTTGGCTGATATTTCACCAAAAATGGAAGAAGTACAGGGATATTTTGTTGCTGCAATTCATCAAAAAACAAAAATAATAGAAAAAAATAAAACTTCTGAAAATGAGTTTATTATCAAGCAAACTCTAGCACAATTAGCGAAATTAGAAAACGAATATCAACAATTGTTGAAAGAATTAAACAAACAAGGAAACCAAAAAAAAATTATCAACTTTATGATAGAAAACTACCAATTAAGATTGGAAATTTTAGAGAATATGTTTAAAAAAATCACTCAAATTAAAAAATTAAAAAATGAAACTTATATATAAAATTACTCTTTTATTAGCCCTAATTCCATCAATGCTTTTTGCAACAATTGATGAATTAAAACACGAAAAAATCAAAAAAATCAATAGAGAATTTAGTGTTTCTAAAAATGCAAACTTGCAACTTCTAAATAAATATGGAAACGTAACCATCACCTCTTGGAACGAAAATAAAATTACTATTGAAGTTGTAATCACTGTAAAAGGGAATGATTTAGGAAGAGTTGAAGATAGAATTGAAAATATTCAAGTTGAATTTAAAGCAAGTTCTGACAAAGTTTATGCAAAAACAATTTTAGAAAGTGGAGATAAAAATTGGAATTGGTGGAAAAAAAGTGATAATCTGAATTATAAAATTGATTATTTTGTAAAAATGCCAAAAACAAATTCTATTGAGTTAAAAAACGAATATGGAAGTATTTTTTTAGACGCTTTGTCAGGAAATGCTAACATAAAATGCGAATATGGCAAAATTATTTTAGGAGAATTGTTGGGTGAAAACAATACAATCAATTTAGATTATTGCTCGTCATCAAGTATTTCTTTAATAAAAAACGGAATCTTAAATTTAGATTATTCAAAATTATCAATTGAAAACTCAGAAAAAATAAAATCAAACTCTGATTATACTACCTTGGAAATCAATAAAGTAAAGGAAATTAATTTCAATGCTGGTTATGGTTCTTTGAAAATTGAAGATGCAGAAACGATTATTGGAAATTCAGATTATACAGGATTGCGCTTTGGTTCTATCAGTAAAAAGCTACAAATCGATACTGATTATGGCTCAATTTTTGTAAAAGATGTAAAGAAAAATTTTGAATCTGTTTTGATTAATGGAGAATTTACAACTATAAAAATAACGGTTGATCCTAATGCCGATTTTGACATTAATCTTGACTTAGAATACACCGGATTTAAGGATAATAATGATAAAATATCATTTCAAACAAGAATTGAAAAATCAACCAAAAAATATTATGAAGGAAAATTTGGAAAAGGAAATTCAAATTCGAAATTGGTTGTAAAATCAAAATATGGCAGTGTATCAATCAATGAAAATTAAAAATATCAATCAAATAAATTAAAAATCATGAATCAAAAACTAATATTATCAATCGTACTTTTTCTATTCACATTTGCCATAAAATCGCAAAATTGGGGAAATGGTGAAAGAGTGAAAGGAAATGGAAAAATTGTTACCGAAACTAGAACAACTTCTGAATATGATGAAATTAATGTTGGGGGCTCATTTGATGTTGTATTGGTAAAAGGTAAAGAAGGAATCATTAAAATTGAAGGTGAAGAAAATATCAATCCATTTATTGAAATTGAGGTTTCTAGAGGGAATTTACAAATAAAATACAAGAAAAACACCTATATCAATACCACGAAAAAACTAACAATTACAGTTCCAATAACCAATATTGATAAAGTTTCTTTAGGTGGTTCTGGAAATATTAGTAATGTTGGTATAATTAAAACCAATGAATTTTCAGCTTCTTTAGGCGGTTCTGGAAATATCAAATTGCAAATAGAAACCAATTCAATGAGCGTCAATATTGGTGGATCAGGAAATATTGAAATTTCTGGAAAAACTACTGAGTTTAATTGTTCGGTTGCTGGTTCTGGAAATATAAGTGCTTTTAATCTGAATTCTGAAATTACAAATGCCACAATTGCTGGGTCTGGAAGTGTAAAAACTACTGTAAATAAAAAGATAAAAGCAAAAGTGGTTGGTTCTGGAAATATCTATTACAAAGGAAATCCTGCAGAAAAAGATGTGAAATCAGTTGGTTCAGGTGAAATTATCAATCAAAATTAACTTTTCGTCATCATAAAAAAAGCCCTGAAAATATTTTCAGGGCTTTTTTTATAGCTTAAATTTAAAAATTTCGATATTGTTTTGTGATTTCAAAAACGTGTTCTAATATACGTTCATCTTGTTCATCAAACTCAATATTTCTGCGACTCATTACTACTTTTGCCACTTCAAAAACTTTGTCGGTTTTATATTCTGTAAAACCTGATGCTCCTCCCCAACTAAAAGATGGTACAAAATTTCTTGGAAATCCACTTCCAAAAATATTGGCACTTACACCTACCACAGTTCCAGTGTTGAACATGGTATTGATACCGCATTTGGAGTGATCTCCCATCATTAAACCACAAAATTGCAAACCTGTTTTGGCAAATCTTTGAGTGTTATAATCCCACAATTTCACTTCAGCATAATTGTTTTTCAAGTTAGAATTATTAGTGTCAGCACCTAAATTGCACCATTCACCCAAGACCGAATTTCCTAAAAAACCATCATGCCCTTTGTTAGAATATCCCATTAATACTGAATTATTAACCTCTCCTCCTACTTTGCAGTGGGGTCCTAAAGTGGTTGCCCCATATATTTTTGCACCCATTTTTAACGTTGAATGTTCACACATGGCAAGTGGACCTCTTACTACACAACCTTCCATAATTTCAGCATCTTTTCCAATGTAAATAGGACCTGACGATGCGTTTAAAAATGCAAATGTAATTTTTGCACCATCCTCAATAAATATTCTTTCAGGATTGATTGCCTGAACAGTTTTTGGAATTGACTGCGAAGTTCTATCTTTCGTCAACAACTCAAAATCTTGCTGAATTGCTTTATCATTCACTGAAAAAATATCCCACGTATTTTTTATTCGGAGTAATTCGTCTTCAAATTCAATTTGTGTGTAAGTCTCAAAGTCAACTTCTTCTTGAAAATCAGAGGTATAAAATGCAAGTACATCATCACCTTTAAAAATGGCTTCATTTTTTGATAGATTTTTTATTTTTTTTACCAACTTTTTTGATGGACAAAAAGAAGCATTGATCAAAATGTTTTCTTCCATTTCAACCATCGGATATTTTTCTTCTAAATAACCTTCCGTTATTGTAGATGTTGTAAAGCCTAAATAATGTTCCCACTTCTCCCGAATTGTTAAAATTCCAATTCTTAAATCAGCAACAGGTTTTGTGAATGTAAAAGGTAATAACGAGTTTCGAATATCGCTATCAAATAAAATATAGTTCATCTTAGAGTATTTTGATGGTAAACAAATTTACTTTAATTAGCGTAGAAAAAAAATCAGTGATCCTATTTTTTTAAATAAAAAAATCAAAGTTTCTCATTATCAACTAAATTAGATTTGTATTTTTGACTCATGAAAAAATTTTGGGGAATTTTGATATCAGTAATTTTAATTGTTACTGTGATTTACTTCAGTTTTATTTATTTCGCAACTTTCAGTGAAGGTATTCGTTCTGGCGAGTTGATTAAAATCAGTAAAAAGGGTGTTTTAGTAAAAACTTGGGAAGGAGAAATTAGTCAGGGAATTTCGGGAGCTCAAATATTTTCATTTTCTGTTGAAGATAAATACAAAGATGTGATTGCTGATTTAGAAAAATATCAAGGAAGATACGTAAAACTAAATTATGTTGAAAGATATAAAACCTTATTTTGGTTAGGTGACTCCAAATATTTTATTACAAAAGTAACAGAAGAACAATCTCCACATTTTAGAGTAAAATAAGCCAATGTATGAGATTATTTAAAAAAGTTAGTGAATCGCAAGTAACTCTTACACAACTAATGTTACCATCAAATTCAAACTTTAATGGAAAAATTCATGGTGGATACATTTTAAATTTGATGGATCAAATTGCCTTCACTTGCGCCTCAAAACACTCAGCACAATATTGTGTAACTGCTTCTGTAAACAAGGTAGATTTTTTAAATCCTATTGAAGTGGGAGAATTGGTTACTTTAAAAGCATCCGTAAATTACACTGGACGAACTTCAATGGTGATTGGTTTAAGAGTAGATGCTGAAAACATCAGAACTGGCGAAACAAAACATTGCAATTCTTCCTATTTTACAATGGTTGCTAAAGATTTAGATGGAAAAAGCATACCTGTTCCTGGCTTAATTTTAACATCAAAAGCAGAAATCAGACGCTTTGCACGAAGTATTGTTCGCCAAGAAGAAGGAAAACACAGAACTTCACGATTTGATAGAAACACTTTTAAAATTGATGATTATTTACCTCTTTTTGGAGAAAGTAATTCAAAAATTGAAATAGAAAATTAAGATTTCAATACAAATAAAGCAAAAAATTACAAATGCGAATAGACATTATTTCAGCAGCACCAAATCTACTTGAAAGTCCTTTCAATCATTCAATTATCAAAAGAGCACAACAAAGTGGCATTGCAGAAATTGTAGTTCATGATTTGCGCGAATATGGTTTAGGAAACTACAAACAAATTGATGATACTCAGTTTGGAGGTGGTGCAGGAATGGTTTTGATGATAGAACCAATTGTGAATTGTATCAAAAAATTACAATCAGAAAGAAGTTATGATGAACTTATTTACATGACTCCAGATGCAAAAGTTCTGAATCAATCTACCGCAAATTCACTTTCCTTAAGAGAAAATATTCTCATTTTAACAGGACACTACAAAGGTGTAGATCAGCGAATTAGAGACAAATACATTACAAAAGAAATTTCAATTGGTGATTATGTAATTACAGGAGGAGAATTAGCTGCAGCAGTTTTAGTTGATGCTGTTGTTCGTTTAATTCCAGGTGCTATTGGCGATGAACAATCCGCTTTAACGGATTCTTTTCAAGACAATTTATTATCACCTCCAGTGTATACAAGACCTGCTGAATTTGAAGGAATGAAAGTTCCAAAAATTTTATTATCAGGAAATTTTCCTAAAATTGATGATTGGAGAATGGAAAAAGCGTTTGAAAGAACTCAAAAAATTAGACCAGATTTAATTGACAATGAATAAATTCACTTCTCTTATCGCAAAAAATAAGGCCATTTCTTGGGTTTTAGGATTTCAACTTTTTAGATTTTTAGTCTTGCCTTTTATGGGTTTAATGCCTCAAGACGCTTATTATTATTTATACGGTCAAAACTTATCCCTTTCCTATTTTGATCATCCTGGTATGATTGGCTACACATTACGATTTTTCTCAGATATTTTTGGAAAATCTGTTTTTGTTATAAAACTTGCTGATTTTACAATTACTACTTTAACAATTGTATCATTTTATAAATTAGCTTCTTACTTTTTATCTAAAAAAAAGTTAGAAAGAGCACTTATTTTAATCACAACAACCTTATTTATTTCCATTTTATCATTCAATTCAACTCCTGATGTGCCACTTTTATTATTTTGGACACTCAGTTTAATTTGTTTGTACAAAGCAATTTTTGAAGACAAAAAATGGTTTTGGATTTTTGGTGGAATTGCAATGGGATTGGCTTTTAACAGCAAATACACTGCACTTTTATTACAAATCGGCTTAATTCTATTTCTGATTTTTTCGAACAAACACAGAAAATTATTGATTTCTCCTCAGGTTTGGTTATCCCTAGTCATTTCAATAATTATAATGTCTCCTGTTTTTTGGTGGAACTACCAAAATGATTTTGCTTCTTTTACTTTTCAATCTTCAGAAAGAACAACTTCTATCTCAGAATTTAAAATTTCACCAACAAATTTTTTCGGAGCAATTGCGCATCAACTATTGTTATTATTGCCAATTTTATTTTTAGTAATTATCACATTTTCATACAAATACATCAAAAGAGCTGTTTTAAAATTTAAAATCCCACAAGCGAAAACCTTATTTTTGTTGGCTTTTTTCATCCCAACTTTTGTTGGATTTTTCTCAATTACCCCAATTTACTGGGTAAAATTAAATTGGATGATGCCTTCTTACATCACAGGAATTATTTTAGCAGGTATGTTTATCAGTAAAAAATTAGTAAAAACTCAAATTGTATTTTCGGTAGTTTTTCATGTCTTGGCGATGATTCAAATACTTTTTTATGTATTTCCAATAAAAAGTGATGACACTTGGATTGGCTGGAACGAATTGGCAATTGAAACCGAAAATTTGCAAGAAAAATATTCAAATACTTTTGTTTTTTCTAATGATAATTATAAAACAAGTGCTTGTTTAAACTATTTTATGAATCAAAAAGTTTATGCGCAAAACATTATAGGTTTGCCAGCCTTGCATTTTGATTATTTGGGTGATGATTTATCAAATTTAAATGGTAAAAATGCGATTTTTATTGATTCTGACAAAGAATTTAAAGATCATAAAATGAAGAGTGATTTTAATCCAGAATTAAAATATTATTTCCAAAAAATAACTGAAATCCAACCAATTATCATTAAAAAAGACGGAAAAGAAGTTCGTAAATTCTGGGTTTTTTACTGCGAAAATTATCTAGCAAAAATTAATTAAATTTAATTTTAAGAAGCTAAAAAATATTAGTAGATTTGCATCCGCTAATTTAACCTCTGACGAGAATCGTGAATGTTGTTTTAGAAAATTATAAAATTTAAGATATGGAATCTTTAATAAAATTTGTACAAGACGAATTTGTAACAAAAAAAGAATTTGCAGATTTTGCTGCTGGTGATACAATCACTGTTTATTACGAAATTAAAGAGGGTGCAAAAACACGTACCCAGTTTTTTAGAGGTGTGGTAATCCAAAAAAGAGGATCAGGAGCTTCTGAAACTTTTACAATTAGAAAAATGTCAGGAACTGTAGGTGTTGAAAGAATTTTCCCTGTAAACTTACCATCAATCCAAAAAATTGAAGTAAACAAAAAAGGTAAAGTTCGTAGAGCTCGTATTTTTTACTTTAGAGATCTTACTGGTAAAAAAGCTAGAATTACCGAAAAAAGAAGATAATCTTTCTTCGAATAAAATCTTGAAAAGCGTTGTAAATTTTACAGCGCTTTTTTTTTAATATTTGCTCACAACCATCCCTAATATTTTATTGATTATTAGATACTTAAATGATTTACGAAACTCAAAATCAGCATTACTTTTACAACATCATTTACAAAGTAATTTTGATTATTCATTTCAATAAACTAAACTACTGGTAAATTATAAAACAACTTTTTTTTACGGAGTTGTTTGGATTTTTTTAAAAAATTATAGAAGTAATCATTAGTGCAATTAAAGTTTATTTTACAAAGACCAGAGATTAAAAGTCTGTTTATTGTGTAATTATCAAAATGTAATAGTGAATAAGTAAAAACAACAATCTGAAACATCAAAACAGAAAATTTCTGTTTGGAAAAAGGAAAACGAAAAATGATGTTTCAAAACAGAAATAGTAAACTATATTTTCTTTTAAATAAAGAAATATGAGAGGTAGCTTTCATTTGCGATGTAACATTACGCCCCAGTGGAAAAGACTATATAAAGAATCCATATCATAATTAGCAATGATATGGTTTTTGTATTTTAAACATATTTAAAAAAGTTGTTTTTTTTAAATTATTCTCATCATTTTAATAAAAATTATAGGTTTGTTACAATAACAATGTCATTGTAAATTCTTAAATTTGCACCGCTAAAATCGTTAGCAAAATCAATCATTTTAATTAGCATTAGTACACTTTTATAAACCAATTCAAAATGGCTAAAATTATTTACACAAAAACCGATGAAGCACCTGCTTTGGCAACTCGTTCATTTTTACCAATTGTACAAGCATTTACAAAATCTTCGGGAATAGAAATTGAAACAAAAGATATTTCATTGGCTGGGAGAATTTTAGCAAATTTTGCTGCGTATTTAACTGATGAACAAAAAGTGGAAGATGCATTGTCAATTTTAGGGGATTTAGCTACAAAACCTGAGGCAAACATTATAAAATTACCAAATATTAGTGCTTCAGTCCCTCAATTAAAAGAAGCAATTAATGAATTACAAAAATTAGGATATGCATTACCAAATTATCCTGACGAAGTAAAAACTGAAGAAGACAAAGTATTTTTAGCATTGTATAATAAAGTAAAAGGCTCTGCTGTAAACCCTGTTTTGCGTGAAGGAAACTCTGATAGAAGAGCTCCAAAAGCCATTAAAAATTACGCTCGTAAAAATCCACATTCCATGGGAGCTTGGACTTCAGATTCAAAAACAGAAGTTGCCACCATGAAAAAAGGTGATTTTTTCAATAATGAAAAATCAGTAACTGTTGCAAATCCAACAACTATAAAAATAATTCATACAGCAAATGACGGAACAAAAACTCCTTTAAGAAAAGAACTTACTTTACTAAAAGGAGAAATTATTGATGCAACTGTAATGAGTAAAAAAGCCTTGCTTGAATTCTTAGAAAGTGAAATTTCAGATGCAAAAAAACAAGGCTTATTATTGTCTTTTCATATGAAAGCAACTATGATGAAAGTTTCCGACCCAATCATTTTTGGACATATTGTAAAAACATTTTTTAAAGAATTATTTGAAAAACATGGACAAACTTTTGATAAAATTGGTGTTAACGCCAACAACGGTTTTGGACAGCTATTAGCAAGTCTTGATCAACTTTCAACAACTGAAAAATCAATAATTCTGGCAGATATTGAAACTATTTTCAATCAAAATGCTGCAGTTGCCATGGTAAATTCAGATAAAGGCATAACCAATTTACATGTACCATCAGATATAATTATTGATGCTTCAATGCCTGCAATGATTCGTACTTCCGGAAAAATGTACAATAAAGAAGGTAAATTACAAGACACCAAAGCAATTATTCCTGATAGTTCTTATGCTGGTATTTATACAGCAACTATTGATTTTTGCAAAAAAAATGGTGCATTAGACCCAACAACTATGGGAACAGTTCCTAATGTTGGTTTGATGGCTCAACAAGCTGAAGAATATGGCTCTCACGATAAAACTTTCGAAATTTCAGCTGATGGGAAAGTACAAGTTTTAGATGAAAATAATACCCTTTTAATAGAACATAATGTTGAAAAAGGTGACATTTGGAGAATGTGTCAAACCAAAGATTTACCAATTCAAGATTGGGTGAAATTAGCAGTAACAAGAGCAAGATTATCTGAAACTCCAGCTGTTTTTTGGTTGGATAAGAACAGAGCTCATGATGCAGAAATCATTAAAAAAGTTGAAATATATCTACAAAATAACAATGCTAAAAATTTAGATATCAGAATACTATCTCCTTTTGATGCTACTAATTTCACTTTAGAAAGATTGGTGAAAGGTTTAGATACAATCTCTGTTTCTGGAAATGTATTGCGTGATTATTTGACAGATTTATTTCCAATTTTAGAAGTTGGAACTTCTGCAAAAATGCTTTCAATTGTTCCATTAATGAATGGTGGTGGATTATTTGAAACTGGTGCAGGTGGTTCAGCTCCAAAACATGTCGAACAGTTTTTAGAAGAAAATCATTTACGTTGGGATTCTTTGGGCGAATTTTTAGCTTTAGCGGTATCTTTAGAACATTTGAGCCTTACAAATAACAATCCAAAAGCACTAGTTTTAGCAGAAACTTTGGACGAAGCTACAGATGTATTTTTGGACAACGACAAATCCCCTCTAAGAGAAGTTGGAGAATTAGACATTAGAGGTTCTCATTTTTATTTAGCTTTATATTGGGCAGAAGCTTTGGCAAAACAAACGAAAGACGCTGAATTACAAGCAGAATTTACTACAATTGCAAAAAGATTGAGAGAAAATGAAATACAAATTATTTCAGAGTTAAATTCCATTCAAGGAAAAGCAGTACATATAGGTGGTTACTACAAGCCTTCGGACGAATTAGCTGATAGAGCGATGAGACCAAGTATGATTTTTAATAATATTTTAAATTAAAATATATAAAAACCTCATTTTTAATGAGGTTTTTAACTTTAAAAAATAAATTGTTTATAGTTTAACCCTAATTCTATAAAAATTTCAAATTTTAAAAATTAATTTATTTTTTTAAATCAATAAAAAGATTATAGAAACACTAATAAGAAGTGTTTTTAACGAATTCTTATCATTTTAAATCCTACTTTTGTTGAATCAATAAATCAATTCAATAAACAAAAATGCTACACATTAAAAAGATATTATTTGTTCTTTTTATTTCATCTACAATCGTTTTTGGTCAAGAAAAAATCACATTAAGTGGAACAGTTTACGACAATGCAAACAATGAAACATTGATAGGTGTTTCTGTTTTTATTCCTGAGTTAAATGCTGGTACTTCTACAAACGAATATGGTTTTTATTCCATAACGATCCCAAAAGGAACCTTCAAAATTCAAGTAAGTTATGTTGGTTATACAACAATTGTTGAAACTATCAATTTATTAGAAAAACTTACAAAAAACTTTAAACTGAAAGAAGCTGCTGAGCGTTTGGATGAGATAATTATTGAAGCAGATATTGAAAAACTGAATGTTAGAACGCCTCAAATGAGCGTTAATAAATTAACTTCAGCTACCATCAAACAAATTCCTGTT
>ENA-OREM01000419-OREM01000419.1-marine-metagenome-genome-assembly--contig:-NODE-419-length-30912-cov-3.669012_pt1 | contig 30912 bp, 30 predicted proteins | sample MGYA00248623_ERZ508561 | MGnify/ENA primary metagenome ERZ508561 (study PRJEB26227, sample SAMN06264494) | marine metagenome | isolation source: Columbia River Estuary | place: USA:Columbia River Estuary...
TCACCAAACAAGAATTCAGCCAAAGTTTTTGCGAGTTCTGTTTTACCAACACCCGTTGGTCCCAAGAAAATGAACGAACCGCTTGGGCGCTTCGGGTCTTTCAGGCCTGCTCGAGTTCGGCGAATGCTCTGGCTGACTGCCTTAATCGCATCTTCTTGACCAATGATTCGTTTGTGAAGTTCGCCTTCCATGTTCAACAACTTGGCGGTTTCTTCTTCGGTGAGTTTGAACACTGGAATACCAGTCCACATACTCAAAACTTCGGCGATTGACTCTTCGCTCACTTCATCAAACAAATCGATGCCTTGGGCTTTTACGTCAACTTCTTTTTGTGATCGCTCTTCAAGCAACGAACGCTCTTGATCGCGCAAACGACCAGCTTCTTCGAAGCGCTGCTCTTCTACGGCACGTTTCTTTGCTTCTTGAACATCGTTGATCTTGTTTTCAATTTCTTTGAGGTCAGGTGGTGTCGTCATGCGCTTGATTCGCAAACGGCTGCCAGCTTCGTCGATCAAGTCGATCGCCTTGTCTGGCAAGAAACGGTCTGAGATGTAGCGGTCAGCCAAGTTCGCTGCCGAGACAAGCGCTTGATCTGTGATCGTCACACGGTGGTGAGTCTCATACTTATCGCGAATGCCTTTGAGAATTTCAATCGTGTGCGCAACCGATGGCTCATCGACTTTGACTGGTTGAAAGCGACGCTCGAGTGCGGCATCTTTTTCAAAGTGTTTACGGAACTCGTCAAGAGTTGTTGCACCAATTGTTTGCAATTCGCCACGTGCCAACATCGGCTTCAAAATTGAGGCTGCGTCAATTGCGCCTTCCGCGGCGCCTGCACCCACGAGTGTGTGGATTTCATCGATGAACAAAATAATGTCGCCGCGAGTCTTAATTTCTTTCAAAACTTTCTTCAAGCGCTCTTCAAAGTCACCGCGATAGCGGCTGCCGGCAACAAGCGCACCCAAGTCAAGTGTGTACAACTGTTTGTTGGTCAAAGTTTCTGGAACTTCATTCGCGACAATTTTTTGAGCGAGGCCTTCAATAATTGCGGTCTTACCAACACCCGGTTCACCGATCAAAACGGGGTTGTTTTTCGTGCGACGCGAAAGAATCTGCATCACACGTTCCATTTCTTTGTGTCGACCAATTACTGGATCAAGTTTTTTGTCGCGCGCAAGTTGTGTCAGGTTGCGACCGAACTGATCAAGAATCTGACTGCCACCTTTTTCTTGTGGCGTATCTTTCGCACCAACTGCTTCGCCTTCACCTTTGCCGCCAGGTCCTTGGTAGCCGCTCAACAACTGAATTACTTGTTGACGTACTCGACCAAGATCGGCGCCAAGTTTGACGAGCACTTGTGCTGCAACGCCTTCGCCTTCGCGAATCAAACCGAGCAAAATGTGTTCGGTGCCGATGTAGTTATGACCAAGTTGCAATGCCTCACGCAACGAAAGTTCGAGCACTTTTTTCGCCCGTGGCGTAAATGGAATATGGCCCGATGGCGACGATCCGCCTTGACCGATGATCTCTTCGACCTGCGCGCGCACGGCTTCAAGCGAGATACCGAGTGCTTCGAGTCCTTTGGCGGCCACGCCTTCACCTTCGTGAATCAAACCCAACAAAATGTGTTCCGTACCGATGTACGAGTGATTGAGCAAGCGGGCTTCTTCTTGGGCGAGAACTACGACTCTGCGAGCCCTATCTGTAAACCGTTCGAACAATTCCGACCGCCTTGTGCGTCAACTAGGTAACTTTCCTAAAGTGTATCGGTGCGAGCGGGACGGTTCACGGCGCTATTTCGTCTTTCGCATGTCACGTATGTCGCGTGACGACCCTCACAGCGCTTAGTTCGTAGATTCACAAGCCCTGTTGCCTAACCTGTGGATATGGCCGTTTCATCGCCGCTACTTTCTTTGCCGCTTATGGATACCGATCGGCAGCGCGTTGAATCAGCGCTATTGACTGCCGTAAAAACTCGAGACTCTCATCTCAACGAACTTGCCGCACATTTAATTGTTGCTGGCGGCAAACGTTTGCGCCCAGTAATGACAATCGCTGCAGCGAGCGTTGGCAGCGACAAGCAAGTCAGTGACGATGTGATTCAAGGCGGCATCTCTTGCGAACTCGTTCATCTTGGTTCGCTTTATCACGACGACGTTATGGATGAATCTGCCACGCGACGTGGTGTCGAAACAGTAAATGCAAGGTGGGGCAACCTGCAAGCAATTCTCGCGGGTGACTTTTTGTTGGCCAAAGCATCTGAAATCGCCGCTGCACTGGGTACTGAAGTCGCAACGTTGCTGGCCCAAACAATCGGTCATCTTTGTGAAGGCCAAATTGAAGAGTTGACGAAAGCATTTGATGTTTCGCGTTCAGTGCCGTCGTATCTTGTGAGCATCGAAGGCAAAACCGCTTCGCTGTTTGCCACAGCGGCCCGTGTTGGCGCACTTGTTGCCGGTCACGATCGGGCAGTTGTTGAAGCCTTGACAAATTACGGCACCGCCTACGGCATGGTGTTTCAAATTGTTGACGACATCTTGGATGTAATTGCAACTGACGCCGAACTCGGCAAGCGCGCCGGCCACGATATGGAAGAAGGCGTCTACACACTTCCTGTTTTGTTGACGCTCAAGTCTGATTCAACTGATGCCCTAGAGCTTCGCGACTTACTGGGTCGGCCATTTACGGGCAACGATCGCGACACAGCATTGGCAATTGTGCGTGCAAACTCTGGTGTACAAAATGCAATCGAAACCGCGCGCGAATATGTCGCGATCGCCGAAAACGAGTGCGCGAAAATGCCGGCTTCAAGTGCCACAACGGCACTTCGTGAAGCACCCCGAGTTCTATTGAACTCAGTAATTCGCTAGTTTTTAAAACTTACGAACTAGCGAAGTTCGTGAACGCGCAAAATTAGTTCGCGCGAAAATGGGTCAAGCTGGCGTCCCGCAATTCGTTCGGTGAGAATTATCGCTTGTGCAGTGTCGTCGACTAAACCTGACCACCTGATGTAGCCACCCATCAAGCCGTGCAGTTTTTCGCTTACTTCTTCGCCGTGCACAATGATCTTCATACCGCGCTGCAAGAGTTTGGATAGTTCTGTGTAGAACGACTTCAACCAAGGGTCTATTTCATCCAGGCTTGGCATCGGACGATGTTGATACGGCATCTGTAGTTCTTCGTAACTATGCAAATTGTGCGGGGCCGAACTTATCGAGAGCACACAGCCGAACTCATTTTCACGCAACCAGATAATTTCTTCTTGACGTCTAACCCGTCGATGATTGACACCGAAACCTCCGGGTCGTTCGCAAATCGCAAGTTTGTCCTTAATAATCCAAGTCAAATGGCGGGGCACAATGCCTAGAGCCCATTTACCGCGAAGTTTCTGTGGCACTAGTGAGACCGCGTCCTAGACACGCCACCAGTTATAGATACAAACTTCATCGAGAGAGCACAATACCACAGCAAATTGGGGCTGTGTTTTAGTTTTGTGATTTTGAAATGACCTGGAGGCGCTGTTGGCTTCGCCGAACTTCACGGTTCATGCCGATCTCGCATGCTGTCGACTCGCCGCGCGCGACACCAAGCACGCGCTCAACAGTCGCCGCATCTGGTGGATAAATTTCTGTCAGCCAAATTCGAATCGCGCGCCGAGCAAGAGCAAGTGGCGCTGTCGCGACTGCCTTTGCGTCTGTCGGATCAATAGCTTTGGCAAGTTCGTCCAGTAATTCGGCATCGTCGCGAAACAACTCGGCTTGGCGGTCAAGAATTGCCGCAACATCGCGTTGTGAAATCTGGTCAATCAGTGGCATTAGTTCGTGGCGCACGCGATTGCGCAAGAATTTTGGGTCAGCATTTGACGGGTCAACAACACATTTGATTTCAAACATCGCACAAAGTTGCTCGGTTTCACTTCGGCGAAGCCCCAAAATTGGGTGAGCATGGCCGCGTTGCATTCCAGCCAAACCTTGCAGTCCAGCACCGCGCAAAAGGTTGATCAGCACCGTCTCGGCTTGGTCATCTGCCGTGTGCCCGGTGGCGATGTCGCGTGGCAGTACTGAGTATCGCGCCTCACGCGCGCGTGCTTCAAGATTTGAACCGGGTTCAACTTTTATCGTCTTGCTAATAAATTTCACACCCAAAAGTTTCGCCAGCTGATCTACAACTTGGGCTTCGGCATCTGAGCCAACTCTTAGCGAGTGATCAACATGAATCGCAGTTACATCGCAACCATTGAGGCAAGCCAACAACAGCATCGCCATGCTGTCTTTGCCGCCCGAGACTGCACAATTGAGCGGCGCACCTGCTGGTGGAAAGTTACAGCGAGTTAAAAGTTCGCAAGCAAACTGATTTGACTTGAGTTTGGCAACTAGGGCGTTCATCGGCCCGAGCCGACTATTTCTGGGCTTGTCGTTGGCGACGGTTTGGGTATTTAAGAGCAGTTACTGATTTCAAGTAGCCACCCACTAAACCGACAAGAGCAGCGATACCGGCGATCAATAGACCTGCCCCCAACCACCAGTGCCATACAACTGCAGCAATCATCGACGCAATGCTAGCCAGTCTCTGATTGACAAACCAATCAACTTTCTAGTTCTTTGGTGTGTTCTGGTGCTGCGAGCCGACGCGGCGCCGAATCGATATTTGAAATTTCGGTCAACTCAGAAGATGTCACACCTGCATCTTTGAATTTTCGCAAGGTAGCAAGCATTCGACCTTCAATTGATCCGACCATTTTGTTGTAGGCAGAAATAGCAGTTTCAAGACCGCGTCCTGTTTTTTCGACACTTTCGAGAACCGTGTCAACACGCTCATAAAGTTCGCGACCAAGTGACGCAATTTTTTCGGCATGCTCGGCAATTTGAAACGCCTGCCAACCCTTGGCGACCGCAAGTAGTAGTGCCAATAAGTTGACTGGTGAAGCAATGAGTACGCGACTTCGCATTGCTACTTCAAGCAAACTGCCATCGGCGCGAAGCGCGTCAGCCAAAAATGATTCACCGGGGATAAACATGATCACATATTCAGGCGAGCGATCAAATTGCTCCCAATACTTTTTGTCGGCCAATACCTTGGCGTGACCCGCCAATGCCTTGGCGTGTTCGTTAAGAAGTTGTTGTCGTAATGCAGGGTCAGATGCTTCTTGTGCTTTGAGGTATGCATCAAGGGGAGTCTTCGAGTCGATCACGACGCAACCATCGTTGGGCAATTTGATTACCGCGTCTGGTCGTTGAGTGCGATCATTGCCGGTAACAGTTGTCTGTTCGAAAAAGTCGCAGTACGGCAACATGCCAGCAAGCTCAATGACATTGCGCAGTTGTTGTTCACCCCACGCACCTCGAGCACTAGAAGATTTCAAAGCTGACTGCAGCGCCGAAGTTGTTTGATTCAGCGAGTCAATCTGTTTGCTGATCGTTTCAGTGACGCCAACTGTATTTGTGTAGTTAGTTTGCAGCGAAGTTACAGCATTTCTCAATTCATTCATTTGAGTTGCAACAGGATCTAAAAGACTTTTTGTTTCAGTGGCCAAAGTTTGTGTGCGCGCTTGATACGTGCGGTCAATTTGTGAGTTGACGTTTTCGAGCGCTTGTTGCGTGGCTTTGCCAACTTGGGCATCAACTGCGGTGCGTACGGCGTCGATCAACGCAGTTTGATCAAAATTTTGCGGAGCCGCAGTCAAGTTCGTTGCGCCATTGTTTTGACGCAACAACATCACGCCAAGGCTCAGCACCGCAACGACTAATAACCCAACGATAATTTCCATCATCACAGTGTGGCACGGGGGTGTCGCTAGTTAATTCGCCACGCGAAACTTGACTAGATTGACGTCATGGCATCCTCCAAAATCGTTGATAGCCCAGTTGGCTGGGTGCAAGACCACATTCGTGCATACATCGAAAGCAACGGCGAAGAAGGCCATATTTGGCGCGGTGTACCAACGTTGTTGCTGACCACAACAGGTCGAAAGTCTGGAACGTTACGTCGCACGGCCCTGATTTATGGTCGCGACGGCGACGACTACGTCATTGTTGCGTCAAAAGGTGGCGACCCAAAGAATCCACTTTGGTATGAAAATTTGGCGACTAATTCAAAAGTAACTTTGCAAGTCGGCGCCGATGTTTTCGATTGCGTCGCGTCAACATACAAAGATCAGGGCGCTGAGGCCGCGCATCGCCAAAAAGTTTGGGACACACTGGTTGAAATTTGGCCAGGTTTCGCCGAATATCAAATCAAAACTGAACGCCGCATTCCTCTTGTGCGCTTGCAGAGGATTAGTTAACTGTTTGTTTTCCGGCTTTGAGAAATAAAGCCAAAGCTATTACTGGAATGTAAGCAATCGTCACTCCAACAATTGGCACAACATTTTCGTTTGCCACCAGCCATGCAATTGGCAGCAACCAAAACAAATTGATAGCACCGACGCCGAGTGAAACCGAAAGATGCTTATTGACACGTTTTGTCAAGTTTTGGTACGCGTGCGTTCGGTGAGCAACATATAGATGTTCACGTTTAATTACTCTTCGAAGCAATGTCACTGTCGAGTCTGAGATAAACACAGCCAGCAAGATAACCATTGCCCAAGCGATCAGCGCATTTTCATCTGCGGTCACGAGTGAAATAAGCGCAATTGCAAACCCAATAAATCCGCTACCCACATCACCGAGAAATATTTTTGCTGGCGGAATATTCAGGAACATAAAACCTAAAACGGTTGCAGCCAAAATCGCTGGTACAAGCCAAAAGTCACCGTCTGTTTTGATTGCGAGAAAAATTGCGGTGGCGCCAGACGCAGTGATTGTTTCAACTCCAGTTATTAGGTCAATGCCATCCATAAAGTTAAATAAGTTGAGCATCCAAACCAGATAAATCACAGCGAGAACATTGCCGGCCATACCAAAATCAAAAGATGAGTTCGCTATTGGTAGTGATGGCAGCCCACCAACAAGCCACACTGCAACTATGGCAACAAAGAAATGACCGACAAGCCGCCACTTGGCAGAAGTCAAATATCCCAAGTCGTCAAGACGACCAATAATGGCGACAAAGAAACCGGGTAGCGCAATCGAGATAAACGTCTCATCTGAAATTTTGTCTGCAACGCGCAGAGCAAAAAGTCCGACAATAAAAACAGTTGCGACTGCAACACCGGCACCTCGAGGCGTTGGGGCAGTGTGCGAACTTCTCTCGTTGGGTATGTCCAATTGATTTTTTTGTACAGCATTTTTGCGAATCAAAATCGTCAGCAAAAAAGTCAACAGTGTTGCAATTGGTAGCAAAACAAGCATTACTTTTGATCCTCAAACCAAGCCACGGTTGTCGCGATTTCTTCTTCCAAACTAAATGGTGGGGTCCAGCCAAGTCGTTGTTTAGTGTTCGCAAGATCAAGTTGAAACGATCCGCACAGGCCGTCGTAAGCCCGCGGCTTTCCAATCACTTGACTGCCAATTTTCAGCAACCCAAGCGGCACTCTTATTAGGCGAGATTTCTTATTCATTGATATTGCAATTTTGGTCAACAGATCAGTCGTCGAGATGTCTTGATCATCTGATGCATTAAATATCTGATTTTTCGCGGCAGGGTTCGTCGCACACGCTTGAATCAAGTCTGACAAATTTCTCACTCCAACCAGGCTGCGCAAATTTCTTGCACTTCCAAGTGGCAACGGGACGCCAGCTTGCACCCACTTGATCATCGACAAAAAGTTTGCTTTCACGCCTGGCCCATAAACAAGGGGTGGACGAATGACCGTGTAGCTGAGCGAGCCTTGCTGACTGATTTTAACTATCGCATTTTCCGCTGCAACTTTTGAAGCGGCGTACGGTGAGTCTGAGATCAAAGTTGTGTCAATTTGAAACGACTGGTTTGGTTTACTGTTTTGGCCATAGACAACTGCTGTGCTGATAAACACCATGTGTTTGTTGTTCAGCGCCAATTGCTCGGCCAGCGTGGTGGTCAAGTCAGTATTGATTTTTTTATAAATCGAACTATCAGCACTTTTGGTAGACACATGGGCACGACCAGCAAGATGGATCAACACATCACATTGATCAACCTGCTCTCTCCACTCACTGTTTTGAGTGGTGACTTGTCGAGCATCTAAGACACTTACATCGTGAGCTTTTTTTAAGATTGGCACAAGGTTTGAACCAATAAAGCCAGACGCACCCGTTACGAGAATTTTCATCATTGACCAAACGAATCGTAAACGCTTTGTGTCTGGCGAATAATGATCTCGTTTGCAAACTCGGTCTCGGCTTTGCTGCGATTCTCTCGACCCATTTTGCTGCGTAATTCAGGGTCGCTGATCAAGACAAGCAAGGCTGCTGCAAGAGCCTTCGAGTCACGCGGTGGCACCAATAAACCGTTGATCAAATGAGTAACGACTTCGCGACATCCCGGCACGTCAGTGGCGACAATTGCCCGTCCAACTGCGGCGGCTTCAATAAGCGACTTGGGTAGACCTTCGCGGTAACTAGGCAAACAGGCGATGTGACTCGTAGCAAGTAGCTCGGCGATGTCGTGGCGCGCTCCAAGCCACTCGACACTTTCTGAGTTTTTTAGCTCAACGAGTTGTTTTGAGTTCAACGAAGTTGGATTTCCGTCATCAACATCACCGACCAAGAGAAATTTCACAGAAGGGTTGCTCTGTTTAACAATTTCTGCCGCATCAATAAATTCTTGTATGCCTTTGTCCCGCAATAATCGAGCCACCATTATTACTTTTACTGGTTGTTCAAGCTCTACTGTGTATTTGAATTTCGCTGTGTCTACTCCCGCACCTTTGACAAGCGAAATCGATTCTTTTTTGGCGAATCTGCCACTGACGAGATTGTCGTAGTCGTCTGAGTTTTCAATGATGACTTTGCTGTTTGGTCGGCTCAAGACATAGCGAATCAACTTCTTAACAAGTGGACGCAGAACGCGTGCCTTGCTTTCGTTCGAAGTAAACACATATCCCATACCGACTGGGGCGTTTACGACGTTGCGCACTCCTGCGAATCGTGCTGCCAGTGAACCTAAGACGACAGGTTTTAACGCAATGTTATGAACGAAGTCTGGGTTGATGCGACGGAGGATCGCCCGAAGTCGAACAATTGTTGCAAGTTCACTGATGGGGTTCAGCCCTCGGCGAGAAAAGTTAATGTCTTCAAAGATTAAGCCATGAGCATTAAGTTGTTGGGCTGTTTCACGACATCGAGTTACGACACTGACTTTGTATCCAGAATTCTTCGCCACAATTGCCCGATCGAGAAAGTGCGAAGCAAAAAACCAATCTTCCGTAATCACATAAACAAGATGTTTGACGTCACTATGTTTAGTCATTATTTGACAGACGCCACTTTTGTAGGTTCGCTATTTTTGACTTCGTTATTTCTCTTCAGTAAACCCAGAAGTGCCAGAACCCCCATAGTCGACAAAAATGGCAAGTTTTGCCGAGTTGAGTTGAAGTCGGTTTGAGCAGCCAAACCCAAGAAAAAAGTAAACGACAAAAATACCTGCACACGCAGCACCGAGTGTTCAATCTTTTGTGCCATCAAAGTAATAACAAAGCAGATTGGCACCAAAAACGAGTCGACAAAAAATAGTCGTAGCGCCAGCAGCCTGAAAATACTCATATTCAAAGTCTCTCCGTCAAATGCCAAGAACTGCAGCCCCACAAGATTAGAAAAAAATCGCCACCACGAAGATTGCTGAAATATTTCTGGTGCAATCACAGCATTACCAAATTGCAGATTACGACCGATTACATATCCGTATCCACCCACTGCAAAAGAAATAATCGTTAGAAATACCAAAACGACATAAGTTTTCTTGAACTGGAATTGTTTTATAAATTTTGAAACTAACCAGCCGAAAGCCAGGGCTACAGCTAAGTGTGGCCTCAGTGGAATGAGCACCAAAAGCGACAGTTGTTTGAGTTGCCTGTTTTGTCCAACGAAAAAGTAAGTCGCTGCGAGAGCAATTTCTAAATCGCGTAATCCAAGTGTCGACAGAAAGATGAACAGCGGCCCAGCGAAGAAAATGGCATGAGCCAGCTTGACAGTCAAGTTATTGTGTTCTAAAAATTTGACACAAACCCGATATAGCAAAAGCAAGCAAGCTGCCTGCAAAAATTTCGTGGCCAGAATAGGTTCAATACCAAAAATATTTAACAGCCGCACTGGAACAATTATCAGGTATCGATCTGCAATAAATTGTTGGGGAGAAAGCAGTAGGCCATTTTGTAAGAGGCGGTCATACATCTCAAGTTGCGTTACCTGATCGTATGAATAAAAAGTTGACTGTTCGGCGCCGTATTTGAATTTGATCGCGATAACTGCCAAAGTCCAAACCAAGACATACAGAGTCGAGTATGCGCGCCACTTTCCATTTTGACGAGCAATAGTCAGCAGCGCTGCCCCAAGAATCAAGGCTTGAAATGTATAAAAAGCCATCAGATCAATCTCGCTGCCCAGTCCCATTTACCCATGAGTTTTTGGTGCAATGTCTGTCGCGAGTCGTAATTCCATACGTCAATCCGTGGGATCAAAAGCAGTTCTGTTGTTGCGTCAAATCTTCCCCAGTCGCTGGTCGCGGCAAACTTAAAGCCAACATCACCAGCGATTTTCACCACATCTGAATTGTAAGAACCATGGGGATAGCTCATTGAGTCAACTGACTTTCCAATTGAATCTTCAAGCCAAGCTTTGCTTTGGTTGAGTTCATTTTGAGCTTCGCTAATTGAAATAGTTGCAAGGTGGTTGTGTGAAAACCCATGCCCGCCGATTGACACTCCGGGCATTTTGCTGAGTTCAACCAGTTGAGACTTCGTTAAATATTTTCTGTCGCCTGAGAGCACATTTTGGGGCGTGACGAAAACCGTGAACGGAAGATTGTTTTTGCAAAGCAGCGGAGCAGCCGTGGTCAAAGTATCGGCGTAACCATCATCAAAAGTTATTGAAACCCCTGAAAGAACTGCGTTTGTGAGCTCAACAGTTTTAAGTAAATTGCTCTGGTTTAACTCATTAAGAAGTGCAACATGGTCAGAAAAAAATTGCTCGGAAAGTGTGTAGAGATCTTTTTGTTTGTTCTCGCCAATTGAGTGATACATCAGCACGCTTCGACCAGAAAGCGATGCTTTGCGATTGAACATGGCCGAACTGACCAGTTGAGCCAATCGGTATTTCCAAAGATTCATCTGGAAGTTACCCCTTCGACGGTTTAGACGGCGCAATAAGTTGATTTATAAGTTCTTGCGATACCTAATCAGTCTACCTACGAGCGGTTGCACGTAGAAGGGAGTTCCGTTGTCCCATTCTCCGACATATTTGATTTCAGTCGCCCCAGTTCCATGTTTGAAATCATAAACACCTTTATTTTCAACTGGATCAATACCGCTCAAGTCGTATTGAGTAATTTGCGAATCGGCACACGAGTTAAACAACGACCAAGCAGTCGTATACGACGAGTATTGCTTTCGTCCTTGTGGCGTTGCTGCGGCAAAAATATCCCATGCTTTATTGCCAAGTAAAAGTGCACCACGAATTGCTAGAGCGTTGCCCTGTTCATCGTCGCATCGAAAAATCTTCAAATTTGTTTTGCAGTTAGCAACAATCGAAGTAATTACCGCAAGGTTTGGAGTATCTGAAGTTGAGTCGAGACCTTTGTATTGACTGAGTTGACCATAAATTGAGGCAATTTCTTCAGGTGTAAAATCTTGCCACTCGTATGGCTTTGAATTTCTTGTTTCTCCTCGACGTAAATTTCTGGACCAGTTAGTTGAAAGCATCTCTAGTCGTGTTTGTTCGGTGAGCGTTAAGTCGTATTGCAAACTCAGCCCAGTTGATAACGGGGCAGAGACCTGCTTCCAACTATTTTTTCGGAGCTTCTCACAACTTTGCTCATTTGTATGTTCTAGTGAATTCAAACGAACAAAAATTCTCTTGCTGTCCGTATTCTTGGCGATGCATTGCAGAAATTGAGAAGTTAACAAGTCAAAGTTGGCAACGGGGCCACCAGGTATCCACGCAAATGTTGTACCGAGAATTTGTTTGGTCAAAACTTGAGCCAGGCATCCCTCAGGGCTTTGATTTTGAAGTCGAATTATGTTCCAGCCGAAGTCGGCCCGATGGTTTGCCCAACTCGATGATTGATAGATGTTGTAGTCAGCAAGTTCTAAGAGTGCTTGATCCCAATCAAGGTCAGTGCCTTGCCATTCTGACCATCCAGAAAATCGGGAAGATGTTGAGCTGTCTTTAGTACTCATAGAAAATTGAGCAACCAAATTTGTTTGTAATATTCGGGGGCTGTTGGCAAGACAGATATCGGAAGGTCTGGCCAGGTCATCAATGTCACTCGGTGTTTGCGAGCCAACTTCGCCAACTGCTTTTGTGAATCGTGCGCTACATAAACAGGAAACCCATATGGACACGTCCCACTTTCAAGAGTGCTAAAAACTGGTTGAAGTCCAAGTTTGATTATGTCAGCATGTATTGCGTTGTATAGATTGCGTCGTCGAGCAACTTCGTTGGTTTCGTTTACAGCCAACATCTTGGTGACGCTTGATCGGTTCGGATTTGGCATTCCAGGGATGACTTTTTCGACACTCGAGTCAACTAGGGGCATGGCTGATCCGGTTTTCAGTTGTCGAACTTTTTTCACAGCAGACTGAGTGAGATTTAGTACTGGAATGTTGGTCGTTCTCTCGATTTGGGCAAAGAGACTCAATGCTGAGTCGCGAAAACTTACTGCTGAGTTTTGAAACTCAAGCTGCGGTGCAATCTCGGTGTCGTTGTGAGAAGTTGTGAGCATTGCACCGTCAGAAGTTCGCACAGATTTGCGGAAGCTAGTAATGCCATATTCAGTCCTTTGGCCCAATAGCTGATTGTTTGTGTCACGACTCAAAAATCCATGAGCGTTGTCCTCGATAATTTTGGCGCCAGAGCTAATGCAATATTTCTTGAATGGTTCAAGATTCTGAGGAAAACCAAAATAGTTAACGGCAATGATTGCTTTAGACTTTGGTGCACTGTCAAGGCCAATTGGTTCAAGCTTTTTATCGACATCATAAAATGTTGCTATTGCACCAAGCTCATTAATCGCAGCAAGTACATCTCTGCAGATAAAACTCGGCAACATCACAGAATCATTTTCGCCAACGCCACAGGCAACGAGTGCCTGTTTCATCGCAAAGCGACCAAGACTGAAGTATCGAACCGTTGTCATTTGGGCTTCTGTGTCATCGAGTTCTTGGCAAGCAACATCAGCCCAGCGTAAGTCTTAATTAGAAACGGAGATAGGCCCAAGGCAGTTAGAAATAGTTTGAGGGCTTGGCGTGGCTGACTATTGAGTTGACGTGCTGCACCATAATTTGCAATTGCCATTCGGTGTCGCATTCGCAACTGGTTGATTACTGATTGTTTCTGCCGCGCAAAGTGTCTCTTAAGGACTTCTTTTTCACTGGACAAGTTTCGCAGCACCGCGCTGCTTGCGCTGTTTGCGAGTCGATGAAACTCACCTAAAAGTTCGGGAATAAAAACCGTCAAAGGCTTTTGCTCTACAAGACGTAGCCAAAGTTCATAGTCTTCGGCAGTAACTATTTCTGCTGACTCATCAAACCCATGGACATTTCTCAACAGTGACGTTTGGATGAATGTCGCCGAGGTCGAAATACAGTTTCCGCGAAATAGAAGCTTTTTATACTTGGCATTTTTAACGGGACCGTACATCACCGAGCGAGTTGATGAGTCCGTATTTATCCAAAGTTCTCCGTGACAGATCAACTGTGCGCCGGTTTGTGCAGAATCAACACACTTTTCTAATTTTGTTGGATACCACTTGTCATCCGAGTCAAGAAAAGCGATGTATTTTCCGGAAGCTGCGTTGATTCCTTGGTTCCGCGAGGCAGCAATGATTCCGTTGTTGCTGAAATTGATCAGTTTTATTCGAGGATCTTTAAAAGACTCGACTACTTCAATCGTGTTATCGGTAGAAAAGTTGTTGACGACAATTGCTTCCCAGTTTTGATACGTCTGCTGGCGAACTGATTCAAGTGCGCGGTTCAGCAATGGTGCATGATTAAAAGTCGGTATGACTATTGAAACTAAGTCGCTCTGTTTCATTGATTTGCTCCGAACCAGTCTTTGCAGGCGCGAAGAAGACGGTCAATTTCAACTTCGAGTTGTGTATTTAATTCAAGACCCGTGTTTTGAAGCTTTGTTGAGTCATAAACAAATTTAGACGGCTCTGATTCAGGCTTAGCTCCGAGCACTTCAAGTTTGGGTTTGAATCCGAGAACTTTGGCGCATCTTTCAGCGATGAGCTCTGCCATTTCTAGAACCTTGAGCGTATGTTGGCTACCCAAATTGAAAATTCCATCGCCAATTGATTCAGGGGGCAAGAAAAGACCGTGTTTGATCGCCAAACAAGTGTCGGTGAATGGTAAAAAATTGCGGTATTGCATGCCATGTGATTTGAGGGTCAACTTCTTGCTTACCACCGCTTGGCGGCACAGATCGTTAGCAATGATTTGCCAAATTTTTGCATCTTTTGTCATTGGTGCGCCAAAACCGTTGGCGCTCCGCAAACTTAATCCTTCAATTTTGCCCGCACGATTTGCATTGCCAACTATCACTTCTGCGTCAAGGTGGGTCTGTGCATACGGGTCAGTCGCTTGCGGTGCCGTGTTCTCATTGATCAAGCCAACTAAAGAACTTCCGTATACCTGAATTGTTGACAGGTAAACAAAACGTGTTTTGGGTTTGCAAGCCTCAACAACTCGTGTTGTGTATTCAACATTCACACGCTGTGCATTATGCGAGTCTGCACGTGACTCTGAGTCGTTCAACGCGACGAGATGAACCACATGGGTAATACCAGTCAACATCTCATTTATAGATGATGAGTTTTCGAAATTGACCTCAAAAGTTTCGGCGCTTGGAGCCCAACTCGGCGAACTTTGTTTGTATCTCGAAGCAAGCCGCAAATTTATTTGCGAATCCTCAGCTAGTAATTGCGCTAGTCGTCCGCCGAGCGTGCCGAAGCCGCCCGTCAGAAGAACATTTTTGGTCATCGATGAACTAGTTGCCAGTTATATGGAAAGTGTGGGTCACTTGGATCTCGGCGATGAATTTCGCCTGGGTCATGGGGGATGCTTGCACAATTTGCAACAACAGCCATTTGTGTTCCAACTCCTTTGAAGCCGTTCCATACTTGTTTAGGCACAGTCACAAGCCAATAGTTCTCTTCACCTAAAAACAATTCTTGCACTTCGCCCTTGGTCGGGCTTTCTGGTCGGTCATCAAAGAGCACAAACTTTATTCGTCCAAATGGAACCGCGTAGTTAAGCACCATCGTGTCGTGGTAGTGCCAAGCTTTAACTGCATCAGGAAACACACACGAGAAGTAAATTTCACCAAAGTTCTGAAAGTGTTTGTCAGTTGACTTGAGCATATGCATGACCTTGCCTCGCTCGTCAGAAATCTGCATTAGTGGGGTGATTATTACTCCATCAATCATTTGAGTTTCTCCATATATTTTGCTAGTTGTGACTCGGAAGTCTCACGCACAGATGCTTTATTAAATGTCTTTAAGTACCAAGAAACAGTCTGAAACATAGTTTCTTCAAAATCCCATTGAGGAGACCAATTCATTTGTGTTTGGGCTTTTTCGCAATTCAGATGCAACAGCCCTGCTTCGTGCACCTTCGGGGTTGCTTGATCGACTTTTACTTCCCCAGATCCCCAAATAGTGACAGCACTTTTAGCCACATCCAGAACGCTGAACTTGTCCGATTCTGCTGGCCCAAAATTCCACGCACCGTTATAACGGCTCGGCTCTTTGAGTAGAAAGTCTGCGAGCTGAATGTACCCAGACAAGGGTTCAAGCACGTGTTGCCACGGTCGAGTCGCATCGGGGTAACGCAAAACAATCGGCTGACTGGTTTTCAAAGCCCGAATGCAGTCAGGCACAATGCGATCTTCTGCCCAATCGCCTCCACCTATTACGTTTCCGGCACGCACTGTTGCGGCACCAAAGTTGGCTCGATCGGCAAGAAAAGATTCAAAAAACGAACTGAATACAAGTTCTGCTGCCGCTTTTGATGCACTGTATGGATCGCGGCCACCGAGTTCATCAGTTTCGCGATAACCGTGCGTGACCTCTTTGTTTTTATAACACTTGTCTGACGTCACAAATATGAGTGAGCGAATCGATGGGGTGCTTCTCACCGCTTCCATCAAGTTGATAGCACCACCGATGTTTGTGTCGTAAGTAGTTTTCGGGTCTGCATAAGACCTTCGAACGAGAGCTTGGGCTGCCAAATGAAAAACAATTTCAGGCTCTGATTCGTTTATAAATTTTTTTAGTGCGCTGGCATCGCGTACATCGCCATCTTTATGCCGAATAATTTTTTCAAGTCCGAGCTGCGAAAAGTGTGTTTGACTATTTTCGGCGGGTAGTGCAAAACCCGAGACTTTTGCGCCAGCAAGGTGAAGCCACAGCGACAACCACGAGCCTTTGAAACCAGTGTCGCCAGTTACAACAACACTTTTACCTTTCAGGTTGTCGAATGCTTGTTTCAGCGAACCCATGGTGCCTTGCCCGATTTATACATTTGATTTAGTAGTTCCCAGTCGCGGTAAGTATCCATGCATTGCCAAAATTCATCGTGCGGATACATCGTCATTTTGTGCTCGTGAACAATTGATTGAATCGGTTCTTTTTCAAAGACCAAGTCTTCACGATTCTCGAGATAATCAAAGACGTTTGGCTCACAAACAAAGAATCCACCTGAGATTCGCCCGCCGGACGCTTGAGGTTTTTCGTTGAAACCGGTCACATTGTTCTGATCGTCAACCTGCAACTCGCCGAATCGACTTGGCGGTCGCACACCGGTAACAGTCAAAATTTTCTTGTTGACTTCGTGGTGTTTCACCAATTTGTTTAGATTGACATCGCTTAGTCCGTCGCCGTAACTGAGCATAAAGGTTTCTTGTCCGATCAGGTTTGCAACTTTGCGCAACCTTGCACCAGTCATTGCATCTAGTCCAGTATCGGCCATTGTGACCGCACAGTTGACATTGTTGATCAGACCAGTGAATTTGTGGATGCTTGGAAGCTCGGGCTGTGACGCCAACTGCTGAATTTCGCCCGGTTGTTGTCGAAAGAAGTCAACTACGGTCTCTGATTTGTAGCCAAGACACAGAACAAACTCGTTAAATCCAAAACTCGCGTAATAGCCCATGAGATGCCAAAGAATTGGCATTTGTCCGACTCTTATTAATGGTTTTGGAATGTCGTCGGCGACATCTCTGATTCGTGTCCCGAAACCACCACAAAGCAAAACTGTTTTCATTTGTATGCAACTTGGTCTGCAATTATCGCAGTTGGATCAAAAAGCCTGACAGGAGTTTGTGGGTTGTTGATGAAATCTTTTATCGCTTTTTGTTTGCTCGCGCCAGTGGTGATCAGAATTCGATTTTCAGTTCTTGCAAGTGACTTGAGAGTCAGAGTGATCCGCTTTTTTGGCAGATTCGGAGAGTCGTTGACAACGCAGCAAACTTCTTTTGAGCCAAGTGCCGGGTGATTCGGCAACAAACTGGCAATGTGGCCATCGTTTCCCATCCCGAGGAGGCAAAAGTCAAACATATTGATTGCTTCAATTCTACTTGCATATTTTGAGGCTGATTCTTCGGGTGAATCATGTGCGTTGGGCCCGATTATCTCACCAAACTTTTCGCCGATCGACTTCTGAAGCACCCTGGTTAATTGCAGTTGGTTTCTCTGTTCGTCGTCATGGTCGACACATCGCTCGTCAGCCAAGAACCATTTGACTTGAGACCATTGCGCATCATTTTGACTTAGAAAGCTTAAAGTTTTTGCAATCGAGTTACCCGCGGCAAGAATCACATTTGCTGAACCTCGCTCAAGGATGGCGGCATTTATTAGCGAAGAAATTTTTACAGCTGTGAACTTGAATGCTTCAAGATCAGTCGTGAAAAGCTGAACCCTAGGGTCTGCAGCTGAAAATTTTTGGTCGACTGACACTCAGTAATTCTAGATTGATTAGTCAGTTACAACTTATATTTGAATGAGGGTGTGCCATCGGCTGAGCGTGCTGTCTAGGTTGAAAAGCTCATCGGCTCTCAATTCAGGTCTGTGCACTTCAAGATTTGTTAGCGCATCGGCAAGTTCACTTGTTGTTCGAACTGTCTGAATTGAGACACTATTTCTTAAGGGGCTCAAGTTAAATGAGAGCGGATCGAGACATTGAATGACAGGAATACCAGCGCAGGCCCCGTCGATAACTGCCGAAGTTATTGCGCTGCAGTAGAGCACATCAACCTGATCAAAAAAACTCGCCAGATCTTTTTTACCTGAAACTATTTCAGCATCAATTTCTAAATCATCTAGTGACTGGCTCCAATGGGGTTTCAACAGAATTTCAAATTTGTTTGGTTCTTTGGCAACAAGTTCGTAGAGAAGCTTCATTTGGGCGTCAGTTGCCGACTTAAGGTAATCAGTAGCCACGAGAATTTTCGTTTTACGGTTATTTGGACGCACAGAATTTACATCTTTGAGGTGCAAATACATGAGAGCCTCAACGTCAACAATTTCATCGATCGGGTAACCAGAATTGATCAGTGAATGTTTCGCTAATGAACCGTTGACCGCAATCTTGTCTGGTCTTGGCATTGTGCTGTTTGGTAAGAATCTTTTCGGATCAGACATCAGTCGTAGATCCCAAAAACGAATCGTCGAATGAGCGACGCCGATCAGTTCACCATGTTGATATTTACGCCAGAAATGGATTAATGCCATTTCCCATGGTTGATTCTCGATTAAGTAAAAACCAACCCGTTGTTTAGGCAGGGTTGAGAGAACTGAATTTAAACGGTTAAACCGCAAACAGCTGATTAAACATTCATATCCCCGGTGCGAGTTGAGCCATTCTTTTTTTAATAGTGGCCAAAAGTTGACACCTGAATTTGGATCGGTAAACGCAGGCCTATATTTTGCAGCTCGAAACGATTTCCAAAAAACTTTCAGATAACTAGAGAGTGTTGATAAAACTATTGCCAAATTAAGTTTTGCATCAATTATCTGGTGCCGATGAATATTTTGCTGTTTCCCGTGACTGTTGAAATCTGATAGCAGAGCCCTGGCAGATTTCAGTTCAGACCGCGTGTGTTGGTCAACCAAATTGTGATGCCAATTTGTCTGAGTACTCGCCAAGTCGCTGACTAATTTTGACCAATACTGCGAACTGAATTCACGGCTCTTGGTTACCGAGTCGGAAAATCGATACCAGTAGTCAAAAAATGAAACTTGGCCAGCGTTATTCATAACTGGTTGCTTTGATCTAAGAAGCAAAGAGACCTTCATCTGAGTCATCAGCGCAAGTACTGCAAGAATCAGTCGAGGACTTAAGTTCTTTACTTTGCTTCGAGAAGCCACTTTCAGCGAATTGTTTTTTACTGATTGTGTTTGAATTTTGATACCACAACTCTGGGCGACGCTTTTTAAAACAGTCACTAAATTCTTGTTGCCGGAGTAAACAATCAATTCTTGAACATCGTTGGCTCGAATCACTTCTGCAAGCACGAGCACCTTAGCCAAGTTGTTTAGTTCGGCAGATTGTGTATACGGACGTGAATGAAACTGGGTCATCCAGTAGTAGTCAAATCCATCACTAATTTTGACATTTGTTTTTTCGTTACTTGTGATCGAGTTGCCTACGTTAAAAATGAAACCCAATACTTTTTTGCGAACCTCGTCACCATTTTCTTCAACTAGTTCAGCTATAGATGTCATTGAGCTGTTTGTTGAATTATCAACAAATTGTCGCCAGAGTAAGACTGAGTTAGAAGATATTTCGCAGCGAGCATCAGAATCCCAAATGGTCAGAGTCGGTGATGAACCGCTTCGTAATTTATACATTAAGTATTTTTAGGCTGTCGCAAGTTTCATTAGACGCTCGACTTCGGCTACATCACCGGGAACGTCAACTGCGTGGGTGCGGTAGATCGTTCGTTGCATCCGTATTTTGATGCCGTGTTCGAGAAAACGAAGCATGTCAACTGACTCGTTTATCTCGAGTGGCGTGGGTGTAAGTTCGGCAAACTTCTGCAAAGCCTCTCGACGAAAAGCAATCAGGCCGAGTTGCTTTCCTGATGGTCGTTCAATTCCATCTTGCGAGACGGGTATCGCAGCACGAGACATATAGAGAGCGTTTCCTGCGAGATCCATTACGACTTTGACGCAATTTGGGCTTGCGAATTCGCCAGCTGCGATGTCTGCATAGAGATTTACAACCTGCAAATCTGGACTTTTGGCAAATGGTTGCAACACATCTAACAACATCCGTGGGTCCGTCATCGGTTCGTCACCTTGAACCATTACAACTATGTCGTATTTAGTGTTTTTGGAGTTTTCCAATTTTGCTACTGCTTCGGCACATCGGTCAGACGCTCGCTCGTGTCGGTCGCTGGTCATTACTGCTTGATATCCCAAGCCTTGAATGTGTTCGATTATTTGTTGGTCACACGTGGCAACAACAACTTCGCTTACTTCGGAACAGAGCTGAACTCGTTCAACAATGTGTTGCAACATTGATTTACCAAGAATCTGAGTAAGAGGTTTGTTTGGAAAGCGGGTGCTTGCAAGTCGTGCTGGGATCAATGCAAGAACTTTCATTTGATTACCTTCATTTCCCGTAACGCATCAACGAGTAGACGACTCGCTTCTTGTTCCATGCGGTCACGGGTTTCGCGAGCATAGGTCCCCATATGTGCAGTCATTTGAACATTTTCAAGTTTACTTAGCGGTCCTGAATAAGGCTCTTGTTCAAAACAATCAAGAGCAGCACCAGCGATCTGCCCCGACTGCAGTGCGTTTAACAAAGCATTCTCATCAACAAGGCCGCCACGTGAAATGTTCACTAAAAACGAACCAGCACGCATTAAATCAATTTGTTTTTTGCCAATCAGGTGATGAGTGCTTTGGTCATAGGGAATGTGCAGAGTAACAACATCAGAAATTTTGCAAAGTTCCTCAAGTGAAGCGTTGACAAATTCTTTTGAATTTGTTTTTGGGTCACAAACGACGATCTTTGATCCAAATGCAGCAAGTAGCTTGGCCACACGCTGGCCAATTCGACCAAAGCCCACAATGCCAACTGTTTTGGTTTCAAGCAACGAGCCCATTTGGCCGTTCCAAACACCGTTTCGAATTGAACGATCAGTACTGGCAATGTTTCGCAGAAGCCCGAGAATGTGAGCAAGCGTCAGTTCCGCGACTGCTGAAGTCGGTGCGTCTGGCGTATTCATCACGGTAATCCCAAGTTGCTTTGCCGCGACCAGGTCGACACTGTCAAGACCGGTTCCGACTCGGGCAATTACCTTGAGCGAAGTCGCCGACTTGAGCACCAACTCATTCAGCGGCTCAAGTCCGGCAATTAAACCAACCGTGTCTGTGCCAAGAAGGTCAATTGACTGTTCCTGAGTAAGGCGCTTTGCAAAAGGGTTTAACTTCACGTTTATACCAGCAGACTTAACATCGTCAAGGTTGCTGAAATTGTTGAGATCAAAATTGGAAGTAGATATCAAAATCTGCAAAGCCAGGCTCCTTGAAACTATCTTCAACGCTAGTCGGGAATTGGTTGTTTATTTGCTGTTGAACTCAGGTAGCGAGTATTGAATCAATGACTGAAACAAACTTTGAATTTCCTGGATCAAATTCAATTACATCTTTTATCGCCTTGAGTCGAGTCTCGTTCCATTCATCATCAGTTGTATTGCTGAGATAGTCCATAATTTCGTAGATTCGTTGTTGGCTTAATTGGTGAGTCCAGAATTTGCCTTCATCAGCAAGATCGGCTGGCCAACCAAATTTGAGTGCATCTGCTTTAATGAGTTGCGCATCGAGCATGATCGCTGCAGTTTTTTTGCCACGAGCAAGAGATTCGTAGCCGAGTGTGCTGCTCGTAAACACAACAATCTCAGACTTATCAATTGCTTCGTAGCTGGTTTCAGAACTTGTCTTGCCAACAAACTCAAATTTAAATTCGCGTAGTAGACCTTTGTAATAGTCTTCTTCAGCGGCTGAGTTTTCGTCTTTGCCAATGATCTTGAGCAATTGATTTTTCTCAGCGCAGTATTTTGCCAACCACAGGATTGCGGTTTCGCGTCGAGCAATTACTTCGCCGTAAGTGATGGGCAACTCTGGTGAACTTTCTGGCACAACAAACGATCTTGAGACACGTGGTCGATAAGTCGAGATATATGCAACTGAATTTTCAGGTGCTTGAGTCAGCAAAACAGAATTATTCTTAAAACTGCCATGCACAGTTACGTTTCCAGAAATGTGCTGTCTATATTTTGATCCAACTGCTTCGCCAAAGACGAAGAGCTGATCCACCATGTTTTGCTGTTTTGAATACTCAGTAGCTAAAAGACCAAACAAATCTCCGCGATCACTCCGGTAGCCATTTTGAATCAACAGAGTTTTGATCTCTGGAAAGTCTTGCTTTAGCGAGTAGAACGGTGGGAAATTATCAATGAATGTTAAGACAAGTTTTGGCTGCACTTTTTTGATGAACTGGCGAGCGTAGTTTTGAGCACTGAGATCTCGGTTAATTAGACACTTAAAAGCAACCCAGAGATTTACTTCAGATTCGCGTAGATCTAAAATCTGAAACTCACTTGGTTTAAAGTATGGAGCTATCACATCTGCGCCAGTTTTAAAGTAAAGCAATACTTTGCTTGACTTTGGAGGCGTTAGTCGCCATTTAAGTTTAAAAAGTGACTTAAAAAGCCGCCACAACTGGTTCATTAAACCCAAGTATTTTCTAACGCTGCGAGGGGGCTGGGCCAGCGCAAATTGTATTTAGAAATCGCAGACTTAAATTCTTGGACTGCACTTGGTGAACCTGTCGCAGTAATCTCATTGGCTATTTTTTTGTAAATCTCGGCCTCAGAGGTTGAAGAGTCTGAATTAAAAGAAAAGCTTGAAGTAGCTTTGCCTGCTGAAATTTGCGTACGAGGCAAGTTCTGTTGCTTCAAAACACGCTTTGTGCGCTTTGTGCGCGGTCGATCAAGAAATTGTTCTAAAAGTTTGATGGATTTTTCAGTATTTAGCACCGAATCTTCAAAAGAGACAACAAGGATCGGCTGACCGGCAGCATTGATCTCGTCAATCGACTTAAGCATTGAGTCCTGCATTCGGGCAACTGATAATAAAGCTCGATCTGTAATTGACGCTTTTGCAAATTCTTCAGCCCATGATGCAGCAAACCAAGGAATCTTGACGCCGTTCAACTCAAACGAAAGTGTAAATTCACGAGACCGCTCAAAAGTGGCCGTGTAGGCGCTCACATTGTTAAACAAGTGAATTGGATGACGAACTACTTCAATAAGTTTTAGGCGTGACCCATAAGCAGAATAGAGCAAGCTAGAAACCGAAAGAAGTTCGTGAGATGCGATCAACAGGGCCAAGTTCTCGGTGCTGATTTGTTCAGCAACCTTGTCGCCACCTGGATGAAAGAGTCGTTTCAGATAAGCCAAGCTGCCTGGATTATTTCTAAAACCAGAATCATCTGACCAACGCAGGTTGACTTCTCGGCCAATTAGGTTGTTGTATTGCGATAAATCAGCATAAATTTTTAGAAAAGCTTTGGCCGCATCCTCGTCCATTTTCCCTGCAGAGTGGGCGATGCATACGTATTCATAAACATGTTCAACTTTTTTCTTTTCAACACGCTCAAGTGATCCGATTAAAGATGTAATTACGGATTTACCGCCACCCCAAAACCCGTCGACCACAATTATGTCGTTGGTAAATGAATTAAAGTGTTTTAAATCAAGATTCATGATCGGGCCGTCTCAGTTATCAGTTGTTTTCCAGATTTGTTTAGTAGCTGAGTTCTAGTAGCAATCCCATTTGAAGCACAGAAGTCTCGAATTTGCGCAAAAGTAAAACGGTTGTAATGAAGCGAATCAGCGATAGCGACGCCAGTTGGTTCGCTTGAAGCTAAAAGTTCTTTGAGGTGTTCAAGTTGTCCAAAGCCTCCACTGGCAATGACTGGAATGTCAACGTTTCTTGTAATCTCAGCCATCAACTGACAATCGAATCCTTTTTTGGTTCCCTCTTGGTCAACCGAGGTGACAAAAATTTCTCCAGCTCCGAGGCTCGCGCCATTAGTTGCCCATTCGACGGCGTCAAGACCGGTTCGCTCGCGGCCATTGTCGGTGTAGGCCTCCCACTTTCCTTCGGTGGTTCGTTTGGCCTCAATTGACAAAACAATTGTGGAAGCTCCCCAAACGTCTGAGAGTTCGCGAATCAAATTTGGATCTTTCACTGCAGCTGTATTTATGGCAACTTTGTCTGCTCCGGCTCGCAATAGTGTTCGGGCGTCTTCAACAGATCGAATACCGCCTCCAACAGTGATCGGTACAAAAACGTGTTCAGTCGCGCGAGATACAACATCAATTAGGTTGTTTCGACCGTAAAGACTGGCGACCGTGTCCATATATATGATCTCATCCGCACCGTCGGCGTAATACTGCGCTGCATGAAGTTGCGGGTCGCCAACTATTCGAAGTCCTTCGAGGTGAATTCCCTTGATTAGATTCGCGCCTTTTATGTCTAGGCGAGCGATCAGCCGCAGAGCCGACTTAGATGATGGCGAAACTATTTGACTTGGTAACGAAGAGACCACTGACCATCATTGTACGACCAGAGGTGAGGTGAGCGGAACGAGTCTGCCAAATTGTTGAAGTAAGCCAAATCCATAGTTGGTTGTGCAAACATTTTCGAAGCTTTTGGAAACTCTTTTTCAGGGATGCTGAGATAGGCAAAAATTTCGTCGGCGAATCGGTTGGGGAATTCGCCATCAAAACGTTGCACAAGGGCAACTCCTTCTTCTCGGTTTATGTCGCCCGAGCGAACTTCTTGCGCTGCGTCATATGTGGCTCGACCGATGCCGTACTTTATAAATGTCGTGTAGTAGTGAAAGTCGTCAATTCGGTCGTCAATCGAGTTGTATTTACTGTAAGTGCCAGGGGTGCGTTCTGGAGAGGCTTCAAAGCCCCCGTGTTCAACCGCGTAGTAGTAGCAACTTTGTGGATGCCATTTGACGTAGTAACCCAAGTAGTGAACTTCAATGCCAAGTTTTTGTAAACCTTCGGGGTTTGCTGGCAGATACGGATCAAGATCAACTTCTTCTAATCCAAAGTCAGTTGTTAAATCTTTGATAGATGTGCCACCTAAATGAATCGACGACTTTTCTGGCGCAGAAAAATATTTCCACTGGCGGATTGCTGAGTCAGCATCACCAATAGGGTTTCCGTATTCGGCTTCATTTTCACCGTAGAACACAAGTGGAATTTGATGCAACACCGCCATCTTTGGTGCGAGAGATTTTTGTCCAAGAATAAATGCTTGAAAAGGATGGAACAGATTTTCAACTGCCAATCGAGTTAGCAGACGATGAACACGACCGTTTGGTGTGCACAGGTAATTATCAAAACCAGCATGGATCCATCGCTGAAAGTTCCGCCAACCCCACTCGGTATAAACGTGGGGGGCCCACGTCACCGTGAGTGGGTGCATCCCATATTTGTATTTCAACATGTGGGCCGCAACGAAACTGTCTTTTCCGCCTGATCCAGGAACTAGACAGTCGTACGAGCCATCTGTGCTTCGATGTTTGTCGCAAAGTGCGCGCAGTTCAGCATCTCTGGCTTCCCAATCAATTTGCTGTTTTGTTTCAGTTACGCGACACGCATCACAAATTTGAGCTTCGTCTAAGTGAATTGCCTGTTTAACAGAATTTGAAGTGTGCTGAAATTCAATTGCTGAAATCGGTTTTTGGTTTGATGTAACACATCGTTGACAGAAAGTGACTTTTTTAGGAAGTCCATATTTTGCTGTTAGATCTGCGTTGCTAAAACTGGCGTGATCAATCGCGCGTTGTGTTGGAAAAACTGGCACTGTTGAATTCTACTATTTAACGAACACTGGAATGTTAAAATTGGTGTTGATCAGTTCGGCTCTTGCAAGTGCAAGACCATTGCCCATGAAATTTAATAGATTTGCCGTTGCGACTGCGTCAACTCGGTGATCGCTTAGCCCCTCGGCAAGATGTTTTGAATTACCAACACCTCCCGCCAAGATGACGGGTACTTCAATTGATTTGGGAAGACAGTCAAGAAGTTTAAAGTCGTAGCCATTTCCGGTGCCGTCACGATCCACAGAATTCAAATAAATTTCGCCAACGGGAAGACTTGAAATCTCCGCCAAAAATTGGGGTAGCTCTAAATCAATAGTTTCAGATCCGTTATTGGTAACTAATCGATAAGTATTATCCAAATATTTGCAGTCCAAAGAAGCGACGATGCATTGGCGACCAAATTCGGTTGCAAGTTTTGAGATTAAGTCAGGGTTCGTGTGCAGCGCAGTGTTTACAACAACTTTGTCTGCCCCTGAGCGTAAGAGATCGTGGGCTTCTTTCACCGAATTGACACCACCTCCGGCAGCGATTGGGGCAAAGCAATCAAAAGTCAAAGCTTTCAGCGTCTCGCAAAAAGCTTGACGATCTCGTGGGGTACGACTGACGTCAAGGACGATTAGCTCATCAATCGAATAGCCGACTTCAGAAAATCCATAGTTAGTTTCCAGCCACTTTAAGTCGCCAATTTTCTGCAACCTAAAGTTGCGCGACAACATAAACGATCCATTGTCGTAAAGCAAAGTAAAGATCAGTCGCTTTTTGGCCAATTAAAATCGCTCCAGGAAATTTCGCATCAATTGCAGACCAGACTTCTGGCTTTTTTCTGGGTGAAACTGGGTTCCGCAGATTCGACCCGACTCAATTGCGGCAACAAAATCTGTTCCGTGTGTAGCAATAGCAACATGACTCTTAGTTACGTCGTAGTTTGCTATTTCCATGAAGTATGAGTGCACAAAATAAAAACATGAGTTATCTGGAATGTTTGCAAAAAGCGACGAATTTTTTGGACTCTTCACCTCACTGAAACCAATATGAGGAATCTTGATTTTGATGTCATTATTGCTTGAAAATCTGGTCACTAGGTTTGGCACTAATCCCAGTCCAGGAGTTACACCGTCCTCGGTGCTGGATGCACCGAGAAGTTGCATTCCAAGACAAATTCCGAGCAATTTCGTTTTTGAATTAGTCAAAGCCTCGGCGATTGCTTGGTCATATTTGTTGGTCTTAATTGTTTCCATTGCTCTACGAAACGAACCCACACCGGGAAGTACTAGACAATTTGAATTTGCAATTTCAATAGGGTCATGTGAGACAACTGGGTCGGCACCAAGAAACTTTATTGCGCTAGCAACTGACCATAAGTTGCCCATTCCGTAGTCAATGATCGTGACTTTGTTTTCCACTATTTAATTGTAAAGGTCGGTTTCCAGCGCCCATTTTCTTTTTTGAAAAGGTCAGGGTTGACCCACTTATCAATCACTGAATCGAACTCAGTGCGAGACATTTGGTAGTAATCGAGGTATAGCTCAACAAAGTTTTCAGGGTATGACCCGTCGTAAAGTCGAACAAGATTAATTGCCTGCTCGCGGCTCATTGCTCCGCGGCGAATTTCAATTCCGGCATCTTGTGTTGCGCGACCAAAGCCGAACTTTAAATACATCATGTAGGCGTGTAGCGAATAGAGTGCTTGGTCGTTTTGGGCAAAATTTGTAAAAGTTCCCGAGTTGGTGTCGGCAGATTCAATTAGCCCACAATTTTCTTTAGCAACAAGATAATTTCGATATGGGTCCCAATTTTCAAAGTATGACCAGTGAGTTATTTTGAGCTGGCTATTTCCAATTTCATTTTCTGTCGGAAATCTAAAAAATGTCAGGGCGTCATCGCCGAGACCCGACTCTTTGAAGACGAGATCTTGACCGCCTTCAAAGTAGACGTCACGAATAAATCCAATATCGTAAAATGGCACATCTTTAAGTGCGGTTGAGCCGCCGTATTCGGTTTCTCCTTCCTCGGCATAAAAAATTATTGAAATACCTAACTTTGCCGCCATTTTGAGTGGCGCAGTCTTAATAGCCATGAGCCAGCCAAAGTATGGAAAACCTTTATGAATAAAGCCAAATTTATTTAGGGCTTGTAGCACATCTCCGGCAGGATTGATTTGAATATGGTCATAACCACTTGCAATGAAATTTTTAAGGTTTTGATTACCTAGTTCTAAAGTCAGTGCTGGTGTCACCGTGATCGCAAGTGGGTGCATACCGTATACATGCTTTAGTTGGTACGCGACGTAAGAGCCATCTTTGCCTCCGCTTACTGGCACAACGCAGTCGAATGCTCCGTCAGTTGAGCGAAACTCGTCCAAAATTTTTGACAGTTCACTTTTGCGCTTTGACCAGTCAAGTGTTTTCTTTTCTTCGGCCCATTGGCAGGCGTTACAACGACCTTGTGAGTCAAAAGTGATGCGCGGGCGTGTTGACATATTTAGACAACTTGAGCACCAAAACAAATTATTCACGATTGCTATAACTTAGCAATTCACCAGGCTGAAAGACCGCCGTCAACGATGAGGTTTTGTCCTGTCACATAACTTGAAGCATCTGATGCAAGGTAAATTAACGCGCCAACAAGTTCGGTTGCTTCACCCATGCGACCTAGTGGCACACGGTTGGAATATTTTTTATTGAATTCGCTGTTTTGGCCCGACGCAATTCCGCCGGGAGTTAGTGAGTTAACCCGAATCTTGCTAGACGCCCAATATGTTGCGAGGTAATTGGTCAAACCATTTACTGCTGATTTTGAAGCGCTATAAACAGCCGGTGTGTTAATCGGTCGACCGTTGTATTCAGAGCCTTCGTAGATGCGTTGGTCAGGGGCAACAACGCCATAAATTGACGAAGTTTGAATTATCGAGCCACCGCCTTGTTTTTTCATCTGTTTGCCTACGGCTTGCGCGACCAGAAAAAGACCGTCAATATTCACCGACATAACTTCACGCCAAGTTTTCAGCGAATAGTCTTCAAAAGATTCAAAGAACGCATCGAGGCTTGATCCTTTTGAGGCCGCATTATTAACTAAGACATCGATTCGACCAAGTTGTTTTACAACATTTGCAACCATTTGGGTGACAGATTCAGGTGAAGTTATGTCTGACCCGACTGCGATAACTCTTTGCGCTTCTGATTTGTTGATTCTCTTTGCAACGGTCTCAGCAGATTCAAGATTTAGATCAACTATTGCAACATGGGCGCCAACGTCGACAAGAGCTTGACAAAATACTTGTCCAAGTAATCCGGCACCACCAGTAACGACGACAACTTTGTTTGCGAGGCTAAACAGTTCACCGCTTTTTTTAGTGTTCACTATTTGAGACCTTTCGTCATCATCCATTCAACCATCTCAAAGTCAGCTTGTGAATCAATATCAAGCGAGCGCTCTCTTGGCATCACGAAGAGTCTGGTGTTACCCGTAAACAGATTTTCATTTGTAAAGAGTGCCTGTCGGCGCCACACATATATTGAAGCGTTCATATCAAAGCACTGAGGTGAGTCTTGACGACGTGCAACGACAGTCGCAGGCGGCTTTGAAAGACTGACAATGCCATTTGCATCTGCTTCGACCAGATTGAAATATGGCGATCGGTGAGCGGGCGTACCAGTGATCACATTGTCGGCCTGAGTTGATTTAAGAAGTTCCAGTGCGCCAATAATGTCACTTGGTTCTCTTAGTGGAGCAGTCGCATCTAGATCAACGATCACTTCAAATTGCCCGAATTTCTTTTCAGCATTTTCCACACAGTGTTTGATCGCCGGAAGCTTTGGAGCAGTATCTGTAGCCAACTCTGCAGGTCTATCAACACAAAACGTTGCGCCGTTGGCAAGCGCTACTTCACGGATATCTTTGCTGTCGCTACTTACGACTATCTGATCGAATAATTTTGAGGCAATTGCTTGTTCAATTGAATAAACAATAAGTGGCTTGTTGTTTATCAACCTTAGATTTTTATTTGCAACACCTTTAGAGCCGGCTCGTGCGCAAATAGTGCATAAAGCTTTCATTTAGTAATCCACTTTGACTTTTTGGCTGACTTCTCAACAGCTTCAATTGTCGCGACTACTTTCAAGGCGTCGGCCAAAGAACAGATAGACAGATCTTGATTGTGGATCACTGCATTGTGTTGAGAAACATATGTGCTATCTGGCTGCACGTCGAAACTCTTTTGACTGTTATTAAACGTTGCCGAATTGCTGACAAGATCAATTTGGATTGTTCCGTTGTTGCCATTAACAGTAATCAGTCGCTGTCTGAGTCGATCTGAGTAATTCATTTGTACTGAAACTGCAGAGCATCGATCAGTTTGCATCAAAATTGAAAATGTATCATCGGTTTCAATTTCAAGGTCACTAAATTTGCCGCCAATCGCCGTCAATTTATTCCAGTCTCCAAAAATATATTGAACCAGATCTAATTCATGGCTTAAGTCGCGCAAAACACCGCCACCCGAGTCGGTTTTTGCTGAACTTGAATTTCGATAGTCGCTTTCTGGTCGCCAAGTTGGCAAATATTGCCCAACATAAAGGTTGGCTGAAGATATTGCCCCGAGTTGAGGGAGAGTCTCTTGCAGCCAGATTATCGCTGGATGAAATCTCAAGTTGTAGCCAACAGCCAAGAGCTTAAAGCGATTCGGTTTGAGTTTTTCTGACCGATCAAAGATTGGTTTTTCAACTAGCACAGAACCCACAAAACTTTTTTCAATCAAAACACTGAGATCTGCAAAGTGTTGCGATGTTTGGCTTGCCAGGACTACGTATTCAAAATTTTCTTGAGCGAGCGCATCTGAGAGCGATTTATATTTTGCTGACTTTGAACTTTTGGAAATGACATCAACTTCATGTCCGAGTTCTTGAAGTAATCGTTGGTGT
>ENA-OREM01000421-OREM01000421.1-marine-metagenome-genome-assembly--contig:-NODE-421-length-30777-cov-6.389218_pt1 | contig 30777 bp, 25 predicted proteins | sample MGYA00248623_ERZ508561 | MGnify/ENA primary metagenome ERZ508561 (study PRJEB26227, sample SAMN06264494) | marine metagenome | isolation source: Columbia River Estuary | place: USA:Columbia River Estuary...
AGCTAACAAACACAGCATCATCACTAGGCAACGCAGCAGATTACGTTTCAAAAATCGCTGTATCAAACCTAGCATTCATCTAATACATTTAGATAATATAACAACTAAAACCCGGGATTTACTCCCGGGTTTTTTTATGTTCTATAACTGATAAATACAATCATACAACGTATATTATTGGAAGATTAGCATGGCAGAACAAATTAAATTTGGTGATAGATTATTTCTAAGTGGCGAAAGAGTAATTACAGAAGTAGATGTTCAGATTAACAGAGATTTAAAGGTAAATAGAGATGTTATCATTCAAGGAAACCTTGATGTTAATGGAACCGTAACTACTATTGATACGACAGATTTATTTATTGCAGATCCCATCGTAGGTATGAACTATGACCATACTGGTGTCCCTACCGAAGACGTAGGATTTGAAATATTTCGCGGCGATGAAGACAATGTATTTTTTGTTTGGGATGAAACATTAGATAGTTGGAGTACCCGCGGCACTGATCTAATAGTAAAAGATTTTACCGCCACAGGTGATGCACTAATTAATGGAACATTACATGTAGATGGACAATCAACTTTAGCAAGTGTCAATGTTGAAGATTTAACAAATGATAGAATTGTTATAGTCGGCACAAATGGTGAACTAGAAGATGATGTAAATTTTACATTCGATGGTATAGATTTTAATGTTGGACTAGGAAATTTCACAGTCAACAGACCAACAGGAGATACATATATAGCAGGACAGTTAACTGCCGAGTCCGCTAATATAAAAGATTTAACAAATAATAGAATTACGATAGCGGGCATTGACGGTGAGTTAGAAGACGATGCTAACTTTACTATGGATGGTGTCACATTCGATATAGGACAAGGTAATTTCACAGTAGATGTAGCAACTGGAGACTTTTATTCTGCCGGACAAACAAGTTTAGCAAGTTTAAACGTATTAGACTTGACAAATAATAGAATCGTCATAGTCGGTATTAATGGCGAATTAGAAGATGACGCTAACTTTACATTTGATGGGTCATCATTTAATATTGGGCAAGGAAATTTCACTGTAAGTAGAACAACGGGCAATACACAAATAGTGGGAACATTAGATGTTGATAGTCAGGGTACATTTGCAAGTGCAAATGTAGAAGATTTGACAAATAATAGAATTGTTATTGTGGGCACGAACGGCGAATTAGAAGATGATATAAATCTTACATTTGATGGTACAACTTTAAATGTTGGTCAAGGCAATTTTGTAGTTGAAACTGCTACTGGAATTACTACTATACAAGATTATACAAGTATAGTGAGTTCTAATGCATTACGAATACCAGTTGGCACTAGTTTACAACGCCCTGGTGAAACTGGTGTACCTATTAATGCAGAACAAGGACAAATTCGTTATAATACAGTAGCTGAAACTTTTGAGGGCTATGATGGAAGTACTTGGGGATCACTTAGTGCAACTCAAGATGCGGACAAAAATACATACATTATACCTGAAACTTCACCTGGAGTAGATAATAATCAACTTGATTTTTATACTGCCGCCGCACATCGAATGAGACTTGACAATAATGGAGATATGTTATTCGGCTATGGGTTAAACCAATTAACAGTTGATTATTCTACCGGTGATACTAATATTGCAGGTGACGTAAATATTTCTGGTTCAACTATTATATCTGGTGATTTAACAGTTACTGGAACTACTACTACCATTAATACTGAAGAAATTCTTCTCGCTGATAATATTATTACATTGAATAGTAATTATGCTGGTTCCTCACCAACTGAAAATGCAGGAATTGAAGTCAACAGAGGTTCTTTACCTAATTCACAAGTAAAATGGAATGAAACTACAGATATATGGGAATTCACAAACGACGGTAACGTTTATAGACCAATCCCCCATACAACAGATGATTTAAATGAAGGTATAAGTAATCTTTATTTTACAACACCACGTGCTAGACAATCTATTGGCATAGGCGCAGATAGTGATGAACTAAGATATGATGACACTACAGGATTATTAACGTATCATGGATCTGCAGTAATATTATCCGATAATGCACCCACTTCAAATTTACGTGATGGGTTTATATGGTATGACACATTAACTACTGGTAGATCATACGTATATTCTGAAACAATTGGAGCATGGATAGATTTATCTCCGGGTATAGTTGGTGATGACGGCAAATCAGCCTATCAAGTTGCGATTGAACAAGGTTTTGTTGGAACAGTAACTGCATGGTTAGAAACATTGATTGGACCAGTAGGACCACAAGGTCCATTCGGACCGCCGATGAATCTTCAAATGGTAACAGACATGGGATCGATCACTACAACTTCAATGTCTATTGGTGGTAATTTAGATATAGGAAATACAAATGTTACTAGTGAAAGTCACTTTCAAGGTCAATCTCCAAAAGCAGGAGAATCTTTTCTTGCAGTAGACTGGACTTATACAAATTTTATTGAAGCAATTGGTGAAATGGGTAGCACTAGTACCGGAATTGGACTGGGTGCAACTACCGGTTTTACTGACGTTGCGCAGGATAATATATCATTTGTAACATTAGGAGAGGTACAAGCTATTGTTGATGAGAATGGTAGACTAGGTATAGGTACTGTTAATCCTGAGAAGAAGTTACATGTCGTTGGTGAAATTGCTGCAACAGGTGATATAACTGCATTCTATTCTGATGAAAGATTAAAAGATTTTGACGGTAAAATAGACGGTGCATTGGACAAATTAGATAAAATTAACGGATATTATTATAAAGGAAATGATGTAGCGGCGGAATTTGGATATAATACAGATGAAAGACAAGTAGGGGTTAGTGCACAGGAAGTGGAAGCAATACTTCCAGAGGTGGTTAAAACTGCTCCTATTAGTTTAGATGGTGAAACTGACTATAAAACAGTTCAATACGAAAAACTAGTTCCATTATTAATAGAGGCTATTAAAGAGTTAAAAGACGAAGTGGAAAAACTGAAAGGTAATTAATCATGCCAATACAGAATAGTGGAAAAATTTCAGTAACAGATATTGTAGAAGAATTTAGTAGTCGATTACCAGTAGACATTGCAAATTTTAATAACATAACTTTAACTGATTTAGTAAATGTTATGGGAGACATGATAGGTAAATCTCCTGGTGATGAAATAAGCTTTGCAGATTTTTACGGACTTTCAAATTATAGAATATTATTAGCAAATAACACATTTGAAGTAATAACAACATATTCTACAATTATACCAGTTGCTTCTATTTTATCAGGCAGTGTAGACGAATGGAGTGGTAATCTTGATCCATTAGCATTGATATCAGTGCAGTCTCCTATTAACGGAACAGTTGTATTAAATGGATCTAATGTAGAATTCACATCTACTAGTGATGGACTAGGTATTGATGCAGCAGGATTTTCATATACTGTCCGTAATAGTTCTAATATAAATGAGACTGGAACAGTTAGTATGACAGTTCTTGCGATACCTCCAATTATTACTATACCTGATACGTTAAGTGTGCGCCAAGGCGAAACACTTCTAACATCCGCATCCAATTTATCTAATAATGATATAGATGGACAGGGAAGAGCATTAACTGTTACTGGAGTTAGTAATCCAGTTGGTGGCACAGTGTTACTCACATCGGGAACAATAGAATTTAACTCTACTGGTCTTTCTGGTGAGCCTGCAAGTTTTGATTATACGATTACTAACGGAACAGAGATAGAAACTGGAAAAGCATATATAACTATTACTCCATTACCAGAAAAGCCATCTCTTGTATACTGGGATGCAGACGAAGCATTGGCAGCAACTCAAGTTATATCTCCACCATCACAAGCAGATGTTTTTAATTCATGGGATAGATTTGATGGATCTGGATATTATCCAGGTGGCACAACGCCTGGCGGACAAGCAGCAGATTGGACATTATCACAGAATCCAACAAGAATTGTTCAGCCTACAAACACATCAGCCGGCGGTGGATTTGTTTCACCTGACAAATATAATGATTATGTATTTTCAGCAAATGTTAGATCGGATGCTGCCGGTGATAATGATACTATCGGTTTAATTGCAGCATTTACCAGAGATGGATCAACAAATAAAACACTTGTTGCTGCTAGAACAAAAGGTGGCCAAGAACCATCAAACCACTGGGGAGTTTTTTACACTGAGAATGGACCGTGGACTCCAACTTGGATTATAGCATCTAGTGACATGACTGCCGGATCAACCGCCAGTACATGGGCACCGGACTATACTAGAATTAAAATTCAGCGCCAAGGTGATATCATTACATTTTACACTACGAATTGGAATGATGTTGATAACTTTCAAATTTCTTCTGAAATAGTTGTAGATTTATCAAGTGATGCTAGACTTGCATCGTTTATGGGAGAATCTCCTTATGGTTATTATAGCCACTCACAAGGAGGCTCAACATACTTTGATGTAGAATTTAATGGCGGTCTTGATGGAGAAACTATTTTAGATGCTGAAACTCCTGCCGTGTATCTATGGAATGGAGCAGGATGGGATTTATCTACTGGTCCAGATGCAGTAACTATACAAGATAGTATTGGATATATTAGAAAAGTTGATAATCCAGTTACTGGTGGTAGATTTATAATTAAAGAAACCAACGTAGAATATTTAGGATTGCTAACAAGCATGACAAATTTGAATAGTAGTAAAATTTTAAATGAAACGCAGCACTTGTTAATCAATACATCAACAAGTTCGGTTGGGGCAAGTAATAATGTAAGAATAGTTGGATTATATGAAACAGGTAAAGAAGAAAAAAACTTACTTTCTGGTCTTCCTAATTTAAATACTTATTCTGCATTTGATTCTAATAACGGTAGTACATTTAATAGTATCGCATCAACATATTTTAATGAAAATAATTTAGACATTGTAACACTTCAATTAATTGATGGAGTTGTAGTGTTTGATGATGGCATTGTAGGTAAAATAACCGCAGTGACATATAATACTATTAGTTATGAACCATCTGATGATTTTAATTTATGGGATGAAGGAGAATAATAATGACAAATTCGTTAAATCTGCCCACAAATGTACCGAATAATACTACATTTTCACAATTTGGAGTTACATATACATATAATTTGGCGAATGATGTATGGTTAGCAAATAGACCTCCAACTATTGATGACATGGTTGATGTTGATACTACTACTATTGCACCAACAGCCAATCAGGTATTAAGTTGGGATGTAAGTACTAACAATTTCATTCCAACTGATGGATTTGCCGCACGATTATCAGCAAGTACAACTGATGATGTAACAGAAGCCAGTAATTTATATTTCACAACTGCACGTGCAAGAAATAGCATTTCAGTATCAGGTGATTTGTCTTATAATTCAGCAACTGGTGTTATATCATATACTGATCCATTAATAATAGATTGGTCTGCGGTTCAAAATACTCCTACTACAATTGCAAGTTATGGAATTACTGATGCATATACTATAGCACAAGTTGATAACGCAATAAACACTATAGAATTGACACCAGGACCACAGGGCGCAACAGGACCATCTGGTTCCGCAGGACCATCTGGTCCTGGATTGTCAGCAGGCGCAGTAATCTACCACGCTAGTAGCACACCTCCTACAGGCTTCATCAAAGCCAACGGCGCATCACTTAGCACCTCTACCTATGCCGCCCTCTTTGCATCTATAGGCTACACATTCGGTGGTTCTGGTGGTTCGTTTAACGTGCCTGATCTTCGTGGTGAGTTCTTGCGTGGCTGGGATGATTCTCGTGGTGTCGATAGTGGTCGCAGCTTTGGTTCTGCTCAGGCGGATGAGTTTAAATCTCACACTCACACAGGGTCCTCGCTTGCCGCTGGTACAATTTGGTTGTCTCGTTATCAACTGTCTGGAGGTACTTGGCCAAATGAGAAAGATGGTAATACCTCTGGGACTGGCTCCCCAACAGGTGCCACTGGTGGGACAGAGACACGACCACGCAACGTGGCATTACTTGCCTGTATCAAATACTAAAGAGACACAAATATGAATGTATATCAAACCATTATGGAGAAACAAATATGAACGTATATCAAACCGACATAGATGGTGTCTTTGTAGGCATCACAACAGCAGACACCGACCCAATGGATGAAAGCAACATACTTATTCCAGCAGGCTGTGTCGAGATTGAACCACCTGCAACAGCAGAGGGCCAGTTTGCACGATGGGATGGCGCAGCATGGTCTGTAGAGGATTTCCCAACACCTGAGCCAGAACCAGAACCAGAACCAGTAGACCCAGCCATAGAAGCTCGTGCTAACCGTGATGCACTTTTGTCATCTTCTGACTGGACACAGGTTGCTGATGCTCCTGTAAATCAAGCTATATGGGCAAACTATCGTCAGCTTTTAAGGGATGTACCAGCACAGCCTGAATTCCCACACGATGTAACATGGCCTACTAAGCCAGAATAAGTTATTCCAGATAGTAATGCCAGCACCTTTGGCCGAGGCACAGTGTTTCTACGAATTTCTTAAATAATTAATGTCAATAAGGATTTTAAAATGAATAATATAATAATAACAGAAGTCCGTAATGCGGTATCACTTCAATCTGATAATCTTCGTATGGATGTAGAGATTAATCATCCAGTCTATGGCTGGATACCATACACAATAGATCCAGTTGATACAGATACAACTATTAATAATAATGATGTACTGTCTTTGATTGGTACAGAATTTGTACAGTATGTTGCTCCTACACAAGAAGAGTTGGACGCTGAGGCTGCTACACAAGTTCGTTTAGAACGTGATAATATTTTAATTACAGAGGTTGATCCATTTGTAACTAATCCACTACGTTGGGATGACCTAACATCTGAAGAAAGAGATGCATGGACAACATTTCGCAGAGATTTGTTAAACGTACCAGATCAATCTGGATTCCCACATAACATCACATGGCCAACAAAACCAGAATAACACTACGGAGATAATTAGACATGACAAATTCGTTAAATCTGCCCACAAATCCATCGCATAATGACACATATTCAACGTTTGGAGTTACATATACATATGATTCTGTGAATGATGTATGGACAGCAAATGCATCTCCAATAATTGATGACATGATTGATGTTGATACGACTACTATTGCACCAACAGCCAATCAGGTATTAAGTTGGGATGTAAGTACTAACAATTTCATTCCAACTGATGGATTTGCCGCACGATTATCAGCAAGTACAACTGATGATGTAACAGAAGCCAGTAATTTATATTTCACAACTGCACGTGCAAGAAATAGCATTTCAGTATCAGGTGATTTGTCTTATAATTCAGCAACTGGTGTTATATCATATACTGATCCATTAATAATAGATTGGTCTGCGGTTCAAAATACTCCTACTACAATTGCAGGTTATGGAATTACAAATGCATATACTATAGCGCAAGTCGATAACGCAATAAACACTATAGAATTAACACCTGGACCGCAAGGCGATCCTGGTCCAACAGGTGCAGATGGTGCAGATGGCGCAACAGGTAGTACAGGTAGTACAGGTAGCACGGGCGCCACAGGACCGCAAGGGCCAGCAGGTCCGCAAGGACCAGCAGGTCCGCAAGGACCAGCAGGTTCAAGTGGCGGAGGCGCATCGACTACACTTGGTGCAGTTGGTACTTATGCAATGATGCAAAATAATAGTGGCGCGACGGCGATACAGGCTGGAGGTACTGTTTCTGGCTCAGGTCTCAAGTATCATAACGTTAACTGGTCGACTGCGGGTACTCCGTCTGCTTCAGGTACGTGGAGAGTCATGGGCCGCTACGAAAGTTCCGGTGTTGGCTCAACTAATGCTATATCGGTATGTGTAAGAATTTCTTAATTGGTATTATTCATTGCTAAAAAACTTCTTTAATGTTTCATAAAGAGATATTCTTTTATTGTCTTCATTTTCTTTGACCCAGTCAGGGAATCTTTCAAATAGTTTTTTCCATTGTATCAACTGATTATGCGTATCAAATACTCTAACTGCATATTCGCTACTATTTGACACTGATGATGATGTTGCTATTGCCTTGAGTTGTTCTTTGCAAGTATATAAATCTTGTATATCTTTATCGATTGCTAGAATTATGTTATTAAAATCTGTTATGTCTGAAAAATTTTCTATTAAAAATTTATGGTGGTCCTTTTTAGTTTTTCCATCATATAAAAACATTATTTCCTGTAAATCATAATATAATGCTTTTACTGGATTTATGGTATCTCTATAACGTTCTATAACTTTTGGTATAACAAATGATTTATCTAGAGTACTTAAATTTTCAAGCGCACTAATTGCTAGTATATTTATTTTTTGTCTTTGTGATGTTATATTTTTTTTAAATGTGCCTCTAATTTTTTTAACAACAATATCAATGATTTTTTTTTCATCATCTGCCATATCAGATTTTAGAAATTCTATATGCCCGGGAGTTGAATTATTGATAGCCATACTTAATGAAACAGATACTTCGCCATTTTTAAGGTATAATCTGCATTCTTTAAGAAACTTTTGCTTTTTGAAATCAATTATTTTCAATCATACTCTCAACCAATTAGTTGCTCTACATATATTTATAGAGAATTTATGATTGATTTAAGTATATTTAACTTTTTTTTCTTGAATAGTGTTCGTTGTGCACCTGGGTGCAAGGGTTTTGGAAAATAATTTGAATTTACCCAAGCATATCCGCCACTTTCATCATTTATAATGGGAGTAAATTCGTTGTCTATTAAAACAACGAATGTATAATAACTAAATGTTTTATCTCTTGCATGGTATTGGTCTAATGGATAAACTTTTTTAACATATTTTTCTACGTCAATTCCAATTTCTTCTTCTAATTCTCTTAGTAATCCTTGTGAAACATTTTCATTATCTTCAATTTTGCCACCCCAAAATGCCCAGTTCCTTGCATATGAACTTTTAAGAGACCGATGTTGTAATAAAATTCTTTGAGTATCTTTTGCTACAATACAAGCACCTGCTGCTTTAATCATCATCATTTCCACTTAATAATTCTAGTCTCCAATAACCACCTTCATATAACCCTTGGAATGTATCTACCCATTCATTATTAACAAGTTTGAATTGTTGCGAAGTTAATACATTTGTAACATAGTGTATTTCAGATGTTTCACTTGCATCTAGACTAACAACCCAATTACTTCCATTATATTCAATTATATCATTTGTTGATATATCGATACCCCACTGTGGCAATGCTGCATCAGAATTAAGGCATAGATAACGTTGTCCCACCCCAGAAAACGGTAAGTTACCAAATCCAGGACGTGAAGTTGATGGGTCAATTACTTTATCTATGGGATTTATTGTATTTCCAGGTAATGTATCTACATCGATCTGTAATGATAAAACACTTGGATCAGCAGTTGATGATAGAATACCTATAACATCAGCATCAATATTTTCTAAATTTCCATGATACTTTAGGCGCATACGTGATACGCCATCATTGAATAAACCATAATTAGAAATAACTTTTTCCCAACTATTATTATCGTCTTCATAGTTTCCATTCTCTAGTAGTTTCACTGATACATTACCGTTGTTATTCGTGACTTGGATCGCATTATTTCCTGGTGTGACAACAATACTTGTTTGTGCTTGTAAATCTGCAAAGAATTCAAATGCATTTGGATCATAATCAAGTGTATCAATATCATTGTATTCATAAATATTATGAATTATATTTCTAATAACATTTTGTCTAGTAACTAGTGCAGGTGGATTAATCCAAATTGGTATTTGGAAGAATAAACTAGCAATATCAATTTGATCCTCAATGCCTGCTGGGATCGATCTACTGGTCCATTGAATGTCAGTAAGTTCAACTGTAGTAATTGTAGTCCAGTCAATGGGATTATCGTTTTGTTGTATCTCTAATGCTGGATTGAATAGAACTAAAATTTGCTCAAGTAGTTGTAATTTCTGATCTGTATTTGATGTCCATATATCAACTTGCATATTTAACAGATATGGAACTGGCATTAATCTGCCTACACTGTATCTGTTGCCTTGTTCTTCGGTATAGGAACTAGTTACAGGATCCCATTGTCTTTCATTGACTTTAACTGTATCACTAAAAAATGGTTCTTGTAATCTTTGTCTATCAGGTTGTAAACTTTGAATATATGAAGAAATAAATGGTGCTGAATTAACAATATTTTCACTATTGCCTTTCATAATTGTTGCAGCCATTCTTGTTACATCGCCATAACGACTCGGAACTTTTATATAGTAATCACTTGTTCCGTCATTTAATTTTTTACCAGTTTTAACATTAAAGCCACTGAAAATACGAATAAACTGAAGCAAGTAACGTCTTACTTGTTCATCATAAAAGTGTAGTTGTCTTAAATCTGCCATTTTTAATCCAATCCATATTGTAATGTGAGATTTACAGTGAATAATTGTGTCATAATATTTTTCTTAGTCTATTTTAGGTTTAATTGCTTTTGATAAATTAACACGTGATGTAATTTCAGTGCCATCATCTAATGTAACTATACCATCATTGTTGATGAATTTATGGTGCAGATAGTTTCCAACTTGCCATGAACCATCATCATCCTCTATTTTATACCATTTATTATCTCTATACTGAAATAATCTTTGTGGAGAATAATCTGTTCTTAGAAAAAATGCGTTATCATCTGGGAATTGAGGGAAAGATATTCCAGTCGCAACCGTTGAAAAATCTACATCATTTGGATGAGCAGAACCTTCTACCGCATACTCTAAGTTGTTCTTTCTATAATCATAATATCTACCAGGGACATTTTCTTGTGCCTCTTGTATAATTGCTTCATTTATATTAAGTTCTTTGCTATAAGTAGATAGCATATTCTTTAGATCATTTACCTCTTCGCCAGTTCCAAATATATCGCTATACTCTTGTGTATCCTGCAATTGTTTACAACGAATACGCCAAATATGTGGCCACCAACCTGGATCAAATCCCTCTGATGATTTTGATCCTTCTTGTACTACCCAATATTGGTTGACTGCATCAGCCTCTTCATCAAGTAATAAATCTTCACGCATATGTGGAAGTTCTATTACATCGCCTGTCATTAACTTACGGCCTAAACGTTCTACCATATCATTGATATGAACTTGGAATATGCTTTGGTCTGTTCCTAAAAACATACCAAATTGTGATAGATCAAAATCTTGGTCGCTAACTGTATATGTTCCACGTAATTCAAACACTGTAGTTTCATATCGTCTGTCACGATTTTCCATAAACAATAAATCTTGGATAGGTGGATTTGCTGGATCATAGTTTGGGTCAGTTTCATCAACTGATCCTACATACTTGTGCACAAGTAATGCTGTTCCGCCGTGTTCAAAATGTGCTTTCACCATTTTGTCAACGAACTTATAGTCATTACCTTTACGTGGGTTCCATAAACTTAATCTTGGCATTATTTTTTCCTTGACTTCTAATTGTATTTATCATATAATAACATTAACATGTGGAGAATAAAATGTTATCAGATGGAACACTATTAATACGAGATGTAGTAAATCCTACTACAATTGCACAATTTAAGATGTGGGCCACAAATCCAGAAAGATATCATCGTGGCAATGCAGTAGACGGCAACTACTATAGTATACACGACGGTGAACGAGAATATGATGTATGGTGGACTACACAGCCACCGAGAGAAATGTGGGAACCAGTTGTTTGGCAATTATATGATCCGATAAATCGGTTATTTGATGGCAATGAATGGGATATTCATGTAGTTGATTGTATTACAACTCGTCCATCGTCAAACAAAGTTTATGCTCATATTGACACACCATATCGGTTTGAAGAGTTTGCTGAAAGTTATGAAACTCTTGGTGTTCAAATTATTATTCCACTTGATAACTTTACACTGGAAAATGGTGGCACTGCGTATTTACCAGGCTCTAGTTTAGAGCGAATCAATTATAATGATTTAGAAGAAAATAGAGAACACTATAATAATAGATTGTTAACTGAGGGACAGCAATTACTTGCTAAACCTGGCGATGTATTGATGTATGATGGTAGGACTTTGCATAGTACAATGCCTAATAAATCATCTGAATTCCGTAGTGCATTACTAATAAATGTTCTAAAGTCTGACATTATTTCAAGAGTTCAAGAACTTGATGGAAATACTGATTTTGTTAAAAATTAAGAAAAAACTTGACAAATCTTTATATTATTATATACTAACATTAAATAGGGTTAAGGAGTGATTCGAAATGGTAGCAACTTTAAAACGTAAAAAATCTAAACCAGCAAGGACACCTAAGTTTGTAGACGAAAAGTATACAGGTCCCGAGCCAGAATGGTTATATTCAGATGATATGTCAGCGGAACATTATTATAAAGAACGATGCCGCGCAGCCTTTTACTATAACTATTTCTTTACGCCCAAAGATGGTAAAATTTGGGTAATAGATTGGATGAAGAGTAACGACTATACAAAAGAACAAATTTCTGCTATTAAAAATGTTGGTGATAGTTGGATTCCAATGACAGTATGTTCATATGCACGTGCAATGAATAAAGGAATGCCAGTTAATCACAATGAACTACCGAAATATTTAGAAACATTGCCCGGCGTTGGTTGTAACACAATGCGTGATGCTGATAGTTATGTTAAAGAAAAACTAGAATTAGTTATTGAAAAGGGAATGCAAGTTAAGGCAGAAAAGCAAGAAGTAGCAAAAGCAAAAGATACTCCACGTCCATCAATACAGCAATTATTGCGTGAAAAATCAGTAGAAATGGCTGCAGATATTGAGGACTTTATTGATAACTTTGATGGCGAAAAATCAACATTGCGGTCATTTGATCCAGTAAAGATACTGCGAAAAGCAGAAGCAAAGGGCAATCATGCAAAACAAATTTATGCATTTTTTGAGGGAGCATTTTCTGAATTTGACATTCTTGTTAATCCACCAAAGCGTATGACTGATGCAAAGAAGGAAGACTACGAACAGATCAAAGAAGGTTACAATCATCTTAAAAAAAATCAAATAAAAAATACTTGGACGATGTATCGTAATATCTTGGATGCGTGTGAAATGATTGTTCAGGAAAGTAAAATCAATCGTACTCCTCGCAAGAATAAGCCACAGAGTAGAGAAAAGATAGTTGCTAAGGTAAAATATTGCAAACAAGATACAGCAACAAAGAGTGTGAGTCAGAAGCCAATGGAATGCTTAGATGCACAGGCTATTATGACATATAATACGAAGACACGTAAATTAGGTATATATTATCCTACGGATAAACACTCATTGTCATTTAAAGGGACAACTCTTATAAACTTTGATGAAAAGAAAAGTGTACAAAAAACTATGCGAAAGCCTGCTGAACAAGTATCTATGTTCAAAAAGGTCTCAAAGCGTTCATTACAGAAAGAGTTCAGTTCAGTTAAGAGTGTTGAAACAAAAATGAATGGACGATTTAATGAACAGACATTGATACTGCGTATTTTTTAGTTTCTGATAAATACTGTATATCGGAGATAAATTATGCCTGAAACCAGAAACAAAGTTAAGAATGATGTAATCAAACAAATCAGACTATTGCTAGGCGATGGGATGATTGATATCGAATTGGATCCAGAGCATTATGATGTTGCATTGGATATCGCTCTTTCTAAAATAAGACAACGTTCAGAAAATGCAGTTGAAGAAGATTTCTATGCGTTGGAACTAAAAGAAGATGTTGCGGAATATACACTTCCAGAAGAAATTATTGAAGTAAAACAAATATGGAACCGTTCATTCGGTAACGGTGTTTCTGGTGGGGTTGATATGGATCCATTTGAATTGGCATATGCAAATTCATATTTCTTTCTTAATAATCATATTGGTGGGGTTGCAACATTTGATTTCTTTACTCAGTATCGTGAAACTTTAAATAAAGTAGCAGCAACCGATATTATGTATATTTGGAATCCAGTAACAAAAAAATTAAAACTATTAAGAAAAATGAGAGCCGATGCATTAGTTCTTATTCACGTACACGTTGAACGCAATGACGAACAACTGTTAGTTGATCCATATTTAAAATCCTGGTTGAGAGATTATGCTCTTGCATACTGCAAACGTATGCTAGGTGAAGCACGTGGTAAATTTTCATCATTGCCTGGCGCACAAGGCGGGGTGACGTTAAATGGTGCAGAAATGAAAGCAGAGGCAGATGTTCTAATTGATAAACTTGAATTAGAACTTGCAACTTATGTAGATGGGTCAGCACCACTTGGATTCATAATTGGATAACTGCTACTATATGAAAAGTAGAACACGTTAGCGATAACTACAATATAACATGATAAATAGATTTGTTATGACATTAGATGAACTTAAAAAACTGAACGAAGTGTTTTTTGCAGTCAAGGGACACTTATTTCCAGGATCATACTCTACAAACGAGATGCGTAGTGTATACGAGTCTTATATCAGACGTTTATGGGGAAACCATGAACGACTAGTAAATTCAAATGCTGATTTTGAAAATATTTGGAATAACCGAACTACATGGTTAACTCCAATATCTGAAATTGATGATGATGATGATATTTCTAAGGTTGCACATTTAGGTTACGATTAGACTTGACAATTTATTGATACAATGCTATATTAGTCTATACAACGAATCTAGAGGAATATAGTATGAGTAAGCCTACATTGCTGGTCATTGGTCACGGCAGACACGGAAAAGATACTGTGTGTGAATTTTTACGTGATGATTATGGTTATTCTTTTGAAAGTAGTTCTCAATTTTGTTCAAAACTATTCATTTATAATAATTTAAAAGACAAGTACGGATATACTTGCGAAGAAGATTGTTATTCAGATCGTCATAATCATCGTGAAGAATGGTATAATGCTATTTGTGATTATAATGTTCCTGATGCAGCAAAACTTGGCAGAGAAATGTTTTCTTCTTATGATATCTATTGTGGCTTGCGAAACAAGCGTGAATTTTTTGCAATGAGAAATACTGGTGTTTTTGATTATGCTATCTGGGTTGATCGGAGTATGCACTTGCCTCCCGAGTCTAAAGATAGTATGAGTCTTGAACAGTGGATGGCTGATTATACTATTGATAATAATGGTGACCTATCCGAATTAAAATTCAACTTAGACCAATTGATGAACTATATATCTTAGTTATGAATCAATTGTCTATGTAGTTAATTCAAAAATACGCATTTTTCTGTATATTTAATAAATACTCTTAGCAAACACATATATGTTTTTATAAGGAGAAGCAGAATGGCGACATTAGTATCCCCAGGTGTATCAGTAATGGTTACGGACGAATCACAGTACGTATCTGCAACACAAGGTACCCTTCCGCTAGTTGTAGTAGCAACAGCATCAAACAAAACAGACGGTTCAGGAACAGCATTAGCAGCAGGTACAATTCCAGCAAATTCTGGTGTTGCATATCTAGTTTCCTCACAACGTGAATTAGTAGAAACTTTTGGCGAACCAAAGTTCTACGAAGTAGGCGGATCAGTAGTACAGGGTTCCGAAACAAGTGAATATGGTCTACTAGCAGCATATCAGTATCTAGGTGTTTCAAACAATGCTTATGTTATTCGTGCAGATATTGATCTAGCAGAACTAGAAGCAAGTAGTGAAGAACCTGCAGGCGTTTTAGTGAATGGTACATATTGGCATGAAGCAACAGCATCAGATTATGGACTATTTGAGTATAATGGCACAGACTGGGTTGCAAAGGCACCATCAGTATTAATGGATGCACCGGGCACAGGTAATGTGGAACCGATGAACGCATCTGGTTATGCCGCTCCAGTAAATACATTTGGTTCAGCAGGCGACTTTGCAGTTGTTGCGTCAACCATAAAAATGTCATATTGGAAGAAAGTTTCAACTACTTGGGTTCTACTTGGTGACATCGCTTCACCTAACTTCTCATTTTCAAATTTCGCACCAGCAAATGCAATATCAGGTGACGTTTATGTTCGTTTAACAAAGCAAGGCGGCGGCGTAGATATTAAACTTGCAAATTATAATTCAGTATCAGGTGCATTCCAGGCATTACAAGTTTCAATATATCTCAATGATGATATCGCAATTAATAATTCATTAATAATTCTTGGTGATGTATATGCTAGGCACGATGACTCAAAGGGTGTCCTAGAATTACGGAGACACAGTGGTGCAACTGAAACAACAATTCAAAGTGAAATTGCTATAGTAGACATTACATCTATAACTTCAGATTTCACTGTGTCGGTTGACGGTAGTGTAACAGCATTTTCATTCACAACAGCATCAATCGACACTGTTGTTACATCAATGCAGAATAATTCTGACTTGAATAATAGTAATGTAAAGATTGAAAAAGTTGGAACAAATAAAATTAGATTTATAAAAACTGATGGTAAAATGCTAACATTGGCATTTACTGCGGGCGCAAACGATATGGGCTTCACATCAGGTAGTACATTTATAGCAACAGTATGGGAAGACCTTTCATATGAATCAAGTGCATTAGCACCCAAAGGCGATGTTGCACCAGACACACTATGGTATAATGCTGATTTAAAAATGGAATTACTACGTGTTGAGTATGTAAATGGCGAACAGCAATGGGTAAAATATGCATGGTCAGAAGATACTGATGGTATATATGCAAATGAACTACAATTACGTTCAATGCGCCCAACTGCACGTAAAGATGGAACATCTGCACTAGTTGCTGGCGATATCTGGGTAGATACAGATGCAGCAAATTACCCAGTAATTTGGCGTTATAGCGGAGCAGAATGGGTCAAACTAGATAATGCTGACCAATCATCGACTAATGGTATGATTTTCGGTCACTACTCTGAAGATGCTCCTTATGATACTTTGGGCAATGAAAAGGCACGTACAGCACACGCAAGAACACCAAATGCTGAACTACTTCCAGAAAATATTCTAATGATTAACATGGATTATACAACATATAATGTCAAGCAATATGTAGATGGTAAATGGGAATGGGCATCAGGTGTAAATCTTGATGGTTCAGGTAAATTTGGTTCATCCGCACAGCGTCACATGGTATCAGAGGCAATGAGTTCTGCATTAGTATCAAATGAAGGTATTCGTGCAGAAGCAGTATACTTCAACTTAATCGCAGCACCGGGTTACCCAGAACTAACAGATGAAATGATTGGTCTAAACAAAGACAAAAAAGAAATAGCATTTGTTATCGGTGATACTCCAATGACACTAAAAGGTACTGCAACAGATATTAAAGCATGGGCAGATACTAATACAGTAACAGATGCATATGCGGGTGTTTATTATCCACACGGTTTGACAACTGATCTATCAGGCAATGAAGTTGTTATGCCAGCATCAGCAATTGCATTACGTACTATTGCTTTCTCTGACCAAGTATCTTTTCCATGGTTTGCACCAGCAGGTTTGACACGTGGTATTGTTACTAATGCAACACAAGTTGGTTATGTAAATAATGAAAATGAATTTGTTCGTGTTCGTCTTACAGAAGGACAACGTGATGTGATGTATGCAAACCGTATGAACCCAATTGCAGATATGCCAGGTACAGGTTTAGTTGTATATGGTCAAAAGACGCAACAATCATTTGCATCAGCACTTGATCGTATTAACGTAGCAAGACTAGTTAACCACATGCGTTATAGTCTAGACCAACTATCAAGAGGTTTCTTGTTTGAGCAAAATGACAAAATCACACGTGACAATATGCGTGATGCAGTTGAGCGTTTCTGTGGTGGCCTAGTTACAAATAGAGGACTTTATGACTTCTTAGTAGTTTGTGACGAATCAAATAATACACCAGCACGTATTGATAGAAACGAATTATGGGTAGATATTGCAATTCAACCAGTCAAGTCAGTTGAATTTATCTATATCCCACTACGTATTCGTAATACAGGCGAAGAACTATAATATAGTAACAAAAACAATAATTTTAAGAGACCCGGCAGTAATGTCGGGTTTTTTATTAACTATAACTTTAATTTTAATAAATACTGATAAATACTTGTATAACGCAAAACTATATCAGGAGATATCATTATGGCAAGAACATTACAAAATTTCGGTGTTCCAACAGATAGCGGCGCAGCAACAGGTACGGGTATTCTACAACCTAAATTAAACTATCGTTTTAGAGTGCAAGTTGCTGGCTTTGGCGGTCTTTCAGAGAACACAACAGATTTCACAAGACAGGTTATGAATGTAACTCGTCCCAAAGTTTCACACGAGTCAATCCCTATTGATTCATACAACTCTCGTATGTATATGATGGGAAAGCACACTTGGGAACCAATTACAATCACATTACGTGATGATGTTGCTAACTCACTAACTAAACTAGTTGGTCGTCAAGTACAATCACAACTAGACCACAGAAATCAAACAGGTCCTCTTTCAGGAACAAACTACAAGTTCTCGACACTTATCGAAACACTAAACGGTAACGATGGTAATCCAATTGAACAGTGGCAACTAGAAGGTTGTTTCCTAACAAATACAGATTATTCACAAAGTGATTATGCAGTATCAGAAGCAATTACAATCAACTTAACACTTCAGTATGATAACGCTATTTTAACTGACACTGATTTGATGCCTTCACCGGGCTTTACTAACGATTCAAGTCTGACTGGATAATAGGTAATATAATATGGCGGATAAGTCTATACAAAATGAACGTACAGATAAAACCATTCTAGCAGGTAGTAATCAAGCCACCAGCAAGTTTGGTTTTTCTGGTGATTACATCACAAATGCTCCCAAAATGGGAGATATGTGGTTTATTGAGTTTATAGATACGGTAACCGGATTATCATCTGGTATGTCATCTTTCGCCAAAACAGTCTCACCAATAACCATTTCAACTGAAACAGTATCAGTTGACAAATATGGTAAAAGAGTACATTTACCTGTTTATGTTAATTTTCCTGAGATCGCCGTCAGTCTATATGATAAGACTGACGGTAGTGGCTTCACAATTGCAAATGAGTTATATAGTAATTTTTTTAAAAATGCTAATCTTGGAACCGAAACTAGTGTTTTAGATAGCACTATTAGAGACAGAACATCTGGCCGTAGTCTTCCATCAAATGCCGAAGATACGGGATATTATAGAAGTTTCAAAAAAATAGTTATCTATCACTTCTTTGGTTCATTTGGTGCGTCAGCGCCTCCTGCATATGCTGGCCCCGGGTCTTCATTTGGTACTGGTGGATCAATAGATATCGGAGATGTTGGTAATCATACTGCATCTATTCAAAAAATAGAAATAATAAATCCTCTTCTGACTAATATTACATTCAGTGGTAGCGATTATTCAGACTCATCATTGCGAACAATTGATCTTCAATTACAACCTGAGAATGTTATATTTGGGACACCTCAAAATAATGTTACTATGCCAGATTGGATGAAACAAGGTTTGGAATTTATTTTAGAAGATTTGGATCCAAGCAATAGTGTTACTAATGCAATGAAACTAATTTCTAATGTTAACACTAACAAAAGATTAGAATCAATGATTTCTGGATTAGCAGACGGTAAAAACTTAGGACAAATTGATAATGATCTTAATGGATTGGATCAAATTGCCAAAGATAATTCTGTCTTTGGAGTCTCATCCGACGCCAATGCCAGAGAACAATTGAGTAGACTTAAAAAACTACACGGCACATTACAATATGTAAAATCAAACCCCAATGCTACTGCAGAAGAAATAGCAGAGGCTCAAAAATTATTTGCTGATGAGATGGCGACAGCAATACCAATGCCTGCGTCAGCGTTAAAACAGCATAATGATTTTGGTGAAATGACAAATTCTTTAAACAGTAGGAATAGATTTCCTGATAATCCATACTCTAGTGATATATTATATCCTAATGTTGCTGGGTTCCCAGATGCAAGACTTGCAAATGGCGGCACTGATAGGTTCACAGGTATTGATTTGGCTAATTTGATATCAAATGAACTGATAACTTCTTTTCTGAATGGCAGATCGATTAATTTAGATAATATCACATCTCCAATCGCGCAGGGAATGCTGGGCGGTAATACTGGAATAGGTAGAATACAAACTGCAGTAGAAACTTCACAAAGTCGTTTTGGTGTAGGCGGAGATTTTATCAGAGATTCATTATTGAAATCTACTAGACTTGGTAATAACACCACTGGTCCTCGTACTACTGTAGTATCAACTGCACCAACATTTTCAGCACCAACTTCAGATTTTTCAGACAAAGATTTACGTGCACCTGGGGTACAATTTGATTCTAAGTCTCGTTCAAGCACCCAGAATAACATATTAAATTTAAGAAATAAAACTGGAGGCATTAGATGAATATTGATGTACTCGTTGCTAAACTTGTAAAAAAAGGTTTTTCTGTTGAACGTGCTAAAGTTTTTGCAAATGAAATATTAACAACTGCTAAACAATATGGAGTTGATGCTTCATATCTAGTTGACCAAGTATCAACTGATTTTAAACTCAATGATCTAGGATCATTCATTATTAATAATGCTTTGCGATATGGGTATGTTACTGGTAAAATGTCAGAAAAAAATCCGAATAAATATATTGCAAGAGCGATTATTAAATGACTAAATTTCATCAAGGTAAGTATCCTATAAAAAATGCCCAAAAATATGCGGGTGGCAAGACACCTACTTTTAGAAGTAGTTGGGAACATACGTTTATGAATTTTTGTGATGAAAATCCAAATATTGTTGCTTGGGCTAGTGAACCTATAAAAATAACATATCAAAATCCACTTACAGGAAAAGTAACAGGCTATGTTCCAGATTTTGTAATAACATACATAGATGCAAGTGGAAAAAAACATGCAGAACTTATAGAAATAAAACCATCATCACAGACCAAACTAGAGTTTGCTAAAGGCAGAGGTGACCAAGCACAGGTCGCAATAAATTATGCTAAATGGGAAGCAGCAACATCATGGGCTAAGAAAAGAGGCATGAAGTTTAGAGTTTTGAATGAAGGCGATATATACCAAAATACCAAGAAACCTAAAGTACGTAAACCTAAAAAGAAAAAATAGGATAATGCAATGACAAAAAAGTTAGAAGAAACATTTAACTTAGCACCAAATGTAGAAGACGAACCAACTGACAGTGTTGCTGAAAGTGAGACTTCAATTGAACAATCCACTGAACTTACTGCTATGTTAAATTCTGCAATTGACACAACTGATAAGATCGATGCAGCACTTCCGATGGTCCAAGACTTAAATCAACATGATAGAGAGATGGATGAAATACACACTAAAGCACTTAGCGCATTTGAAGAGTTGTTTCAGTTGGGGATGAATGTTGAAGTACACGCAGGTGCAAAACTTATGGAAACTGCAAACTCTATGTTGAAGACTGCAATGGAAGCAAAAGATAGTAAAGTTGATAGAAAATTAAAGATGATTAATTTACAGATGCAGAAAGCAAAACTTGAACATCAAATTGAGAAGCAAGAGCAAAAGTCTGGTGACAATGAAATTGATGGTTCTGGATCAGTTGTCATAGATAGAAATGAATTACTAAGAAGAATAGCAAATGTTAAAGATTCTTCAAATGTTGATAAATAAGAATATAAATTGGAGAGACCAATGAAAAGTTTTAGAGAATATTTAACAGAGTCTACAAGGGAATGTTGTTTAACCTTGAGATTCGCAGCAGAATTGAATGAAGATGATGTAAATCGTATTGAACGTTTTCTAGGTAAGTATGACTTGATTTCTATATCACGTACATCAACTACGCCTATTACTAAAAATCCATTGTTCTTTTCTAAAGATGTAAGCAACACAAAAGTTTCAAAGATAGAAATTAAAACTGGATATCCTATATCTGCAGATATTTTGCGAGTTCAATTATCTGATCTATTAGAAATGAATATGTCACATATCGCTGTGCATCCTGAGGGATGGGAACCAACTGAAGAAGTTGAAGACACAGATGATAAAAAAGCACTTCTAGATTCTGAGTATGATGACAAATCAGATAATGGTGAAAATTACGGCAGAGGATTTATTGATAATTTCCTAAAATCTCTTAGTAAAAGAGATGAAGTAACTGTTGAGAATGAACTAAGCATTGATCCTAAAAAAGATGCAGCACCGGATCAAATGGATACAGATGAAAAAACAAGTGAATCTGTTATATCAGGAGATGAAGAATGAGCAAACATTACAACTTAACTGTGACTGATAATAACGGAAAAGCAGTTACTACAACAAACGTGAGTACTGAGCATCCAGAAGAATTAATGAGAATGTTAACACTTGCAGGTAAGACTGTTGAAATTACACCAATGGACAATGGCTGTGGATGTGATGATAGTTGTGGATGCGATGATGCACCACATAGACTAGACGCAGCAGCAGAATATCAAGCAGCACCAGCAAATGATGAATTAGATTTAGATGATTTTTCTAAAAAGACTGCTAATTCTATTTCTAGACAAAAAAAATCTATCCAACCAAGCAGAGGCGATAACCCACTTGAGTATTCTGTAAATGAAGATGAGATTTATGAAGCTTTAATGGCAAACTTTGACTTAAACGACGATAATTAAAATACGTCTTTTTTGATATCAGATATTACGATAAATACTTGTGAAGTATTAATTTTGCTAAAAAAACGACAAGATATATTATAGTTTGGAGAATATAGAATGGCATCATATAGAGGTTTAAGAGTACCACAATCAATGATCACACAGATGAAAAATGTTGTGGTTAAAAAATCAATTGACTTAACATCTTTTTTAGATCGAGGAAGCGTGTCAGATGATGTGGTAAACGAAGATGCTGGTGTAGGCTGGAGAAAGAATGAAACTGGTGGCGGCAAATCTGCGGTTGGTGAAAGTACTTCAATGGGTTCTATAACTGATAATCAAATAATTGAAGACCATGATTTTGGTGACATTAAAGTTGCTGTTAGTACAAGTAATACTAAATCTTGGGGACAACGCCGCAAAGACAATCGTGCAATAGCAAGAGCACGTGGCGGCAATTCATAACAATTCATAAAATAAATATTGGAGATTATATATGCCAGCATATAGAGTTAAATTACGCCGAGGTACAACTGTTGAGCATAAAACATTTGTTGGCGCTGAAGGTGAGATAACAGTAGATACTGATCTTAAAAGATTGGTAGTTCATGATGGAACAACACCTGGCGGGTATTATATTGCAGCACACAGTGACATAAAAACAGATGTGAATGAGTTCACTGATGCAGATGCTAAGTTGGGAGATCATACATTTACAAAACAGGGAACTACAATAGATACCACTTCATCTTCTCCAGTTGTAAATTATCAAGTTCAAGTTGCTCCTGCACGTGGATATAGAAGAACTGCAAGAACAAATGCTCCTACATTTTTCTTAAAGAATGTAACTGATGGCGAAACTGAGTTTACTGCAAATCCCATAGTATATATGACACCCGGAACAGTTTATATATTTGATGTAAGCGAAGAGTCAAACGCTGGTCATCCATTTAGATTTACTGATGATTCGGGAACGACAGCATTCACTCAAGGAGTTGTTGCTACCGGAACACCGGGAAGTGCTGATGCAAAAGTAACATTTACATATCCTACTCCTGCTAGATTTCCATTATGGTATTACTGCCAGACGCATGGATTGCAAATGGGTCAGAGAGTTCTTCCTGTAGGAAGAAACGTTGCACTATAATGATGATATCATTGTATAGTAACTATATAAAATAATAATTGAACTGCGGGTAATTACTCGCAGTTTTTTCGTTTGTCACTATTGATAAATAATAGGAAGTAATAACAACATAATTTACAACACTATTATATAATAGTGTTAATCATATAAAAGAATTTTTGGAGATACATACGATGGCATATACAGTTCAGTTTAGACGCGGTACTACTACAGAACATTCCACTTTCATTGGCGAAAAAGGCGAATTAACATTTGATACTACAACTAACAGATTAGTTGTCCATGATGGTGAGACCGTTTCAGGAATTGCAATTGCAAAATTATCAGATATTCCAACTGACTTGGCACAATTGACCGATACTACTAGTTTGATAACAGAAGCATGGCAAGCAAAACTAGCAAAAACAAATAAAGATTATAAAACTTTATATTTTGGATCAGTTCGTAATATGTCTCTAAATGTCGATGGTACTAAAGCATATGTGGTTAATAATCGTTATGTTTATGAATATGATCTTTCTATAGCAAATGATTTATCTACTGCAGTACTGCAAGGTTCGTATTATTACTATACACCACTTACTAATGATGAAAGTCATATGGTTGAAATCTCAGGAAATGGTGCACATCTTTATCTAGCCAGTACAAGTAGTGGAATAATATATCAATTTGATCTAGCAACGCCATATGATATTACAACAATTTCAAATCCAAGTAAAAGTATTAACTTAGTATCCGAAGAAAATAAAACTTTATCTATGGAGATGAATAGTACTGGTACAAAGATGTGGACGACAGGTGGTACTACCGATGAAGTTCATCAATATACCTTATCTACGCCATATGATATCACAACTGTGGTATATGATGATGTTCAATTTAATCTTAATACTGCAGCAGGAATCACTACTGCACAAAGTATCGTGATAAGTGTCGATGGTTCTAAAATGTATGTATTTGATGCAGCGTTTGATGAATTATTTGAATTTGACTTGTCATCCGCCTATAACATTAGCACAGCAACATATAATGGAATATCTACATGGATTAACGGTGCAAGTCATGCTACGATGTCACCCGATGGTTCAAAATTATACGCATCTGAAGGTAGCGTTGTAGTACAGTATAGTCTAACAGCTAACACAGATGATATAGTCACGCCAACCGCATCTTCGATCACATGGAATCTTGATACCAGTTCATTATCATATGATTCAAAAACTCTTAGCGTTGGTAGTTCTAGACAAGTAGCATTATCAGAAGATGGAACAAAAATGTATGTGCCGACAAATCGTTACATTCAAGAATATGATTTAACAATTCCATATGATATATCGACCGCTAGTTATGTAAATCAATTCTATTATTATAGCGCGATTGCAAATGACGAAACTTCTTTTATTGATATATCTTCAAATGGCGAACATGTATACTTAACAAATGACTCTCATGACCAAATCGAACAGTTAACAATGTCAACTCCATACGATATTACAACTGCTGGCACAAGAAAAACTATAAATATTTCGCATCTTGAGATACAACCAACAGGAATATCTTTCTCTCCAGATGGCAAAAAATTTATCATGGTTGGAATAAACAATGATCGTGTATATGAATTTGTATGTTCAACACCTTGGGATATTTCAACTTCATATTGGACTGGTGCAAGAACATATGTTGGATTACAGTGCACATCACCTAGATCATGTTCTTATTCTAGTGACGGAACAAAAATGTATGTATTTCAATATGATGGAACAATATTTGAGTACCAATTATCAACTCCATTTGCAGTAGCAACAGCAAATATTAATAATCCTGGTGAAACTACGTCTTTTGGTAGAACACTATATTATATAACCATTTCAAAAAATGGCAAATATGTATATGGATCTGATGGTACTTATGTGTATCAATATAAAATAGATGGATCTGCATTTTCAGGTGTCAGTATAACTCCATCTGGAACCACTTGGGACTTTGATAAAACTAGTATCATTGATGATTATAAAACTATATCAGTTAATGGCGCATTTTCAAATACAAAAATATCAATAGATGGAACTAAGATGTTTGTAATGAGTGGGAATAGATATGTAAATGAATATACATTATCCACACCATTTGATATTTCAACCGCAACGTATACTCGCTATTTTGATGTATATCCAACACAAGGCAATGATTATAGTACTGCACTTGAATTTGCAAGTGATGGTAGTAAATTTTATACTATTGATTATGATAATGATCTTATATATCAGTGGACAATGACAACTCCATGGGATTTAACTAGTGTCACTAATTCAGGTACCTATAATATAGGCACACATTTTACCACTGGACTTGCCTTAGTAATGTCTCATGATGGTAAGAAAATGTATATCACTGGGAATTACAGTGATAAGATTGCAGAATTTATACTTACTACTGCATTTGATATAACAACTGCGTATTGGACAGGTAACCAGTTATCTGTAAGTACGCAAACAGTTGAACCTCGTTCACTGATGTTAAGTTCAGATGGATCAAAATTATATCTAAAAAGTAATAGTACAACACGATTATATGAATATTCAATGCCAACTGCATATGATTTAGGAACGGCAGTATATAACGAAACTATAACTATACCAAGTATGTCGGAATATATGAGTATGTCACATGATGGCAAGTATATTTATGGAACATCTAGTACAAATGGTACTTACCTACAACAATTTAAATCAGATGGGACAGCACATGTGCCTGTTACTATAACTTCATCTGGAACTACTTGGGATTTTGATAAAACTAGTATCATCAATGACCAAAGAACTATATCAGTTAATGGCGCATTTGCAAATACAAGAATCTCAATAGATGGAACTAAGATGTTTGTAATGAGTGGGAATAGATATGTAAATGAATATACATTATCCACCCCATTTGATATTTCAACCGCAACGTATACTCGCCATTTTGATGTATATCAAACACAAGGCAATGATTATAGTACTGCACTTGAATTTGCAAGTGATGGTAGTAAATTTTATACCATTGATTATGATAGTAATTATATATATGAGTGGACAATGGCAACCCCGTGGGATTTAACTAGTGTTAGTAATTCAGGTACCTATAATATAGGCACACATTTTGAAAATGGACTTGCATTAGTAATGTCTCATGATGGTAAGAAAATGTATATCACTGGGAATACCAGTGATAAGATTGCAGAATTTATACTTACTACTCCGTTCGATATAACAACTGCGTATTGGACAGGTAGTCAGTTATATGTATTTACAGAAACAGGCGAACCTCGCTCATTAATGTTAAGTTCAGATGGATCAAAATTATATCTAAAAGGTAATAGTAATACACAATTATACGATTATTCAATGCCAACTGCATATGATTTATCTTCTGCAATTTATAACGAAACTATAACTATACCAAGTATGACGGATTTTATGAGCATGTCACATGATGGCAAATACATTTATGGAATATCTAGTACAAATGGCAATTACCTACAACAATTTAAATCAGATGGGACAGCACATGTGCCTGTTACTATAACTTCATCTGGAACCACTTGGGATTTTGATAAAACTAGTATCATCAATGACCAAAGAACTATAGGATTGTCTCATGATATAGAAAATTCACAAATCTCGGTAGATGGAACTAAGATGTTTGTAATGAAAGGCTCTAGATATGTAACTGAATATACATTATCCACACCATTTGATGTTTCATCAGCAACATTTATTCGTGAATTTGATGTATATTATATACAAGGCAGTGATTATAGTGCTGCACTAGAAGTTGCAAGTGATGGAAGTAAATTCTATACTATTGATTATGATAATGATTATATATATGAATGGACAATGGCAGCCCCATGGGATTTAACTAGTGTTAGTAATTCAGGTACCTATTATATTGCATCGCATTTAACTAATCCATGGGACTTAGTAATGTCTCATGATGGTAAGAAAGTATATGTAACTGGACATACCAGTGATAAGATTGTAGAATTTATACTTACTACTCCGTTCGATATAACAACTGCGTATTGGACAGGTAACCAGTTATCTGTAAGTACGCAAACTGATTATCCTCGCTCATTAATGTTAAGTTCAGATGGATCAAAATTATATCTAAAAGGTAATAGTAATACACAATTATACGAATATTCAATGTCAACTGCATATGATTTATCTTCTGCAATTTATAACGAAACTATAACTATACCAAGTATGGACTATACTAGTATGTCACATGATGGCAAATACATTTATGGCAGAAATGTTATAAATGGCAAATACCTACAACAATTTAGATCAGATGGAACAGCACACGTGCCTGTTAGTATAACCTCATCTGGAACTACTTGGTCACTTTTGAGCCCACAGCCCAGCGGTACAATTGGAACAGGATTCGCTGCTGATGTACAAAATATAAGTATCTCTGTAGATGGAACTAAGATGTTTATGATGGAAGCATCCAGATATGTGAAGGAATATACATTATCAACACCATTTGACACTACAACAGCAACATATATCCAACAATTTTATGTATATGCTATACAAGGCAATGATAATAGTTTTGCACTTGAAGTTACAAGTGATGGTAGTAAATTTTATACGATTGATTATGATAGTGATCTTATATATCAGTGGACAATGGCTAGTCCTTGGGATTTAACAAGTGTCACTAATACAGGCACCTATTATATTGGACAACATCTTACTAACGCTTTTGCATTAGTGATGACCCATGATGGTAAGAAAGTATATGTAACTGGATATGACAGTGATAAGATTTCAGAATTTGTACTTAATACTCCGTTCGATATAACAACTGCATATTGGACAGGTAACCAGTTATCTGTAAGTACGCAAACTGATTATCCTCGTTCACTGATATTAAGTTCAGATGGATCAAAATTATATCTTAAAGGTAATAATTTAACTCAAATATATGAATATTCAATGTCATCTGCATACGATTTATCTTCTGCAATATATACAAGAACAATCACTCTTGTAACACCAGTAAATTGTATAACAACGACACATGATGGCTCAATACTTTATGGTGTATCACCATTTAGTGGTAGTGCTAGTTCAATAATAGAGTTTGATATGAATGCCGCCCCAGGCAGTGCTCAATCATTTTCTCTTCATGCTGCTCCATGGGTATCACCTTCTTCAGAAACATCTAATAGCGATTTCAATTTTTATGTTAATGCTGCTGAAACATTGTTTGTTGGAACAAATGGATCGTCAATATTTTCTCGTGAATTAGATTCTGATGCTAACTTAGGAAAAATGTCAGGCGGCAGTGCCGGCAGGAAGGATATAGCAGTAGGTTCTGGAGTAACATCAGTTGCGCTATCTGACACAGGAATATCTGGAGAAGAAATGTATGTTTTGAAAACCGGATCAAATACAATTACGCAATATACACTATCAACACCTGGTGATATTAGTACTGCAACATCTACAACTACATTTACTTGTCCTGCCGGTATAATCGATTTTGCTTTCAGTTCTGACGGTACAAGAGTATATATGATGAATTCAACTGAAATACAACAGTTTGATTTGAGTACACCTTGGGCAATAACGTCTGCAAGTTTAGCAACTAATGGAACATTTGACATGTCAAATGAAATAACAAATCCATACTCATTACAACTAACAGAAAACGATACAACATTAAATGTTCACGATGGTAATACCTATGTTAAAATGCACCGTTTTGTTATGACAACTCCAAAAGATATAACTACAATTGCATATGATGCATTTGCACAATATCTTGATGGAGCTATTACAAAAGCGTTCGTATCATCAGATGGCACAAATGTAATAGTTAGAAATAGTTCAGATAAATCATTTAGAACATTCTATTTTGATGTTAACAATATTCCGCAACTCAGTTTTCAGGCGCCTACATCATCATCTTCAGTTGTTATCAGCACACCACTAGTTTCAATGAAGAAAACACTAGATTATTCGATGAATGCAACTAATGGTTTCCAAGGATTTGTTGATGATGGCAATAAATTTGTCACAACGAATGGTGGTACTATAACAGTACATGATGTATCAACTCCTTATGATATCACAACTGGAACTCCAGGTGCATCAGCAACATATAATATGAGTCCATATAATCCTGGTATTGAAAGTGCAAAGTTCAGCGCAGACGGCACTAAGTTATATTTAAAATATAACTATTATTATCAAAATAATGATAGAAGTATTCGTGAAATAACATGTACTTCGCCATTTAATCCAAATGGTGTAGTTGCTAGTACTTATGATTTCGGATCTGCAATATATGATTTTGATCTTTCATATGATGGTACTGCTCTGTATGTACTATTCCAGGATGAAAAAATATATCAATATGGATTGGCTACAACAGGATCTATAGAATCAAAATATGGAACAAACATAACATTTAATGCTGCTACACTTGATTCTAATCCAAGAACCATTCAAATATCAGATGATGGTACAAAAATGTTTGTCTTTGGAATCACAGATGATAGAGTACATCAATTAGATATGACAACAGCATACATGCTATCATCTGCGACATATAATGGTGTAAAAACAGATGTTATATCAAATGCATCACGTGTATATATCACAAATGATGGTAGTAGACTTAATGCTCAAATAAGTGGTACTAGTCGAGTCGAAGCTTATAGTATCAATGGTGATCTTGCAACTGTAGTATCCCCAACACCTGGTACAGCATGGAGTGGTGATATCAGCACACCACTAGTTTCAATGAAGAAAACACTAGATTATTCGATGAATGCCACTAATGGTTTCCAAGGATTTGTTGATGATGGCAATAAATTTGTCACAACGAATGGTGGTACTATAACAGTACATGA